>Ga0326597_10001448_pt1 | contig 38425 bp, 31 predicted proteins | sample RVTome_12_FD_203789 | JGI IMG/M metagenome (GOLD analysis project Ga0326597, IMG submission 203789) | Soil microbial communities from uranium-contaminated site in the Upper Colorado River Basin, Wyoming, United States - RVT100D185 | ecosystem: Environmental > Terrestrial > Soil > Contaminated >... | reverse complement strand
TACATGCTGGAGACGCACTTCGCGGGGCGCGACGACGTCTACGTGGCGGGCAACAACTTCCTGTACTACCAGGAGGGCCAGCCCAGGTCGGTGATCTCGCCCGACGTCTACGTGGTCTTCGGGATCGCCCCGCACCCGCGGCGCGTGTTCAAGCTGTGGGAGGAAGGGCACGCACCGGTGGCGGTCGTCGAGGTCTCGTCGCGCAAGACGTGGCGCGAGGATCTTGGGCCGAAGATCGAGACGTTCGCGCGCCTGCGCGGAGAGGGTGCATGATGCGGTTGTCCCGGCTCGATTTGCGATTCGCGCCACCCCGGCCTCGGCTGGTGCGCCCCATGAACGTACCCCGCCATCATATCGCCATCTTTGCTCTGACGTTGGCCGCTGCGGTCGTCGCCGCCGGCATGGAACTTCAGCCGCAAGCGATGCTGCGAGCTAGCACGACGCCCGTGCAGGAGACGTCGACAGCCGTCGTAGGTCCCCACGACGTGATGGTCACAGGGCGGATGCTCAGGCGTGACGTAGGCGATGGGCCTGACCTGCCGATCCGCACGGGGTCTGTCTGGGTAAGCGCCGCTGCTCCCGCCTACTGCGGCAACGCCGTTGGGACCGATGCCACTGGCAGGTTCCAGGTGCTTTGCAACGGCGTTATGCCGGCGACGGAGCTGCGGATCAGCGCGCTCGACTTAGCGAAGAGCGAGCGGCGCGAGCAACGCATCCGCGTCACGGCCGACCAGCTGGGGACGACCGTCGAGCACGACGTCGCGTTTCCACCCTCTGCGCCGGGATCCAGCGCGTCGCCAACGCCTGCGGACCTCGCCGACAGCCGCATATTCGGCCGAGTCGTGATCGAGGCATCGGGCGGCCTTCCTGTCGCCGGCGCGCGCGTGCGCATCGACGCTTCGGGCAACCTGCTCGGACCCGTGCTCACCGATGCTAGCGGCCGGTTCGGGGTGCACGGTCACTTCAGCAGCATCGGTTGCCTGGATCTCACCGCCGATGCTCCCGGCTTCGAGCCGTTGCGCCAACGCACGTGCGGCTCCGGGACATCACCCCGGCCGACGCTCGGTCACAACCTGGTGCTGTCGCTGCGTCCGTTCGCGGCCGTGCAGCCGGCAGTGCAGACTCCTGAGGCGGACGTCTGGGTGGAGTTCGACATGGGAACCGGCGTGCCGATCCGCCCGGGAACCCACGGCGACGAGCCCTTCGTCGAGGCGGGGTTTTGGGACACGGGCACCGTCCAGCACAGCTTGATCCGCTTTGGGCACGTCCCCGACGATATCGACGTCGAGCGGGCCGAGCTGTGGCTCACCGTCTTGGCGGCGTCGAGCCAGTCACACGACCGCGACGGATCGCGCGAAGCGGCGCTGCTGATGATCGCGCCTGCGCTCAGCGCGTGGGACGAAGCCACGGTTACGGGCAGGGATCGGCCCGCCCGCGGGGACGTCGAGGCAAGCCTGGATGTGTCGACCGGGCTGTTGCGCGCGGACGTGACCGGGTTGATCCAGGACTGGGCGGCGGGGGAACATCCCCATGGATGGGTGTTGACGGGCGGGTTCACCGGGGAAGGCTCGCCCATCGGCGCCACGGTGCGGTTCGCGAGCCGCGAATCGTCGTTTGCGCCACAACTCGTGCTCTTCGGCCCACGAACGACGGCCGTTGGGACGGCGACGCCAACGGTGCCGGACGTGGCAACGCAGACGGCCACCTCGACGCCGCCACCCGCTCCCAGCGCAGCCGTCGTCACCCCGGAAGGCGATGCCTGGGATCAGCGGCAGCTCCGCCTGCCCTGGCTTGCCGGCGGCGACGCCCGAAACCACAGCGAGGCGCCGGCTCGAGGAGCGGCTCGCGTGACAACCCTCAACGGCAACCCGGCTCTTACCGGTCCCAGTCCCGATATCCCGCGCATCACCGAAGCCATGCAGCGCGGCGCGTTGGCGTTGGTCGGTGTCGGGCCAACGGCTATGGTCACCCCCGCCCGCCGGTAACCGTCCTCGCCGGCGGATCGTCACCAACGGACAGCGAGCCCCTCGCACAACACGACGATGAGGAGGACGCCATGGTTGGCTTTGTCGATCGTCCCACCCGTCAAGGCACGCCCTTGCGGGCCGCGCTCGTCGCGGGGCTGCTGCTGGCCGCTGCGGCATGTGCGACCGAGGTCCAGGATCTCCCCCCGACACCCGCCGCCGCCCCCACGGCGCCGCCCGCCACGCAAGAGCCAACGGCTGTGCTGGCTGCCGTGCCGCCTGAGGTCTCCGGCGACACCTCCGGCTGGCCGCTCCCCAACCGAGACTACGCCAACACCAGGGCGGCCCTGGGCAGCGCCATCACCGCGGCCAACGTCGACGAGTTGGGCATCGCCTGGTCCCTCCCGATCCCGGGGGCCAGCACCTACGGCTCGGCGGCCACCAACCCCATCGTCCTGGGCGACACGGTGTTCTTCCAGGATCTGGAGAGCAACCTCTTCGCGCTCGATCGGCAGACGGGTGCTGTGCGCTGGGAGCAGCGCTACGACGAGGCGGTGCTGGGCCCAAACGGCCCCGCCGTCGGCTACGGCAAGGTCTTCATCGCCAAGAGCGTGAAGACCGTCGCGGCGCTGAATGCCCAGACGGGCGAGGAGCTCTGGGCCACGGACCTCCCGGGGCCGACCGGGGCCACCCACCCGGTGGTCTACGATGGCCTGGTCTACACCTCCAGCACCGCCTCGGCGCTCGACGAGTCGGCCGGCGAGGAGGGGGTGCCCGCCAGCCGCGGCTATGCCGGCGGCTCGAGCGGCATCGTCTTCGCGCTGGACCAGGCGACGGGCGATATCCGGTGGCGGTTCCAGGTGGTCGAGGAGGGCTTCTGGGGCAACCCGGAGGTCAACAGCGGCGGCGGGATCTGGTACCCGCCTGCCATCGACACGACCTCCGGCCAAGCCTTCTGGGGCACCGGCAACCCGGCGCCGTTCCCGGGCACGAAGGACTTTCCAAACGGATCGAGCCGGCCGGGACCCAACCTCCACACCAACTCGATGCTCGCGCTGGACCACGCGACCGGAACCCTGACCTGGGCCGAGCAGGTGAAGCCGCACGACCTCTTCGACCTCGACTTCCAGGCCCCGCCCGTGCTGGCCACGGCCGAGATCGGCGGCGCCCAGCGGGAGATCGTCATCGGCTCGGGCAAGCTCGGCCGGGTCATCGCGTTCGACCGGGCGACCGGCGACGTCCTGTGGGACACGCCGATCGGCCGCCACCAGAACGACGACCTGGAGGAGGTCCCTGAGGGTGAGACCGTCGAGGTCTGGCCGAGCGCCCTGGGCGGCGTGACCACGCCGATGGCGTTTGCCGACGGCACCGTCTACGCGGCGACGGTGAACCTGGGCACGCAGTACACCGCGAGCGGCCAGGACGCGGCCGACGGCACGGAGGCGCTGATCAACGCCGTCGAGGCGACCGACTTCGACTCGGCGACGGGCGAGGTCGTGGCCCTCGACGCCGCGACGGGCGACGTTGTGTGGACGCACGAGCTGCCTGCCGGCACGTGGGGCGCGGTGACGGTCGTCAACGACCTGCTCTTCACCGGCACGTACGACGGCACCCTCTACGCGCTCGACCGGGCGACCGGCGACCCCGTGTGGACGTTCGAGGCGCCGGCGGGGTTCAACGGCTGGCCGGCGATCGCCGGGGACATGCTGATCATCGCGGCGGGCGTCGGTGACGCCCCCCGGCTCTTCGCCTTCCGCATCGGCGCCACCGGCACCCTGGAGGACCCGGCACCTGGCGCGGAGGGCACGACGGCCACGACGACCCAGCCCGCATCGGCCACGGCGCTGCCGGCGACCGAGGCTCCCACGCCGCCCGGCGCGCCGCCTGCGACGGAGCAGCCGACCGAGCCGCCGGCGCCGGAGCCGACCGAGCCGCCTGCCCCCGAGCCGACGGCTCCGCCCGCGCCGCAGCCCACGCCCACGCGGTACTGAGGGCGACGGCCGATCACGCCACTGGGGCCGAAGCAGGGTGGCGCCGGCTAGCGTTGGCGGGCGCACGGTCCAGGACTACCATTTGCACGCACCGTCATCAGCAGCTGACGCACGCGCGAGCCGTGATGGCCGGTGCACCGAGGTAACGGATCATGGATCGTTCGACGGTTGAGTACGCCCACATCACGACGATGCCCGATACACGACGCGGCGCGCCGCGCATCGAGGGGACCCGCATCGCCGTCGCCGAAGTCGTGCTCATGCACCTGCGCATGGGCCATGCGCTGGCCGAGATCGCGGGCCGGTTCGAGCTGCCGATGGCGGCGGTCCACTCGGCCATGGCGTACTACTACGACCATCGCCAAGCGATCGACCGCCGGATCGAAGAGGACGAGGCGCTGTCCGAGTCGCTGCGCGAGCGGCTGACGTCGCCGCTGAGTGAGAAGCTAGCCCTGCAAGCGTGAGCTCCGCCAGGCTGCGTTTCCATCTCGACGAGATGGTGGATTCGGACATCGCCCTCGCGCTGCGGCGCCTCGGCATCGACGTGACCACGACGCCGGAAGCTGGCCTCCGCACCCAGCCCGATGCCGAACAGCTGGCATACGTCGTGCGCGAGCAGCGCGTGATCGTCACCCACGATGCCGACTACCTTCGGATCGCTCAGGCCGGTGAGGCGCATGCGGGCATCGCATACTGCGCGTTGCTAGCGCGCACAATCGGGCAGATCGTGGAGCGCCTGGTTGAGCTATGCGAGCGCCTTACGCCGAGCGAGATGAACGACCGCGTGGAGTACCGGTAGCCGGCCCCTGCCTGGGCGAGCGGCTGGCCGGGTGGGCGACGCGCCATGTAGGTGTCACCTAGCGCCGAACTCGCTGGCCACACCCCAGACGCCGTGCCAACGACGGTGGCAGCTGCGCGTCGATCCAGATGGGGCCAAGCGCGGTGTTGGCCACGCATCACGCGGCGAGCACGGGATGGTCGAGACGGCGCGCCGCGTAGTGAAGGCTGGCAGCGATGTCGTCCAGTTCGAGGTACGGGTACTCAGCCAAGATCGCCGCGGGCGTCTCGCCGGCTGCCAAGAGCTGAAGGACGTCGGTTACGCTGATGCGCATGCCCCGGATGCAGGGCCGCCCGCCGCACTGCTCTGGGTCGATCGTTATCCGTTCGAGCAAATCGTTCATGCGTAGCCTCCGCCGTGCTGACGGTGCCAGGATTAGCGTCGGCGGGCCGACGCCGTCCACTCGATCGTAGTCTGGCAGGACGGCCTCGTGGTGACGCTGGCGCCGGAGGATATCCCGGTGGATGTCGACGAGACCAAGGCGGCGATTATGCAGACGGGGCGGAGGCGGGCAAATCGAGCGCCCAAAGCACTCACGCCGCGGCGAGCCTCTCCGCCTCTCGTCCCGCCTCAGCCCACCAAACGCCGAACGCCGTCCAGGGCCTCGCCGGCGACGATGGCGCGCAGGACGGTGCGCAGCGTGTCGGCATCCGCGGCGATGCGCAAATCGGCGAGCAGCGCAGCGACCTCACCGGGCGGCGCATCGGCAAAGCGTTGCTGGACCGCAAGCTCGATGGCCTGGTGCAAGCCTTCGTTTAGCCCGCGCTCGAGGCCCTCCTGCCGGCCCTCCTGCCGGCCTTCCTGCCGGCCTTCTTCGCGCCCGCGCTCCAGGCCCTCCGCAATCCATCCATCAGCGGGTACGGTCATGGTCCCATCTCCTGCATCGGCGAACACTGCGCGTACGGTCCGTTCGAAATCCGGTCGGGTAGCACCCTTGGCCGTTGTGCCAACATAGCGTAGCACCGCCACCAACAGCTCGGCCACCGACGGGGACTCGGCGGCGTCGCGCAACAGTTCGAGGATGGCCGCCAACCGCTTGAGCACGTCGAGCTGCCAGATGGCCTGTAGCGTCAGCATCGCGGCGCGCAGGGGAGCGTCGCCGGCGATGGTCTCTTCCGGCATCGTCGAGAGATCGAGCACGGTAACTTCGTAGGCCGGCCAGTGCTGCTCCACGGCCGCGGGTCCGGGGAACAGCGCCCTGAAGTTGGTCGGCGCGTTCCACGGCCGGGCACCGTGGTAGATGGCCAGCGGGATGATCGGACGGAGCGGGCGATCGTTGGCCCGATCGCGCAGCCAGATCTTGACCAGATAGCTCAGGATCTGTAGCGTGACCAGGCGCTCGACATAGCTCTTGTGCTCGGCCAAGACGTAGATCAGGGCATCATTGCCGTCGCGGAAGCGGATGCTGATCAAGAGATCGGAGTGGCCAATGTCCAGGCTGGCATCGATGACGGTGCCGGACTCGATCGTGGCGCTGCCGAGGTCGAGCTGCTGGCAAATGGCCGGTGGGATGTAGTGGGCCAGGAAGTCGTTCAGGACGGCCGGGTTGCTGAAGGCTGCCAGGAAGAAGCGATCGTGGGGCGTGGGGACGGCCGAAGTCCGAGCGCGTTCCTGGGCGGTCCCATCGCCCGCGGGTTCTCGGTCACCCGGTCGTTCCCGGCCCGCCTCGCGCGCTTTGCGTCCTCGGTTGCCCTCGCGTTGCGCGCGACGCGCCTCGCCCGTCTCTGCCATGGGCGTTGCCTCCGCCCAAAGCATCGGGGTTGAGGTGGCGCATGGGAAGGGCTTGCGCGCCACAGGCGCGCCGAGTTCGCGACGAGGTGCGGGTGCGGTGGCTCGGCGGTTCGCGCTAATGTAGTACAGCCACGCGTATGGGCTCGGCCAGCTCCCTAGAGACGTTGAACTTCTCGAATCCGATCACCTTGCCTGCGGCATCCTTCATCAGGACGATCTCGTCGCCGGTCTCTTCGACCTCGACCTCGTCCGCGGGGTTACCGAACCACACGGTGAGCGTATTGCCGGGCCGGTCGTAGTAGACGGTCACCTGTGCCATATGAGGCTCCTGCTAGACCCACCGCCGATAGCGAGCAGCACCGGGCCATGGCAACCGGGCTCAGAGCCACCGCAGTGTCGGAGCGCAGGTGAGGAACTCCCCACGTAAGCCGATGCGCTGGTCTAGTGCCTAACGTTCGGCAGCTCGATAACCAAGATCTTGCGCCTCCTGCGGGCTGTTGAAACAGTATACGTTGCGGAACGTCCTGCCGTATGACTGGCCACCGGGGACGTGATAGATGGAGGAGTTCACATTGCCTTTGATCTGCCCGCGCGCACAGGGTAGCCAGGGCTGGTCATCGGGCGGCGCGGCCGCGAGATCAGCTACCTGCCCGGACGGTGGCGGTGCGGGGGGCGGTTCCGTTGGAGGCGCAATCTCAGTAGGTTGGACTGCGACGGCTGGCGGTACTTCCGTAGGCGGTGGGGCGGCCGTGGCAGGCACGGCAGTGGGCGGCTCGGCAGTAGGAGGCTCGGCTGTTGGCTCCGGTTCCACTGTGGCAGGTATCGAGGTCGGTCGATCCGTCGCCATCGGCTCAACATCGTCGAGTGTTTCCGGCACGCCGAGTGCTGTCAGAGGCTCCGCCGAAGGTTCCGTGTTGTCCGGTGCGAACGGCATGCGGATCAGCCCGATTGCGAGCAGCGGCAAGATGATGGCAGCGATGCGCCCATTGCGTCCCTTGCTCCAGAGTGCGCGATACCACGTCCAGGACTTTACTACAGCGACCTTCAGTTGCTCCATCACGGGCGGGCCTCCTTGGCGGCAGTGGATCGACAGCGGGGGGGCGGGCTTATACCACGGCTCCTGTCTGCTCCGCAAGGCGCTCTGGCGACGTTCGAAAACGGCATGTACCGTGTTGGACGACGGCAGGGTGCGAGGACTGGCAAGGCGGCTAGCACAACAGCGCCGACGCGGCGCGTGAGTGAAGGTGGCCAAAGGCAGGCAGGGACAGATAGGGACAACCGGCACCGCCCAAGCGTGGCCGTGTCGGCGGCGCGCTTAGGAACTCGCCCATCGTGGCTGCGCACGCGCTGCCTGGCGGCATCGAAGCGGCCGCGGCGCGTATGGATGCCATGCTGACTGGCCCGTCAGGGACCGCCGCGAGTCGTTAGTACTGGGTGGCTGCTGCGCCGGCAATTAACGCCAACGTAGGTGCCTGGCGCGCCAGGACTCTAGCAGGGAGAAGTCTACGGGTGCCTAGTCATGCGCGGAGCGGGAGGAGATAGCCGTATCGTATCGGAACGAGACTCTCAGGGTCGGGTCCTGACCGCGTGACGTCTTCGGCTTGTTCTTGCGGGACAGCCACACGTGTGCCAGAGTGTGCCGCTTGCGTTCGTCCCTGAGAGGTGAACGGTTGACGTCATGAAGCGTGCGCCCAAGGGACTGATCCACGCGGTCCCCCTGATCGTCGTCCTTGGTGGTCTGGCTGCCCTCGGCGCCAGGGGCGCGACTCAGGCCTCGCCGCCATCTGGGCAGCCCGGCACACCGACGTACCCCGCACGTGGGCGCTGTGCGTTGATAGATTATCGGGACGCTGTGATCGACCCCATCCGGGACTTCGCTACTACAGCCGATGATTCGACGCTCCCGACCCTCGTGCGGGTGAAGATCGGCTCGCTGAACCCCAATGGCGGGCCGAAGACGCTCGCCACCTACGCCGACACCGGGCCAATCTTCGGCCTTGCCTTTGACGGCATCCGGTTCCGTCACTACGCGGGCGCTAGGCCGCGCAGCGGCTCACCCCTTGGCGATCGACCGCCCGGCCAGATATACGAGATCGACGGCGCGACGAATCCCGCCACCGTTCGCCGATGGGTCGTTCTCGACGCCGGCCCGATGGAAAGGGAAGTGCCCCCCGGACCTGAGTACTTGCACCGGATCGACCGCTGGGGGCTTGGAGACCTCGAGGTCGACGACCAGGCCCAGTGGCTGTTCGCGGTGAACCTGTCCGACCGTAGGGTCTACCGCCTGAGCCTGCCAGACGGCGCAGTGATCGGGTCTTTCCCCATCGGCTCGAGCGCCGAGCCATGGGCGCCAAACGCACGCCCCTTCGGCCTGGGCTGGCGCGATGGTTGGCTGTACCACGGCGTGGTGGACAGCCGCGAGGACCCGGCGCTGCCGGGCACTCTGGCCGCCTACGTCTATCGCTCCCGAGCGGACGGCAGCGACATGGTCGAGGTGTTGAGCGTGGCCCTACCGAGCCGATGGCAGCCTTGGGGCGAGCCGATCGATGGCGCAATGGGCGCCCAGCCCATCCTCGTCGACATCGAGTTCCGGCCCAACGGCGACCTGATCCTCGGACTCCGCAACCGGGCGCATGACGTCCAACCCGTGTCCACGACGTCCGAACAGGGCGAGATCCTGGCCACCCGTCGCGAGGGCGAGCGCTCGGTGGCGATCGGCGGCCACTACCAGGCCAGCACGCGGCGGTGGCCCAAGCCCATCCAGGGTGGGCTGGCGGCGTGGTACGGCCAGGACTCGGTGTTTGCTGCGGTGCTGGGTGCTGTCTACCAGCCACAGGAGCAACCGCGCGAACAAGCCGGCGGACTGCTGCTGGACAACGTCAGTGGGCGGCAGGCCGCGGTGGTTCCCTATTCCGCCTGCTGGCCCTGTCAACCCGTCGTCGACTCCCTGGGCGACGTTGAGAGCACCTGCCGTCTCTTCATGACCCCCACGCCCAGCACCACGCCCACCGCGTCGCGAACGCCCGCGCCGTCCGCCACGCCGTCGTCCTCGGCAACGTCCAGTCCCACGACAACGCGGACGTCGCCACCGCCCACTCCCACAGCCCCGCCGTCGCCCCCGCCGACCATCGTCCCGCGCCCGGTGTTCCTACCCATCCTGTTGCAACAGCAGTGCGCGGACCTCCTCCCGGTGGACCTCGCCCTGGTGCTGGACATGTCTACCAGCATGAACCGTCCCGGCCCCGGCGGCGTGCCCAAGTACATTGCGGCCACCGAGGCAGCGGGCGTGCTGGTCGCGGCCTTGACGCTGCACTCGCTGCCGAGCTCTGACCGCGTCGCCGTGGTGGGCTTCCACGGCGACGCCTGGCTTGAGGCTGGCCTCACCACGGATAGCGGCACGATTACGGCGGCCCTGGAGCGCCTCCCGCAGCGGATGAGCGAGGGCACGCGCCTGGACCTGGCCCTGGACGAGGCGCGCGACGTCCTGGTGGACCGCCCACAGTCCCGGGCGGCCGTCGTGGTCCTTCTGACTGACGGCCTACCCAACCTGGTGCCACCCGCCGAGGACGGTCGGCCCGAGACGACCATTTTGCGTGCCGCAGAGCGCCTGAAGTCGCTGACCACGGCCGTCTTCACCGTTGGCTTGGGCCAGCCCAGCGAGATCGACGCCGATCTGCTACGGGCCGTGGCATCCTCGCCGGACGCATACCGAGAGGCCCTGGACGCGGCGGCGCTGCGGGCGATCTTCGCCGTGATTGCCGGCGACCTGACCTGCCCGGTGGTGGGGGAGTGGCCCTGACTGCGTGACACATCGCAGTCAGAGGACCGTGGCAGGGGGCGGCGGCGGCGCGTCGCATGGGTCAGCATCCGGCTGGGTGTGAGGCTGGGAGCCAGGTAAAGGAGCCAAAGAGACGGAACGGGACACCGTAGGTGCGGAGACCGGATCCGGATCGGGTGTCGGCGGGAGGTAGAGGTGGAGTCGCAGCCGGCGGCCTTGGAAGAGGAGGCGCTGGATGTGGCGACAGCCGATCTGGAAGTAGCTCAGACCGCGCGTGTCGTGCGGATCGAGCTCGGCGCGGCGTCCCGAATGGGCGAGTAGCGCTCCCTCAGTGACGGCGTAGAGCGTCGCGACGGCCATGACTCCACATGCGCCCGCATGGCGGATGCGTTGTGCGCGAAGCTCGTTCAGCCGCAGTCCTCGAGACAATTGGTGCGCGTCTGGATGCCATACTTACCAATCCGCTGCAGAGCGCCGCAATGGGCTCAAGTAGGAGGACGTTTCGCCGGGTTGGCATCCCGGTTGGCATCCTTTGCCAATTCTCGACCTGACGAGCTCGAGGCCAAAGGCAGCGAAAGCCTTGTAAACTCTGGCTTCCGCCCTAAGCTGGGGGGCCGGGATTCGAACCCGGATTCACGGATTCAAAGTCCGATGTCCTACCTTTAGACGACCCCCCACCGTGTCCCGCTATTCTATGGCCGCACGCCGCCTCCGGCCAGCGCCGGCCGACCCAACCGCCCCTTCAGGAGCCCCCATGACGCGCCGACCCGTGCCATCCCCACGCGACGCCTTCGCCCTCGCCCCTGCTATCGCCCGTGCCCTCGCCCTCGCGCTCGCCCTCTCCACGGCCCTTGCCCTAAGCGCCTGCACCTCGAACAGCGGCGGAGGCGACCCCGCCCAACCGCCCTCAGACGCAGCCGGTGCGCCCGGCGCCGCTTTCGACCCCGGCGCACCACCCCCCGGCTCCGCCTCCGCCTCCGACGCTCCCTCCGTCACCAGCGCCCCCACCGCCCCCGACCCCGCCCTGGACGCCTTTGCCGAGCAGGTGGCCCAAGCGCTCGAGGCCGGCGATGTGGCCACGCTCGCCCCGGTGCTCTCCGACCCGTTTGCGCTCGGCTACGACGGCTCCGAGTGGCAGGTGCTCAGCCGGGCGGTGGCCGCCGAGCAGCTCCAGACCAACCACGTGCCGCCCGGCACCGCGCTCGATGTCACCAACTCCGACAAGGCCGTCCGGGACGCGCTGGCCGGCCGGGTCGACGTCGATGGCCTGTTCGGCGGGACTGCCGGATCCGCGCGCATGCTCCTGGTCACCGGCTGGGACGCCCAGCCCGACCGGCAGGGCGTGGTGTTCCTGACGCCCGGCCCAGCACCCGACGGCGGCTACGTGTGGACCGCGCTGCTCATCGTCCGGTAGGTCGCAGCGGTAGCGAGCCAAACGGAAGGCCGGGGAGGGCTTGCGCCTTCCCCGGCCTTCTCGTCCCTCGCGCCGCGGCCCCACCGCCGCGCTCAGCGCCTAGTTCAGGTACGCCTTGAGCATCCGCGCCCGGGTCGGCTCGCGCAGCTTGCGCAGCGCCTCCTTCTCGATCTGGCGCACGCGCTCGCGCGTCAGGCCGAAGATCTTGCCGACCTCCTTGAGCGTGTACGCCCGACGACCGCGCAGGCCGTAGCGCAGCTCCAGCACGCGCTGCTCGCGGGCCGTCAGGCCCTGGAGCACGTCCTCGACGTCCGTGCGGAGCAGGTCGAGCGATGCCGACTCGAGCGGGTCCTCGCTGGTCTCGTCCTCGATGAACTGGCCCAGCTCGCTGTCGCCCTCGAAGCCGACCGGCTTCTCCAGGCTGATGCTCCGGCGGCTGGCCTTGAGGGCCAACTCCACCTTCTCGACCTCCATGTCCAGCTCCGACGCGATCTCGGCGGGCGACGGCCGGCGGCCGAACTCCGTCTCCAGCGCGTGCGCCACCGCGTAGACCTTGCGGATCCGGTCGTTCATGTGCACCGGCACGCGGATGGTGCGGCCCTGGTCCGCCAGGCCGCGCGTCAGCGACTGGCGGATCCACCACGTGGCGTACGTCGAGAACTTGTTCCCGCGCCGCCAGTCGAACTTCTCCACCGCGCGCATGAGGCCCAGGTTGCCCTCCTGGATGAGGTCCAGGAACGGCACGCCCTGCCCCAGGTAGCGCTTGGCCATGCTGATCACCAGGCGGCTGTTGGCCTGCGTCAGCTCGCGCTTGGCCAGCTCGCCGTCGTTGAAGATGTGCTGAAGCTCAGAGCGGGCCCGCTCGCTGATGGGGTCTTTGTCCGGCTCCAGGGCCGCGCCGGCCTCGCGCCCGGCCTCGATCCGCTTGGCCAGCTCGATCTCCTTCTGCGCGTCCAAGAGGTCGATCGTGCCCACCTCGCGGAAGTACAGGCTGATCGAGTCGTCCGAGTCGATGCCCTCGAAGTCCGCCACATGGGCGGGGGCGATCACGTCGTCCGGATCCGCGTCGTCGTAGTCCACGGCGACGCCGCCGGCCTCGAGCAGGCGGTACACCTCGTCGAGGTGATCCACGCCCTCGGGCCAGATCTCCAGGATATCGGCTGTCGAGATGCTACCCTGATCGTCCGCCCGCCGCATGAGCGCGTCGGCGACCTCGCGATCGAGCAGCTCGCTGAAATCGTTCCACATGATGCTGCCCCCACTTTCTCTTACGGTCTGGACGCAGATCCTGCGCCCGCTGTGCCACGTGAGCCGGTGTTGTTGCCATGATGTATGACGGTCTCATCGTTGCATTGGGTTCAAGGAGTCGACTGAGCGCCGGGTGTGCGCTGTATGAGAGTCGTCGCGGCGCTTACGGCTGTTACAAGTGCCGTGGACCCCACCGAGGCCGCGCGCGAGCGATCGTTCTGTCGGTGTATAACACCGGAGCGAGCCTGCTCGGGACCGTCGCCGACCATCCATCTTACGGATGAAGCCGCTCAATCATAGCACAGATGGTCTAGAAATGCACGTTTTCTCATCATCTGCTCACCAGAAATGCCCAGTGCCCGTCCCGGCTCAAACCAAGCCGCCGCGCCGAGCACGTTTCGTGCCAGCTGCCCCTCCATCCCCGGGATCCTGCATTGCCGTCGAACGCCGGGCGCGAGCGGCACGGCTGCCGTGCCTACTCGCCCTGACCGCGCTGCTGCTCGCCGCCCTCCCCTCGCCCGGCGCGGCGCAGACCCAGCCACCGCCGCAGGCCTTCCCCGCGCGGGTCGGCGTGGTGGCCGACGCCACGGGCACGCTGGAGGCGCGTGCGATCGGGCAGCGCTTTGCCCAGGCGCTGGGCGACCCGTACCGGATCGAGGGGCTGGTCTTGGTGCTGGGCGACTGCACAGACGACGCCGACCGCGTCCTGGACCGTGCGCTGGTCCACTATGGTCTGTCGCCGCGCCTGGGCGAGATGGCAGACGATGCCATGGCCTGGCTGGTCTGCCGCCAGCCCGACGTGGCGCGCTTTGCCTACGCCGTCCGGAACCCGTACGCCCCGTGGCTCGATCCCGTCGTGGTCGAAGGGGTCATGAACGACGCGCTCGTCGCTGGCGGTCCCGGCGCGGCCGTCCAGGCGGGCATCGGGGCGGTGGCCACAGCGCTGGCGCCGGCGCCCCGGCCGACCGCGCCCTCCAGCGCGCCGCTCGTCGCGGCGGAGGCCGAGGCGGTCAACCCACCGGCCAGCGGCCTCGTGCTCCTGCTCGTCGTCGCGGGTGCCCTCTTCGTCGGCGCCTGGCTGCGTGCCGCGCGACGACCGCCGGCCGCGGCCGGCGATTGGCTGCCCAGGCTGCAGGACATCGCGGAGCGGACCGCGCAGCTCGCACCCGAGATCACCCGCGACGCGCCGCGCCTGGCGCGGCTGGTGCAGCAGTGCGAGCCGCTGGGCGAGCCCGTCCGGCTGGCCCTCTACCGCCGCCACGAGTCCATGACCCGACGCCTGGGCGAGCTCGACCGGCGGCTCGTCGCCGAGACCGGCCCGCTGGCGGCGCGCGGCGCCGTCGACGACGAGGCGGCCGGCGTCCGGGCGCGGCGCGAGGCGCTGTTCGTGGCGTTCGAGGGGCTGCGGTCCTACGTCGAGCGCCTCGACCGCGAGCGCGCCCACGCCGAGCACCTGGCCGGGCACGCGCCGGAGACCATCGCCGCCGCTGCCGAAGCCGTGCAAGCGGCCGTGGCGCGCTACGAAGCCACCAACGCGACGCTGGGCGACGACCCGCGGCTGGCCCTCCCGGATGCCGAGCACGCCTTTGCCCTTCCCCGCGCATGGCTGGCGCGCGCAGAGCGACGGCTGGCCGAGGGCAGCCACCTCAAGGCCGCCCGCGATGCCGAGGACGCGGTCGATCTGGCCACGCGCGCCGAGCGCGCCGCCCGCGGCGTGGCCGCGGCGGACGCGCGGATCGCGCGCGCCGCCGCTGACCTCCGCGCCGCCGGGGCGCTGGCGCCGTCCGCCCTGGCCTGCGTGCGCGGCAACGGCGCGGAGGCGGAGGCGGTGCTCGAAGGTGCCGCGGCCGCGCTGGGCGCCGCCCTGCGCGCGCCCGAGGCGGCGCTCGGCGCCGACCCGGCCGCAGGGCTCGCGGCCAACCTCTTGGGCGTCGAGGCGGGGCTCGAACGCGCCGGCGAGCTGTGCGACGCGCTCGAGGCGCGGGTGGCGCGCCTGACCACGGCCGCCGGGATAGCGCCTAGCGCGGTCGCGGCGGCCGCCGACGCGCTCCGGATGCTCGTCCTGCGGCGTGGCGCGCGCACGCCCAGGCTGGCGGCGCCAGGCCCGACGCGACCGTTGGGCCCGGCCGGCGCCGCCCCGGCGGCCGCCGATGCCGAGTCCGCGCTGGACCCGGTGGCGGCCGCCATCCAGCGGGCGGAGGACTGCCTGGTCGCCGCCGAGCAGCGGCTGTCCGCCGTACCGCCCGATCCTGCTGCGGCGCTCCGCCGCACGCTCGAGGGGGAGCGCTGGCTCGTCGAGGCCGAGAGCGCGCGGCGCGGGCGGCGCACCGACGGGGGTCGCCGGCGCAAGCTCGCGTTGACGGTGCTGTCCGAGATCGGGCAGGACGTCGGGTTGTGGCTGGCCTTCCATCGCGCCGATGCCGCGGCGGTCGCCGTGCGGCGGGCCGAGGATGCCGTGGCGGCCATCGACGGCGCGCGCGCTGAGCTCTCCGGCGCGACGGGGCATGCCCAGCAGCGGCTGCGCGCTCTGCTCGGCGCGACGGCGGCGGCCGTCGGGGTGGCGGAGGAGGCGGTCGGCCGGCTGGCCGCCGACCACGCCAAGGCGGAGCGGGGGCGAGCATCGGAGCGGGCGCTGCCGGCCCCTGATCCACCGCTGCCCGTGGACGCGCGCCGGAGCCCGTTCCCCGGTCGCTTCGGGGACTGGCCCACCGTCGCCCGGGTCGCGCCGCCCGTTCGGGCCGTCCGCTGGGGCGCGCCGGCCGGCGAGTCCTCCGGCGCGCAGTCCTGGGGCGCCGGCCTGGACGGCTGGTAGCCGCGCCGCGCGCGCTGGCGCCCGGCGCGCGACCGTGTTATAATCATCGCCTGATATGACGACGCGACGCGCGGTGCTTCCGCGCCAGCCCCGGGGCATGTGATGGCGGCCATCACGCTTCCGGGGCTTTTTGATGTCCATGTGCACCTGCGCAATCCAGGCGGCGCGCACAAGGAGTCCGTCCAGACGGGCACCGCCGCCGCGCTCGCCGGCGGCGTCACCGCCCTCCTGGCCATGCCCAACACGAGCCCGCCGCTGACGGACGGCCCGCTCCTGGACGCCGCCCGCGCCCAGCACACGGGCGAGGCCCGCTGCGACGTCGGGCTGTTCCTGGGCGCCACGGACGACAACGCCGCGGACGCCGCCGCCGCCGCGCCGCGGGCGTGCGGGCTCAAGGTCTACTTGAACGACACGTTCGGCCCGCTGCGGATCGAGGCGCTCGGGTCGCTGGATGCCCACGTGCGCGCCTGGCCGGCCGGGCGGCCGATGGTCTTCCACGCCGAGGGCGCCAACGTCGCCACGGCCATCGGGCTGGCGGCCACGTACCGGCGGCCGGTTCACATCGCCCACGTCAGCCGCGCCGACGAGATCGTGCTGATCGCGGACGCCAAGCGCGCCGGCCTGCCCGTGACGTGCGAGGTGACGCCTCACCACCTCTTCCTGACCGAGGACGACGCGGTCGCGCTCGGGCCGCTCGGCGACATGCGGCCGCGCCTGGGGACGGCGCAGGATCGCGATGCGCTGTGGCGGCACCTGGACGCCGTCGACTGCGTCGCCACGGACCACGCCCCGCACACGCTGGAGGAGAAGGCCGGCGCGGTCCCGCCGCCCGGCGTGCCCGGGCTGGAGACCATGCTGCCGCTCCTGCTCACCGCGGTCCACGAGGGCCGGCTGACGCTCGATCGGGTCGTCGAGCTGACCAGCACGCGGCCGGCCGCCCTGTTTGGCGCGGCCACGCCGGCCGAGAGCACGGTGACCGTGGAGATGGGGGCGCCGTGGGTGCTGCCGGAGCGCGGCTGGCAGACGCGCGTCGACTGGTCGCCGTTTGCCGGCATGACCGTCCGCGGACGGGTGCGCCGGACCGAGGTGCGCGGCGCCGTGGCCTTCCTGGACGGGGCGGTGCTCGCGGCGCCCGGGTCCGGGCGGCTGTTGTACTAGCGCGGTGGAGCCGCGGAAGGAGCTGGGGTTGGGAGACACGCTGGCCGATTGGGACGGCAAGGGATCGCACGGGTTGGCCGGCCAGGACATCCTCTCCGTCGACCAGTTCGGCCCCCACAACCTGGGGCCGCTCTTCGAGCTCACCGACCGCATGCGGCGGATCGTGCACGAGCGCGGCGGCACGGACCTGCTGGCGCGCCGGGTGCTGGCGGCGCTCTTCTACGAGCCCAGCACGCGGACCAGCGCCAGCTTCATCGCGGCCATGGAGCGGCTGGGGGGGAGCGTCATCCCCATCACCCAGGGTGTCCAGTTCTCCAGCGTGTCCAAGGGCGAGAGCCTGCCGGACACCGTCCGGACGCTGGAGCAGTACGCGGACGCCATCGTCCTGCGGCACCCGGTGGTGGGCAGCGCGCGCGAGGCCGCCGCGGCCGCCACCCGGCCGATCATCAACGCGGGCGACGGCGCGGGCGAGCACCCCACGCAGGCGCTCCTGGACCTGTACACCATCCGCGACGAGCTGGGCCGGCTGGACAGCCTGAACGTCGCCATGGTCGGCGACCTCCGCCACGGCCGCACGGTCCACTCGCTGACGCGGCTGCTGTTGCACCACGACGTGACGCTGTCGTTTGTCTCGCCGGAGACCCTGCGCCTGCCGCTGGACATCATGAACGACGTGCGCGCCTCGGGGAAGGCGGTGCGCGAGACCTATAGCGTGGCCGACGTCATCGTCGACGTCGACGTCCTGTACATCACGCGCGTCCAGAAGGAGCGCTTTGCGGACCTGGCTCAGTACGAAGAGGTGCGTGACTTCTACGTGCTGGACGCGGCGCTGATGGAGCGGGCGCGCCCGTCCATGGTGGTCATGCACCCGCTGCCGCGGCTGGGCGAGATCGCCGTCGACGTCGACCCCGACCCGCGGGCGGCGTACTTCCGCCAGGTGCAGAACGGGATGTTCCTCCGCATGGCCCTCCTGGCGGCTGTGCTCGACGAAGCCTGAGGAGGCGCTATGATCGACCAACCCCTTCCACCTCGCCAAGCCGCCGCCGGCGGCCCTCTCCCCTTCGGGCAACGGCTGGCCGCCGTCGTCGTTGCAGCGGGGTCCGCTGTGTGCGTCGGCCTGGACCCGCGACCCGAGCGGCTGCGCGAGCCGGTCCTGGACGCGTGCCGCCGCCTGATCGACGCGACCGCGCCCTTCGCCGCCGCGTTCAAGCCCAACAGCGCCTTCTTCGAGGCGCTCGGCCCGGACGGGCTGGCGGTGCTGGCCGCGGTCATCCGCCACGTCCCGGACGACCGGCTGGTCATCCTGGATGCCAAGCGCGGCGACATCGGCGCCACGTCCGAGGCGTACGCCGCGGCGGCCTTCCGCGTGCTCGGCGCCGACGCCGTCACGGTGAGCCCGTACCTGGGCCACGACAGCGTGGAGCCCTTCCTGGCCGACCCGGCGCGCGGCGCCTTTGTCCTGTGCCACACCTCCAACCCGGGCGCGGCCGACTTCCAGCACCGCCGGGCCGGCGACCAGCCGCTGTACCTGGCGGTGGCCAGCGCCTGCGCCGCCTGGAACGGCGCTGGCAACGTCGGGCTAGTCGTCGGGGCCACGTTCCCGGCCGAGATGGCCGCCGTGCGGGCCGCCGCGCCGGAGCTCCCGTTCCTGGTGCCGGGCAGCGGGGCGCAGGGCGGCGATCCCGCGGCCGCGGTGCGCGCCGGGTTGGACGCGCGCGGCGGGGGGCTCCTCATCAGCAGCTCGCGCGCGCTCGCCGAGGCGCCGGATCCTGCCGCCGCCGCCCGCGCGCTGCGCGACAGCATCGCGGCGGCCGGCGCGCGGGCGCTGGCGTGACCGGCTTGGATGCCCAGACCCGGCGCGCGTTTGCCCTACGGCTGCACGACGTGGGCGCGCTGCGCTTCGGCGCGTTCACGCTCAAGGACGGCAGCACCTCGCCCGTCTACTGCGACCTAAGGCTGCTCATCGCCGACCCCGAAGCGCTGCGGCTGGCCGGCCGGATCTACGCCGTGCTCCTGGCCCCCCTCCAATACGACGTCATCGCCGCGATCCCGTACGCCGGCCTGCCCCTGGGCACGGCCGCGGCCCTGGAGGTGGGGCGGCCGATGGTCTTCCCGCGCAAGGAGGCCAAGGACTACGGCGCCGGCAACGCCATCGAGGGCCGTTACCAGGCCGGCCAGACGGCCGTCGTACTGGACGACCTGGTGTCCAGCGGGCTCAGCAAGCGCCAGGCGATCGCGCCGCTCGAGGCGGCCGGGCTGATCGTCCACGACATCGTCGTGCTCGTCGACCGCCGCCGATCCGGGCCGGACGCGCTCGTAGAAGACGGCTACGCCCTCCATGCGGCCTTCAATCTCACCGAGCTGGCCGCCGAGCTGGCGGCGGCTGGCCGCATCGAGGCGGCCGCGGCATCGCGCGTGGCCACGTTCCTCGGCGGCCCGGCGAGCGCCCCTGCTCAAGGGCATCATCTCAGCACCCTTACAGGAGCGTGACGTTGGCCGAGCTGACGATCGAAGGGAAGAACACCATCGCCGTGCCCGACGGCACGCGCCTGCTCGTCGCCCTCCTGGACGCGGGCGTCGACATCCTGCACCGCTGCGGCGGCTATGCCAAGTGCACCACGTGCCGGGTCCGCTTCCACGAGGGCGAGCCGTCGCAGATGACGGTCGCCGAGCACGACCGGCTGACCGCCAACGACCAGCTCGGCGAGTTCCGGCTGAGCTGCCAGTGCCTCGCCAAGGGCGTCATGCGCGTGGAGCCGCTCATGTCGCTGGCCAGCTCGGGCTTTGACGATCCGGGGCCGGACCCGGAGACCGTCATCACCCCGGAGCCGGAGTGGCGCGACGCACCGGTCGCGGGCGTCGGCCGCTCGGCTGGCGGGAAAGAGGCGCCTACGGGCGTTCTGGATTAGAGGTCAGGAGCGCGCGCGGGTCTTGGCGGCGCCGGCGCGCGGCTTGGCCTTGGACGCCGCGCGCGGGCGCTTGACGGCCGTGCCCTTGGCGGCCAGGAGCGCCAGCGCGTCGTCCAGCGACAACGTCTGTGGGTCCTGGTCCTTGGCCAGCGAGGCGTTGACCTTCTGGTGCTTGACGTACGGGCCGTAGCGGCCGTCTAGGATGGCGACCGGCTCGCCCGTCTCCGGGTGCTCGCCCAGCTCGCGCAGCACCTTCTGGCTCGATGCGCGCCCGGGGCCGCGTTTGCTCTTCTCGGCCAGAAGCTCAAGCGCGCGCGGGAGGGCGATGTCCAGGATGTCGTCGGCCTTGCGCAGGCTAGCAAACGTGCTGTCGTGGACAACATAGGGGCCGAAGCGGCCGATGCCCGCCCTCACCGGCTTGCCCGTCTCGGGGTGCCCGCCCAGCTCGCGCGGCAGCGCCAATAGGCGCAGTGCCACGTCTAGGTCGATCGTGGCCGGCTCCATCGTCTTGGGCAACGAGACGCGCTTGGGCTTGCCCGGCTCGTCGTCGTCGCCGCGCTGCACGTACGGCCCGTACGGCCCCTCCTTGAGGTAGACCGGCTTGCCGTCGTCCGGGTCGTGGCCAAGAGGTTGCGGTCCCTCGGCAGTGCGCGTGAGGAGCTCGTCGAAGAGCGCGCGGCTGAGGTCGCCCGGGGCCAGGTCCTCCGGCACAGAGACCGTGGCGCGCTCGTCCCCTTGAGCCACCTCGATGAACGGCCCGTACCGGCCGATGCGCACCGGGATGTCGCCCAGGAGGACCGTGCTGGCGCGCCGCGGGTCGATGCTGCCGGCCGCCTGGTCGACCTGCGCGGCCAGGCCTTCCGCGCCGCGGTAGAACGCGTCGAGGTAGGCCTGCCAGTCCACCTCGCCGGCGGCGATCCGGTCCAGGTCCTCCTCCATCCCGGCCGTGAAGCCGAGATCGACGAGCTGCTCGAAGTCGGTCTCCAACAGGCCCGTGACGGCAAACGCCGTGAACGTCGGGACCAGCGTGTTGCCCACGCTGCGCACGTAGCCACGGTCCTGGATGGTGCCGATGATGGTGGCGTAGGTGCTCGGGCGGCCGACGCCCGCGGCCTCTAGCGCCTTGACCAGCGCGGCCTCCGTGAAGCGCGCCGGCGGCTTGGTCTCGTGGCCGACCGGGTCGACGGCGACGGGATCGACCACCTCGCCTTGGGCGAGCGGCGGCAGCGGCGCGTCGCGATCGTCGATGGCCGCCTCCGGGTCGTCCGAGCCCTCGACGTACGCGCGGAAGAAGCCGGCGAACAGCACGCGGCGGCCGCGCGCGCGGAACACGGCGTCGGCCACGCCGACGTCCACCGTGCTGAACTCCAGGCGCGCCTCCGCCATCTGCGTGGCCATCGTGCGCTTCCAGATGAGGTCGTAGAGCTGGGCCTCGCGGCCGGAGAGCTTGACCTCGGACAGCGGGCGCATCTCCGAGCCGGCCGGCCGGATGGCCTCGTGGGCTTCCTGGGCGGAGCGGTCCTTGGTCTTGTAGCGCCGCGGCGACGGGCTGAGGTGGTCCGCGCCGTACAGCGCGCTGACGCGGCGCCGCGCGGCGTCGATGGCCTCCCCCGACAGGTTGACGGAGTCCGTGCGGTGGTAGGTGATGAAGCCGTTCTCGTAGAGCGACTGCGCAACGCGCATGGTGTCGCGGGTGTTCATGCGCAGCTTGCGCCCCGCCTCCTGCTGCAGCGTGCTCGTGGTGAACGGCGGGTAGGGTTTGCGCGTGGCCGGCCGGGTCTCGATGCTGGTGACGGTCCACGGCCCCTGCTCGGCCAGCAGCCGCTGGCGCAGCGCCACGACCGCCGGCTCGTCCAGCACCAGGACGTCCGCGCCCTCGGCCAGGCGGCCGGTGGCGGGATCGAAGTCCTTGCCGGTGGCCAGCCGCCGGCCCGCCACGCTGGCCAGCTCGGCGACAAAGCGGTGGGCCGGCGCGTCGGGTCGCTTGGCCAGCTCGGCCGTGAGGTCCCAATAGGCGCCGCTGTGGAAAGCATGCCGCTCGCGCTCGCGTTCGACGAGCTGGCGGACGGCGACCGACTGCACCCGGCCGGCCGATAACCGCGGGGCGATCTTGCGCCAGAGCAGCGGCGAGAGCGAGTAGCCCACCAGCCGGTCCAGGATCCGCCGCGTCTCCTGCGCCCGAACCAGGTTCTCGTCGATGGCGCGCGGCTGCTCCAGCGCGCGCTGGATGGCGGCGCGCGTGATCTCGTGGAACACCATCCGCCGGACCGGCACCTTGGGCCGGAGGACCTCGACGAGGTGCCAGCCGATGCTCTCCCCCTCGCGGTCCTCATCCGTCGCGATGATCAGCTCGTCGGCGCCCTTCAGGGCTTCCTTGAGCTCGCGGATGGTCTCCTTGCGGCGCGGCGAGATGACGTAGAGCGGCTCGAAGCCGTCGTCGACGTTGACGCCAAGGCGGCTCCAGGACGCGTCGCGCTGCGCCTTGGGGATCTCGGTGGCGGACGACGGGAGGTCGCGGATGTGGCCCATGGACGCCATGACGCGATACCCGGCAGGCAGGAAGCCGCGGATGGTCTTGGCCTTGGTCGGAGACTCGACGATGACGAGAGCGTTCATTTGCACATGATCCTGGGCAAAGGGCGGCAGATCTTACATCACCGGGGCAGCGCCTCCAAGGCCGCTGCGCTTGCGGCCGCGCGCGTCGATTGGCAATTGGGCCTCCGCTCCCTAACCTTCGACGGTGCGCCGCGCGTTTCAACCTGAGAGACCGGCGTGCTCCGCCCCACACAGGAGATGATTGCAATGCGCTACCCGTTTCGCCGACCGTCCCTCCGCGCCAGCCTGGCGATGCTCGCCGCCACCGCCGCGGGGTTGGTCGCCTTGGACGCGATCGTGGCTTCCGCTCGGGCCGCGCAGCCCGACCAGGCCGCTGCGACCATCCGCTACTTCCCCGACCTGCAGAGCCGCGGCTTTGCCACCCCGACCGTCCCCGTCACCTCGACGCCGATGATCCCGCTGGCCGCCAGCGCGCCCGCCGGCGCCGACGGGATCGAGGGCTGGGGGTTCTCGACCATCGACTACCAGAACCTCTCTGCCGACGTCGTCTCGGTGGAGACCAAGCTCGGGCTGCGCCAGCGCGGCAACGTCACGCTGCGGCGCACGCTCGCCGGCCTTGCCGGGACCTCGCTGCCCATCGGCGACGAGCCGTCCATGATCGAGGGCTTCTGGAGCGGCCGCTACGAGGCCGACGATGCCGTGGCCGGCATCGCCCGCACGACGTGGCCGCTCAGCGCCACCGTCGCGTACGAGGCCATCGCGCCGGCCCGGCAGTGGCTGATGCCGCTGATCATCCGCGGGCTGGACGAGCACTACTCGATCTACTACGTCCAAAACGCCTACACGGACACCGTCACCGTAACGTACCAGTGGTTCGACCCGGACACGGGCGGCATCGAGTCCGAGTGGGCGGACGAGCTGGCGCCCGGCGAGGTGGTCAACATGGACGCCATAGAGTTTTCGACGCCGCTCTCCAACCTGCCCGGCAACGTCAGGGGCGGGTTCATCGGGGGGCTACGGGTCCTGTCCACCGCGCCCGTGGCGGTGATGGTCTACAACAACGAGGCGTTCGATGGCGGCGTGTCCGCCTACGTCGCCCGGCCGCGGGCGGAGGCGGCCACCAGCCATGCGCTCCCGGTCGTTCGCAGCAACTACCTGGGCGACTCGCTGATCGCCGTGGCCAACGGCGGCGACCAGAGCGTGGACGTGACCATCACCTATCGCGGGGATCCCGCCAGCCCGTGGGGCGCCGACGCAAGCACCTCCGACCGCTTCACGATCGGGCCGCGGGGCGCCAAGATGCTCGACCTGAGCGGCCGCGGGTGGAGCACGGCCGGCGCAAGCCAGGTGAGCCGCGGCTCGGGCACCAACACGGGGTTCGTCGGGAGCGCCATGGTGACCGCCACGGGCGCGGTGGCCGTCACCGTCCTCGAGACCGCCGTCTACCCCGCGGCGGTGCGGGCGAGCGCCTCGTACAACGGCTTCACGCCGGCCGAGCTGGGCAGCGCCTTTGCCGTGCCGGCGCTCCGCCACGTCCCGGGCGGACGGACGACGCGGGTGGTCTTCCAGAACCCCGGCGACGCGGCCGTCTCGGTCGAGACGGTGCTCTTCGACGCCGGGGCCGAGGTCCGGCGCGAGACCACGGTGGTGCCGGCCGGCTCGGCGCGTTCCTTCGCGACGTCCGGCGACGTGACGGCCACGCTGAGCGCCCGGATCGTCGCCAGCAGCCCGATCGCGGCGCTGGTCTACGAGACGCCGTGGGACTCGCCGGCCGAATGGGGCCCATCGGGCGACCTGGGCTACGACACGGCGGCCTACGCCGCGCCCCGGGCCTCCGGTCCCGACTTCCCGACGCCGCGCCCGCCGACGATCACGCCGACGCCGACGCCCGATCCGACCGGGACGCCGGTCGCGCTCCCGCCTTCGCCGACGCCGGAAACGGCCGGCCGCATCTACTTCCCGTCGGCGGAGCGGTAGCGGGAACGCGGCATCCGGGACAACGCAACGGGCGGGGCCGAAGCCCCGCCCGTTGCGACACCCAAGGAGCGCGAGGTCGTCGTTACCAGGCCGGAATCGTCAGGCAGTGGCCGGCACGGATGTAGTTGGGGTTCTTGATCCCGTTGGCGTTGGCGATGGACCACGCCGAGACGCCGTAGCGCCAGGCGATGCTCCACAGCGTGTCGCCGTAGCGCACGCAGTACACGTTGTGGCCGTAGCCCGGCTTGCTGTACACGGGCGGCTCATAGCCGCCGTAGCCCCCGTAGCCGCCGACCTTCTTCGGCTGCGGCTGGTGGTAGACGGGCTTGGTGTAGCCGCCGTATTGGCCGCCTGACGGGATGGTCAGGCACTGCCCGGCACGGATGTAGTTGGGGTTCCAGATGCCGTTGGCGGCCGCCAGCGCATGCACGGTCACGCCGTACATCGAGGCGATGCGGTACATGGTCTCGCCGTGGCGGACGCAGTGGCCTGACCCACCATAGTGGGAACCGGCACCGCCCTGGTACCCCCAGTTGGTGGCCTCGGCCGACGTCGCGCTACCGGCGAGCAGGGCCAGGGCGAGGGCGGCAGCGAACACGGGCACGTACAGTCGATTGAGCATGGTGCTTCTCCGATTCCTTCCTGTGGGACGACGAGCGGTCTGCGGTGACCACAGCTTGTGGTTACCAATGCATTAAGGAGCGGGCACAAGATACGCGTTGGCCGGCCCCATGTCAAGACCTAAACATTAGGATTTGTTTGGACCTTGGCCGCCGGGGCCTGCTGGCCCCGGCGTCACGCGGGCGACATGTGGGCCTCCGTTCCATGCGGCACGCGGCCGATGGACCGCGCATTATATGATCACGCGACCGCGGCGGCGCGGCGCACCCTCCACCGCCCCTCCCGGAGCACCCATGTCCCGCAAACGCGTCTACGTGGCGTACACCGGCGGCACCATCGGCATGTGCCCGACCGCCGACGGTTACGCGCCGGCGCCGGGCTACCTCGCCGAGGTCATGGCCGCCGAACAGCGCCTCCACGCGCCGGTCATGCCGGCGTTCACGATCCACGAGTACGCGCCGCTCTTGGACTCGGCGGACATGACGCCGGCGCACTGGCTGGCCATCGCGCGCGACATCGAGGCGCACTACGACGACTACGACGGCTTCGTCGTCCTCCACGGCACCGACACGATGGCCTATACCGCCTCGGCGCTGCCGTTCATCATGCAGGGGCTGGCCAAGCCGGTCATCGTCACCGGCGCGCAGATCCCGCTGTGCGAGGTGCGCAGCGACGGCCGGGCCAACCTGATCACGGCCCTCCAGCTGGCCGCGGACTACCCCATCCCCGAGGTCTGCCTCTACTTCCGCGACATTCTCCTGCGCGGCTGCCGCTCGACCAAGATCGACGCCGACGGCCTGCAGGCCTTTGGCTCGCCCAACTACCCGCCGCTGGGCACGGCCGGCGTCGAGATCGGCATCGATTGGGTGCGCGTCCTCCCGCCCCCGCCCGCCGACGCGCGCCTGGCCGTCCACGAGCTCGCCCCGCCGCGCGTCGCGGCGCTCCGGCTGTTCCCCGGCATCTCCGCCGAGATCCTGCGCAACGTCCTCCAGGCGCCGCTGCAGGGCCTGGTCCTCCAGAGCTACGGCCGCGGCAACGGCCCCAGCCAGGACCCCGAGCTGCTGAGCGCCCTCCGCGAGGCGACGGACCGCGGGGTGGTGGTGGTGGCCACGTCGCAGTGCGTGAGCGGCACCATCAACCTGCGCGACTACGTGCCGGGCTCCGCGTTGGCGGACGCCGGCGTGATCAGCGGCTACGACATGACCGACGAGGCGGCGCTGGCCAAGCTCTGCTACCTGCTCTCCTGCGGGCTCGCGCCGGCCGAGCTGCGCAAGCGCCTCCGGACCAGCCTTCGCGGCGAGCTGACCCGGCCGCGCAAGCGGCGCCGGCGGCGCGGGCGAACGCTGCCGTAGGGCGCCCTACCGCGGCTGGCAGTAGTCCAACCGGGCGACGCGCAGCACGCCCGGCTGCGGGCCGACGGTGGCCCAGAGCACGTCGCCGCCCGGCAGGTTGCCGAGCAAGTCGTCCTTGGGCGCGATCCGGGCCCCGAGGGCGGTCGGCTCGCCGCTGGGCTTGCCCGCCGCGTCCAGCTCCAGGGCCAGGTGCTCGCCGCCGGCGGCCCACGTGGCCAGGAGCCCGGTCCCGTAGGCGGCCAGGTGCGGGCCGTCCTCCCCGACGTCGGAGGTGGTGGTCAGCCACGTGATGGCCCCGATGGACGCGTCGTTGGCGATGCGCAGGACGCCGATATCCCGCATGGACGTCGAGCCCCCGCGCGGCGAGGCAAAGCTCATCATGAAGCCGTCGCGCGTGGCCACCAGCCCGCCCAGGCGGGCCTCGCTGCCGCCCTGCGCGTCGCCGGACGGCTCCTTGCGGATCTCCTGCTCGCGATGGTTGAAGTGGAAGGCCTTGGTCGGGTACAAATCCGAGAGGCACACCGGCCCGAAGCGCGACGCGTTCCACGCCAGCCGGACGTCCAAGCTGTGGCTGCAGCCCCAATCCCAGCCCTCGTCGGCGTCGACTTGGGTCCCGTCCTCGTCGAAGTACCACAGCAGGTCGCCCTGATGTGTCCCGGAGCCGCCGGTGTTGTACGTGTGGCCGATGTACGCGGCGTAGCGGCGCCCATCCCAGGCCAGCCGCGACTCGTGCGGCTGCCAGTCGATCCACTTGGACCGGGCGCCCATGCCCGCCGCGCCGACGAGGGCCTTGCGCCACAGCTCCTGGCCCTCGGCACCCAGGCGGACGAGCGACAACGTGGAGTGCTCGGCGACGGGGCTCGCGGGATGGCTGCACTCGGCGATGCCCGCCGCGCACACGACCGGCTCGTCGACGACGAGCAGCGCCAGCCCGTCGTCGTGGGCGACCAGGCCGCGGATCTCGTCGCCCTGGACGACGACATCCGGCCCCGAGCGCTGTTCGTCGGCATCGAGGGGCGTCAGGTGGACGTTGCCCGCGGTGTCCGGCCACCCCACCCATGTCGTGCCGCCGCGCTGGCGGGCGGTGAAGATGGGGTTGGTCGTCCAGAAGTCCGGTCCGCCGGTGCGGATGCGGTCCTCCCCGAGGTCGAGGTCGGTGACGCGCAGGCGGTCAGGGAGCGGGCCGCACACGAACGGCGTGGCCGTGGGCGTCGGGACGTCGGTGGCGGTGGGCGCGTCCGTGGGCGTCGCCACGTCGGTGGCCGTCGCGGCGTCGGTAGGCGTCGCGGCGGGCAGCGGGGGGAGCGTGGGGACGATCGGCACGGATTCGAGATCGGCGCGGCTGCCGACGAGCGGCAGGTAGAGGCGCCGGACGGGCTCCTGCGCGCGGGACGCGGTGGGAACGAGCGCCGCGGCGAGGGCGGCGGCCATGGCCAACGCGCCGAGCAAAGCGGCGAGCGCCGCAAAGCGTCGAGCGAGCATCCTCCACCTCCGTATCGGCACGCGCGTCGGCTGGTCGCCGTCCAGGACGGCTCACTTTACCCCGGCGTCAGCGCGCCCGCAAGGCGTCCTCCAGCGCCGCGACGTGGGTCGGGGCCGCGATGAAGACGCTGCGCGCGTAGGTCGCATGGGTCGTATAGGCCGTATAGGTCCTATAGGCCCTTCAGGTGGTTGCCCGCGCCCGCGGCCAGGAGCAGCTCCGCCAGCGTCTCGCCGACGTCCTCGGCCTCGCGCCACGGGCCGCTCCAGCGTAGGCGGGCGGACTTGGAGCCGTCCGGCCGCGAGACGATGCCGTGCACCGCCATGATGTCGCCGTCCGTGAGCGCGAAGATGCCGATGGGCGTGCCACAGCCGCCGCCCAGGCGTGCCAGGCATACGCGCTCGGCGCGCACGGCGTAGGCGGTGGCCTCGTCGTGGAGCGGGGCCAGGAGGGCGGCGGTGGCCTGGTCGTCCGCCCGCACCTCGAGCGCGAGCGCGCCTTGCCCCGGCGCGGGGATCATGAGGTCAGTGTCGAAGTACTCCGTGACCCGGTCGAGGAGGCCGAGGCGGTCCAGGCCGGCCGCTGCCAGCACCAGGCCGTCGACGTCGCCTTGGTCGAGCTTGGCCAGGCGCGTCTCCACGTGGCCGCGGATCGGCACGACCGCGATGTCGCTGCGGCGGCGCAGCAGCTGCGCGGTGCGGCGCGGGCTGCCGGTGCCGACGCGCACGCCGGGCGGCTGGTACTGGAACACCTTGCCGTCGCGGGCGACGAACACGTCGCGCGGGTCGGCGCGCATGGGCACCGCGCCCACGACCAGCCCCGGGACGTCGTCCGTCGGGAGGTCCTTGAACGAGTGGACGGCCACGTCGGCCGCGCCGTCCAGGACGGCCTGCTGCACCTCGCGCACGAAGGCGCCCTTGCCGATGGCGGCGATCGACCGGTCCAGCTCGGCATCGCCGCGCGTCTGGACGATCTCCAGCCGCACCGTGAGCGCCGGATGGAACGCGCGCAGCTCGGCGGCCACGGACTCGGCCTGCGCGACGGCCAGTCGGCTGCCGCGCGTGGCCAGGCGTAGGATGCCGCCCGTCATGCCGGGCGGTTGCGCCCGGCCCGCCCCTGGTCCGCCTCGGCGCGGCGCGCCGACCCACCGGCCGTCAGCCATCGGACGGCGCCTCGGCGGTGCTGGCGCCGTCGGGCAGCTCGCCCAGGCCCACGTCGTCGTCGTCCGGCCCGCCGTCCGGGTCCGCGGGAGCGGCCTCGGCCGCGCCGCCCTGGCCCAGGAACCGGCCGAGCAGCGCCTGCCACTCGGCAGGGCGGCGTTGCAGGATGGACTGCATGGCGTTGTCGATGAGCATCATGTCGTCGTAGACGACGTTCTCGTCGATGGGCAGCCGCTCGATGCGCTCGGCGCCGATGCCGCGCGCCATCCGCCCGAGGGCGAGGATCTCGGGCACGGAGAGGTCGGTGTCGACGGTGTCGAGCAGCGTCGGGATGAGGCGATGGAGGTCGAGCAGCACGCCCGGCCGCAGGATGCGATCGCGGATGGCCATGAGCACCTGCATCTGCCGGCGGGAGCGGTCGAAGTCGCTGGTGGAGTAGCGCGAGCGCGCGTACTTCAGGGCCCGCTCGCCGTCCATCTCCTGCGGGCCGGGCGGGAACTCGATGGTGGTGTAGGCGCAGTTCTCGCCGGGGTAGTTGTCGTCGTACAGCCCGACGGTAGGGTCGTTGGGGTTGGGCGGGACGTCGATGGTGAGCGGGCCGACCGCGTCGACGATGCGCTGGAAGCCCTCGAAGTCGATGCGCACGAAGCGATGGATCGGCAGCTGGAGGTTGTCGCGCAGGACCGCCTTGACCAGCCCCGGCCCGGCATCCGGCTCGTAATCCCATTGCTCGCCGAAGTAGTGCGCCATGGTCAGCTTCTTCGGGCCCGCCCCGGGGATCTGGACGAGCAGGTCGCGCGGCAGCGACATCATCCGCGCCGCCTTGGCGTCCGGGTCGATGCGCACGACGATCAGCGTATCGGCCTTGTGGATGGTGACGTTGGCGTCGGCGCACACGTCGTAGTCCGTGCCCAGGAGGAGCACGTTGACGGGGCCGTGCCCCTGCCAGACGTCGGCGCTGCCGGCCAGGGGATCGGGCGTCGCCTCGGGATCGAGACGCTCGAGCGCCTGGGGCACCGGCTGCTCGATGGGCGCGGGCGGCGCGTCGCGGACGAGGAGCACGGTGTAGGCCACCAGCCCGAGGACGATCACGCTCTCGACGAGGAGCGCGAGCCCGACGGCGGCAAAGGCAGCGCGCAGGAGCCACGAGGATCGTGGCTCGACCGGCGGCGCGGAGATGAACGGGCGGGTTGTGCTCATGATTGGATGGCGCGCTACACGCGAAGGGCGCGACCCGCGGTCGCGCCCGATTCGAGGCGCTAGTATAGCACAGGGCCGGGGGCCGGCCTGACGATTGGGCGCTGATCGGCCGCCGGCGAGAGCAGTCAGCGGCGGCCATCCCGCGGCGTTCGACCGGACGGCGGCGGCCGACTATAAGGGCCTATCAAGACGGATGCTGTACGCCGCTTGGGACCTGTGGAGGAGCTCAGCATGTCGGACGACCAGACCGCGCCGGCATCTGCGGCGCGGCCGCCACCGCGCGCCAGACCATCGTGGTCGACGACGTGCGCCTGGACCCGCGCTACCTGGCGTGCTTCGTCAGCACGCGCAGCGAGATCGTCGTGCCCATCATGGCCGGCGACCGCGTGATCGGCGAGATCGACGTGGACAGCGACGCGCCGGCGGCCTAGCCGCCGCCCAGCCGGAACGACGGCTGCTGGACGTGAACGGCCACGCCGGTTCCCGCGTCAAGCGCCCAGATCGCCCCAGGCTGGATGCCCTCGAACACCTCGTCCTGGGCGCTTCCGGGCCAGCGGACGGCAACGTCCTGGATGGCGGTGGCGTCGCCGAGCCCGACCTCCAGCTGGAGGCTGTTGGCGCCAAAGCTGCCCCCCGGCCCCACGACGCGGTGCAGTGCTCGCGGTCCGTCCGGCGTGGACAAGCGCAGCATCACGCGCGCCCCGATGGCGGACGGGTTGGCGCCCGGCCCGCGCAGCCGTAGCGTCACCCAGCCGTTGTCGAAGCCGGGGTTCTCGAACAGCGCGTTGGGGTACCAGTCGCCGTCGTAGGCGCCGCCGAGGCCGTGGTAGATGTCCTGATCTCCGTCGTTGTCCATGTCAGCGAAGCTGACGCCGTGACCCTTCTGGAGGTGGCCGAAGCCACCGGCGGTCGTCACGTCGCGGAACGTCCCGTCGCCGGCGTTGCGGAACATGCGGTTGGGCAGCAGGCTGCGGAAGTCGGGGTTGCCCGTGCCAGCGTACCAGTCCTCCCAACCGTCGTTGTCCAGGTCGCCGAAGTTGGTCCCCATCGTGTAGATCACGTCGTCGACGCCGGCGGCGTCGGCGACGTTGGTGAACGTCCCATCGCGGTCGTTGCGGTACAGGTGGACGCGCTCGGCCGGCGTCTCGAGCCCGAGGAGGTCGGAGAGCACCGCGGCGGCCGCGTCGCTGCCTAGCCCGCCGTAGCCGCTGACCAGGAGGTCGAGCCAGCCATCCTCGTCAAAGTCCCACCAGAACGCCGGGAAGCTGAAGGATGGCGTGGTGACGCCGGCTTCGGTCGCACGGTCGGTGAAGTGCCAGGTGCCAACTGCGGCGGGACCTTCGTTGCGGTACAGCACGTTGGGCTGCGACTGGCGGCTGACGAACAGGTCGAGCCGGCCGTCGTTGTCGTAGTCGCCCCAGACGGCGGACTTGGCGAAGCCGGGCGCCGCGACGCCGGCGGCCCCGGCAACGTCGACGAACGTCCCGTCACCCTGGTTCTGGAACAGCTCTGACGGATGGACTCGGCGGGGGTCCACGGACTCGTTGCCGATGAAGAGGTCCAGGTCGCCATCGTTGTCGTAGTCGCCCCATGTGGCCGTCTGCGTGGGGTGGAAGCTCAGCAGGCCGGCCGCCTCGGTCACGTCCTCGAACGTCCCGTCGCCGCGGTTGCGGACGAGCGAGTTCGGATAGGGCGTGGCGATGTCGGTCCAGCCTCCGCGCAAGATCAAGAAATCCAGCCAGCCGTCGCCGTCGTAGTCCGCTTGGACGACGTTGAGGCCGCCGAGCAACCCCGTCAGCCCGGCGTCCGCGGTCCGATCGTCGTACGTGCCATCACTGCGGCTGGCGAAGAAGCGCACTGGGTCGTAGCGGCCTGTGGACGACGCGACGACGTCGAGGTTGCCGTCGCCGGTGAAGTCGTCGACGATGGTCCCTCCAGCCTGGTCCGCGACATCCAGGCCGAGGCTCGGTGCGATGTCGTAGAAGCGCGTGAACGGCTGGTCTGACGCGAAGACGTCCGGCGGGACCAGCCACTCCGGCCGGACGCCGTCGGGCCAGGTGCCGCGGGCCATGTGCGCGATGTTGAGCACCCAGCGGTCGCGAAGGCCGTCCGGATCGGCGCGCATCAGCGTCTCGAGCTCCAGGATGGCCCGCTCAGCGCCCTCCACGTCGGTGTGGATGCCCCCGTCCGCCAGCGGCAGAAGGCACGAGTCCTTGTTGTGGTTCATCGTGCAGTTCTGGATCTCCCCGTGCCGCAGCCAACTGGCCGCCAGCAGCGACGTAATCTCGCGCAGGTCCTCCGAGTCGCTCAGGTTCTGGCCCAGCCGCAGGACGTCTCGAACCGCGCCGAGCTCGGCGGCGGCCGCCTCGGGATCGCCGGCATTGAGCAGCTCGACGCCCAGCTGGAGCTGCTGCTGAAGGCGGGGCTGGAGCTCGGCCGGGACCGGGCGCCCCTCGAGCTCGTCGGCGCGCCGAATGTTGCCCCACAGGTCGTCGTCGTAGGGCAGCGCCGCGTTCAGGGCCTCGAGCCGGGCCACCATGGCGGCCGTGCCGGGATGCACCGGACCCGCCGGGGCCGCGGCCGGTGTCCCAGGCGCGGCATCAGTCTCATGGCTGTGCGCATCGGTTTCGCGCGTGTCGGGCTGGCAGCCCACGACGAGGGCGGCGGTCACCATGATCGTCGCCAGCAATGGGATGTGAGCATTCATGATCGGCCTCGCAGGATGATGGCGGGCACGAGCGCGCGGCTGTCCGTTTGGGCAATCCTAGCAGCAGCCATGCGACGTGCGAGCGGGCCAACCCCGAAAGCCTCGTTGGGACTCCCCTCCCGTGGAAACCCGACCCGTCGCGCGTGCTACCATGGGCGGTCCTTCGGCACGGGCCGACGAGCAACGCGGGCAACCATATGTTCTTGGACGAGGCAACGCTGGATGTCAAGGCCGGCGACGGCGGCAAGGGCGTCGTGGCCTTCCGCCGCGAGAAGTACGTGCCGCGCGGCGGCCCCGACGGCGGCAACGGGGGCGCGGGCGGCGACGTCATCCTGGTCGGCGACGAAGGGCTGAACACGCTCCACAAATTCCGCTACACCAAGCGCTACGAGGGCGGCCGCGGCGGACACGGCGAGGGCAGCCACCGGCAGGGCAAGCGCGGCGAGACGCTCCGCGTGACCGTGCCGGTGGGCACGCTGGTGCGCGATGCGGCGACCGGCGAGCTGGTGGCCGACATCACGGCCCACGGCCAGGAGGCGGTGGTGGCCAAGGGCGGCCGCGGCGGACGTGGCAACGCCGCGTTCCGGAACGCCATCAACCAGGCGCCGCGCGTGGCCGAGCTGGGCGAGCCGGGCCAGGAGCGGCGGCTCCACCTGGAGCTCAAGCTGCTCGCCGACGTCGGGCTGGTCGGCCTGCCCAACGCCGGCAAGAGCACGCTGCTGGCCGCCGTCAGCGCGGCGCGGCCCAAGGTGGCCGACTACCCGTTCACCACGCTGGTGCCCAGCCTGGGCGTGGCGGACATCGGCTACAAGACGCTCGTCTTCGCGGACATCCCGGGCCTCATCGAGGGCGCCAGCGAGGGCGCCGGCCTGGGCGACCGGTTCCTGCGCCACGTCGAGCGCACGCGCGTGCTGCTCCACCTGGTCGACGGCTCGGCCGCCGACCCGTTGGCCGACTGGCGCACGATCAACGCCGAGCTTGCCGCGTTCAGCGCGGCGCTGGCGGAGCGGCCACAGATCGTGGCCATCACCAAGGTCGACCTACCCGACGTCAGCCAGGCCGCGCCGGAGCTGCTAGACGCGCTGCGCGCCGCTGGCTGCGGCGATGCCATGGCGATCAGCGGGGTGACCGGCGAGGGCGTCCCCGAGCTCCTGGCGCGCTGCGCCGAGCACGTGGCCGCGCTCCCCGCGCCGCAACCGGCCGCAGCCGAGATCCCGGTCCTCAGGCCGCTGTCGGTCGACGAGGACGCGATCACGGTGGAGCGCGACGAAGACGGCGTTTGGCACGTCGACGGCGTGCGGCTGGCGCGCACCATCGCGATGACGGATTGGAGCAACGTGGACGCCTTGGAGCGCCTCCAGCGCGTCCTCCAAGCCATGGGCGTGCTTGCGGCGCTGCGCGAGCGCGGCGTGTCCGAGGGCGACACCGTGCGCCTCAGCTCGGTCGAGCTGGAGTGGACGGATTGACGCGGCGCCGACGACCGATCCGCCCTCGGGTCGCATCGGCGTCTTCGGCGGCACGTTCGACCCGATCCACCTGGGGCACCTCATCGCCGCCGAGCACGCGCGCGAAGCGCTGGGCCTCGCCCTGGTCTGGTTCGTCCCGGCGCGCGTCTCGCCGCTCAAGCCGGGCAGAGACGTGGCGGGGCCGCTGCACCGCACGACCATGTTGGAGCGCGCCATCGCCGGCCACCCCGCGTTTGCCGTGCACCGCGTCGACGTGGAGCGCGCCGGCCCGAGCTACACGGTGGACACGCTGGCGCTGCTGCGCGCGGAGCTCGGCGCGGCTGGCGCAGCGGCCCACGACCCTCGGACGCGCTGGGACGATGCGGGCCGTCGCGAGCTGGTCTTTGTGCTCGGCGCCGACGCGGCGCGCGACCTGCCCCGGTGGCGCGACCCGGTGGGCATCGCCCGCCTGGCGCGGCTGGCCGTGCTGTCGCGGCCGGGCCACGCGATCGACGTCGAGGCGCTCACGCTGGCCGTGCCCGCGCTGAGCGGGCGGATCGAAGTGCTCCCAGAGCGCCAGATCGCTATCTCGGCCACCGAGATCCGCCAGCGGGTGGCCGAGAACCGCTCGATCCGCTACCTGGTGCCGGACGCGGTGCGCGCGTACATCGACGAGCACCGGCTCTACGCGCGCGGCGCCGGGCCATGAGGCCCAACCACGGCGCGACGGCGGCCGGAGCGCGCAACCGCATCGCGCGCTGCACCATCGCTGGTGGCCGGAGGACGCGCCAGCCGCTCGGTCACGCATCGGCGTTGGCCTCGAGGCTGGCCTCGGCGCTGGCCGTTGGGCTGGCCGTCGCCGTGATCGGCTGCCAGGCAGCGCGCGACACGGCGCTGCCCGATGGCGTCGTCGTCTCCGAGGCCGGCCTGGCGGCGCCGCCCGCCTTGTCCACCCTCACCGCGGGCGTGGTGCCGACGCCGGTCGTGCTCGACGTCGTGCGCTTCACCGTCGCCGGCGCGCCGGGAGCCACGGGTTCGATCACGCGGACCGTCGCCACCTTCGGGTCCCCGTCGGGCGCGCTCGGGGCGTACAACGGCTGGTTCGCGCGCTACGGGTTCCCTGCGGTGGCGGTCCGCGCCCAGTTGGGCCTGGGGGACGTCTCGGAACGCTACGACCTGGCCTGGCCGCCGCTCCACGCCGTCCTGGTTCGCCAGGGCGAGGTCTTCGTGCTCGTCGAGGGCGACGACACGATCGCGGCCGAGGTGCGCGCGCCGGCGATGGCGACGCTGGCGGCGGAGGGGCTGGTGGGTGTACGCGCGACGCCGCGATCCCGATGACCAGATCGTGCCCGACCTCGTCCTCGCCTCGCTGAACCCCGGCAAGCTCGTCGAGCTGCGCGCCTTGCTCGATCGGCTGGGCATCTGGCTGGACGTGGCGTCGCCGGCCGACCTCGGGCTGGCCCTCGACGTCGCGGAGACCAGCGACACGTTCGAGGCCAACGCCGTGCTGAAGGCCCGCGCGTGGGCCGAGGCCGCGGGCATGCCCGCGCTGGCCGACGACTCGGGCATCGAGGTCGATGCGCTGGGCGGGGCGCCCGGCGTGCACTCGGCGCGCTGGGTTCCCGGGCCGGACGAAGCGCGCGTCGCGGCGCTGCTACAGCGGCTCGACGCCGTGCCGGACGCCGCGCGTACCGCTCGGTACCGCGCCGTGGTGGCGCTGGCGCGGCCGGGCGACGCCACCGTCGCGACGGCCTCCGGCGCCGTCGAGGGCCGTATTGCCCGTGCGCCGCGCGGGGAGGGCGGCTTTGGCTACGATCCCGTCTTCCTGGTCGAGGACGGGGGCTACGTTGGTGCGCGGACGATGGCGGAGCTTTCGGCGGCGGAAAAGGACCGGGTCAGCCACCGCGCGCGGGCGCTTGCGGGGCTGCGTGGGGCGTTGGCGTCGCTGGGGGCGCTGGGCTGAAGAAGGGCGCAGCAAGCAGCGCCCCTACGCACGAATCGAGCAGACGGACCTGTTTGTGAATGGCCACACCGGCCCCGGACGCCGAACGACATGCGGTGCACATGTGATGTGTAGGGGCGCTGCTTGCTGCGCCCTCTTGGCCCGTTCTCAGGGGAACGACCCGGCCCAAACCCCGTCACGCCGGCGCTGCGGCTCCGACGGCGCCCTGATTGGCCACGATGGCCTCGAACTCCGTGCGGTCGATCGTCTCGATCTCCATGAGCCGACGGGCCAGGGTGTGGAGCGTGTCGATCTTCTCGCGCAGCGCGCTGGTGGCGCGGCCGTAGGCGCGGGCGACGATGCGCTTGATCTCCTCGTCGATGGCCTCGGCCACATCCTCCGAGTAGTTCACGTGCTCGCCGATCTGGCGGCCCAGGAAGACCAGCTCCTCGCGCTCGCCGAACGTGATTGGGCCGAGCACGTCGCTCATTCCATAGCGCATGACCATGTCGCGTGCAATGTGGGTCACGCGCTCGAGGTCGTTGGACGCGCCGGTGGTCACGTCGCCGAAGATGATCTCCTCGGCCACTCGGCCGCCGAGCAGCCCAGCGATGTCGTCCTCAAACTTCGAGCGCACGACCATCGTCCGGTCGGTGTCCGGCAGGTTCATCGTGTAGCCGAGCGCCATGCCGCGCGAGACGATGGTGATCTTGTGCACCGGGTCGCTGTGCGACAGCGAGGCCATGACCAGCGCGTGGCCGGCCTCGTGGTAGGCGATGATCTCCCGCTCCTTGGCCGTGATCAGCCGCGTGCGGCGCTCCGGGCCGGCGATGACCTTCTCGATGGCCTCCTGGATGTCGCGCATGTAGATGGCGCGCCGGTCGCGGCGGGCGGCCAGGATGGCGGCCTCGTTGACCAGGTTCTCGATGTCGGCGCCGGTGAAGCCCGGCGTCTGCTTGGCCACGACGTCCAGGTCGACGTCGGAGGCCAGCGGCTTGCCGCGCGTGTGGATTCCCACGATGGCGCGCCGGCCGCGCATGTCGGGCCGGTCTATGACCACCCGACGGTCGAAGCGGCCGGGGCGCAGCAGGGCCGGGTCCAGGATGTCGGGCCGGTTGGTGGCGGCCACGACGATGACGTTGGTGTCGGTGTCGAAGCCGTCCATCTCGACCAGGATCTGGTTCAGCGTCTGCTCGCGCTCGTCGTGGCTGCCGCCCAGCCCTGCGCCGCGCTGGCGGCCCACCGCGTCGATCTCGTCGATGAAGATGATGCACGGGCTGTGCTTCTTGGCCTGCTCGAAGAGGTCGCGCACGCGGCTGGCGCCGACGCCGACGAACATCTCGACGAACTCCGAGCCCGAGATCGAGAAGAACGGGGCGCCGGCCTCGCCGGCGATGGCGCGCGCCAGCAGCGTCTTGCCGCAGCCCGGTGGGCCGACCATGAGCACGCCCTTGGGGATCCTGGCGCCCAGGGCGATGAACTTCTCCGGCTCGCGCAGGAACTCGACGATCTCGGAGAGCTCCTGCTTGGCCTCCTCGACGCCGGCGACGTCGTTGAACGTCACCGTGGGCGTGTCGCCGGTCATCAGGCGCGCGCGGCTGCGGCCGAACTGCATGGCCTGGTTGGCGCCGCCCTGCGCCTGCCGGAAGACGAAGACGATGAGGCCGCCGAACAGGAGGATCGGCAGGATGAGGACCAGGCCCCGCATGAGGTAGTCGCTGCCGCGGACCTGGTTGACGCCCAGGTCGAGCGTAGCGAGCTGTTCGTCGGTGACGCCGAGGTCTTTGAGCGTGGGGAGGAGGCTCTTGCCGCTCTCCTTGCGCGAGAGGAACGCTGGCCGGCGGGCATCCTTCGCGTCGTACACGAGCAGCGTTTGCTGGTCGTTCTCGACGGAGATGCGCGCAACATTGCCCTCTTCGATGCGCTCGGGGAGTGCCGACAGCGGCAGCGTCCTGGGCGCGTTGCTCGAATCGGCAAGGCGCACGAGCACGAAGAAGAGGAAGAGGATGATGATGAAGTAGACGGCCGCGTTCTTTAGGACGTTGGACATATGCTTCCGGCTGGTCGGGCCGCGTCGTTCGATTGCTTCGAGGCGCGCGAAGGCGTGCCGGGCCACAAGCATAGCCGGGGGGGGTGCCAGCG
>Ga0326597_10001447_pt1 | contig 38480 bp, 36 predicted proteins | sample RVTome_12_FD_203789 | JGI IMG/M metagenome (GOLD analysis project Ga0326597, IMG submission 203789) | Soil microbial communities from uranium-contaminated site in the Upper Colorado River Basin, Wyoming, United States - RVT100D185 | ecosystem: Environmental > Terrestrial > Soil > Contaminated >... | reverse complement strand
CAGGTTGAGCGCTTCGGCGATCTTCGTAATCGAGGCGTTGTCGATGATCGTCATGTGGACGGCGCCCTCGCCGTGCTTCTGCTTGGCCGCCGGCGTGAACTTGACGCCGTGGCCCACGACCTGCTGGTAGGCTTTCCTGGCCTGCGCGGCTGTGGTGCCCCCCATGTAGATCATGTTGATCGCCGCGCCCACTGCACCCTCCATCAGTGCCCGGTTCGTGTAACGGGCCGTCCACTCGTGGGAGCGGGGCAGGGTCACGTAGACGTTCGTGCCCACGAGCGCCACCTGGTAGAGACTTCTCCGCGATTCAAGGAAAGCGTCGACCTCGTCGCTCGGCGGCTCCTCGTCGACGCCGATGCCGAACTTCTCGGCAGCCCCCTTAACGTCGACCGCCTCCTTGCGGAACAGCCGACCCACCGCGCGGTTTCCGGTGCTGCGCTGGAAATCCAGGACCGCTTCGGCGGGTTTACTGCGGCCTATAGGGGCCCTGCCCGTGCGGGATCCCCACAGGGCCAGACTAGGTTTTTTACTTTGACCAATGCGTATCCCTTCTGCACCTGACTGCTGCACCACATGCGTCAGCTCGTGCGCAATCAACCCGCGCCCCTCTTGAGTCCCTGGCGCAAACCGTCCCGCGCCGAACACAATGTTGTGTCCTACCGTGTATGCATGAGCGTTCACATCCCGCGCCGATTGCTCGGCCGCAGCGCTCGAGTGCACCCGCACCCGCGAAAAATCGTGGCCGAAGCGCCGCTCCATGTCCTGCCGCAGCACCGGGTCCAGCGGCCTGCCGGGACCGGCAAGGACTTGGTCTACACTGGCGGGGGTCGTATCTGCCTGCCCGGTCGCTTGTCCTGTGTAGCGCTGGATGCGCGGCGGCGCGCTGCTGACGCCGGGATGCGCGGGCTTCGCCAATACCTGCTCGGCGACGCGATCGGCTTCCTGCTCGTAGACATCGCCCGATTCGTTGATCCGAAGTTTCGTTTGCAGTCCCAGCTTCTTGCCGCACTCCGCGCACTCACCGGTGAGACCGGACGCTCCCGCGCCGCACGCGCACTTGCGTTGCAAGATCAGGCTCGCGCCCGCGGTTTGCAGCGGTTTCGCCGTGGCGGTTTTCAAGGAAGCGGTTTTACTCATCGCGAGATTCCCTTGGCGATCGCGCGAGCCGCCGAGATTCCGGAGCGGCGCGGTTCCGCGTCTTGCGTGAGGTTGACCTTTCCCGCCCGGATTCTCGCCACCTGGCCCAGCGAAACCAGCCGTTCCCGCGTCACCGGATCGGCCAGCAAACGGCCGAGCTCGCTTCGCATCGCTTCGCCGATGGCGTGGGAATCCGCTTTGCGGAAGCCTTTGAGTACCAGCCGGTCGATATGCACGACGACGCGCCTCACACCCATCCCCTCGTCTCCGCCTCGGAAGGCGGGCGTTCGCGCCTGGCGGCTTCGCTGCGGGCGGCTTGCAGCAGATGGGGCATGGCGACCGGGCTGCCTCCTTCGGCGGCAAGGAAGGCGGCATTCAACGCGATGTTGCGGATGCTGCCGCCGGCCACGTTGAGGCGCGCGAGCTTGGCGTGGTCGATACCATTGAGCGGTGTCGCGGCAGGAAAAATGCCGCGCCAGATCTGTTCGCGTTGCTGCGCGTCCGGGAACGGGAACTGCACGACGAAGCGCAGCCGCCGCAGGAACGCCGTATCCAGCGCGTTCCTGAGGTTGGTGGTGAGGATCGCGAGTCCGCGATACGCTTCCATGCGCTGCAGCAGGTAGCTCACTTCGATGTTGGCGTAGCGGTCGTGGCTGTCCTTGACTTCGCTGCGCTTGCCGAACAGCGCATCGGCCTCGTCGAAGAGCAGGATGGCGCCGCTGTCCTCGGCCGCGTCGAACACGCGCCTGAGGTTCTTCTCGGTCTCTCCGATGTACTTGCTGACCGCCGAGGCGAGGTCGATGCGGTAAAGATCCAGGTGCAGCTCGTTCGCCAGCACTTCGGCGGCCATGGTCTTGCCGGTGCCGCTTTCGCCCACGAACAGGGCGCTGATGCCGAGGCCGCGTGCGCCCTTGCCGGCGAAGCCCCAGCCGTCGTACACCTCGAAGCGGTGCCGCACCTGCGCGGTGATTTGGCGCAGTGTGGATTTCTGCGGCTCGGGCAGCACCAGGTCGTCCCACCGGGCGGCGGGCTCCACGCGTTGCGCCAGGTCGTCGAGGCCGCTGCCCAGCGAGGCGCGGCAGGCCTGCCACAGCACCGCGTCCGGCGTTTGCGAGGCGGCAAGCGCCGGGCGCAGAGCCTCGCCGGTGCGCACGATGGTTTCCGCGCTGAGCCGGAACTGGGTGGCCACGCCATCGAGCGCGCCATTGAGTCGGGCGGCTTCAACGCCCAGCGCTTGGGCCCACAGGCGCCTTTGATCCGCGGCGCCGGGTTTGTTGACCACGAAATGCAAAGCGGAACGATCGACGCGCACGGGCTCGCGCGCGCCGATGAAGATCAGACCGCCCGGCCGTTGCGCGAGCCGCGCCGCGCTGCTCGTGCCGTCTTCGCATTCGATGAGGAGCGCGCTGCCAAGCAATGCGGCCTCGCGGTGCCACAGCACTGCGAGAGCATCGAGCTCGTGCAGCCCGGTGGGGATGTCCGCCGCGCGCAGGAGATGCAGTTGCAGGCCGAGGCGGCGGGAGATCGCGCAGGCCACATCCCTTTGGCCGGCGCCATCGTCGCCCAGCAGTTGCAGCACCGGCATCCCGTCGCCGCGCTCCTCCAGCGCCTGAGCCGCAGCTTCGACGACGCGCACATGGCTCTCGGCCATCGCCGCCGGCAAGGCATGGGCACGGAGCAGCGGGCGCAGGCGCGTGTCGAGATAGCTCACTCCGGCCAGGTAATGCAGCACGCGCTCGTCGATGTACAGGCGGCTGGTGGCCAGGGCCTGGTCGTCCTTGACTTCGAGCAGCCGCCAGAGTCGCAGCGGGCGCACCGGTGTGACTGCGCTCCAGTGCGGCTCGGCGAGGGTTGCGAGGGCGAGTCCGAAGGTGGCGTACGGCCGGCCCGGCATGCCGGCAGGCGCTGCGCAGCACGCGGCGAGGCCGGCATCCATTTCCACGCCCGCGCACAGCAGCAGCAGGTCGCGCTCGAACGCGCTCAAGCCGAAGGTCTCGGTCAGTTGATCGATGGCGGCAGGCTCGGGCAGTGCGGCGAGCGCCTCGCGCACGCTTTCGTTCGCGGCTTGTGCGTCACCGCCGGAGAGCTGTGCCTTCAAGCGCGCGAATTCGGCCGCCAGATAACGCTGGTTGGCCTCGGTCCAGCTCACCGGCGGCGCCGCGCGGGCTTCCGCGTCGAACGGCGCGTTCATGGCTGCACCTCGATCCGGGGGCCCGTGAAGCTCGGCGGTTCGCCGACGCTCCGCCTGACCAGCAGACTGTCGATGCCGTCCACCCGCAGGCGCACCCAGTACTTGTCCGGCGGCAGGCGCTCGAAGGTGAAGCTCGGCGTGGATGTGGCCGTGGTGAAGCTCTCCGCGGGGACTTCGTTTTCGCCGAGGATCAGCGACACGCGCTGGTTGGGTGTGACCTGCGGCGTGCAGGTGGGCGTCAGCGTCAGTTTGCCGTCAGCGTCGAGTTGAGCGGAAAGCGGGATTCCGGCCGTGATCTTGGGAGCGATGATGACGGGCAGGACGTTGGTGATGCGCGGCCTGGCTTCACCGGGTTTCGACAATTGCAGCGAAGCGGCATAGGCGCCGGCGGGGATGTTCGCGGCGTCGTTCGGCAAGTCGAACTGGACGGACGTAACCGAGGCGCTGCCGCTGATTTCCGGCGCCAGCTCCCGCTCGACGCCGAGCCGCGCGTTGGACAGGAGCAGCCGATATTGTGCGGCCACGCCATCGAGGTTGTGGCCGGACACGATCAGCTTGTCGCCCAACTCCGCCGCGACCTGCTTGCTCTCTGGTGCAATCGACTCGATGCAGGGATAGGTCGGCAGCAGATTGGGGTGCACTTCAACGCCGGCATCGCGATGGGTGCTGGGATCGATCTTGCCGCGCGAGAGTACCGGCAGCGGCGAGCGTGCCGGCCGGGTGGATTCGATGAGGACGACAGAGACCTGGTAGGCGGCGGTCGGCCGATAATGACTGAGCGTGGCCGCCCACAGCCTGGAGATCTCCTCGGTGTTGAGGTACTCCGGAACGATACGAATCTGTTCGATCTGCCGGTCCAGCCCCGAATCGGCCAGCGCGCGCAGCGCCGGCGGCAGGGTAGCGCCGACATCGGGTGAGGGAATAAGCGCCTTGCGGATCAAATCCCGGCTCAAGACCGGCGTTTCGTGCAGCAGTTGCATGGCGTAGCCGAGCAGGATTTCGCCGTGGAGATCGCCGCTGGAATAGGCGCTCAACAAATAGTGCAGATTCAAGGCGAGCGGCGGGTTGGTCAGCCGGTTGCGGCCCGAGTTGTCGCGTGAGGGCAAACCCTCGTTGCGCCAGCCCGTGTTCGGCGTCGCCTGGTACAGGAACAGATTGATCTGCGCGTTCTCGGCGCCATTGGCTTCCACCACGCGATCCGGCGGCACGGCGCTGACGAGGACCGTGCTGCCGAGCACACCGCTGACGTTGTGATTGACGATGCCGTCATTGAGCAGATCGCGCAGCACGGCCGTGACCCCGGCAAGGGCAAGCGCGCTGCTCACGGATGTCCCCGCCGGCGTTGGGTGAGGTACTCATTGAGCGGCATCGACTTCTTGACCGGCACCGCACGCCGCGGCGGCGGCGAAGCTTCATGAACCGCGGTCAGCTCGATGCGCCCGATATTGACCTGCACTTCGGTGGCGCCGCTGTCGGAGGAATGCCGATACGCGCTCGCTGCTCTTGCGGAGCCTGCGGGCGGCGCAGACGCAAACGCGGGCGGCGGGACGAAGCGCGTTGCAGGCGGAACCAGGGGAGGAGGTGCGAGCACACGAGCCGGATCAACAAACGCTGCCGGCCCGAAGACCGCGGGCTGAGTCATCGGGGGCGCTGCCGGATTCTGATCCGCGGGTTCGCGCATCGCGTGCGCGGGGCGCAGCTCGTTGCGTGCGTCAAATCCTCGGCGCGGCAAGGGGAAGGCAGACGCCGTACGGGTCGTTTCCGCTTCGCGAAGCGCGGGCTCGAATATCGCGGGCACGGCGGCATGGTCCGGGCGTGGAAACGGGGACGACGCGCAACGGGACATTCCCGTTTCGCTGACCGCAGGCTGGCCTGCTGCGTTCGACGGGGCCGCGGACGAGATCCGCGCAGCGGCAGGGGGCGCGGTTGCTTCATCGCCCGTCGGCTGCTCGAATATCGTGGGCACGGCGGCATAGGGGAGCCGGGCCGCGGATTTCACCGAAACGCCGAGCCCAAGCGCCTGAGCCGCGAGGCTGCGTAAATAGCCGCTCACGCCATCACCATGCCCAGGTAGGCCGAGCGCCGCTGCTCGCCGAGCGCGAGGACTTCGCGCTCGCTCCAGCCGTAGGCGCGCGCCAGCGCATGCACCGCGGCAAGCAGTGCGCGGGCGCGGGCATGCACTTCGTCCCAAAGCACGTCAGCGATGTCGAACGGTGCCGCCCATGCGTGTTCGCAGCCCTCGCAAGTGAGCAACAGCTTGACGTCGGCGCCCGGATCGAGTGATTCGAGTCCGGCTTCGATTTTCGCGAGCAAGCTGTGCAGAGGCGCCGACGAGGGGTCATCCGGTCGAGCGACGCAACAGCGTTCGAGGAGATGCGCCGCGGCCGACTCCTCATCCGCGCGACCGAGCACTGCGGACAGGTCCCGGCTCGTCGGGAGGCGAAACCGGAATCCGTCGGTTTCGAACTCGCCGCCGGCGTCCGTCCGCCCGGCAGGAGGCAGAAACAGGTCCGTTTGCAGCGCCAGTTCCATGCGCGCGCTGCAGCCTGGGCAATCGATATAGGCCCGGATCTCGGGCCCGAACGTCGAACGGCGCAGCCTGAGCAGCGCCGCGTTGCGCTGCCCCAGTGGCAGGTCTGCGAGTCGATCGGGCGGCAGTTCCGGGCAGGCCGCGGCGAAGAGCAGCAACGCCCGGTCGATCGCGTGCCGCGCGCGGCCACGTTCCCAGATCGCAAGCACCTCCGGCGCGCTGAGCGGCGCCATGAAATCAGGCCGGCTCGGTGAAGCTCGGCTCGCTGGGCTCGGTCACATCGAGGTCGCGCTCCCAGCCTTCGTTCTCGAGCTTCAGGGTCTGGATCGCCACGGCGTTGGCGTTTGCATCGAGGTCGGGCAGCGCCTGGAAGTCCGACACCCAGCAGCGGTAGACCTTGTAGGCGAGCGCGACCTGCCCGGCTTCGTTGTACATCTCGATGATCACGTCCTTGCGGAAATCCCTGAGCGAAGTCTCCATTCCCAGTCCGGAGCCGTAGTTCCACACCTTGTTCGCCCACTTCTCGAATTCGGCATCGTGGGTCACGCCGCGCTCGAGCGTGATCGCCTCGTACTTCGTGCGGCCGGGCGACTTGCGCGAGCTCGATGGATCGCCTCCCTCGCGGTGCTCGACGATTTCGGTCGAACGCTTTAGCGCCGAGACCTTGCTGACGCCCGCCACGTAGCGCCCGTCCCACTTGACCCGGAATTTGAAGTTCTTGTACGGGTCGAAGCGCTGGGCGTTGACGGAAAACTGTGCCATGCGTGCTCTCCTTGATCGGTGAGGTGTTCAGCCGCCCATCAGGTCGGGATGTCGCCAGCCATCTGCTGGATCTTGATGATCACGAACTCGGCCGGTTTCAGCGGCGCGAAGCCGACCATGATGTTCACGATGCCGAGATTGATGTCGGTCTGCGTGGTGGTTTCGCGGTCGCACTTGACGAAATAGGCCTCGCGCGGCGACTTCCCCTGGAAAGCACCCCGGCGAAACAGGTCCTGCATGAACGCGCCGATGTTCAGCCGGATCTGCGCCCAGAGCGGCTCGTCGTTGGGCTCGAACACCACCCATTGCGTGCCGCGGTACAGGCTTTCTTCCAGGAACAGCGCCATGCGCCTGACGGGCACGTATTTCCATTCCGAACCGCGGTCGTTGTCGCCGTGCAACGTGCGCGATCCCCACACCACGTTGCCGTAGACCGGAAGCGTGCGCAAGCAGTTGATGCCGCGCGGATTGAGCTGGCCGTTCTCGGCATCGCTCATCGTGATGGTCAGGCCGACCGCGCCGTTGACGCTGGCCTCGCTGCCCGCGGGCGCTTTCCATACTCCGCGCTGGCTGTCGGTGCGCGCGAAAATGCCGGCGGCAAAGCCACACGGCGGGAAGTTGCGAAGTGCTCCCTGCTGCAGCGGGTCTGGCGACCGCACCCACGGGAAATAGATTGCCGAGTTGGGTGCGCTTGCGCCGACGATCGCCGCCGGGAGCGCCGCATTGAGGCTCGTGACGGTGTCGCTCTCCGCGCTATCGACGATGAGAAAGGCGCGCTTTCGTTGACACTGGGTCTGCAAGGAGCCGATCGTCGATGCATCGGTCTCGCCAGGCACGCACACGAGGTTGAACAGTTCGATGCGATCGGCGAGCGCGCCCACCTCGAATTGAGCCAGCACAGCGGCGTGAAAGTCGGCCTGCGTGGCAGAGTCGTCGGGATCGAGGACCGTGCCATCGTCGCCCCCCGCCAGCGAGACGGTGGCGAGAGCCGCGGGGGGCGTGGCGGGCGCTGCGACCGTCGCCGTGATGGAGCGTGATCGCCCGTTGATCGCGGTCTCGGCAAACCGTGCGTCGGCGTTGCTCATCGAGAGGTTCTCGTATACCTCAACCACGGAGTTATCGGTCGGATGATCGAGCACCTCCAGCTTGAATCTCGCCGGATCGTCGCTGCGTGGCGTGAGACGGAAGCGATACGGGTTGGCCCACTCCCCGGGCGAAGCCGCTTCAATCGTCAGATCGCCCGAAACACCGCTCGCGCTCGCCGCGTCGGCCGCGCTGAACAGGCGAATGACGTAGGCGTCCGCCCCGCCGTTGTCAAAGAACTGCCGGACGGAGTAGCCGAGCAGCGTGCGCCGGTCCAGCCCGCCATAGTGGCGCTCGTAGTCGGCGAAGCTCGTGATGCGCGCCGCGCGATCGGTCGGCCCGCGTGCGGCCCAGCCGATGAAGAGCGCGATCGAGGTCGCCACACCGGTAATCGTACGCACGCCGCTCGGCACTTCCTCGATGTAGACGCCGGGATGGGTCAGAGTCACTGGCATGGGGAGATCCTCCTAGGGGTGCGAGGGGGCGTGCTGATTGCGGGTGCGCTCGAGAGGCGGCGTCCCGGCCGTCCGGAATCGAGATAGGCGGCGTGTCTAGCTATCCGGTGCATCGCCGCGAACATAAAGGACCCTCCCGTCCGGCAGTTGCCGTGCTTGCAGCCAGCGCTTGGCCACCATTTCATCGAGCACCGTGGCAATGTAATCCGGCGCATCCTCGAACCCGCGGCGCGGCAGCCAGCAAGCCAGGATTCCGTCCGCTGTGTCCGCGGCGAACGGGTGTTTCCGGAGGTGACGAATGATGGCCTCGCTGAGTCGCGTTTTTCGCGTTGCATCGTGACGGGCCACGGGTGAATCTCGTTGGTCATGCCCGATATGGCTTTGTAGGCTCACCCGCAAGCGACGTGCCCGGATGGGCGCTTCGGCAAGTGCTTGATCGACAACAAGTCGGCTGCCGCTGCCGAGAACGGCCCGGGTCGCGGGCGACCCGGTTCCGGGACGCGGATACGCTGTCCGGCGAGGCCGGGTGCCGCTTCAGGTCGATCGCGCGCGTACAGCCCCGGATGGGTGCCTCGAGACCCATGCGCGCTGCCGAAAGGAAGTGCGGACGCGCACCGGAACGCAAGTACGCCGCGGTGCGCCGAGACGCTTACAGCTCTTGGGATGGACGCTTGGGAATGCAGTACTTCTTGAGCAGGCGCCCGAGATGACGGCGCTCAGTCCCGCTGATTCGGGCGGCCGCCGATACGTTGCCTTTGGCCTGCTCGATGAGGCGCGCGAGGAAGCGGGACTCGAACTCCGTGATTGCCTGATTCTTGGCGAGCCGGTAATTCAGGTGCGCGCCGTCATGGGCCGAGCCGGCGGCAAGTGCCGCGGACGGCGCGGGGATCGAGATCTGTGCCCCGTCCGCCAGCAAAAACTCCCGAAGGATGAGGTTTTCGAGTTCGCGAATATTGCCCGGCCAGTGGTAGCGCTCGAACCAGGCCAGTGTCGAAGCGTCGAGTGGTATCGCCTGCTTGCAGAAACGCGCGCTGCCGATCCCGACGAAATGCCTGGCGAGCAATGCAATGTCGCCGTGCCGCTCCCTCAGTGGAGCGATCGTCAGATACAGCAGCTTGAGCCGGTACAGAAGATCGAGGCGGAATTCGCCGGCCTCCACTTGCCGGTCCAGACTGCGGTTGCTGGCGGCGATGATCCTGACGTCAGCCTGTTCCTCGCGTCCGCCGAGCGGCCGGAACTGCTGATCCTGCAGGAAGCGCAGCAGCGTGACCTGCCCCTTCGGCGCCAGCATGTCGATCTCGTCGAGAAACAGCGTCCCGGCGCGCGCCAGTTCGACCAGGCCGGGATGGTTGTCGCGCGCATCGGTGAAGGCGCCGCGACGGTGGCCGAACAACTCGTTCTCGATAAGCTGATCAGGCAGCGCGCCACAGTTGACTGGAACGAACGGGCGGTTGCGCCGTGCGCCCCCGTAGTGGATCGCGCGCGCCGCAAGCTCTTTCCCGGTGCCCGTTTCGCCTTCGATCAGCACCGGCGCATCGAAGGCAGCCATCTTGTTGATCAGTGACTGAATAGCGCGAAACGGTTCCGAGTGCCCGATCATTGCGCCTCCGCTTGGAGCCTTCTGACGGACGAGGTCCCCGGGTTCGAAGTGTGAGCCTGGAACACGGACATTCAAACTACATTGATGCCGAATTATGACGGGAATTAGATTCGTGCAATTCGTCACAGTCAAGTCTGACAAGACGATAGATTTCCGAATGCGCTTAATTATCAGCGGGTCAGACGAGGCAGTTAAAGTGTAAGTCGAAGAAAGCCGCCAGAAATCAGGTTTCCAAAAAGAGAAACCTTGCCGCCGATCGTATCAACCGCGGTCGAAGCGGCGGTACTGAATCGCCTCCGCGATGTGCGCGGAGTAAACGGCATCAGCGTTCGCCAGATCCGCAATCGTGCGCGCGACCTTCAGGATGCGGTGGTAACCGCGCGCGGAGAGTCCTAACCTGCTAATCGCCTGCTTCAGCAACGTTGCGCCTTTCTCGCCGGGCGCGCAGTGTTTATCGATCTCACGAGTGGCAAGTCGAGCGTTCTCCTTCCCTTGACGCGCGTTCATCCGCTCGCGCGCCCTCCCCACTCGCGCGCGGATCACACTCGATCCTTCACCACAATTTGCCCGCGCCAGATATTCGGACGGAACGTCGGGAACCTCGATCTGGATGTCAATGCGATCCAGCAACGGGCCGGAAATTTTTCTGCGGTATCGGAGCACTTGATCGGGCGTACACCGGCATCTGCCGGAGTAGTGACCCAAATAGCCACACATGCACGGATTCATCGCCGCGACCAGTTGGAACTCGGCCGGGAACTCCGCTTGGCGCGCGGCGCGCGAGACGCTGATTTTTCCGGACTCGAGCGGCTCGCGCAGCACTTCAAGCACCTTGCGGTCGAACTCCGGCAATTCGTCGAGGAACAAGACGCCGTGCATCGCGAGCGAGATCTCTCCCGGCCGCGGCTGGCTGCCGCCGCCGACCAGCGCCACCGCGGACGCGGTGTGGTGCGGCGCGCGATACGGGCGCCGGCCCCAGTGTGCCGCGTCGAAACCCCGGCTGCCCAGCGACTGGATCGCCGCGGCGGCGAGCGCCTCGTGGCCGGACATCGGCGGCAGGATGCCGGGCAGCCGGGAGGCGAGCATGGTCTTGCCGGTGCCGGGGGGCCCGACCATGATCAGGCTGTGTCCGCCGGCGGCGGCGATTTCCAGCGCGCGCTTGGCATGCCCCTGCCCGCGGACGTCCGCAAGGTCCGGGTAGGAAAAACTCGAGATAACGCAGTTGTCGTCGTGGCGCGCAAGCGGCTGGCGGCCGGCGAGATGCGCGCAGACCTGGAGCAGCGAGCGCGCCGGGTACACCGCCGCCTTCCCCGCCAGCGCAGCTTCAGCCGCATTGTCCAGGGGCAGCACGAATCCGCGCCGATCGCGCTCGGCAGAGAGCGCCATCGGGAGCGCACCGCGCACCGGCCGCAAGTCGCCGGACAGGGCGAGCTCGCCCGCAAACTCGTACTCGGCCAGCCGCCCACCCGGAATCTGGCCCGATGCGACGAGGATGCCGAGCGCGATCGGCAGGTCGAAGCGGCCGGATTCCTTCGGGAGATCGGCCGGCGCCAGGTTCACCGTGATGCGCCGCTGCGGAAAATCGAAGCGCGCGTTCTGCAGCGCCGCGCGCACGCGGTCTTTCGCTTCCTTCACTTCGGTTTCCGGCAGGCCGACGATGGTGAAGCTGGGCAGCCCGTTGGCGAGATGCGCCTCCACGCTGACCAGCGGCGCATCCATGCCCGCCAGCGCCCGGCTGTATACGACGGCAAGCGACATCCGGCCTCCCGCGAGGGTGGTGATTACCGCTTAACGGGCGAGGCGGGGAAGAGGACGACGGGACTTAGGAAGGCGGAAGGAGGAAGGCAAATGGAGCCCAGCCGGCACCCGGAGCATGCAGGATGGCATTCATCTTTCATCCTTCATCCTTTTTTCGTACTCGGCAAGCCGCGCCTCGAGCTCCGCGAGCTTCTCGCGGGCGCGGGCCAGGACCTCCCGCTGCACGTCGAATTCTTCGCGGGTCACGAGATCGACCCGGCCGAATACCGAGGTGAGCAGCGCGCGCAAATTTTTCTCCACATCGGCGGCCGGGCTCTGGGCCAGGGCCGATCGGATTCGTTCGTTCAGTTCCTCGAACAGCTTCTGATTGCGCATGCGGGATCTCTCCGATCGAGTCTAACAGGTCAGGCTCTCCGATCAGTACGCACATTATTGGTGCATCGCTCGTTAACCGAGCTCCAAATTGGTGCGGCGCGCTGGCTCCACGATCGACGGATCGAGATAACTATATGTTTGTACAAAGTAATCTATCTGGCATGGTACATGCTAATTGGGCCGATGTCGTATTGCAACTTCGTCAACCGAAAGGAAAAATCATGTTAAAGCAAGCCTTCACAGCAGGCGTCGTGGCAGCGGCACTCACGCCGGGTTTCACGGCAGCGCAAGGCTCGTCTCCCCACTCGCTCACCGGCAACATCGGGCTCTACAGCCAGTACATCTTCCGCGGCAACACCCAGACCAACAAGGATCCGGCATTGCAGGGCGGGCTCGACTACGCGCATTCGAGCGGGCTCTACGCCGGCACCTGGGCATCGAACATCAGCTGGCTCACCGACTCGCCGGGCGCCACCGGCTACACCAGCTCGAGCCTCGAGTGGGACTTCTACGGTGGCTACCGCGGCACCATCGGCAAATCCGATTTCGGGTACGACGTCGGGCTGCTGTACTACTACTATCCCGGCACGTCCAACACGCTGGCAAACCCGTTCCCGGGCGGCATCGGCAAGGCCGATACGCTCGAGATTTATGGCGCGCTGAGCTGGAAGTGGCTGAGCGTCAAGTACTCGCACAGCATCGACAACAAGACGTTCGGCGTGACGGACAGCGACGGCACCTATTATCTGGACTTCGGCGCCAACTTCCCCGTCACCGACAAGCTGAACCTGATCGCGCACTACGGCGTGCAGGAGTTCAAGGGCACCGGCGGGACATGCGGCGCGGGAGTGAGCAACGACACCTGCGCGTCGTTCAAGGACTGGAAGGTCGGCGCCACCTATGCCCTGCCGCAGGACTTCGCCGTCGGCGCCTATTTCACCGGCACCGACATGAGCGCGGCGCAGGAGACGTTCTACACCAACGCCGCCGACAACCGCTGGCTCGGCAAGGATACTCTCACCGTCTTCGTCTCGAAGACTTTCTAAGGAAAACGGCGCATGGGGCAGGTCATTTCTGCCCCCTTCACACGGGGAAATTCCATGAAACTGGTAACTGCAATCATCAAGCCGTTCAAGCTTGACGAGGTGCGTGAAGCGCTGTCCGCCATCGGCGTCACCGGCATCACCGTCACCGAGGTCAAGGGCTTCGGACGGCAGAAGGGGCACACCGAGCTCTACCGCGGTGCCGAATACGTGGTGGACTTCCTGCCCAAGGTCAAGATCGAGGCCGCGATCAAGAGCGAGCTCCTCGAACAGGTGATCGAGGCGATCGAAAAATCCGCCAACACCGGCAAGATCGGCGACGGCAAGATCTTCGTCTTCGAACTCGAGCAAGTCATCCGCATCCGCACCGGCGAGACCGGCGCGGAAGCGCTATAAGGGGTACACGTCATGAAGAAACTTTTTGCAGTTTTTGCGCTGCTCGGCGCACTGAGCCTGGCGGGGCTGCCGGCCCACGCCCAGGACAAGCCGGGCGAACCGGCGGCGGCACCGGCCGCCGCGGCCCCCGCGGCCGCGCCGGCACCCGCGGCGAAGAAGCTCGACACCGGCGACACCAGCTGGATGCTGATCTCCACCGTGCTGGTTACGCTGATGGTGATCCCGGGTCTTGCGCTGTTCTACGCCGGCATGGTGCGCACCAAGAACGCGCTGTCGGTCTTGATGCAGGTCTTCGCCATCTTCAGCCTGATGGCGATCCTGTGGGCGATCTACGGCTACAGCCTGGCGTTCAGCGGCGAGGGCAAGTTCATCGGCGGGCTCGACAAGCTCTTCCTGTCCGGCATCAAGCCCGATACGCTGAAGGACACCATCCCCGAGTTCGTGTTCGCCAACTTCCAGCTGACGTTCGCCGCCATCACCCCGGCGCTCATCGTCGGCGCCTACGCCGAGCGCATGAAGTTCTCGGCGGTCATGCTGTTCATGGCGGCGTGGCTCACCCTGTGCTACGTGCCGATAGCGCACATGGTGTGGGGCGGCGGCTGGATCGGCGCGATGGGGGCAATCGACTTCGCCGGCGGCACCGTGGTGCACATCAATGCCGGTATCGCCGGCCTCATGTGTGCGATCGCTCTGGGCAAGCGCAAAGGCTACGGCACCCTCGCCATGCCGCCGCACAACCTTTCGCTCACGCTGATCGGCGCGTCGCTGCTGTGGGTGGGCTGGTACGGGTTCAACGCCGGCAGCGCGGTCGCCGCCAACGGCACCGCCGGCCTGGCGATGATCAACACCACGCTCGCCACCGCGGCCGCGGCGCTCGCCTGGATGTTCGTTGAATGGATTGGCAAGGGCAAGCCGAGCCTGCTGGGTATTGCGACCGGCGCAATTGCCGGTCTGGTTGCCATCACCCCGGCATGCGGCAATGCGGGTCCGATGGGGTCGATTATCCTCGGCATCGCCGCAGGCATCATCTGCTTCTGGGCGGTGAGCAGCCTCAAGCGGGCGCTGGGCTACGACGACTCGCTGGATGTGTTCGGGGTGCACGGCGTGGCCGGCATCATCGGCGCGGTCGGCATCGGCTTCCTCTCCTCAGCCACCTTCGGCGGCGTCGGTTACGCCGAGGGCGTATCGATGGGCGGCCAGGTCTGGACCCAGATCATCGCCGTCGCCTTCACGCTGGTCTACACCGCCATCGTCAGCTTCGTGCTGCTCAAGGTGATCGACGGAATCGTCGGACTGCGTGTCACCGACGAGGAGGAGACCGAAGGTCTGGATATCGCGGACCACGGCGAGAGCGCCTACAACACGTAAGCGTCGCTCGATCGGGAAAGACGGGCGCCTGCGGGGGCCCGCCTTTTTGTGTGCCCGTCTCGCCTCAAGGCGAGGCGGGCATCCCTCACCACAGTCCGGCTCGGGACCGCCGGATCTGAAAACGATCCGCCGTCCAATCAAACGTCCACCGGACCTTCGATTGTGTGCCCGTCTCGGATCGGGTCCGGGCGCCGGCCTCCGGCCGCGGCGGGCATCGGATACAATGGCGGCTCACCGAGGAGCGGCGCCGGGCCGTCGCGCAAGCCGGAACCGTCCATGAAACTCGCCTTCATTGCCGATCCGCTCGACAGTTTTCAGACCTACAAGGACACGACCTTCGCCATGATGCGCGAGGCGGACTCGCGCGGCCACGCGCTCTACGCGATGGAGCAGCAGGACCTCATGTGGCGCGACCGCGTGGTCTCGGGCCAGGCGCGGCGGTTGCACCTCACCGGCGAGAAAAACGCGTGGTACCGGGCCGAAGCGGCGGCCGCCACCCCGCTTGCCGAGTTTGATGCGGTGCTGATGCGCAAGGATCCGCCGTTCGACATGGAATACGTCTACAGCACGTATCTGCTGGAACTGGCCGAGATCCAGGGCGCGCACGTGTTCAACCGCCCGCGCGCCATCCGGGACCACAACGAGAAGATGGCGATCGCACGGTTCGCCGAGCTGACCGCGCCTTCGCTGGTCACGCGCAGCGACAGCGTGATCCGCGAGTTCCTCGCCGAGCACGGTGACATCATCCTCAAGCCGCTCGACGGCATGGGTGGCGTCGGCGTATTCCGCGTGCACGCCCAGGACCACAACGTCAATGTCATCGTCGAGACGCTCACCCACAACGGCCGCCGCAGCATCATGGCGCAGCGCTTCATCCCCGAGATTCGCGACGGGGACAAGCGCGTGTTGCTGATCGGCGGCAAGCCCGTACCGTACTGCCTTGCGCGCATCCCGCGGCCCGGGGAGACTCGCGGCAATCTGGCCGCCGGCGCCACCGGCATCGCGCGCGAGCTGTCGAAGCGCGATCGCGAAATCGCCGAGGCGATGGGCCCGGCGCTCCACCGGGAGGGCCTGCTGCTGGTCGGTCTGGACGTCATCGGGGACTACCTCACGGAGGTCAACGTCACCAGCCCCACCTGCTTCCAGGAAATCGCCGAGCAAACGGGTTTCAATGTGGCCGGCATGATGCTCGATGCGCTCGAAGCAGCCAGTCCCGGCCGCAAGGAGAACCGCCGGTAAGAGCCCCGCATTGCTTCGGCCCGTCAACGGCACGACCGCCACGGCGCTCGGGCTGACGATTCCGCAAGAGCTGCCGGCGCGAGCGGATGAGTTGATCGCGTGTTCTTTGTTATGTTGACTAGTCATCATAACTAGCCTAGGCTTGCGGCGATGAAACCGGACCGAACCGGGCGCCGGGGGCGACCCAAGACCAGCCCCCTGTCGCGCCGCGAGCAGTTGCAGCTTGCCAAGCGTGCGCAGCGCGAGCGCGAGCGGGATGCCGGGACGGTGGTTGTCCCGCTCAAGCTCGCGGCGAATGACGCGAGGCGGCTCCGCGCCGCCATGGCGCGCCCCGAATTCGCGCGCCGGCTGCGCGGCCTGCTCGACGATGCGCTGGTCGAGATCGCCGCTTTCGAGAACCTCGCGGCACTGTGCTGGAACCGGCGCGAGCGGTATCTCGGCGCCGAGGAAGCGTTCCGTCTCTACGAGCGCAACTGGCGCCTGGTGGATCAGCGCCGCATGAAGCCCACGGAGCGCGCGCTCATCGAGCGGCTTGCGGCGCGTTACGGCAACGGGGTGCTCAATGTCTGAGCCCGCGCGCCCGAGGCACAGGATGGTGCTCGCCGCGCTCCGCGCGCTGGACGCGGGATTTCTGCAGCGCGCGCAATGCTTCTTCGGCGGCGGCACCCGGGTCGCGCTGGCGCTGGGCGAATACCGGGAATCGGCCGACGTGGATTTTCTTTGCGCCAACCGGCACGGCTACCGGGCGCTGCGCGCCACGGTGAGCGGCACGTCGCTCGGCCGGATCGCGAAACCGGGGCTCAAGCTCGCGCGCGAGGTCATCGCCGACCGCTACGGCATCCGTACCTTCGTCGACGTGGGCGGGGAGAAGCTCAAGCTCGAGATCATCCTGGAGGGCCGGATCGGACTTTCGGGCGGCACCGCGGACGGTTTGCCGGTCCCGGCGCTTGACGCAGCCTCGTGCTGCGCGGAGAAGTTCCTGGCCAATGCCGACCGCTGGAACGATGAGTCGGTTCTGGGCCGTGACGTCATCGACCTCGCGTTCATGGCGGTGCGGTGGGGACGGGAGCCCCTGCGCTCGGGCGCGGCAGTCGCCACGGAAGCCTACGGCAAAGTGGTGGCGGGCGACACGAAGCGCGCGGCGACGAAAATGCTTGAACGCGCGGACTGGCGCCGCCGCTGCGTGGCGGCGCTCGGTCTCACCGACACCCGCACGCTTCTTGCCGGCCTGCGGGTGCTCGCGGCCGGCCGGTGGTGACGCTACGTTCACGCTGCCTGTCGCCAGGGCGATCGGATTCGAGGGCCGGCGCGACTACTGCGCAGTCGGTCCCGTGTGCAACCTCTCGACCCACACGTTTGCGCTACCTCAAGGTGCTGCATGGTGCAGCGCAATAGCGTAGACTATCGGCACGTTCATTACCAGGCGGCAACCGGCTCCATGATTGGGATTTTGATCATCACCCACGGCACCCTGGGGGAAAGCCTCATCCACTGTGCCAGCCATATGCTCAACAAGCGTCCGGCGCGGCTCAGGCAGCTGGGTGTGACGGCGCAGGACGATCCGCTGCTGATGCTGCCGCAGGCGCGCGCCATGGTGAAGGACCTCGATAACGGCCACGGGGTGCTGGTTCTCACCGACATGTACGGCGGCTCCCCTTCCAATATTGCCGCGAAACTGGTGATCCCCGGCAAAGTCGAGGCGGTGGCCGGCATCAATCTGCCGATGCTGGTGCGGGCGCTCACTTATCGCGACAAGCCGCTCGCCACCATCGTCACCAAGGCCGTGAGCGGGGGCTGTGACGGCGTGATCCGCGTTCCCCCGGTCCTCGCGGCCGTTCAGAATGCTGCGACGGGAAGTTGAGATCATCAACAGGCTCGGGCTGCATGCCCGGGCCTCGGCTCAGCTCACGCAGGTCGCCGGCCGGTTCAAGAGCGAAGTGTGGGTCAGTCGCAACGGCAGGCGCGTCAACGCAAAGAGCATTATGGGCGTGATGATGCTCGCCGCCGCCAGGGGCTCGAAGATCGTCGTCGAGACGAGCGGGCCGGACGAGGAAGCGGCGATGCTGACCCTGGCGCAGTTGATCACCGACCGCTTCGGCGAAGGCGAGTAAAGCCCGCACGGCGTCCGGAACCAGGCGTGAGGGCCTGGCAGCCTGTCGGACTCAGCAGCTCGACCGGCTGCTAAAAGCAAAACCGGCTGACGATTCGGACGAAAACCCGCCCGCAGTGTTTGAATGTGAACCCAAGCAAGGCGGAATTCGCATACCCGTCATCCTTTCTTGGACTTTGTCCGGCGCCGGTTTTGCATCGGGAGTTTGTCGGGGCCAAGCCCGACAAACTCCAGGCGCTCTCGCGCGCGCGATCCGCCGCGGATAAACTATACTTTGCACCCCACGTCTCACCGCGAAACCGCATGAGTTTCACCATACACGGCATTGCTGTCTCGGGCGGCATCGCGATCGGTCACGCGCATCTCGTGTCGCATGCCCAGCTCGAGGTGGGGCACTACACCCTGCCCGCAGACCAGATCGACGAGGAAATCGCCCGCTTCGATGCCGCCGTGCGGGCGGTCCACACCGAGCTCGAGGTGCTGCGCGCGGGCGTGCCGGCGACCGCGCCCGCCGAATTCACCGCCTTCATCAGCCTGCACCTGATGATCCTGGACGACGCGACGCTGTCCGCGGCGCCGCGCGCGATCATCGAGTCCGAGAAGTGCAACGCGGAATGGGCGCTGAAGGTCCAGATGGACGCGCTGCTCGCCCAGTTCGACGAGATCGAGGACGGCTACCTGCGCGAGCGCAAGGCCGATGTGTTCCAGGTCGTCGAGCGCGTGCTGAAGGCGCTCTCCGGCCAGCCCGGCTACAACCCGCCCCCGGCGGACACCGAGCACAACCTGATCCTCGTCGCGCACGATTTGTCGCCGGCGGACGTGGTGCAGTTCAAGCAGCACCACTTCGCAAGCTTCATCACCGACGTCGGCGGCACGACCTCCCACACCGCGGTCGTTGCGCGCAGCCTCAACATTCCCTCGATCGTCGCGCTGCACCACGCGCGCCAGCTGATCCGCGAGGACGAGCTGCTGATCGTCGACGGCACCCAGGGCGTCGTGATCGTCGATCCGGACCCGCAGGCGCTCGGCGAGTACCAGCGCCGGCAGCACCGGTTCGACGTTGAGCGGCAGAAGCTGAAGCGGCTGCGCAACACCCGCGCGGTCACCCTCGACGGCATCGAAATCGAGCTGCACGCCAACATCGAGCTGCCTGGGGACGTGCGGATCGCGCTGGAGAACGGCGCCACCGGCATCGGCCTCTTCCGCACCGAGTTCCTGTTCCTGAACCGCGCCGGGCTGCCCGGCGAGGACGAGCAATTCGAGGCGTACCGCAGGGTTGCGCGGGAAATGGACGGGCGGCCGGTGACCATCCGCACCTACGACCTCGGCGCCGACAAGAACAGCCAGGAAATACAGCGCATCACCGCCAACCCCTCCCTCGGGCTGCGCGCGATCCGCCTGTGCCTCACCGAGCCGAGGCGATTCCTGATCCAGTTGCGCGCGATGTTGCGCGCGTCGGTCCACGGCAAGATCAACATCCTGATCCCGATGCTCACGAACGTCGCCGAGGTGGGGCAGGCGCTGGCGCTGATCGAGCGCGCGAAGCAGAGCCTGGACGACGAGGGCGTGCCCTACGACCGCGCGGTGAAAGTGGGCGGGATGATCGAGGTGCCGGCCGCGGCGCTCGCGCTCGGCCTGTTCACGCGCAAGCTCGACTTCCTCTCGATCGGCACCAACGATCTCATCCAGTACACGCTCGCCGTGGACCGGACCGACGACACCGTTTCCCACCTCTACGACCCGCTGCACCCGGCGGTACTGCACCTGCTGGCGCACGTGCTCAAGACCGGGGCGAAGGCCAAGGTTCCCGTCGCCCTGTGCGGGGAGATGGCGGGGGACGTCACCATGACGCGGCTCCTGCTCGGGCTGGGGTTGCGGCAGCACTCGATGCATTCCGCACACCTGCTCGACGTGAAGCAGCAGGTGCTCCAGTCGAACCTGTCGGCGATCAGGCCGCTCGCGCAGAAAATGCTGCGCACCGAGGACCCGGAGAAACTCCATGCGCTGCTCGAACGGCTGAATGCCTAGTCTGTCAGGCTTGGCCCCGACAAACTCCTGATGCAAGACCGGTGGTGGATGAGATGCAAGAAAGGATGACGGGCATGCGAATCCCCCCTTGCTTTGCTTAACATTCGAACGCTTCCTGTCTCACGCCTCGGCCGCGATTTGACAATCCGGCCGCGGTAGCGTAACTTTCGCTGCGTTGTTCGTCGCGCCGATTTGAGATCAGCTTGCGGGCGCGTAATAAATCCGGCTAAAGAGATATTCGAAAACTCTCAAAGCCCGGGACGCGCAAGCTTCCCGGGCTTTTTGTTTTTATGGACAGCAGCGCAAGAAATTCCGTGGGCGCGGTCACGCCGCGCGCGGAGAAGTTCGCCGAGCCGATCACGCTCGCCAGCGGCGCGGTGATCGACGCCTACGAACTGGTCTACGAGACCTACGGCGAGTTGAATGCGGAGCGGTCGAACGCGGTTTTGGTGTGCCACGCGCTCAACGCCTCGCACCATGTCGCCGGCACCTACGCCAGCAACCCGGCCGAGGTCGGCTGGTGGGACAACATGATCGGGCCGGGAAAGCCGGTTGACACCAACCGCTTCTTCGTCATCGGCGTCAACAACCTCGGCGGCTGCCATGGCTCGACCGGGCCGACGAGCGTCAATCCCGCAACCGGCAAGCCGTGGGGCGGTGCCTTTCCGGTGGTCACGGTCGAAGACTGGGTTGCAACCCAGGCGCGGCTCGCCGACAGACTCGGCGTCGAGCGTTTTGCCGCGGTAATGGGCGGCAGCCTCGGTGCGATGCAGGCGCTGTCGTGGACCCTGCAATACCCCGATCGGATCGGCCACGCGCTGGTCATCGCCTGCACGCCGAGCCTGTCGGCGCAGAACATCGCGTTCAACGAGGTGGCGCGCCAGGCGATCATCACCGACCCCGACTTCCACGGCGGCGATTACTACGCGCACGGCACGCGCCCCCGCCGCGGGCTGCGGGTGGCGCGCATGGTCGGCCACATCACCTATCTGTCCGACGACGAGATGGCCGCCAAGTTCGGCCGCCAGTTGAAGCACGGCCGGCTGCTATATTCGTTCGAGAGCGAATTTCAAATCGAATCCTACCTGCGCTACCAGGCCGACAAGTTCTCGGACCGATTCGACGCCAACACGTATCTGCGCATTACCAAGGTGCTCGACTACTTCGATCCGGCGTTCAGGCACGGGGGCGACCTCACCCGGGCGCTGGCGCCGGCCAGCGCGGCGTTTCTGGTGGTCTCGTTCACCACCGACTGGCGGTTCTCGCCAGAGCGCTCGCGCGAGATCGTGAAGGCGCTGCTCGCCAACCGCTGCGACGTGACCTACGCGGAGATCGATGCCCCCTACGGGCACGACGCGTTTCTTATCGACGACGCGCGCTACCACCGGCTCATTGCCGCCTACTTCGACCGCATCGGGGCGGAGGTCGGAGCATGAACAACGGCTACGCCCCGCAGCGCGCCGATTTCGCCGCCATCGCCGCCTGGGTGCGCCGCGGCTCGCGCGTGCTCGACCTGGGCTGCGGCGACGGATCGCTTCTCAAGTATCTAAAGCAGGAGCGCTCGATCTCGGGCCTGGGCGTGGAAATCGACGATGCCAGCATCCTCGCGTGCGTGAGGAACGGCACCAACGTCGTGCAGAGCGACCTCGAGCGCGGGCTGTCGGATTTCGCGGACAACTCCTTCGACTACGTGATCCTGTCGCAGACGCTGCAGACGGTCCGGCACAGCGAGCGCATCATCCGGGAAATGCTCCGGGTCGGCGTCGAAGGCATCGTCACGTTTCCGAATTTCGGCTACTGGAAAAACCGGCTGCAGGTCGCGGCCGGCCGCATGCCGGTCTCGGAAAACCTGCCCTACCAATGGTTCGACACCCCGAACGTGCACCTGTGCACGATCGCGGACTTCGAGCGGTTCTGCCGCGAACGCGGCATCCGCGTGGTCGAGCGCAATGTGCTCACCAACGGCTCGTCCGTCGGCCTCTGGCCCAATTTCCTCGGCGCGCTGGCGGTCTATCACTTCGGCAGCAGTTAGGAATCTGCCGGACCCTGGTCCGGCATCATGGCGCATGTTAAGGCGTTGACCGCCCGCCGCCGCGGCCAACGCCTCCGGCGAACCGGACAATCCAGCGCAGCAGGACGAGACCCGGAATCGCGATCAGGGTGCACAGCAGAAAAAAGCCCGGCCAGCCGAGCCACTCGGCAATCCACCCGGTCGGTGCGGATGCGAGAACCCGCGGCACGCCCATCAGGCTGGAGAGGAGCGCGTACTGCGTGGCGGTGAACCGGCGATCGGTGAGCCCGGCCATGAACCCGACGAACGCGGCAGTTCCCAGCCCGGCGGTGAAGTTTTCCAGAGTGACGACGGCCGCCAACGCAAGCAGCGTGGGCGTGACGCTTGCCAGCACCACGAAGCCAAACGTCGAGAGCATCTGGCCCAAGCCGAAGATCCACAGCGCCCGGTTCATCCCGATGCGCAGGATCCAGATGCCGCCAAGTGTGCCGCCGGCGATTGTCGCCCAGAAACCGAAGAGCTTCACCACCGTGCCGATTTCGGTCTTGCTGTAACCCAGATCGAGATAGAACGGGGTGGTGATGGCCGAGGCCATCGTATCGCCCAGCTTGTAGAGCAGGATGAATGCAAGCGTGAGCCACGCGCCGTCGCGGGTGAAGTAGTCGCGGAACGGCAGGAATACGGCGTCGACCAGGGTCGTCGGCCGGCCCTCGGGCAGCGGCGGCTCCGGCGCGAGCGCCGTCACCACCGTGCACAGCGCCATCGCCGCGGCCATCAGCTGATACATCGCGCGGAACGAGAACAGGTCGGCGAGGATCAGCCCCCCGGCCCCCGCCAGCAGCATCCCGACGCGGTAGCCGTTCACGTACAACGCCGAGCCCAGGCCGAGCTCGTCGTCGGCCAGGGTCTCGCGGCGGTAGGCGTCGACCACGATGTCCTGGGAAGCGGAAAAGTACGCGACCAGCAACGCCGCCACCGACACCCACAGCAGATCTCCGGCTGCGGGTTGCGCCAGGCTCAGCGCGTAGAGGGCGGCGGCGAGCGCGAGTTGCGCTCCCAGCAGCCAGCCGCGGCGCCGCCCGAGGAGCCAGGGCGCAAAACGGTCGAACAGGGGCGCCCAGAGAAACTTGAGCGTGTACGGCAGCCCGACGAGAGCGAAGAGCCCGATGCGCGTCAGGTCGACGCCGCCATCCTTCAGCCACGCCTGCAGCACCGAGCCGGTCAGCAGCAGCGGCAGCCCGGAGGCAAACCCCATCAGCAGCGCGACCAGCATGCGGCCGCTGAACATGGCGGCGAGCGTTTCGCGCCAGGAGCGCCGCGGCGGCGGCGCCATGGACTTCTCCCCCATCAAAACCCGTCTTGTCCGAACGGCTCGGTGCCGGGATCAGAGCGCATGATTGTATTCGATGGTGAGCGGAGCGTGGTCGGAAAAGCGGCGAGTCTTGTAGATCGCCACCCGCGTCGCGGCGGCCGCCAGACGCGGGGTCGCGATATGGTAATCGATGCGCCATCCGACATTCTTCGCCCACGCCCGGCCGCGATTGGACCACCAGGTGTATTGCCCGGGCCGCGGATCGATGCGCCGGAACACGTCGACCCAGCCCAGCTCGTCGTAAACGCGCGTGAGCCAGGCGCGTTCCTCCGGCAGGAACCCCGAATTTTTCTGATTGGCGCGCCAGTTCCTGAGGTCGATCTCCTGGTGCGCGATGTTCCAGTCGCCGCACAGAAGAACCTCGCGGCCTTCGGCCGCGAGGTTCTTAAGATGAGGCAAAAAACGATCCATGAACCTGAACTTGATCGCCTGGCGGTGCGCGCCGCTGGAGCCTGAGGGCAAGTAGACCGAGATCACGGCAAGCCGCTCGAAGTCGACGCGCAGATAACGCCCCTCGCGGTCGATGTCGGGAATGCCGATCCCCTCCACCACCTTGACCGGCTTGTGGCGGGCATATACGCCCACGCCGCTGTAGCCGCGCTTCTCGGCGTAATGAAAAAAACCCTGGAAGCCGTTGGGCGCGAGGAGCTTTGCGCTCATGTCGGCGGCCTGCGCCTTGATCTCCTGCACGCACACCACATCGGCGCGGCTCCTGGCGAGCCAGCGCAGAAACCCTTTGCGCTCCGCGGAGCGGATGCCGTTGACATTCAGCGTTATAATTCTCGTTGCCATGGCTCAAGTATTGCGCGGCATGCCGCCCATGCGACCGGACGCACATTGCACACCGGCCAAGATGCGTTTTTCCCCGGTCGCTTCGCGCCGGACCGGTTAGCGCACGCCCGTGGCTGCCGAGTTCAGACACGACTTCCTTCGCTTTGCGCTGAAGCAGAAGGTGCTGTGCTTTGGCGAGTTCAAGACCAAGGCCGGCCGGATATCGCCTTATTTCTTCAATGCGGGCCTGTTCCACGACGGCGCAGCGCTCAAACAACTCGCGCAATTCTACGCGAAAGCAATACTCGCCGCCGGTGTCGGCTTCGACGTGCTGTTCGGGCCCGCGTACAAGGGCATCCCGCTCGCGGCAGCGACCGCCATCGCGCTGGCGGACGCCGGTCGCAACGTCGGCTACAGCTTCAACCGCAAGGAAGCAAAGGATCACGGCGAAGGCGGCGCGGTGATTGGCGCGCCGCTTTCAGGGCGCGTGCTGATCATCGACGATGTGATCTCGGCGGGCACCTCGGTGAACGAGTCGATCGGTCTGATCCGGGCGGCGGGCGCCACGCCGTGCGGGGTGCTGATCGCGCTCGATCGGATGGAGCGCGGTTCCGGCAGCCTGTCCGCGGTGCAGGAAGCGCAGGGGCGCTATAATGTCCCGGTCGTCAGCATCGCGACGCTCGACGACTTGGTCGACTACCTTAAGGCCGACCCGGCGCTTGCGGGTCATCTCGCGGCCGTCAGCAAATATCGCGAACAGTATGGAGTCACAGCAAATGCGTAATTACCTTGTGCATCCACTTGCGGCGGCGTGCGCCGTTCTGGCGTTGGCCGTCGCCGCTGCACCGGGGCACGCAGCCGGCAAGATCGTGTGCTGGAAGAACGCTTCCGGGAAGACCATCGGTTGCGGCGACATCGTGCCGCCCGAGTATCGCGACGCCGCAACGCGGGAACTGGATTCTCGCGGCGTCACGCGCAGGACCATCGATTCCGCCGAAGAGGCCGCCAAACGGCGGGAGCAGGCGCAAGCGCTCGCCCGGCAGAAGGCCGAGGAGGAAAAACGGACAGCGGAGCAGCGGCGCCAGGACGCGGCACTGACCGCGACTTTCAGCAGCACCGGCGAGATCGACGCCCAGCGCGACCGCGAGATCCAGACGCTCGAACTGCAGGTCAAGCAGCAGCGCGCGGCCCTGAAGCCGGTTACCGACCGCTACAACAACCTGAAAGCGCGCAGGGACGGCCTGAAGAAGACCCCGAAGCCGGTTCCGGCCGGCGTGGACGATGAGCTTGCCCGGGCGGAGGCGGAGAAAATGCGCATCGAGCAGGGCATCGCCTCCAAGGGAAAGGAGATCGACGCGGTGCGGAAGAAATACGCCGCGCTCAAGGCGCGTTACGCCGCGCTGCGCGGCGGAGATTCGGGGACATCCGGGAAAAAATAGTCATCGCCTCATCCGGCGAGTTTCCGCTTCAGAATCTCGTTTACCTGTTGCGGATTGGCCTTGCCCCTGGTCGCCTTCATCACCTGGCCGACCAGTGAATTGAAAGCCTTCTCCTTGCCGGCGCGGTAGTCCTCCACCTGCTTGGGATTTGCGACGATTACATCATCGCAAATCTTCTCAATCTCGCCACTGTCCGAGATCTGCCGGAGCCCCATCCTCCCAAGGTAGGCATCGCCCTGCGCCTCAAGCTGTATGGCCGGAAGAGAAAAGCCAGCCACGCCCACGACTCTTCCATCCCACAGATCACGGAACACCTCCTTCGCGATCTTTGCCGAAAGGGTTCCGTCGGATATGCGGCCAAGAAGCCAAACAAGAGCATCGGTGGCAACCGGGCAATCCGCGATCGCCACATTTCGCTCGTTCAGGTAGCTCGACAGTTCGCCGTTGATCCAGTTTGCCGCAAGTTTCGGATCCACTCGTCTTGCAACCGCTTCATAATAGGCAGCCTGCTCCTTGCTGGCTGTCAGCAAAGTCGCATCATAAGGCGACAGTCCGTAATCCCGCTCGAATCTTTGCCGGACAGCCTGAGGCAACTCGGGCATATCAGCTTGAATTTCTCCCACCATATCCGGACTTACGACCAGGGGGAGTAAGTCCGGATCGGGGAAATAGCGGTAATCGTGCGCGTCCTCCTTCGTCCGCATCGACCGCGTCTCGTCCCGGCCAGGGTCGTAGAGCCGCGTCTCCTGCACCACCCGGCCTCCGTCCGCCAGGATATCGCTCTGGCGCCGCACCTCGAACTCGATCGCGCGCTCGAGAAAGCGGAACGAGTTGAGGTTCTTGATCTCGGCGCGGGTGCCGAGCCGGTCCGTGCCGGCCGGCCGGACCGACACGTTGGCGTCGCAGCGAAAGGAGCCCTCCTGCATGTTGCCGTCGCAGATGTCGATCCAGCGCACCAGCGCGTGCAGCGCCCTGGCATAGGCGACCGCTTCCGCCGCCGAGCGCATGTCGGGTTCGGACACGATCTCCAGCAGCGGCGTGCCGGCGCGGTTCAGATCGATGCCGGTGGAACCATGAAAGTCCTCGTGCAACGATTTGCCGGCGTCCTCCTCGAGATGCGCCCGCGTGAGCCTTACGATTTTCTCCTCGCCGTTGATATAAATGCCGATCGTGCCTCCTTCCACGATCGGCATTTCGTACTGGCTGATCTGGTAGCCCTTGGGCAAGTCCGGATAGAAGTAATTCTTGCGTGCGAAGATGGAGCGGCGGTTGATTTTCGCGCCGACCGTCAGTCCGAAGCGGATCGCCTTCGCCACCGCTTCGCGGTTGAGCACCGGCAGCACGCCGGGCAGAGCGACGTCGACGGCGCACGCCTGGGTATTTGGCGCCGCGCCAAATGCCGTCGACGCGCTCGAGAAAATCTTCGAGCGCGTCGAGAGCTGCGCGTGCACTTCAAGCCCGATGACGGTTTCCCACTTCATGATCGAAACGTCTTGGCGGTTCAATCAATGCCTCTGGGCGCACGCGTATGCCAGTCCGTCGCCAGCTGGTACTGGTGCGCGACGTTGAGGATCTGCGCCTCGCGGAAATAGTTGCCGATGATCTGCAGCCCGACGGGCAAACCCTTGGCGTCGAACCCGCACGGGACCGACATGCCGGGCAGCCCGGCGAGGTTCACGGCGATGGTGTAGATGTCCGAGAGATACATCTGCACCGGGTCGCCTGACTTTTCACCCAAACGGAACGCGGTAGTGGGGCTCGTCGGCCCCATGATCACGTCGCAGCGCTTGAAGGCCTCCGTGAAATCCGCCGCGATCAGCCGGCGCAGCTTCTGGGCGCGAATGTAATAGGCATCGTAATAGCCGTGTGACAGCACGTAGGTGCCGATGAGGATGCGGCGCTTTACCTCAGCCCCGAATCCTTGCGCGCGCGTCTTCTTGTACATGTCCATCAGGTCGGTGAACTCGGGCGCGCGGTAGCCGTAGCGCACTCCGTCGTAGCGCGCCAGGTTGCTCGACGCCTCGGCCGGAGCGAGCACGTAGTACACCGGTACCGACAGCCGCATGTTGGGGAGCCCGACCTCGACCGTCTCACAGCCGAGCTTCCTGAATTCCGCGACCGCCCCGTCCACCGACCGCGCCACGTCCGGGCTCACGCCCTGCGCGAAGAACTCGCGCGGCAGTCCGATGCGCAGGCCGGCGACCGGGCGCGCGAGCTCCCGCGTGTAGTCCTCGGGGTCGCGCTCGAGGCTGGTGGAATCACGCGCGTCGAACCCGGCCATGACGTTGAGCAGCAGCGCCAGGTCTCCCGCGCTCTTCGCCATCGGTCCACCCTGATCCAGGCTGGAGGCGAAAGCGATCATGCCGTAGCGCGACACGACGCCGTAGGTGGGCTTCAGGCCGGATACGCCGGTCAGCGCGGCCGGCTGGCGTATCGACCCGCCGGTGTCGGTCCCGGTGGCCCCCGGGGCGAGCCGCGCCGCCACCGCCGCCGCCGAGCCGCCCGAGCTGCCGCCGGGAACGGTCTCGATGTCCCAAGGGTTGCGCACCGGCCCGTGGTGGGAGGTCTCGTTGGACGAGCCCATTGCGAACTCGTCCATGTTGGTCTTGCCGAGAATCACCGCCCCGGCCCCGTTCAATCGCTCCACCACGTGGGCGTCATAGGGCGCGACGAAATTGCCGAGGATCTTCGAGCCACATGTCGTGAGCCACCCCTTGGCACAGAAGATGTCCTTCTGGGCGACCGGGATTCCGGTCATTGGCTGCGCGCGACCCGCCGCGCGAAGGGCGTCCGCGGCGCGCGCCTGGGCGAGGCTTTGTTCCTCGTCGACCGTGATGAAGCAGTTATACCGCGCGCTTAACGTGCTGATCCTGCGGAGAAAATGTCGCGTGACCTCGACGCTGGAGAGGCGCTTCTCCGCGAGCTGGCGCGCAAGCGTGCTGATGGTGGCGTGATGCATGTGCCGTGGCGGAAACGGGGAAAGCGCGCGCTGGCCGCAAGCGCCCGCGCGGCATCACCGATCACGCCTCACTCGATGACCTTGGGAACGAGATACAGATCCTCCTCGACCTGCGGCGCGACCGACTGGAACAGCGCGTGCTGGTCGCGCTCGGAAACGGCGTCCTCGCGCAAGCGCAGGACCACGTCCTGGGCATGGGCCATCGGCTCGATGCCCGCGACGTCGACTGCCTCCATTTCGCCGATCAACTCAAAGATACCGTTGAGATCGGTGAGCGCCCGCTCGACCTCGGCCTCCTCGACCGCGATCCGGGCCAGGTGGGCGACGCGTCGCACGTCATCGAGGGAAAGCGCCATAGAACCCCGCAAATACCCTTTAAAAATCGGAGCGCTATAGGGTATCATGCCTTGTTAATGCGAGGCACCATTTCCTTTACACGGAAGGCGTTATGTTCGGTTTTCTAAGCAGCTACTTTAACGATGACCTGGCCATCGATCTGGGGACGGCCAATACGCTGATCTACGTGCGCGGCAAGGGTATCGTGCTCGACGAACCGTCGGTAGTTGCAATCCGCCAGGAAGGCGGCCCTAACGGCAAGAAAGTGATCCAGGAAGTCGGCCTCGCCGCAAAGCGGATGCTCGGCCGCACGCCCGGCAACATCACCGCGATCCGGCCGATGAAGGACGGGGTCATCGCCGACTTCACGGTCACCGAGCAGATGTTGAAGCACTTCATCAAGAAGGTGCACGACTCGCGCCTGTTCAAGCCCTCGCCGCGCATCATCATCTGCGTGCCGTGCGGCTCGACCCAGGTCGAACGCCGCGCGATCCGCGAGTCCGCGATCGGCGCGGGCGCATCGCGCGTCTACCTGATCGAGGAGCCGATGGCGGCCGCGATTGGCGCCGGCCTGCCCGTGGGCGAAGCGACCGGCTCGATGGTGGTCGACATCGGCGGCGGCACCACCGAGGTAGGCGTGATCGCGCTCGGCGGGCTGGTCTACAAGGGCTCGGTGCGCGTCGGCGGCGACAAGTTCGACGAGGCCATCATCAACTACATCCGCCGCAACTACGGCATGCTGATCGGCGAGACCACGGCCGAGCAGATCAAGAACGAGATCGGCTCGGCCTTCCCGGGCAGCGAAGTGCGCGAGAAGGAGGTAAAAGGCCGAAACCTCGCCGAGGGCATCCCGCGCAGCTTCACGATTTCCAGCAACGAGATCCTGGAAGCGCTGACCGACCCGCTGAACAGCATCGTCTCCGCGGTGAAGTCCGCCCTCGAGCAGACGCCGCCCGAGCTTGCCGCCGACATCGCCGAGAAGGGCATGGTGCTCACCGGCGGCGGCGCGCTGCTGCGCGACGTCGACCGCCTGCTGATGGAAGAGACCGGGCTGCCGGTGATCATCGCCGAGGATCCACTCACCTGCGTGGTGCGCGGCTCAGGCAAGGCGCTCGAGAAAGTGGACCGGCTGGCGAGCATCTTCACGAACGACTGATCCGGATGAGGCCTGAAGCGTGAGCGGTAAGCTGAAACTGCCGCACCGGACCGCAACGCGCGGCTCACGCCTCGCGCATCACCGCTGATGGAATATTCGCCGCCACCGTTTTTCAAGACCGGCCCCACCCCTCTCGTTCGGCTCCTGCTCTTTTCCGCCCTGGCGTTTGCGCTGATGATCGCTGACGCGCGCCTCCAGTATCTCGATTCGCTGCGCCAGGTCGTCTCCATCGTCGTCTACCCGCTGCAGCGGCTCGCCAGCGCGCCCGCCGGCCTCGCCCACCGGGTCGGCGAATTCTTCGTCACCCACTCGTCGCTGCGCAAGGAGAATGCACGGCTTGTCCGCGAGAACCTCGGGAATGCCTTCGCCGTGCAGCAGCTCAACGCGCTGCAGGGCGAGAACGCGCGGCTGCGCGAGCTCCTCGGCGCGCGCAGCCGGATCGCCAGCAATTCCACGCTCGCGCAAATCCTCTATGATTCGCGCGATCCCTTTTCGCGCAAGGTCGTCATCGACAAGGGATGGCAGGACGAGGTGAAGGCGGGGCAGGCGGTGATCGACGACCGCGGCGTTATCGGGCAGATCACCCGCGTCTACCCCTGGGTGTCCGAGGTCACGCTGCTCACTGACGGGGGGCTCGCCGTGCCGGTAACGAATTTGAGGAGCGGGCTGCGGGGCGTGGTCTTCGGCATCGGGCGCGACGGCGCGCTCGAGCTCCGGTTCATGCCGGTCAACGCGGACGTGCAAAGCGGCGACCGCCTGGTGACCTCGGGCATCGACGGGACATATCCGCCGGGGCTGCCGGTCGCGGAAATCACCAACATCGAGCGCAATTCCGCCTACATGTTCGCGCGCATCACCGGCAAGCCCGTCGCGGGCGTCGCGTCCAACGCCCACGTGCTGGTGCTGTCGTGGGAAAGCACCGCCCCGCGCGAGCCGGCGCCGGAGGCGCCCGCGGCGGCGAAACGCCGCGCCAAGGCGAAGAAGGGATCGTGATGGCGCTGCGCGCGCCGCGGACCCAGGAAATCCTGCTCCCGGTGAAGCGCGGCTTCATCGCGGGGACGCTCGTAGGCGCGTTGTTGCTGAACCTCCTGCCGTGGTCCGGCGCGGTGGCGCTCGCCAAGCCCGACTTCGTCGCACTGATCCTGCTCTACTGGTTCACCTTCGAGCCACGGAAGATCGGGTTCACTTCCGCACTGGTGCTCGGACTGTCCATGGATGTCGCGGACGCGGCCCTGTTCGGCCAGCACGCGCTCGGTTACACCGTGCTCGCCTACGCGGCGATCGTCCTGCACCGCCGCGTGCAGCGTTTCACGATAGGGGCGCAGATGCTGCACGCGACGGCGGTGCTCCTACTGCCGCTCATCGCCATGCTCGTCGTGCGCGTCGCGGCCGGCGCCGAGTTCCCCGGCGTGCTGTACCTTGCGGCGTGCTTGACGGGCGCCGCGCTGTGGCCGCTGCTCAGGCTGCTGCTGCCGCTGCAGCAGCGTGCCACCATAGACCCGGATCACGCGTCGATATGAGTTCCGCCGTAGAGCTCAAGAACTCGCAGCTCGAGATCCATCACTTCCGCGTGCGGCTCGCGGTCGCCTCCGGTTTCGTGCTGATCCTGTTTGCGCTGCTCTTCGGCCGCTTCGTCTATCTGCAGGTGATCAAATACGGGCATTACCACACGCTGGCGGAGGCGAACCGAATCTCGATCGTGCCGGTCGTGCCCAACCGCGGACTGATCACCGACCGCAACGGTGTCGTGCTCGCGAGCAACTACTCGGCCTACACATTGGAGATTACACCGAGCAAAGTGCGCGATCTCGAGACCCTGATCGACGAACTCGCCACCATCGTCCACATCACCCCCAGGGACCACCGGCGCTTCAAGAAACTCCTCGACGAGAGTCGCAATTTTGAGAGTCTGCCGATCCGCACGCGCCTCTCGGAGGAGGAGATCGCCCGTTTCGCCGCGAACCGCTACCGCTTCCCCGGGGTCGAGATCAACGCACGGCTGTTCCGGCAGTACCCCCAGGCGGAAATCTTCTCGCACGTCATCGGCTACATCGGGCGCATCAACGAGCGCGATCTCGAGCAACTGGCGGCCGCCGACCAGCTTTCGAATTACCGCGGCACCGACCACATCGGCAAGATCGGCATCGAGCAGGCCTACGAGCGCCACCTGCACGGCAACACCGGCTTCGAGGAGGTCGAGATCGACTCGTCCGGGCGGGCGGTGCGCTCGCTGTCGCGCACTCCCCCGGTATCGGGGAACAACCTCGTGCTCACATTGGACGCACAACTGCAGGAGTTCGCCCACAACGCGTTCGGGGATTACCGCGGCGCCCTGGTCGCGATCGACCCGCGCAACGGCGCGGTGCTCGCGCTCGTGTCGAAACCGGGCTACGACCCGAATCTGTTCGTCGACGGTATCGATACTCAGACCTGGCAGGAGCTGAACGCCTCGCTCGACCGCCCGCTCACCAACCGCGCGCTGCAGGGCCAGTACCCGCCGGGGTCGACGATCAAGCCCTTCATGGCGCTCGCCGCGCTGGAGCTGCGCAAGCGCACTCCGAACTACACCATCAACGACCCCGGCTTCTTCACGCTCCCGGGTGTCGGGCACCAGTGGCGCGACTGGAAGAGGGGCGGCCACGGCGTGGTCGATCTCAGCAAGGCGATTATCCAGTCGTGCGACACGTATTTCTACGGGCTGGCGAACGACCTCGGCATCGACGCCATCCATGGCTTCCTGGGCAAGTTCGGCTTCGGACGCCACACCGGAATCGACATCGAGGGCGAAGCCACGGCGATCCTGCCCTCGCAGCAGTGGAAGATGCGCCGCTTCAGGCAGAAATGGTTCGCCGGCGATACGATCTCGGTCGGCATCGGCCAAGGATATATCTCCGCAACGCCACTTCAGCTGGCGCATGCAACCGCGATCATTGCGGCCAGCGGCACGGTTCACGAACCGCATCTCGTGCAGTCCCTGCAGGACAGCCGCAGCAACCAGATCACCACCATCGCGCCGGAGCTCGCCAGGACGCTCGCCTTCAGGCCCGACCACCTTGCGCTGGTGAAGGCGGCGATGGTCGATGTGGTCCGGCCCGGCGGAACCGCCGCGCGCGCCGGAGAGAAGTCACTATTCAGTTTCGCGGGAAAGACCGGCACCTCGCAGGTGATCGCCATCAAGCAGGGCGAGCGCTACCAGGCGTCCAGGGTGCAAGAGCGACAGCGGGACCACGCACTGTTCATCGCCTACGCGCCGGCCGAAAACCCGACGATTGCACTTGCGATCGTGGTCGAGAACGGCGGCAGCGGCAGCGGCACGGCCGCGCCCATTGCGCGGGCCGTGTTCGACTATTATCTGCTGGGCAAGGAGCCCCGGCCGGTTGCGGCGGAAGTGAGAGCGGGAAATGAACCGGCTGATTAGACGCGTCGTCGGCTACCTCACCCGCCATGTCGATGGGTTGTTGCTCTGCGCGGTGCTCATGCTCATGGCCACGGGCCTGATCGTGCTGTACAGCGCCTCGGACGGAACCCTGACGCGCGTCAGCGCGCAGATGGTCAACATGCTGGTCGCGCTGGCAGTGATGTGGGTATTCGCCAACATCCCGCCGCACTTCCTGATGCGGCTGTCGCTGCCGGTGTTCTTTCTGGGGCTGGCGCTGCTCGTCGCGGTGGCGTTTTTCGGCGATGTCGTCAACGGCGCGCGACGCTGGCTGAACCTGGGCGTGACCCGCATCCAACCGTCGGAGCTGATGAAGATCGCCGTGCCGATCATGCTTGCCTTCTACTTCGACCGCCACGAGGCCACGCTCACGCTCAGGAACTACGCCATCGCCGCGGTGCTGCTGCTCGCGCCCGTGGCACTGATCGTGCGCCAGCCCGACCTCGGCACCGCCGTGCTGATCAGTGCCTCGGGATTCTTCGTGCTGTTCCTTGCCGGCCTGCCGTGGAAGCTCATCGCCGGGCTCACCGTCGCGGCGCTCTCGAGCCTGCCGCTTGCCTGGTCGGCGCTGCACGACTACCAGCGCCAGCGCGTGCTGACGCTGCTCGACCCGATGCAGGATCCACTCGGCGCGGGCTATCACATCATACAGTCGACGATCGCGGTCGGGTCCGGAGGGCTTGTGGGCAAGGGGTGGATGAACGGCACCCAGACACATCTCGATTTCATTCCCGAGCGGGCCACCGACTTCATCTTTGCCGTCTACTCCGAGGAATTCGGCCTGTTCGGCAACTTCGTGCTGCTGCTGCTTTTCCTGCTGGTAATCGCGCGTGGCGTCGTGATCACGGCCAACGCGCCAACGCTCTTCACGCGGTTGCTCGCGGGCGCGATCACGCTCACCTTCTTTACCTACGTCTTCGTCAACATGGGCATGGTGAGCGGCGTTCTACCGGTGGTGGGCGTGCCCCTGCCGCTGATCAGCTACGGCGGCACCTCGCTGGTGACGATCTGTCTCGGGTTCGGCATCCTGATGAGCATACAGACGCACAAGAAACTGGTACAAACGTGACGGCGGGCACGAGGGCGGAGGGCGGAAGGATGAGACCAACGCAGATAGGCGGACGGATGAAGGATGAAGGAAACCCGCAACAACGCCATTGCCGGCCGCTCATGCCTCATCCTTCATCGTCCATCCTTACCGCGGTGGCGCTAGCCGCCGCGGTAGCCCTCTCCGGCTGCGGCACGACGGGAAAGTCTCCGCGCATCGACCGCGTCCCGGGCGACACGCCGCCGACGCGCGGCGGCGGCTACTATCTCGACGACGGTCCCGGCGCGACCCCCCCGGCAAACCTCGACGCCATCGCCGACGCGGTGCCGCGCGTCGAGCCGCTGCACCGCGGCACCATGCGGCCGTACACCGTGATGGGCCGCACCTATTCGCCGATGACCGAGCTTGCGCCGTACAGGGCACGCGGCATCGCGACCTGGTACGGCCGGCGCTACCACGGCCGGAAGACCTCGTCGGGTGATATCTACGACATGTATGCGATGACCGCCGCGCACACGGTGCTGCCGATCCCGAGCTACGTACGCGTTACCAACATCGCCAACGGCAGATCGGTTGTGGTGCGCGTGAACGACCGCGGGCCGTTCATCGGCGAGCGGCTGATCGACCTTTCGTACGCCGCGGCCCACCGCATCGGCGTGGCCGTGGCCGGCAGCGCGCTGGTTGATGTCGAGAGCGTGCTGCCGGGGCAGCGGCCGGCCGAAGCGGTCGCATCCACGCCGGCGCCGGAAACGCCGCCGGCACCCGCTGTTGCCAGCGTTGCGCCCGAGCCCGAGATCGTCGCGATCCCGTTGCCGGTTGCGACCCCCGCGGCGGCCCCGCCGGCGTCCGCGCCCGTGCCGTCGATTCCCGCGCCGCAGTTGCCGGTCGCCGGCATCGCAGGCGGCGTTTATCTGCAACTGGGCGCATTCGGATCAAAGGGCAACGCGGAGAGCTACCTCACCCGCCTCAAGCTCGAGCTCGGTGGCCTGGCGCAGGCTTTGCACATCGTCGACGGCGGCGGGCTGCACCGGGTGCACGCCGGCCCGTACGCGAGCGAGGCCGAGGCGCGGGAGATCGCCGCGCGCATCGGCGCAACGCTCGGCACGCGCCCCTTCGTGCTGACGCGCTAGCAGCTTGTCGGGCTTTCGCTGTCCCGACAAGCGGCTAAATGGAAAGGCGGGTTGTCAGGGGTTGCTGTCATCCGGAATCGGCCTGGTACGGTGGCAGCTTGAGAAGCTGCGCGCACTGCCGCCCGCACTGGGAACGGTGCAGGCGCTGGTGGCCGACAGCGGATTCATGAGCGAGACGGCGCCTGAGGTCGAGGATGCCACGCCCATTGCGCCGTTGATTGCACTGGGGCGAGCGCCATCACACCGATCGTTCATCAAGGTAAGTCCGACAGGCTGCTACAGCACGTAGCGCGCGAGGTCCTCGCTGTGCGCGAGGTCCTTCAGCCGCTCGTCCACGTAGGCCGCATCGATCACGACCGCTTCGGCCCCGCGGCGCCCGGCGTTGAACGACACTTCCTCGAGCAGCTTTTCCATCACCGTATAGAGCCGGCGCGCGCCGATGTTCTCCATGCTCTCGTTCACCTGCCAGGCGATCTCAGCCAGGCGCTTGATCGCCTCGGGACGGAACTCGAGCATCGCGCCCTCGGTGGCAAGCAGCGCCTCGTACTGGCGCGTCAGGCACGAATCGGTGTTGGTGAGGATCTGCTCGAAGTCCCGCACCGTGAGGCTCGCGAGCTCGACCCGGATCGGGAACCGTCCCTGCATCTCGGGAATGAGGTCCGAGGGCTTGGAGAAGTGAAACGCGCCGCTCGCAATGAAAAGAATGTGGTCGGTCTTGATCATGCCGTAGCGGGTCGAGACGGTCGTGCCTTCGACCAGCGGCAGCAGGTCGCGCTGCACGCCCTGGCGCGACACGTCGATGCCCGAGACCTCGGAGCGGCTCGCGATCTTGTCGATCTCATCGAGGAACACGATGCCGTTCTGCTCGACGTTCGCCAATGCTCTTGCTTTCAGGTCCTCGTCGTTGACGAGCCTGGCCGCCTCCTCCTCGGTCAGGAGCTTCAATGCCTCCCGGATCTTCAGCTTGCGCAGACGCTTGCGGCCGGCGCCGAGATTCTGAAACATGCCCTGGATCTGGCTGGTGAGGTCCTCCATGCCGGGCGGCGCGAAGATCTCCATGTGCGGCTGCAGCGCGGAGATCTCGAGTTCGATTTCCTTGTCGTCCAGGTCGCCTTCGCGCAGCCGCTTGCGGAATTTCTGCCGTGTGGCGCTGTCGCGCCCCGCGGACTCCGCGCCAAGGCCGTCGCGCGCCGGCGGCAGCAGGGCATCGAGAATGCGCTCCTCGGCCAGGTCCCCCGCCTGGTGACGGACTTTGCGCGTTTCCTGCTCGCGCGCATCCTTGATCGCGGTCTCGACCAAGTCGCGCACAATGGTATCGACGTCGCGCCCGACGTATCCCACCTCGGTGAACTTGGTCGCCTCGACTTTCACGAACGGCGCGTTCGCGAGCCGCGCCAGCCGGCGTGCGATTTCCGTCTTGCCAACACCGGTGGGCCCGATCATCAGAATGTTCTTGGGCGTGATTTCCTGGCGCAGCGGGCCCTCGACCTGCTGGCGCCGCCAGCGGTTCCTCAGCGCGATCGCCACCGCGCGCTTGGCTTCGTCCTGCCCGATTATGTGCTTGTCGAGCTCGTGGACAATTTCCTGGGGGGTCATTTGGGACATGAGTTCAAGACCTTAAGGTCGTTTGCCGCAAAGAGCGCAAAGGACTCAAAGAAAACCGAAACCGGCTGGCGAGTCCGGGATCGGCCGTGCCCGGTCGGCAGGAATCTTCGTGTCCTTTGCGCCCTTTGCGGCTAAGTATTCACTCCAGCACCTCAATCACGTGCTGCTGGTTGGTGTAGATGCACAGGTCGCCGGCGATGGCAAGCGCTTTCTTGACGATCTCCTCGGGCGCGAATTCGGAATTCTCGAGCAGCGCGCGTGCCGCGGCGTGGGCATACGCGCCGCCGCTGCCGATCGCGACCAAACCGTACTCGGGCTCGAGCACGTCGCCGCTGCCGGTGATGATGAGCGATGCATCGTGATCGGCGACCGCCAGCATCGCCTCAAGCCGGCGCAGGATACGGTCGGTGCGCCAGTCTTTCGCCAGCTCCACCGCCGAGCGCAAAAGGTTTCCCTGGTGCTTGTCGAGCTTCGCTTCGAAGCGCTCGAACAGCGTGAATGCGTCGGCGGTGCCGCCGGCAAAGCCGGCGAGGATCCTGTCGTGATGCAGGCGCCGCACCTTGCGCGCGCTCGCCTTGACCACGACGTTGCCGAGGGTGACCTGCCCGTCGCCGCCGAGCGCGACGCGCTTGCCCCGCCGCACCGAGAGAATGGTCGTGCCGTGGAAGATCGCGTCGCTCATGGGGATCGAAAAAGGCTCGCTGCGGGGGCCGCGTGCACTGCACCGGCCCGGCTCAGGCTGGGAATTATACCGCGTGAGCCTACTACGAAGCGCCTTCGAGGCGAAACACGATCGGCACCAGCACCCAGGCGTCGACCGCCTCCTCACCCTGGCGCGCCGGCGCGAAACGCCACGCGCGCACCGCATCGAGGGCGGCATTGTCGAGCGCGCTCGAGCCGCTGGTCTTCTCCAGGCCGACGCTTGACGGCACGCCGTCGCGCCGGACGTGCACACGCAGCGTCACCGTGCCCTCCTCGCCCCTGCGGCGCGCCAAGAGCGGATAGCGCGGCGGCGGGTTCCGCAGATATTCCGCGTTGAAGCGCGGCGGCGTGACCGGCGCCGGCGCGTTCACCTGCGGCTGCGACCGGAGCGCCGCCTCGGGCGCCGCGCCGCGCGCGACCGGCTGCACCAGCGGCTCGCT
>Ga0326597_10001446_pt1 | contig 38520 bp, 37 predicted proteins | sample RVTome_12_FD_203789 | JGI IMG/M metagenome (GOLD analysis project Ga0326597, IMG submission 203789) | Soil microbial communities from uranium-contaminated site in the Upper Colorado River Basin, Wyoming, United States - RVT100D185 | ecosystem: Environmental > Terrestrial > Soil > Contaminated >... | reverse complement strand
CGGCGAGTTCGCGCGAGGCCCGCTTCCATTCGCGCTTGGCCTCGGCACCCAGGTGCGCCGGGCAGCGCGGGATCTCGACCGCTAAGGCCGGTTCGCGCGGGTTTGCGCGGCCGTTGCGCAGCGTGCCGCGCAGTACCTTCAGCTTCGTTGGCAGCGGCCTCGCGCCCCTCACGGCCATCGCTTACCCCCACCCTGCCCTAATCTGGCCGCGTGCGTATGTCGCCGGCGCACGGTCTACGGTTGCCCAGGTGCCCAAGATTTTGACCCCCTCCCCCATCGAGCCCACACCATTTCCGACATCTTGTTGCCACGGCGCCACGCACGTCTCTCAAGGTTGACGGCCGGCCGATCCGCCCTTCACGCGCCCGATCGCCAGGACTAGACTCAGGACGACCACAGGACGGGTCAAGCACTCGAGGGCCGCCGTGAACTGTGGCGGGGCTCGGCGACCCTCCGCACCATTCCGTCCGCACCGAGTTGTCGCTTGATCTCGACCAGTTGCGCCGGGCGCTTGGAGGCGCCCGTCGCTGATTGGCGAAGGGGTCGAAGGCCAGGACAGGGTCACGCGTGGTCGCTGGAAGACCAACGTTGATCTCCAAACGGCGAGATATATAGCGGCCAGTTTTCGTCGCGATCAGCAGTACGCCTCCCACTCCTTGTCCGCGCGAATGTACGCCCAGTTGAACGGGTAGGCGATTGTCTCCGCGTCCCTGCTGCCGAGCTTGAGCCGCCGGCACCTTCGCCACTTCGAGGTGCGTTCGAAGTAGACGCGTGGCACAGTCCATATCCCTTCGGCGAGTACGTTGAGGGGTCGTGCCGCAAACATCTGCTTCGAGCGTCGTCCTCTGCGGATGCGCTCGCCGTTTGGCATGTACACATTGGGGAGTCGCTTCATGAGCCGCTGCCCTTTCGTGTACACGCCATGCTCGGAGAATTCATGCGCCCAGATGGGCCTCATCCAGGCTGACGAAGCGCCCGACACCGTCGTCACGTCGGCGTCCTGGCGCTTCGCCTGGAACGCGCCGGACGCGCGGTAGCGTCGCTGGGTGCGCTCGCTCACGCCCGTGAGCTTCCGGATCGTCCGCTGTTGAATGGGGTGGTCGACCGGGAGCGTGGCCGACAGGAACGCCGCGCGCCGTGCAGCGGAAGTCCGCAACACCTCGGTGCCGATCCGTTGGCGGTGGATGTTCGCGCCCCGCGCGCCCAGCGCGCCGGCGATCCGCTCAATGCCATGCAGCCAGACGCGTTCGCCGCCGAGCGACCAGAGCACGCCGTGACCTTCTTCTAGCAGCTTCCGGACATGCGCCTTCGACCGGAACAGGCCAAGAGCGACGACGTCATCGATCAACGACAATTTGACCACGCCGCAGTCGCCGGACGATCGCCGCAGCGTCTGAGCCACGTGGTAGATGACGAGATGCGGCACGTATCGATTCCTCAATGCTGCCTCACACAGGCTGCCGTACACGACGAGCAGCCGCGTCTGCGGTAAACTGTCCACGAGGACGCAAGTCCTTACTCAGAACCCGGACCGCCGTGCCAACGTCAGGTCCGGGTTCGCGTTTGTCTCGCTACATGCGCTTCACGCTGAACGCCTGCTCGCCAACCCTCGCCGCGGTGAGGCCCGCAAAGACCCGTGCCGCCGCCTCGCCCGACTCGCCTCCCACATCGATCACGCAGCTCGCACCGTCGTCATCGACGAGGTACGACGCTTCCATTCGGACGCGGGGCCGTCCGTACACGCACTCGGCTGTGAAGATGGCGAGCGTGATGTCCGCCTCGATGTCCTCCTTGGCGCCGCCGCCAGCGAAGGCGAATCGCAGCAGGTTGCCCATGACCGAGACCTCCTTGGATGTCCTATACGGAAAGCCGATCCGATCTGTCCGGCCCGCTTGGCCGATATTTCAGAGAAACGCGTCGAGGCCTTCGTCCTTGAACACTTCCCGGATGCGCTCACGGTCGGCGTAGAGGGAGCTCCGGGCCCGGCGTGCCAGGCGCGCCACCTCGGACATGGAGAGGCCTCCGCCGAGGGCCTCTGCCAGCACCAGTTGGTCCGGCGTCAACCGCCTCCGCGCGCTGTCAAGCGCGACAGCGAAGAGTGCCGCCTCCTCGGTGTTCTCGTTGGCCACGATCTTCCGTCGCAGCGTCACGCCCCGTTCGTCGTCTCGTTCGAGCGACAGCGACGGCTGCCCGCCGCCGCGCTTTTTCGCTATTCGTTTCTCCTCGATGTCTAGGAGGTGGCGCTCCAAGACGCGGCGCATGAAGGTGGCGCGAGAGGCGCCACGTGTCGGCTCATAACGACCACGTTGTCGGAGCCAGTGCTCCAGGCACTCCTGCTCGAGGTCGTCCCGCTCTACCCGAAGCCACGGACGGGTGGCGACGAAGCCGGCGACGATCGCGCCGGCGAGCTCGATCTCCTCCGGCCGGAGGTCGCCGGCATCGTCCGCGGGGGGAGTGGGCGCGTTAAGCACCCACTCCATCTATGCCACTTCGAGCACCTTTTGAATGACGGGGTTAGAGCGGAGGTTGAGCGGAGGTTTTCGGAGACGGAGTCTCACCACGGGAGCCGGACGGATCGCCGACGGTTTCCGTATAGGAAGGACGTGGACAAGGACGTCACCGTGACCTTCCTCCCAGAGTGCGCAGGCGACGGCCGGCGCTACGACCGCGTCGTGGCGATTCTTGCCACGGGTCTGGTGCGGCTCCTCGCGGCGGACCGCCCAGCCGTCAATCCTTCCGTTGACTTGTCCCCGGACGTACGGGTTACTACGACGACCGCCCTGCCGGGCGGCGGAGACAAGTCGTGACACTAGCCCTCAGAGCGCGCAATGGAGCCGAGCCTGCCGCCGAAGAGCGGCGCGTCGGCCTGCTCACGCGCGTCTCCACCGAGCGCCAGGCGATGACGGAAGAGGGTTCCCTCAAGAACCAGCTCCAAAGGCTCCGCGCGCACGTCGAATACAAGGTGGATGTTTGCGGCGAAGCCTGGACGGAAGCCGCGGTCTACGAGCTGAAGGCGGTGTCGGGGAAGGACGCGCTCCGCAGCGCCGACATGCAGCGATTGTTCAGCGACATCGTTTCGGGCCGGATCAACACGGTGGCGTGCACGGCACTCGACCGCGTGAGCCGGTCCGTCGCCGACTTCTTGCGCTTCTTCGAGGTGCTCAACGAGCACGGCGTGGAGTTCGTCTGTCTCAAACAGAACTACGACACGACCAGCCCGCAAGGAAAGCTCTTCATCACGATCATGATGGCCCTGGCACAGTTCGAGCGTGAGCAGACCGCCGAGCGCACACGCGATGCCACGGCGGCCCGAGCAGACCGCGGCCTTTGGAACGGCGGGCGGCTCATTGGTTACGACCTCGACAGCGAGCGCAAGGGGTACCCCGTACCGAACGCAGACGAGGTCGCACTCGTGAACTTCGCGTTCGACACCTACCTCGTGACCGGTTCGATCAAGCTGACCATGGAGGCCCTCAACGCCCGTGGCTACCGCACGAAGTCGTACACGTCGCGACGTGGCATCCACCATCGCGGAACCTCGTTCACAACATCTTCGGTGCAATACCTCCTGAAGAACCCCGCTTACATCGGGCGCAAGGAGATCAACAAGTCTGCGAAGGTCCGCGGCAAGCGCGAGTACAAGCTTGTCGACGCCGTGTGGCCCGGGATCGTCGACGTCGCGAAGTTTCAGGAGACGCAACGCTTCATGGCTTCGAACGGCCGCTCGAACCACAACGGTGCGATGCCCATACGACACACCTACGTGCTCAGCGGCATCCTCCACTGTGGTCGCTGTGGCAGTCCGATGGAGGGTCGGAGCGGCAACGGGCGGCTGGGCGTGAAGTACTTCTACTACGCCTGCCGGAACGCCGCCTGCAACCTGAAGGTCACAGCTTCAGAAGTGGAAGACGCCGTCCTCGATCGGCTCGGTGGGTTAGCGCGAGAAGAAGGGATGCTCGCCGCGATTGTCGCGGAGACGAACCGGCTGCGATTGAAGGAGCTGCCCTCGCTGCAAGCTCGGCTTCGGTCGTTACAGAAGAAGCTCGCGTCGGTGCGCACGTCAGCGGACAAGGTCCTCGCCGAGTGGTCCGCGATGGACGCGCACGAGGGACGAGCCTTCCTGAACGAGAAGCTTGGCGATCTAGCACGGCAACGCGAGGAATTGGAGCAGGCGGTTGTCGAAACGGAGGACGCCGTGCTTCGCGCCCAAAACGATGCAGTCCAGACCGAAACGGTGCGCGAGGCGCTCGCGAACATGGGAGCGGTCTATGAGACGCTGCGGCCTGCTGAGCGGAAGGAACTGATGCAGTTGGTACTTCGCCACGTCGAGGTCAACGAGCGCCAGATAGTCCTGGAGATATACGGAGGGGCCTGCGCGTCATCCGCGCAAGCCCCATCCGTCTCTCCAACCAAGAGCGGTTCACGCTCTAAGACACCAAACTGGCTCCCCGGGCAGGACTCGAACCTACAACCAATCGGTTAACAGCCGATTGCTCTACCATTGAGCTACCGGGGAGCGCTCAATCGAAGTGGAGGGCACTCCGGACTCGCAGCATAGCGGAGGATCCGCCTTTTCCTCAACCACGCGCCCCCAACAGCGTCGTTCGACCCTCGCCCGGACCGTCGTTATACTCCGCCGGTTTCAAGCGATTCTGGAGGACTTCCCTGTATGGCCGTCAAGTGGAGTAAGGTCGCACCGTACATCGAAAACGGGCTGGCTTCTCGTGGCAATATCGAGCGATCGAGCATCGTCGACGTCGCCTACGACGACGCGGCGGACGACGACATCGTCGACGCCATCGATGCGATCGGCTCGCGCATCTTCATGACCGTGGACGAAGCGAAGCAGTTCCTGCTCTCCCAGGGCGCGGTCGAAGAATAGAGCAAACGGCAAAGAGCAGAGGGTTTGACGAGGCCTTTTGTTGTTTGTTGTTTGCCCGTTGCCGTTCTACTCCGCGCCCGCGGCAAGGGGGGCGACGGCCTCCTCGACCACGGTGGACTCGGACGGCCGGCGCCAGAGCATGGCGCCAATCGCCGCCAGCGTGAGCAGGGCTCCGGCGATTTGCAGCGGGCCCAGCTTCTCGCCCAGCATGGCCCAGGCAGCGATGCCGGCGACGACAGGCACACCCAGCATCATCAGCGACGACACCGATACGTCGACGTAGCGATGCGCCCAGCCGATGACGACCTGTCCGAGTGTGCCCGATATCAAGGCGAAGAACAGGATCGTCAGCACGTCGCGCAGGTCCAGTCCCACCAGTTCGCCCGGGCGGACCAGGACCGCCGGGGATGCGACCAGCGCCGCGACGACGTGGACGACGGTCATGTACTCAAGCGTGCCTCCCGTGGCGCGCACGCGCTTCGACACGAGGAAGTAGGCGGTGAACGTCAGCACCGCGCCGACGGCGAGCAGGTCGCCCAGCGGATGCCACTCAGGGGTCCCCGCCGAGGCTGCGATCACGATGCCGACCCCGGCGATGGCCGCGGCGACGCAGGCGATGTCGCGCCCGCTCACCGTCTCGCCAAAGAGCGGGCCCGCCACCATGAGGACGATCGCGGGCTGAAGAGCGCCGATGAGCGTCGCGTTCGCCACCGTCGTCGTCTTCACGGACGTCACGAAGAAGAGCAGGTTCACGCCGAACAGAGCGCCAGCGACCAGCCCCCACGGCCAGAATGCCGCGCGCACCGGCCTGCGCATCACGACGGACACGATGAGGAGCAGCGCCAGGGCGCCGATCCACAGCCGGTAAAAGGCCATCGCCTCGCCGCCAACGGAGGCAGCCTTGATCAGAGGGCTGGCAAACCCCCACACGGCGACCGTGGCCGCCACCGCAGCGATCGCCGCCGGGGCGGGCTCAGCGCTGCTGAGGGGCCGTTGTAATGGGGAGGACACCCCGCTATTGTAGGCGACGTGCCGGAACAGTCCTGGTCCGGCATGCGCATGCTTGGGATGATCCTCCGTGCCCCGGCGCTGCTGACGCTATCAGCCGTGACGGCCCCTGCTCGAAGCGCGACGGCGTCGAAAAAGAGCGAGGACGACGCGCTGAGCGCTAGTCCCACCGCAGCAACAGCTGGTACATCCGGAAGAGCAGCCGCGTGGAGTCGATTGTTATAACGTCAGGACGCTGGTTCAGCTTCGGCGCAACGTGCTCGAACAGGCGCACCTCATCGAAATGGGCGCGCGGCGTCTCCCGGCCGGCGAGTTCGTCTTTCATCCGGCGCGACTCGGTGTACGGAATGTACGGGTCGGTCCGGTCGTGGATGATGAACAGTTCCGCCCTGACCCGTTTGATGCTGGTGCTGGGCGAAAGGTAGTTCAGTTCATCGACGGCATCCTGCGGCAGGCGCGCGATGAGATCGGCAACGGCCGAAGGGTCGGTGTTCGCAAGGAAGTCGTACGAACTGCGCGCCACAGGCCCGAGCGACGCCAGTTGTTCCTCGGACCTGGGCTCTCCATCGATGAACAGCTTCGTGAGCAGCTCGCGGTCGCGCGCGTCCTCTACGCGGTTGATGAGCTGCAGCGCCATCACCTTCTTGGCGTGCCACTTCGGATCCCACGACTCGTCCACGTCCTTGTACTCGATGCGGTCCGTGGCGACGGCGCCGAAGGCCGTCAATGCATCGTAGTAGCCACCGAACGACACGACGTGATCTACGTCGTCCGCTATACGGGGATCCGCCGCCGCCACGAGCGCCAGCGACCCGCCAACACTCGCGCCGAAGAAGCCCACGCGTTTCGCATCGACCTGCGGGAGCGCCTGAAGGTACTCGAACTCCGCCACGAGCGCATCGATCTCCTCGGGCTCGATGCGCCGATCGTCGAGGCGGTCGCTGAACGGCACGAGCATCACCACGCCCTTCCGCGCAGAATCCTCGGCGATGCGCACGAGGCGCGGCTCGTCGAGGTCGAGGGGCGGTGCGCCCATCGAGAAGACAACGCCGGGCAAATCGCGGCCATGCGCGGGGATGTACAGATCCGCCTCGATCGACCGGGGCCCATTCCGGCTCTCGTAGTCGATGGTGATGCGCTCGAGGGAGGGGGCGTCGGAGATCAGCTCCACGGGCCGGAAGGGGGATGGTGGCTGGACGATCATGTCCGGGAGATAGAGCGACGCCTCAACGGCGATCCGGCCGTGCGAGTTTGTCCAGAGCAGGGCGGGCGTGCCCGCCAGCACGGCCAGCGAGAGCAGCAGCGGCCATGTTCGGACGAGGAGTCGCCTGGCGATCGTTGTATTCACAGGTGCTGTATTCAGTCTAAAGGGCGGCTGCCCGCCGTGCTGAAATTGGGCGCCGGTATACTCCCCGAGCATGCGATTGCTGAAGGTCGCGCCCGAGATCCTCATGTGGCTGCTGATCGTGGGCGTAGCCCTGGTCAACGTCGCCGTCTATACCGGCGTCGTGCGGGGCGAGGATGCCCTCGACCTCCGGAAGCCGAACCCGGCAGGCCAGCCGTTCCTGAACAGCACGCCAACGGCCGAGGCTCGGTCGGCTTCCGCGGCGGCAGCGCTGGTGGCGGAGGCGGACGACAGCGCGGAGCTGCCCGGCCGCTTCGTGCCGAACCAGGGACGCAAGCACACCGACGGCTATCCGCTGAAGGACCGCATTCCATTCTGCCCGGAAGGCGACGTACAGGATGACTGCTACGCCTCCAACCCACCAACCTCCGGCCTCCATCTGCCGGTGCAGGGCACGGTGCTGCTCACTGATGGCAATGCGTTGAAGATCCCGCCCGATCCCGGGATCTACGGCTTCGAGGTCCCGCGGGAGGCGGTCCCGCACATCGAGGAGCACGCCGGCGTGTACGTCGGCTACCACTGCGTCACGAGCGAGTGCACGGCGGCTGTCGAGGAGCTGACCAACCTCGTGAGCCAACAGTTGGCGCGAGGGGCGAGGGTGGTCATGTCGCCGACGGAGGATCTGGACGAGGACGCCATCGGTCTTGCCTCGTGGACGCGCGTGGATGTCTTTCCCGCTTCCGACTACACAGAGGACCGGGCCCGCGCGTTCATGGAGGCCCACAGCTGCCGCTTCGATCCTGAAGGCTTCTGCAGCGATTAGCCTCCGTCCTGACCGTTTGTGAGAGATTGCTCAAACGATGGGTGATCGATCAGAATGGGCCGTGGTTTCTGAATCTATCCCTCTTGTCGGCCAGGGCGCCCTTGATGACGTGGATGCTGACGTCGAGCAGAACATCCTGCTGACGGGCGTGGACACGGTGATGAATTGGGCGCGGTCGTCGTCCCTGTGGCCGACGATGTTCGGCCTGGCGTGCTGCGCGATGGAGATGATCGCGACGGCCACGCCCCGCTACGACATCGCGCGGTTCGGGGCGGAGATCTTCCGGGCTTCGCCCCGGCAGGCCGACCTCATGATCGTTTCGGGCACCTGTACGTGGAAGATGGCGCCGGCCATTCGCCGCATCTGGCTCCAGATGCCCGAGCCGAAGTGGGCGATCTCGATGGGCGGCTGCGCGATCATGGGAGGGCCGTTTGCGTACGGGTACAGTGTGCTGCCCGGGGTGAACCTGATCGTCCCGGTAGATGTCTACGTGCCCGGGTGCCCGCCCCGGCCGGAGTCGCTGCTGACGGGCCTGATCATGCTCCAGAACAAGATCATGGACTCAAAGGTCACGGGGCAGCGCGAGCGACCCGAGCCAGACGGCGACTTCAGCGCGTACCTTCCCGCTGACGACCCCATCCGCCGCGAGCTGGAATCCCTCTTCCCGCCATTTCCTTACTTCGATCCGGCCCAGTCCCAGGTCTAGCCGAACACCTGGCAGGCAAGCAGCGGGCGGGTCACCAGTGGACCCACACGGGCGTGCCGATCTCGGCGTAGGCGTACACGGCTTCGGCATCCCCGGTGCGAATGCATCCGTTGCTTACGCGCCCGGTCGAGGGGTCGACCACGGCGCCATTCGCGTCCTTAAGTAAGGAGTGGAAGCCGTTGGCCTTGTCGAGGTCGAACCCTACCCAGTGACTGATGTAGGTGTCGTAGGGCGGGTCGTAGGCCAGCTCCTCGATCTTGCTATTCACGTAGAACAGCCCGGTCTGCGTCGAGGCGTACTCACCGGTGTCCACCTGCACGCCTACGCCGACCGGCGCGATCTCTCTTACGACGGTCACGCCGTCCATCAGGCGGACGACGAAGTTCGTGACATCCACGTCGATCCACCGTCCGGATTCGGGCGCGGTGCTGCCGTCCGAGGCCCGTGGCGCCGGCGCCACCGTCCCCGCGATCTCCACCGTCACGGGTGGTTCTGTGGTGGCTGTAATCTCCGTCGACGGTTCTGGTTCGGCGGTCGTGGCCGGACGAGCCGTGGGCGGCGTCGCGGGCTTCCCACCGATGCGTGGGGTGCCGCCAGTGGTGGCGGCAGGGCTCGCGAGGGGCTCGCTGGTCACGCCAGCGATGCGGGCATCGGAGTCCGACCCGCAACCGGCGGCAAAGGACAACGCGACGACAATGGCGATAAGGGCCAGGACGGCGGGCGCTGTGGCGGGGGTTCGCATGCGGTAATGATGACGGCTCTTGACGAGCAAGGCGAACGGCATCGGGCGGTCAGTCGAGGGACGCCTGAAGGACCGTTTCGCCGGTGTGTTTCGAGACCTTCCCCGCGGGCTCCACGCTGACGGCGAAGCCCTTCAGGCGGCCGGTTTCGGCCGCGTCGATCTCGAGGTCCCGTATGACGACACGGCCATTGCCGTCCTCATCCACATCGAATTGCCCGCCCACGACCCAGTCGTTCTCGTATACCAGCCACATACAGTAGCGCATGCCTTCCGGCGCGGGAGGCAGATCACGCGCGACGAGCGCGCCCATCTGAACCGTGCGGCTCCACACATAGCGGCCCGAAGCGCCGGGCGCGGCCGCCGTGCCTTCCATGGTCAATCGGGCGACATCGTCCTGGGACACGATCTCGGTGATCGCATCGGCCGCGAGCAGATCCTCGCGGCGGGCGGAGGACATCTGCACGAGCTGGCTGCTTGCGGTGGCGAACTTCTCCGACTGCTGGGTGGCGCCGGCAGACACGCGCGCGTTCTCGTCGCGCAAGCCGTTCACCTCGGTCTGCATGTACGCGGCCCACACCGCGAGACCAGCCACGACCGCGATCGCGGCTGCGACGGCGGCAGGCCAATAACGCCGCGAACGTGCCGGGTGTGGGCGCTCGTCGCCGAGCACCGCCGCTCCCGCGAGCAGCCTGGCTTTCAGGGAGGAACTGGCGCTGCGCAACGGCACGGCAAGGGCGATGGCCGAGGCCGTCTCCTGCGACGCGTCGGCAATCGCGGAGCAGTCCGGGCAGGCGGCCAGGTGGCGCTCAAGCGGGCGCGCGTCGTCGGCGTCGAGCGCGCCCAACGCCCACGCGTCGATGTTCTCCCGGACGCCCTCACAGTCCATGGGCATTAGCTACCGCTGCTCCCCCTGCGCTCTTGCAGCGCACCGCGCATCTTCTGCATCCCCAGGCGGATCCTCGTCTTCACGGTCCCCAGCGGCTGGCCAAGCTTGTTCGCGATCTCCTGCTGTGTCAGGCCACTGAAGTAGGCGAGCTGGATCGCCAGTTTCTGCTCCTGGGGCAACACCTCCATCGCCTGCCTTACGGCCGCTCGCTCATCCGAAAGAACGGTCGCCAGCGCCGGATCGTCGCGCTCATTGCCGCTGGGTAAGACATCCTCTTCCTCGTAACCCGAGGGCAGGACTTCGTGCCGCAGCCTCCTGCCCCTGCTTCGGCGCTCGTCGATCGAGCGATTGCGGGTCACGCTCATCAGCCACGTGACGAACTTTCCCCGGTTCAGGTCGAACTGCTCCGGCCGGCGCCAGACCCGCAGGAACACGTCCTGCGCGACATCCTCGGCCACATAGGTATCGCCGACGACGCGCAGGGCTACGGAGTACACCAGGTCCCCGTACCGGTCGTAGAGCGCCTCAAAGGCGCCGAGATCGCGGCGCTCCAGGCGGTCCATCAACTCATCGTCACGCAGACTCGCGTACTCCACGCGTTCCATCTCCGATACGTCGCCAGGGCCCCGGGGGATTCGGGGAGTGCCCCGATCTTATCAAGAGGGTGGCCGCGGGCCGTCAACCTCGCCGCGGACCGCGATGGCAGGGCAGCTTCGGAGTCTGTCAGGGATCGTGGCCCGGCCCGGACGCGCTCTACCGCGCTGGGCAGGGACTAGCCGCCCGGCTGCGCCCCGGGGATGACCTGCTGCACCGTGACATCGGTGGTCAACAGGGCTGTAGGATCATCGCCGGGACGCCCGAAGGCGATGATCCTGTCGGACGGCCGCACGTCCGAGAGCCGCATCTCGCCGCCGTTGGCGCGCCGTATGACCGTCGCCGGGCTCAGGATGATCTTCGAGAACTGCGCCTCGCCCGTCGGCCGGATCTCGATCGTGCGCGCGGCGACGTCGACGGCGCCAACGACGCCCTTCACCTCGATGGCGCCGGTGGGAGTCGGATCCTCCGCGGGCCCGGTCGAACCGGCGGTTGTGGCGGGGGACGGAGCAGTATTCGCCACGTCAGGCGTGGAGCCGGCAGACACCGTCGGCGTCGAATCGCGCGGGCCGTTATCATCGCCGCCGCATGCGGCGGCAATGGCCGACCCGAACACGGAGAGCACAAGTACTGTCAGCAGCAGACGTGGCGAGTGTTTACTTCTCATCGGGACGGATTAGCAGCACAGGCGCGTTGCCCTGCAACAAGCGGTCGGCGGTGCTGCCCAGGGCCGCCCGCGCGAGGCCGCTTCGTGCGTGGGTCGTCATCACGACCATGCCGATCTGCTGCTGGTCTACGAAGTCCAGTAATCCGTCGGCGATGGCGCCACGCACGACAAACGCGTCGACGTTTACGTCCTTCACGGCCTGCTCCTGACCGCGCAGATACTCCTTGGCGCCTTTTTCCAATTCCTCGTCGATCTGCGGCACGTATGCGTCAGGCAGCGTGTACGGATACGCCTGTACGGCCCAGCGCACGCCGCGCACGAGCGTCAGCGTCGCTCCGAGGGCTCGCGCAAGCGACGCGGCGACGGGCAGCGCCTGCTCGGACAGCGTGGAGCCGTCGAGTGGCACCATAATCCTCGTGATGTTCGCGGCGGGCCGCTGCTTCTCGAGCAGCTTCGGACCGACGGCCAGCACCGGGACGTGCGCATGTCTGAGCAGGCGGCCTGCTGTGCTCCCGTACAGCCATCGCGAGATACCGGAGCGTCCGTGGGTCGCGATCGCGATTGCGCGGGCGCCAGTTTCCTCGGCAGCCTTCAGAATCTCGTCGCTGGCGTCGCCCGGCCGGACGACGACATGAATGCGGTCAGCATCCGGAAGTTTCGCCTTAACCCCATTGAGGTAGTCGGTGAAGTAGGCCTGGGCGGATTCCGTCACTTCCAGAGAGAGGGACGGGAACGTCGACGCCAGGTCAGTGTCAGTACCCTCCCACACCGTGACGAGCACAAGATGCGTGTGGAGCTTCGAAGCCAGCAGGCTGGCGTACGGCAGGGCGCCTTCCGCCAGCTCGGATCCGTCCAGCGGGACGAGGATTGGACCCTGGTCGAGCATCATGCCTCCTTCAACGGCACGCACGGGACGCAGCATAAGTGCCGCGTCCGATTAAGTGTATCGGCATGGCTCGAAGGCGCTCCGGGTCAGAGGGCGCCAGTCTCCGGGCCATTCGGCTCTGCGAGCGGCGCCAACCGCTCTTCGCGCGACTTCAGCGCCACCGCGGCCACCGGGCTCGTCTGGCTGTGCTCGTCACCGAGGATCTCGAACCCCAGGTCGCGGATCATCGCGATATCGTCCTCGGGGCGCTGGCCCTTTGCGGTCAGGTAGTCGCCGATGAAGATGGAGTTCGCCACCAGGAGGCCCATCGGCTGCAGCGACCGAAGGTGATGCTCGCGCCCACCGGCGATGCGGATCTCACGATCCGGGTTGGTGAAACGCATCAGGCTGAGGATCTTCAGGCAGCGGGCGGGGGTCAGGGACCAGCGGTCCGCCAGCGGCGTACCGGGGATGGGGATAAGGAAGTTCACGGGGATCGAGTCAACGCCGATGCGCCGCAGCTCCCGGGCCACTTCGACGATGTCCTCCTCCGTCTCCCCCATCCCGAACAGCGCGCCGCAGCATGGCGAGAGGCCATGTTCCTTCACGACGCCCACGGTGTCTACGCGTTCGGCGTAGGTGTGCGTGCTGCAGATCTCGCTGTAGAACTCCTCGCTGGTATTGAGGTTGTGGTTATACGCGAAGACGCCAGCCTCCCGCAGCCGGGCGGCCTGCTCCGCTTCCAGCAGTCCGAGGCAAGCGCAGATCTCGGCATCGGGCAGCGCGCCGCGCACTTCGCGCACGGCCGCGGCGATGTGCCCCACGTCGGCGTCGCTGGGCCCGCGGCCCGACGCAACGAGGCACACACGGCGCGCCCCGTACTCGTGGCCGCGCAGCGCGGCGCCCAGGATGTCCTCCCCGGAAAGGAGGCTGTACTTATCGATGCTTGCCTTCGAGAGCCTGGACTGCGAGCAGTAGTGGCAGTCCTCCGGGCAGATGCCGCTCTTGATGTTCACGAGGAAGTTGATCTTCACCGTGTTCCCGAAGAAGCGTTGCCGCAAACGATGCGCAGCCGCGACGATGGCGGGCATCTCGTCGTCAGGCGCCTGCAGAATCGCCAGCGACTCGGCGCGCGTCGGCGCGTCTCCTGCCAGCGCCCGATCGGCGAGGCCGATCCAGTCCATGGTCATGTCATCCCCCGTGGCGGATCCTGTGGCCGCTCAGCCAGCGCAGTGTTCGCGAGGGGGCTGATATCGTCAAGCGGGAGCTGCTAAACGTGCGGAAGCCAGCGTCATACTGGTGGCGGGGTGACGCTGGCTTCCGTCCAGTTGGAGGGGATAAGGTTGGCGGCTCTCCCCAAACACAGCATCGGATGGTTCCACCGAATCCGAAGGGGCTGTTCAAGCGAACGCGACCATTCTGAGTCGGCTCCCGCGAAGCTGATACAATAGCCCGGTTTGGTGTTGGACACAGGCGTGGGCCCCGCATGAGTGTGTTTTCCAGCCCGGAGGCCCGGGCTGCGGTTCTCAGGCACCCCTTCTTCCTGGCCGGCCTGTCCGTTGTCGTCCTCCTGGGACTGACGGCGGGCCTCCTCGTGCTCTTCGACAGCGTCCGGGGTAGCAGCGGGGCCGGGGAGCCCACCGTCGTCGTGGCGCCGGCGGGAACTTCCACGCCAGGCCCGATCAGCAAGACGGCGTCTGCGTCAGGCGTCCTGGGCACCACCAGCCGGGTAACCACCGTGCGCATCGCCCCCGGCCAAAACTCCCCGGTGCGCGGCACCCTTCCCTCGGGGCGGGACGTGGAGATCGATGGCCGGACGACGGACGCCAACTGGTTCCGCATCGTCTTCCCGCCGGAGTCCGAGCTCCATGGCTGGGTCGATGCCGACGATCTCGAGATCGCCGGGGACCCATCCGCGCTCGTCATCGCCACAGCCGAGCCTCCGCTCATCGTGGAGCTGCCTACAGAGCCACCCGAGGTGCTGACGGCCGTCGCCGAGACCCAGATCGCACTGGCCAACACGACGGAGACGCCAACGCCCACGGGGACACCGGGGGCGAAGATCCCGGACCTCGTCGTCGGTACGTCACCGGTGATCCAGGGGGGTCGCCTGTTCGTCACGGTGGTGAACCAGGGAACAGGAGATGCCTCGGGCGACCTGGTGGTGGCGGTATTCAACGCCGACGGCACCGCCCTGATTGCCGGCGCCACACTGCCGAACTTCACGCTGCCCGCCGGGCGCAGCATCGACGTGGGGACGAACTACGTAGTGAACGAAAGCCAGACCTTGTTGCTGATCGTGGATCCAAACGGAGAGATCGAAGAATCCGACAACTTCAACAACCGGATCACGGTCGCGATCGCGGTCGGCGATGGCCCCCCGCCTGAGGACCCCTTCGAGACGCCAACCGTCGAGGCGCCGATCGAGGAGGCGCCACCGCTCGCCGAGTAGCGGCCGTTACTGGTGCCATAACGCCGTAGCGGCGCCGGTGTGGGGCTCGGTACAATGGGCCATATCCGCCCGAACTACCGTTCGAGACTGCCCGTATTCGCGGTGAAGGATCACGCGATGGCGACGCCCGTCCCCCGGTTGAGATCGCAGTTGCGCGCGAGCCGCGACGGGCTGATGGCCGCTATCGGAGGCCTTGGCGAGGAGCAGTTCCGCCACGTTCCCGTCGGCGAAACCTGGTCGATCGCTGCCCACCTCGCGCACCTCCTCCGCATCGAGCGGGTCTTCGCCGAGCGCGCCCGGGCAGCCCTGACCGAAGACGAGCCGTTTATGGCCAGCACGCGCGCCCACAACGACGACGATCCCGGCCTCGCCCAACATCTCGCCGTCCCGCAGATCATCCACGGGATGCTCAACGCGCGGCGCGATCTGGAGGCTGCGCTCGATGCCTGTGATGACGAGGCTCTGGAGGCACGGTCCATCCGGCACGAGACGCGCGGCCGCATGACGCTGGGGGCGATCTTCGTCAAGATGGCGCAGCACGAGGATGAACATCGGGCGGAGATCGCCAGGCTTGTCAAGCTCGCGCCGCAATCCGCGCGCGTAATCATCCCCCTGGCGCGGCGTTCATGAAGATGGGGTTGCCATGAGCGCCGTGGACGACGTCAAACAGCGCATCGACATTGTGGATCTTGTGTCACAGCACGTGACCCTGAAGCGCGCGGGGCGTAACTACGTGGCCCTGTGCCCCTTCCACACGGAAAAGACCCCGTCGTTCCATGTCGATCCCGCGCGGCAGAGCTGGCACTGTTTCGGTGCCTGTTCCACGGGCGGGGACATCTTCGGATTCATCATGAAGAAGGACGGCATCGAGTTCCGCGATGCGCTGCGCCTCCTGGCGGAGCAGGCGGGCGTCACGCTGGAGACTCGCCGAGACACGCAGGAGGATGCGCGCCGGGCTCGCCTGTTTGAGATTAACGAGGCCGCGGCCGCTTACTTTCACGCGATGCTGTTAGCCGGGGATGGCGCGTACGCCGCGAAGGCCCAGGCGGCGCGGGATTACGTCACCGAGCGCGGTATGGCACCGGCATCCGTCGAGAAGTTCCACATCGGGTATGCGCCCAACAGCTGGGATGCCCTCATCACCCACCTCGACAGCCGCGGCATCACCGAAGCGGAGGCTATCGCCGCCGGCCTCGCCATCGAGGGGGACCGGGGCGCCTACGACCGCTTCCGCCACCGCCTTATGTTCCCCATCCGCGACGACCGCGGCCGGGTCGCCGGCTTCGGCGGGCGGGTTCTTCCGGGAGAGGCGCTCGGCTCGGGCGAGAACCAGCCCAAGTACGTGAACACCTCTCAGTCTCAGATTTTCGACAAGGGCGCGATCCTCTACGCGATGGACATCGGGAAGGACGCCATCCGCACTCATGGGAAAGCCGTCATCGTCGAAGGCTATATGGATGTCATCGCGGCGCACGAACACGGCCACGCCAATGTCGTCGCCTCCATGGGGACGGCGCTCACCGAGCGCCAGGTGACACTGCTGAAGCGTCACGCGCCGACGATCGTGCTGGCCCTGGACGCCGACAACGCGGGCAGCGAGGCGACCATACGCAGTGCGTACGAGATCGTGAACAGCAGCCTGCGGCGCAAACCGGTGCCGAACGCACGGGGCATCGTCCGCCAGGTGGAGTCGATCGACATCGACCTACGCGTGCTCTCGCTGCCAGAGGGCCGAGACCCCGATGAGGTGATTCGCACCGAACCAGACTTGTGGCCCGTCCTGGTGGATCAGGCGAAGCCGGTCCTCGATCACCTCTTCGACGTTGCCGCCGCCCGCCACGACCTGGCGGAGCCTCGCGAGCGCTCCACGATGGTAGCGGAGCTAGCGCCGTTCATCGCGCTGACCGCGGACCGCGTGCTGCAATCGCACTATCTGCAGCGGCTCTCCCGAATGGCGAAGGTCGACGAGGCGACGCTCCGTCTGGAACTGAGGCAGCCTGTGCGCGCACGGCAGCTGCAGACTCACCCGCCCGAGAACGTGCCGGAGGAGCTTCGCCGTCAAGCAACAGCACCGCGCGTGACTGATGCTCGCGAGGAGTTTTGTATCGCCTTGCTTTTCCAGTATCCTGAGCTACGCGCTGAGGCGAGCGGTCTCGACCCTGAACTCTTCAATCACAGCGAGAACCGCGAGCTGTTCGAATCCTGGGTCGGTGGGACGGATGACGGGGAGTCGTTTGAGCGATCGCTCTCGCCGGATCTGCGGCCGCAGTACGAGCGCATCCTCTCGATCGATCTGCCTGCTTACGACGGTGAGACCGTAATCCGCGCACTCCGTACAACGATCTGGGGCATCGAACAGCAGCGGCTCCGCGAGGCGAAGCGCACAAGGGCAGCCGTTCTCGCGGACATCGCGTCAACGGGCAGTGCGCAGATCGCCGAGCGCGCGCATGCGGTGCTGGAGGGGCGGAGCCCCGAAGGCGCCGAGCCGGGAGACGATGAGGCTGATCCCGCCGCAGCCTTCGTCGAGGACATGGAAGCCGGTCTGAGGCTGCACCAGCGCGAGCTGGATCAACACCGCCCCCGCACGGCGAGGTAAGCATGAACGACACGCGCCGGGATTCCGCACCGCCTGCCCTTGACGAAGAGGCTGCGGAGTCGCGCGACGAATCGCTTCTGGATACGCCCGACGACGCGTTCGGTGAGGTGTACGCGCGCCTCGCCGATTCCGTTACGGTCGCCGGCGCGAACCCGCCCGGCACGCTCTCACCCGAGCTCTGGACCGAGCCTCCCGATGAAGACGAGATAGAGGAAGAAGACCTCGAGAAGGACGCCGCAGCGCTCGACGTCCAGGATGGGCTCGACGACCCCGTTCGGATGTACCTGCGCGAGATCGGCAAGGTCTATCTGCTTTCAGGCGCGGACGAGAAGAGCCTGGCCCGGAAGATGGAGGAGGCGAAGCATCTCGACGGCATCGAGAAGCAGTGGATGGACGATCATAGCCGCCCACCCAGCGGCTATGAGGTGCTGTTCACGCTGATACAGCAGTACACCGATGCCCAGAAGTGCGTCCGCTTCATCAGCAAAGAGATCGGCATCAAGGCGTCCCTCATCTCCGATGTCATCCAGAACGAACAGTGGCGCACCACCGTCGACGCCGAGATGGACTTCGTCCTGGCCGACCGCCTCGCCCAACACATGCGCGTCGCCCAGGAAGAAGCGCAGGGCGCCATCATCCGGCTCTCGATCATCACGCATATGCTGCGCGCGGAGCACATACAGGCGGTGACCAAGGAGCTGGGTGCGAAGAACCTGGTGCCGCCACCCTGGGACCGCATCAACGGCCACGGCCCCGACGAGCAGGTGCTTCGCGACTACTTCGCCATGCTGAAGCGCGAAGGGTTCCAATCCGAGAAGCAGCTCACCGAGGCCAACCTGCGCCTCGTGGTCAGCGTCGCCAAGAAGTACATCGGACGCGGCATGTCACTACTGGACCTCATCCAGGAGGGCAATATCGGTCTGATCCGCGCGGTCGAGAAGTTCGACTACCGCAAGGGCTTCAAGTTCAGCACGTACGCGACCTGGTGGATCCGCCAGGCGATCACCCGGGCCATTGCCGACCAAGCACGCACCATCCGCATTCCCGTGCACATGGTCGAGACGATCAACAAACTCGTCCGCACCTCCCGCAGCCTGGTCCAGCAGCTTGGGCGGGAGCCCACGAGCGAGGAGATCGCCGTCGCGATGACGGATCCTCTCAACGGGCCACCGGTGACACCCGAGAAGGTGCGCGAAATCATCAAGGTGTCGCAAGAGCCGGTGTCGTTGGAGATGCCCGTGGGCGAGGAGGACGACAGTCACCTGGGCGACTTCCTGCCGGACGAGGGGGCCCTTGCTCCCGCCGACGCCGCATCCCATCAGATGCTCAAGGAACAGGTGATGGATGTCCTCAACAGCCTCACCACGCGCGAACGCAAGGTCCTGGAGCTTCGGTTCGGCCTCGAGGACGGGCGCTCCCGCACGCTCGAGGAGGTTGGGCGCGAGTTCCGCGTAACGCGAGAGCGGGTCCGCCAGATCGAAGCCAAAGCGCTCCGTAAGCTCCGTCACCCGTCCCGCAGCAAGAAGCTGAAGGACTACCTCGACTAAGATCCCCTACACTGCCACCATGCCTATCTACGAATACTACTGCCCGAAGTGCGCGGCGAAGTTCGAACGGCTTCGGCCGATGACGCGCGCCGATGACGCGCGCGCCGATGACGCGCGCGCCAATGAATCCGCCACCTGCACGAAGGGGCACGGAGGTGCCGCCCGCACCCTCTCTGTCTTTGCGGGCGTCGCGAGGAACGCGGATGGCTCCCTCGACATGGCGCCATCCAGCGGCGGTTGCGGCTGTGGTGGCGGCGGCTGCGGGTGCGGACGCTGAGCAGCAGACCCGGCACAGCAGCTCATGCGGACGTCATCGAGCGCGTATCAGCCGTACCATGGCTCGCCCAGCACGCTCGCCCTGCGTACGCCTGCGGCGGTGTTTAACAGCGGGTGAAGCCGCAACCGGGACAGAGAAAGCACCCCTCGGCAAACACCAGGATTGCCCCGCACTGCGGGCAGCCCATGCCCGTGCTCGTCGCGCTCGCTGAGGGGCCAGTCGCGTCAGGTAGGGGTGCGGCCCGCTGCGACCGAACACGGGTTTGGTTGTGCCCACTTCGCGTAGCGGACGATACAGTCGATTTCGTGGCCGACGGCTCCCCGCGCAGGAACCGCACTTCCAGCCAGCGGAAGATGTAGTCCACAAGCGAGGACGCCGTCGGTATCCGCGGGTCGCTCGTCAGGCCGGCGGGCTCAAAGTGCGCGCCGCGGAACTTTTCGACCAGGTTGTGAAGCGGCACACCGTACTGCAACGCTACGGACGTCAGCACCGCCACCGAGTCCATCAGGCCCCGGATTGTCGAGCCTTCCTTCGAGATGTTCACGAAGATCTCGCCCGGCGCCCCATCGTCGTACAGCCCGACCGTGACATAGCCTTCCTGTTCGCCCACCCGGAACTTGTGCGTCACCGAGTGGCGCTCATCCGGCAGGTGGCGACGGTAGGGTGCGCCCGGTGGACGCGGCGCCAGTGAACCGACCGGGGGCGGATGAGGTCCGTTGGCCGCGGCGATCTCTTCGGCGATCCCCATGGCGATCTCCGCTGCGACGGCTTCCGCCTGCTCCGGCCCCCTGGCGGTAGCGTGCGACAGCACCTGCCGGTCGCGGGAGCCATCGCGGTAGACGGTGATGCCCTTGCACCCTTCCTGGTAGGCGAGAAGATACGCTTTCTCCACGTCCTCGATGGTCGCGTCGTTCCGGAAGTTGATCGTCTTGCTGACCGCATTGTCCGTATGCCGCTGAAACGCGGCTTGCATTCGCACGTGCCACTCTGGCTCGATGTCGTGTGAGGTCCGGAACACGTCCTTCGCCCACGACGGCACGTCGTCGCGCTCAGCGAGCCAGCCACCTTCCGCCAGGAACGTCATCAGCTCGTCGCTGTGGAACCCTTGCTCCTTCGCGATCGTCGCAAACGTTCGGTTGACCTCCGGTAGCCGCGTCACCTTGGACGGGTCCTTCCGGTCCAGGTAGTGCTGCCGCATGAACGCCAACGCGAACGCCGGCTCGATACCGCCGCTGCAGTCGGCGATGATACTCAGCGTGCCCGTCGGTGCGATCGTGGTGCGCGTGGAGTTCCGGAACCGCCGGCCCCCGCGGACATCCCCTGCCGACGGGTCGTAGATCGAACCCTGCCACGCAGGAAACACGCCCCTCTCGGTCGCCAGTGCCTCAGACGCCCGGTCCGCTTGCTCCGAGACAAATGCCCCGAGGCGCTCCGCCAGCCCGATCGCCTCATCCGAGTCGTACCGGATGCGCAGCAGGAACAGCAGGTCGGCCCACCCCATGAGTCCCAGGCCGATCTTACGGGTCTGCTTCGTCATCGCGTCGATCTCGGGGATGGGATACCGGTTCTGCTCGATGACGTCGTCGAGGAATCGCACGCAGACCGGGATCGCCGCCGCGAGCGCATCCCAGTCGACCTCAACGCCGGGCGGCGGTGCCGCCCCGTTCTTCCCGCGCCCTCGCTGGACCTTCGCCGGCGCCGCCGCCTTCACGAACTTCGAGAGGTTGATCGACCCCAGATTGCAGGACTCGTACGGCAATAGAGGCTGCTCGCCACAAGGATTTGTGGCCTCAATCCGCCCCAGCTGCGGAGTCGGATTGTCGCGGTTGATACGGTCCAGGAACACCAGGCCGGGGTCGCCGTTCTTCCAGGCATTCGCCACGATCTGCCGGAACACCTCGCGCGCCCGCCACTTTCCCGTCACGGCGCGCGTCCGAGGATTCAGCAGCTCGTACTCTTCATCACGTTCCACGGCCTGCATGAAACGCTCGTTCACGGCGACGCTGATGTTGAAGTTCTGCAGCGTCGCCATATCCGACTTCACGTTAATGAACGCTTCGATGTCCGGATGATCCACGCTGAGAATCGCGATGTTGGCGCCGCGCCTGGTGCCACCCTGCTTGATGGACTCAGTGGCCGCGTCGTACACCTTCATGAACGAGACGGGCCCGCTGGCGATCCCGCCGGTCGATGCCACGATGTCGCCCGCCGGCCGAAGCCTGCTGAAGGCGAACCCCGTCCCACCGCCGCTCTGGTGGATGAGCGCGGTGTTCTTCAACGAGTCGAAGATCCCTTCCATCGAGTCTTCGACGGGCAGCACGAAGCACGCGGAGAGCTGCTGGATGGCTCGGCCCGCGTTTCCCAGCGTCGGCGAGTTGGGCAGGAACCGGAGCGAGGTCATGAGGTCGTAGAACTCGGCCTCGGCGGCCGCGATGCGCCGGGGCGCCGCGGCCGGCGCTACGAAGGACGCCTCCGCCTCGGCGATGTTCCGCGCGACGCGGCGGAACAGCTCCTCCGGCGTCTCCACCACGCGCCCGCGGCCATCCTTGGCCAGATACCTTCGTTCAAGGACCACACGAGCGTTGTCGGAGAGCGCCGGCGCATTCGAGGGTTGGGTCCTGCCACGCCTGATCGCCGTCGGCGCCTTTGGCGTCGGCGCCTTTGTCGCGTCCTTCGTGGCGAGGCGGCGGGCCTTCTTCCGCGCCGCCGCCGCGCCTGATGCGGCGCGTGGCGAGCCGGAGATGCTGAGCCAGGCCGGGGGCTTGGGGCGCTCACTCGACATGGCATTCATTATACCAGAACGTCTGTGCGGATCGATGGGACGGCACCCCGCCCAGCCGAACTGGTCCTTCGGCGCGTAATGCCCATCAACCGCTCCCGTTGTTCTTGACGAGACAGATTGACAAACGCGAGCCATGTTTGTGGCGATCGCTTCGGACGCAGAACAAGAGGGTGGAACCAGCACGATGAGAACGCGAGGGAAGTACGAATCCGGCTGGTCACGCATGAACTTCACGATGAGCGTCGCGATCGCGGCGTGCCTGATGCTGGTCGCGATTACGGCGCCGCTTTCGGGCAAGGGACGGGAGCCCGCCAATGTGTCGGCTGTCGGCCTCAGCGTGGACCTTGATCAGTGTGCGAATGAGAATTCGCCTTGCCAGTGGCAGAACGGCGATCTCAACGGGAGCAACTCCGCCTACGCAGAAGGCGATGTTGTCCCCTTCCGGCTCGCTCTGGAGAATCTCTCCGCAGGCTCGCACTCCATCCACATCAACTACGACTTCACGGCCGGTGGCCACAAGGCCTACGACTTCCTCGACACGTACAACGCCACCGAAAGCGTCGATCTCTGCGCAAGTGGTGGTGGCGCCGTATCGTCGATGTGCCCGTCGCTGCCCGCACCGAGCACCTTCACCTTTCCGAGCGATAGCTTCGTTACGGATGGGCTATCAGTATCGGGCGCCGAGGCCTTTGGCGGCGATGGACGCAGCCTCACGATCTACGGCGGTACGATCGACAGCATCTCGAGCTCCGTCCACACAGGCTCGACCAGCGGCAACAGCAGCGGCGACTTCGTCGTGAACTTCACGTCGAGCGGGTCGGGCGTCCTCCTCGCCTGGGGCGGACACCTGGCGCAGTCCGCATACTGGGATATCGCCGCCGGCGGCGCTGCAGACGGCGCCAATGCGATAAGCGGCGCGCCGTGGCACATGCGCACCCAGGGCCTGGACGGTGCGGGCAACAAGAACCAGGATCGCAGCATCCAGCCCAGTGCCCTCGCCGAGGTGCCAACGCAGACACCAACGGTCACTTCGACGAGCACGGCTTCGCCGACCAGTACACCGACCCCGACGAACACCGCCACGAACACACCAACCAACACGCCGACGGACACGCCGACAGAGACGCCGACCAACACGCCCACCAACACAGCCACGGAGACCTCGACCAGCACACCAACGCCGACCAATTCACCGACCCAGACTCCAACGAACACACCGACACCGACCGACACGCCGACGGAGACCCCGACCAACACTCCTACCAACACGCCGACCGCCGTGCCCACTGCCACCGACACTCCTGCGCCCACGCACACACCGACGGCGACGTTCACCAGCACGCCCACCAACACGCCCACCAGCACGCCCACCAGCACGCCAACTGAGACGCCGACGCGCACGCCCACGAACACGCCCACCAATACGCCCACCAATACGCCCACGAACACGCCCACCAATACGCCCACGAACACGACCACCAATACGCCCACGAACACGACCACCAACACGCCCACCAACACGCCGACGGACACACCCACGAACACGCCCACACCAACGGCGACGTTCACAAGCACGCCGACGGAAACACCCACCAACACGCCGACCAGCACACCGACGGACACGCCCACCAATACGCCGACGAATACGCCGACGAACACGCCCACCAACACGGCCACCAACACGCCGACGGACACACCCACGAACACGCCCACGCGCACTCGCACCCCGGAGCCCACGAGCACAACGGGCCCCACGGAAGTTCCGCCGACCTCGACACCGGCGCAGGAAGTGGCAGGCGCGTTGGTGAGCCCCGTCCGGGAACTGCCCGAGACCGGCACGGGAACACCCAGTCGCGCCGCGGGCGGCCTGCTCACCGCCTTGATCTTCGTCGCGGCGACCACGGGCCTGGCCGGCCTCGGCGTGGCCTCTCGGAAGAGGGCCAAGTAGCCTAAAACAACGGTGACGTAGCGAGGCCGCCGGAGCATTCACTCCGGCGGCCTTTGCGTCCTTGGTGATCGTAAGCCGCCGATCCCGCACCATGACGGACGTTCGACATGACCGGCGTCGCCGCGGCGCATTCAGCAACGAAGGGAGACTCAGTGATTAGCGTGATCGCAAAGCTCACCGTGCAGGAGGGCAAGGAGGAGGAGTTCAAGGCCGCGGGCGGGGAGATGGTGGCTGGCGTGAAGGCCAACGAGGCCGGGCGCACCCTCATGTACACCCTGGGCCAGGATAAGAAGACGCCGAACATCTTCTACTTCATCGAGGCCTACGCGGACGACGCGGCCGTCGCCGACCACGGCAAGACGCCGCACATGGCGGCGTTCGGCGGCAAGATCGGCGGCCTGCTGGCCGGACGCGCGGAGATCACCCGCCTTGACGTTGTCGCCTCAATCGACTGAGCGCGGTGAAACAGGGGCGGTTGCTTATCACCAATTGCGGCCTCGGTGTGGGGCCTTCTCTGGCGATAAACGGCTAGACAGCCCAGAACACGCTGCTGTAGACACTGTAGATGTGCGCCAACCCGTGGAGCACGACCATGCGGTTGACCAGGTCGCTCACGGGGATGTCCTTGTAGCCACGGGCCGTCGCCGTCCTGCTCAGCAAGTCGTCCGGCGCGTTCCGCAGGAACTCGATGACGGCGCGGTAGTTCTTCTCGAGCTCCTCCGCAAGCGCATCCGCGCCGAGCGCGGCGCGCTGGGCGACGATCCCCGCATTAAGCTGGTCGATGTCGATGCCCCCGATAGCGTCGGTTCCCGGCGCGGCGTTCGCGATGCCGGTCACCATGGGAGCGACCATGGCGCCTATGCCCGCCACGTGGGCGAACATCTCCTTTCCTTTCCAGCCGTCGACATCGACGACCGTCTCAAGCTGAGCGGGCGAAAGGTCCGCCGCCACGCGCCGGCCCTCCCTGATCAACAGCTCCAGCCCCTGGATAAGTTCATCTTTGCTGGCCACGATGAGTCCCTCCGGCCGGGCGAGCCGCGCAACAGCGTCAAGTTCGCCTGTCATGCCGCGCCCTGTGGTGCCGATTGTAGGCGCTCGCTACCGAGCGCAACAGCAGCCCGGCCGCTGCTTCTTTGCCGCCCAGATTCAGGCCCTGCTATGATTCCCTCACGATCGGACTGGCATTGAACATGGCGGGAAGCGTTCTTGTCCTCAACCAGAACTATGAGCCGCTGAACGTCTGCCACCCACGGCGGGCGTTCGTGCTACTCGAGCGCGGCAAAGCCGAGGTGCTGGAGCACGGCCTCGGCTCGCTGCGCTCTGCCTCCCGCTCCTGGCCGCTGCCCTCGGTCATCCGGCTCATCTACATGATCAAGCGCCCGCGTCCGCAGATGCGCCTCTCGCGCCGCGAGGTGTTCAACCGCGATCGGTACACCTGCCAGTACTGCGGACATCATGGTTCACGCGATCTCACGCTCGACCACGTCATGCCCCGGCACCGCGGCGGGCGTCACACGTGGGAGAACCTGGTGACGGCGTGCAAGTCCTGCAACCACCGCAAGGCCGCGCGCACGCCGGCCGAGGCGAAGATGCAACTGATGCGCGAGCCGTTCCAGCCGCGCGTCACGAGCTACTACGTCGTGTACCCCTACCTGGACCGCGAGGAACAGTGGCGAAAGTTCGTGCCCGGCTGGGAAGCGGCGGCCGAAGGCTACGCCTGAAGTTAGGTGTTAGGTTCCCAGGTCCCAACCTCCTCCAATCTTCAACCCGAACTTCACGGCGCGCTCCCCGCGTCGGGCCTCCAGCCTCGTCCCATGCTCCCACACCCCGCCGACGGCGAAGCCGATGCCCGCGCGGGCGAAGCGCGTCGTGAGCTGCGCCGCGCGTCCCTTCGCATGCTGCTCCAGCCGCACCGAGAGATCCTCGCAAGACCCGATGTAGTGCTGGAACTGGTCCAACCGCTCGTCGAAGTGCAGCAGGTACACCCAGGGCATGCGCGAACGATACCAGTCGGTGATACTCCCGCGAGAGCCCGAGGACCGCCCGGGCTTGCCGCCGAGGAGGATCCCCATGAACCTGCGCATCACGTACACCACCACACCCGAGGGCGAACGGAAGGCCAGCATCCCCGACGACGCCAGCACCTTCGTCCTCGATTTCATCCGCGAGACCGCCGCCAAGACTCCGGACGAGATCGCGGCGACGGTGCAAGACGGGCACGACGCCGTGATCCGCAACCTCGCCGGCCTCTCCGACGCGCAGGCGCGCTTCAAACCGTCACCCGGCGACTGGTCCGTGCTGGAGACCATGGCCCACATTGTGACCGTCAAGCGCATCATGGCCGCGCTCTCCACCAGCCTGGGCAGCGGAAAGCTGCCGCCGGGCTTCGGGCCGCAGTTCGAGGAAGAGCGCGCGCAGGATGGCGTCACCGCCGTGCGCTTCGATACGATCGCCGGTGCCCGCGACGCCGCGGACGCCGCGCACCGCGATCTCCTGGCGTTCATCGCCGGAGTGGATTCCGCGGACACCACGCTGACGTTCCGGCATTTCTTCTTCGGCGCGATGAACGCCCGCCAGTGGGCGTGCTTCCAGTACATCCACGACGGCGACCACGCCCCGCAGATCCTTAGGATCCGCCAGTCAGCTGGGTTCCCCGTGACGTAGGACTACGCCTCGACCGGCTCCGGCAGCAGCCGCAGGAACAGCTCGTTGCTCAGCAGCAGCCCTCGCTTCGTCAGACGGAGATGGGTGGCCGTCCGTTCGAGAATGCCGTACCCCTCGAACTCCTGCAGCACCCGGCCGTAGACGTCGTCCGGGGAGGCGCCATAGCGGCGCGCGAACTCCCGCATGTCGACGCCGTCGATGAGCCGCAACCCCAGGATCAGCGCATCGGCCATCGCCGTCTCGGGCGCGATGCTCTCGGCCGACGCGATGTGGCGCATCCGGCCGTCGGCGGCAGCCGCGCTCTCGTTGACCAGCTCGCCGTACCGGCTGGGCAGCAGCACCATGCCGAAGCGCGTGCCGCCGAGGTAGGAGTGCGCGCCGGCGCCCAGCCCCAGGTACTCGCGGTGCTGCCAGTACACGAGGTTGTGGCGGCAGCGGCGGCCGCGGCGCGCCCAGTTCGAGATCTCGTAGTGCGCATAGCCGGCACCGGCCATGCGCCCCTGCGTCCACTCGTAGTGATCCGCCTGCATGTCCGGGTCAGGAGCGACAGTGCGTCCGCGGGCGACGTCGCGCGCGAGCGGCGTGCCCTCCTCGACGGTCAGCGCATACAGCGACAGGTGCTCGGGCCCCAGGGCGAGCGCCTGCTCGAGATTCTCGCGCCACTTCGAGAGCGCCTGTTCCGGCAGCCCGTAGATCAGGTCCAGGTTCACGTTCTCGAAGCCAGCCTCGCGCGACGCGGCGTACGCCTCCTTCGCCTGCGATCCCGTGTGGATCCGGTCCAGCGAAACCAGCTCCTCGTCGTCGAACGACTGCACGCCGATCGACAGGCGGTTGAACCCGATCCCGCGCAGCCCGCGCAGGTACTCCGTCGTCAGACTTCCGGGATTCGCCTCGAGCGACACTTCGGCGTCCACACGAATGCGGAAGATGCCACGCAGACCATCCACGATCTCCGCCATCTCGTGCACGGGCGCCAGGCTCGGCGTACCGCCGCCGAAGAACACCGTCTCGATCTCGCGGTCGCCCACGGCCTCGCGCCACAGTGCGGCATCCTTGAGGAGCGTCTTCGTGTAGTTGGGGATCGCGTGTTCTTGACCGGCGTACGAGTTGAAGTCGCAGTAGCCGCACTTCGCGGTGCAAAAGGGGATGTGCACGTAGAGGCCCAGCGGGTCGATGGACGATGGTTTCTGGTCGTTGGGGGTCACGGCTGATCGTAGCAGACCCCGCCGCGACTCAGGTGACGGCCGCGAGCCACCCGACGGCCGTGACGGCCGTGCCGATGCTCGTCGCGGCGAAGTTCAGGCGTAACGCCGCCTCCCCCCGCACGGCGTACGCCCGGACGGCGGCTAGCAGGCACGCCGCGCCCGTGGCGAGCGAACCGGCATACCAGCGCATATCCGCCTCGAGGAAGGGGCCCAGCGCCGCCGCCAGACCGAGCGCAGCGGCGAACATCAGCCACGACACCTGCATCGAACGCGTTACGCCCAGACGATGCGCGAGGCCGCGGACGCCGTTCGCGGCGTCGGCTTCGATATCGGGCAGGGTGTTGGCGAGGTGCAACGTGACCCCGATGAGCGCGCCAAGCGGGAGGAGCCACCAGAGCACCGGCTCCGCGCGGTCCAGGCTCACGTACACCCAGAGCGGCAATGTGGGAATGGCCACCGCGTATGGCACCGCGCTGAACACCGTGCGCTTGAACTTCATGTCGTACGCCATGCCGCACGCAGCGCCTAGCGCCGCCAGCCCGAAGCCCGCCGGCCCGAGTGTTACCGCGAGCGCCAGCGATGCCACGAGGAACGCCAGCGCGAGGACCACGGCCGCCCGCGGCGTCACCAGTCCCGCCGCAATCGGCTTCCAGGGTTTCGTCCGGGCGTCGAGCTCGCGATCGAAGACATCGTTGGTCACGCCGATGGCGCACTGCACCAACAGCATCACAACGACCATGCGGACCACGATGCCGGTGTCGGGGGAGCCATCGCTCGCGACAAAGGCGAGACCGGCGGTTGCGGCGGCGTTGAGCAGGGTCGGGAACGGGTGGACGATTCGTGCGGCGCGGACGGCCGCCGGGAGCGGTGATGCGGCCGAAGCGCTGCGCGGCTGGAGGGCGGTGGTCATGAGGCGGCTCCTGCGCGTCCGTCACGCGTTTCATCATACCGGCGTCCGGTAGCCGCGGGGCCGCGTCAAAACGCCGTTACAGCTTGTCGGCCGCTGCCGGCGGGCCATTTGGGGTATTGACAGCCTGAGACCGGGCGGAATATCGTAGATCTGGCCCGAGAAATCGGGTGACATGAGCAAGCCCCAGTTCCAAGGAGGTGTGTTCATGAACAACCGTATCCGCTGGGGTGTCTGGCAGGTTGATTGAACCGCCCTGCTGCACAGGCAGGGCACGCCAGCAAGGCAGGCGCCGACAGAATGAATCGGCTCGGGACGCTATATTGGCGATGATCCCAGTCCGTTTGGGGGTTACCCATTGCGGCGCCTGCCGAAATGCAGGTCTAGACGCAGCACGAAAGGCTTTCCTATTATGGGAAGCCTTTTGGTTTGCCTATGAGCGATGAGCCGCTGAGCGGCCAGTCCAACCTGTGGCTTGCGGATACGCTGTGGCGGCTTGGTGCCGTGCAGTTTGGAGACTTCACCCTCGGCCGCACCACCGTGAACTCCCCCATCTACGTCAACCTCCGGCTCCTCATCGCCCACCCCACCGCCCTGGGCCGCGCCGCGCAGATCCTGGTGAATGAGGTCACGACGCTACAGGCGATGCGCCACCCCCAGATCGACCCCTTCGATGTGGTCTGCGGCGTCCCCTTTGGCGGCCTCCTGGTGGCCGAGGCCTTCTCCCTTACGGCGAAGGTCCCCCTCATCTACCTGCACCCCCGCAAGGATGATCTGGATTCGGACGTGGAGGGTATCTACCACCCCAGCCAGACCGCCCTCATCATGGACGACCTCATCACGGGGGGCGGAAGCATCAACCTCACGGCGAATCGCCTCCGTGACGAGGGCCTCTTCGTTCGGGACGCCGTCGTGCTGTTCGATCGCCAGTCAGGCGGGCGCGGAAGCCTCACCCAGAACGGGATCCGGGTCGTGTCGCTGCTGACGTTCGAGGTGCTGCTGACCTACCTGCACTCCACCGGCAAGATCTCCGACGATTGGTACCGGAAGAGCATGTCGTTCTTCGAGGAGACGAGGCAACTCGATATTGAGACGTAGCGTCAGGCTGCGGGGACCCTGTCGCGGCTTGCTACAAGAGGCGTCGGATGGGCTTGCGCCCGGGGCGGGGGTCGTAGTTGCTCTTGAACATCTCGAGCTTGTCCCGCTCGATGAGGTACTTTCCGGCGAACAGCACGGCCGGGACTTTCTTCTGCTTGATAAGGCGACGTAACGACTGGGGGTGGATGTTCAGCAGCCGCGCGGCCTCCACCAGGTCCAGGTAGTTCTCGAAGGGGCTGTTAACCATCCGGCGTGCCGATACTAAGACGCTATATCAGATGAGTGATTGTAGCAGTCTGGCTTCGGCTGCGGTAGGCAGTTATGTCAAGACTCCCGCGCCCGCGCCACCGCCCGCTCGATCCGCCGCTCGAGCATCATCATCGCCTCCGCCAGGCTCAGCGACTCCTCGCGGTCTCGCGCCAGCTCCGGGAACAGCGACTGCGCCGTCTCCGTCCAGCGCTCCACAGTGCTCCGCAGCCCCTGCCCCATGTGCAGCACCCTGAACTCCGTCACGCAGCCCTTGATCGCCGAAAGCAGCCGCTGGTACTGCCAGTCGTCCAGCTCGATCACCGCGGAATCCGCCTCCAGCGCGTTGCCGAGCGCCACCTTCACCTGCCGAAGGCCGCGCTCGACCGGCTGGCGCGTAACCGCATCAAGTTCCGATCCCGGGCGCCCCAGGTGGTAGACGAGCGCGAGGTACACGAGTTTGGGCTCGTCGTGCGTCAGCTTCAGTGCGGTCGTCACATTGCGGAGTGTACCGCCGCGGCGGAGTGTGTCGCCGCAGAGGCGCGCAGCTTGATGTACCGCAGGCTAACGGCTGATTGGAATGCGGAAGAGCCCCGCGGCCAGGCGGGGCCCTTCTTCTGTCCAGGATTCAGCTCAAAGCGCGGCGCGCCTACTTGTGCTTGCGCTGCCAGCGCGTCTTCTTCAGCATCTTGCGGTGCTTGTGCTTTCGCATCTTCTTGCGCCGCTTCTTCACCACCGAACTCATGCACGGTCCTCCTCTCACCCAGCATCTGCGCTGCGACGCTCACGCGTCTGCGGCACCGCAGTAGAACGCCTGTCTGTGATACCCGCCGTCGGGGGCAGCGGAGAGTATAGCGGAGCCGCGCCCGGGGAACGAGGATCCGGACGTCTTCCTTCCTTGCATTGTCAAAGCTGTGATAGACTCAGCGGGAGCCGGACCGGTCGATGCTCGCAGGCCGAAGGTCTGACGCACGATGATCGGGGCGGCTTATTTTGTCACAGGAGGACGCATCGCGTTGACCGAAATGAGTAGTGGCGGCGTCGAAACGCAAGTGAAAGACGACGACGCCTATAGCATGCAGGACTGGCTGGACTCCGGGACCGACTTCAAGAACCTTCGCCGCGGCGAGGTCCTAGAGGGCACCATCATGGGGATCCAGCGCGATGGCGTCATCGTGGACGTTGGCTCGAAATCAGAGGGCGTTATCCCCCTCAACGAGATGCACTCGATGGGCGCCGACCCCACGAGCAAGATCGCCGTCGGCGACAAGATCCTCGTCTTCGTTATGCAGCCCGAGAACGAGGACGGACAGGTGTTCCTGTCCGTCGACCGCGCCCGCGGCGAGCGCGGCTGGCGCGTGCTGCAGCAGCGCTTCGAAGAGCAGGAGGCGTTCGAGGCCGAAGTAACCGGCTACAACAAGGGCGGCCTCCTCGTGAACGTCGAGGGCGTCAGCGCGTTCGTGCCGTTGTCGCAGGTCGTCGGCGTGCGTCCGGAACAAGAAGGCGAGGGCGGGCTTTCCGCCGCCGTCGGTAAGGCGCTGCGCCTGAAAGTGATCGAGATCAATCGCCGGCGCAACCGGGTGATCCTGTCAGAGCGCGCCGCGCTGCAAGAATGGCGGTCGCAGCAAAAGGACCGCCTGCTCGCGGAACTCAAGGAAGGCGAGATCCGGAAGGGCCGCGTTTCCAGCGTGCGTAGTTTCGGCGTGTTCATCGACCTGGGCGGGGCCGACGGCCTGGCACACCTGAGCGAAGTCTCGTGGGACCGCAACAAGGCCCCCGAAGAGATGTACAAGATCGGCGACGAGGTCGACGTGTACGTGATGAAGGTCGACGCCGAGACGAAGAAGATCGCGCTCTCACTGCGACGCGCGCAGCCTGAGGAATGGGACCTGATCGTCGACAAGTACCAGGTCGGCCGCGTGGTGCCCGGCATGGTCACAAAGCTGGTCACCTTTGGCGCCTTTGCCCGCATCGAGGGGCCGGTCGAAGGCCTCATCCACGTGTCAGAGCTGGTTGACCGGCGCATCGCCCACCCTAAGGAAGTCGTGCGCGAGGGCGACCTCCTGCCGCTGAAGATCGTACGCATCGAGCGAGACCGCCACCGCCTCGGCCTCAGCCTCCGCGAGGCGCGCGACGAAGGCACGAAGATGGGTTTCACCTTCAGCGACGGCGGAGAGGTCGTCGACATGCCAGACGACGTGAAGACGGAGTTCGAAGAACGCGAAGGCCTGACCGTCAATGCGTACGACGCTCCGCCGCCTCCGCCTCCGTCTGAGGCAAAGGTCGAAAGCTCGGAGTCCGCTCCGGCGCCGGCCCCCGCCGCACCCGCCCGCGTGCCCGAACCCGAACCGCCCTCCGCGATGGCGCAGGCGTTCGCGGCGGCCGGCCTGGGATCCGCGTCCGAGATTGTGGCAAACAACGACGCGCCAGCGCCGGCGGTTGAGTTGGCGGAGACCGAAGCGGTGGCAGAGCCTGAGCCCGCGGCCGCTGACGTCGCCGTAACTGCCGAAGCGTCAACCGAGAACGCGGCTGCTGACGAAGATGCGTCTGCGCCGGCGGTTGAACTGCCGGACACTGAACCGGTGGCGGAGCCTGAGCCCGCAGCCGCTGACATCGTTGAAACTGCCGAAGCGTCAACCGAGAACGCCGCTGCCGACGAAGACGCGTCAGCGCCGCCGCCCGGCGACGAAACAGAAGTGTAAACAACGTGTGCGCGCGCGCGTTTGTAACACAACGAGCGTAAACCTCAGTGTGGTTTCGCGCGTTGTTATCAGTGGGGTCCGGGCCTCAGGACGGCCCGAGGAGAAGATCGGGGGATTGCCGCTCGAGTCGCACTGAAGCGCACCCGACGACAGCATTAGCGGGCCCCGTGCGTGTGAAAACGCAGGGGCCCGACTGGACTTCGAAGCCTGCGTTGTGCTAGATTGGTTATACAAAGTTAGCATTTAGGATCGGGAGCGCGATGATGGCAGACAGATTCGATAAGTTCACAGAGCGCGCCCGCCGGGTCCTCACGCTGGCCCAGGAAGAGGCCCAGCGCTTCAACCACAACTACATCGGCACGGAGCACCTCCTGCTCGGCCTCGTCCGCGAGGGCGACGGCGTCGCCGCGAAGGTGCTCGCCAACCTCGGCGTCGAGCTCAACAAGGTCCGCTCCGCCGTGGAGTTCATCATCGGCCGTGGCGACCGCGCCGTCCTCGGCGAGATCGGCCTCACGCCCCGCGCCAAGAAAGTCATCGAGCTGGCCGTCGACGAGGCGCGCCGCCTCAACCACCACTACATCGGCACAGAACACCTCCTGCTCGGTCTCGTCCGCGAAGGCGAAGGCATCGCCGCGGGCGTCCTCGAGAGCCTCGGCGTGAACCTCGAGCGCGTGCGCGCGGAGACGACGCGCATCCTCTCGCAGAGCATGCCGCAGGGCGCCGGCGCTGGCGCCGGTGCGCGTTCTTCGACGCGAACGCCCACCGTCGACCAGCTCGGCATGGACCTGACCCAGGCCGCGCGCGCCGGCAAGCTCGATCCCGTGATCGGCCGCTCGAAGGAGATCGAGCGCGTCGTCCAGATCCTGTCGCGCCGCACCAAGAACAACCCCGTCCTCATCGGCGAGCCCGGCGTCGGCAAGACCGCCATCGCCGAGGGCCTCGCGCACCGCATCGTGTCCGGCGACGTGCCGGAGACGCTCACCGGCAAGCGGCTCCTGACGCTCGACATCGGCTCGCTCGTGGCGGGCACGAAGTACCGCGGTGAGTTCGAGGAGCGCCTGAAGAAGGTCATCGAGGAGATCAAGGGCAGTGGCAACTGCGTGCTCTTCATCGACGAGCTGCACATGCTCGTGGGCGCCGGCGCGGCCGAAGGCGCCGTCGACGCCGCGAACATCCTCAAGCCGTCGCTGGCGCGCGGCGAGCTGCAGTGTATCGGCGCGACCACGCTCGACGAGTACCGCAAGCACATCGAGCGCGACGCCGCCCTGGAGCGGCGCTTCCAGCCGATCGTCGTCGAAGAGCCGACCATCGAGGAGACGATCGAGATCCTCAAGGGCATCAAGGGCAACTACGAGGAGCACCACAAGCTCACCATCAGCGACGAGGCCCTGGTGGTCGCCGCCGAACTCGCGGCGCGCTACGTCGCCGACCGATTCCTGCCCGACAAGGCGATCGACCTCATCGACGAGGCGTCCAGCCGCGTGCGCATCCGGCGCTCCGCCACGCCGCCATCCCTAAAGGAAGCGGCCCGCGGGCTGGAGTCGCTGCGGCGCGAGAAGGATGCGGCGATCTCGTCGCAACAGTACGAGTACGCGGCCGAGCTTCGCGACCGCGAGGTGAAGCTGCAGGAGAAGATCGAGTCGCTCGAGCAGGGCATCGAGGTGGAGCGCGAGGGCGACAAGCCCGTCGTCACCGAGGACGACATCGCCGAAGTCGTCAGCATGTGGACCGGCATCCCGGTCGCGCGCATCGCCAGCGAGGAGTCGCAGCGGCTCCTCCAGATGGAAGACGCGCTGCACGGCCGCGTCATCGGCCAGGACGAGGCCATCGTCGCCATCGCGAAGTCGGTGCGCCGCAGCCGCGCCGGCCTGAAGGACCCCAAGCGCCCGATCGGCGTGTTCATGTTCCTCGGCCCCACCGGCGTCGGCAAGACCTACCTGCCCCGGGTGCTGGCGGAGTTCATGTTCGGCAGCGAAGACAACATGATCAAGCTGGACATGAGCGAGTTCATGGAAAAGCACAACGTCTCCCGCCTCGTCGGCGCCCCTCCCGGATACATCGGGTACGACGACGGCGGCCAGTTGACGGATACGGTGCGCCGGAAGAGCTACTGCCTGATCCTGCTCGACGAGATCGAGAAGGCGCACCCCGACGTCTTCAACATGCTGCTGCAGATCTTCGACGACGGCCACCTGACCGACGCGAAGGGCCGCAAGGTCGATTTCCGCAACACCATCATCATCATGACCAGCAACGTCGGCTCCGACCTCATCCGCAAGGAGTCAGGCCTCGGCTTCAACGTGAAGAAGGACGAGGCCAAGACGGCCGAGGACGTCTACGTGAAGATGAAGGACAAGGTGACCGATGAGCTGAAGCGCGTCTTCCGGCCCGAGTTCCTGAACCGCATCGACAGCCAGGTCGTCTTCCACACGCTCAGCAAGGAGCACATCCGCCGCATCGTCGACCTGCAGCTCCTCGAGCTGGACAAGCAGCTGCTCCTCAAGGGCATCTCGCTGGAGATGAGCGACGCCGCCAAGGACTGGCTGGGCGAGAAGGGCTACGACGTCGTCTTCGGCGCCCGCCCCCTCCGCCGCGTCATCCAGAACGAGCTGGAGGACCGCCTGTCCGAGGCGCTGCTGCAAGAGCGGTTCACGCCCGGCGACACCGTCACCATCGACGTCCAGGGCGAAGACCTCGTCATGGACAAGAAAACCCCCGAACCCGCCCTGGCATAGCCACCCACCACCCCAGAAACCCAGAGGCCCTCGCCGCGCGAGGGCCTCTTTGCTGTGTGTGGCACAGCCTAGGGCGGCTGTGCTTGTATGTTGCGCGGATTGCGCAGTTCTCGGGTAGGGCGCTGCCACCACGCCGAGAGCTACAGTAGTACCGCAGGGCGCCGACGGCCGAGGTCTACCCGTACGTGATCGACGACACACCTCACACACGCCTCGACCGCCTCACCGCACGCCAGCGCGACGTGCTGGAACTCCTGCGCCGCAGCCTCACCAACGAGGAGATCGCCCGCGAGCTCGGAATCTCCCTCGACGGCGCCAAGTGGCACGTCTCCGAGATCATCTCTCGCCTCGGCGTCCGCGACCGCTACGAAGCCGCCGGTCTTCCCGTCGCCGGACGCGGCCGTCTCGCGCGCCTGTTCGCCCCGATCACCCTGCTTCGCACCACCAACCTCGCCCCGGCGGCTTACGTCTTGAGCGTGACGATGATGGTGCTCGCGGCCGCCGGCGCCGCCGCGCTCCTGTGGGGCGTCGCGCGCAACGGATCGGCCGGGACAGGCGCGCCCGTCGTCGCTGCGGGCCCGCTTGGCAAGGTCGCGTATATCCGCGACGGCGATATCTGGGTGAAGGCCCTGCCCGACGGTCCTGACCGTCCAGTTATCGGACAGGCGTCAGCGCCTCGCTGGTCACGATCAGGTGAATGGATGCTCGTGTATGCGGGCGGGCACAGCAACGGCTATGACGCGCTAGACGTGTTCCGCGCGGACGGCACCAATCACCGATCCATAGGTAGGAACGCGATATGGTCTCCGGTAGATGATCGACTGGCCTTCATCGATGATGACGACACCATCATCGTCGAGAATGCCGACGGCAGCGATCGGCGCACGATCGTGCCGGCGCTCGACACCAGCAGCCCGGGCACCGGCCGCAGCGGATTGCGCTGGGATCCGTCGGGGACGCGCATTGCCTACGCCGAACAGCGCACGGCCGACGCCACGCCGCCCTGGACGTACGCCGGGCTGTGGATCGCCGAAGCCGACGGCTCCGGCGCCCATGAGGTCCACAACACCGGGTCGCCGCCCACGGACGGCCTCGTACCGCTCGCCTGGACGTCCAACGGCGCGCAGATCATCTTCGCCGTCGACGTCGGCTTCTCGGCGTCGGCGTTTGCCGACGGCCTGCCGATTTACGAGGTTCCCGTTGGGGGCGGCGAGCCCAGCCAACTCGTCGAGGGAATGCTGCTGGGCGAGGAGCTGTGGTCGCCGTCGCCGCTCGGCAACCTCACCATCGCCATCACCGACGGCGCCGGCCGCGGGATTTGGCACAGCAAGGCGGTTTCGTTGCTGACCTGGGGAAGCGGCAACCGCATCCCGCTCACGGACGCATCCACCGCCGCGTTCGCCCCGTCGTGGTCCACCGACGGTCAGTGGCTCGCGTACATCGCTCAGCCCGACGCCGGGCCAATCGGTGGCAGTGGACAAGATCTGGCAACGGTCACTCACGAACGCCACGTCTGGACCATGAGCGCCTACGATCCCGTCCCCGGCGCCAACCAGCGCCAGTTGACCGACGATCCAGCATTCCGCGACGAGCGCCCGCAATGGTCGAACGACGGCGGCACCGTTCTCTTCGCGAGGATCGACCGCGAGTTCAACGCCTCGCTCTGGACGGTGCCCTCGAAGGGCGGCGATCCTCTACGCATCGTCGACGCGATCTCTCCCCCTGGCGCATGGGATAGCGACTTCTTCATTGGCTACTACGGCCAGGTCTTCTGGGATCAGGTCTTCGACTGGTGGCAGCCACCGATCGCCGCGACGCCTCTGCCAACGCCCCTGGCGTTCACCACGTGGAACGACTCTGAACTCGGCGTCACATTCGAATATCCATCCGGTTGGATCCGTGGTGCCACACCAATGCCGTACGCCTCCTGCGTCGGCTGCCTCATCTTCGGCCCCGAATCCGCACCACATCCATACGGCATCGGACTCTTCGCCGCATTGGACATGGATGCGGGCTGTGCGCCGACCTGCATCTTCAACATCAGGGCGCTCGCGCTCGACTGGCCTCGCGAGTTGACCATCGATGGCCGCCGTGGCCTCCAGCAGGAGTTCGAACGACAAGCTCCGCTCGGCCTCGCCGATCAGACCGGTGACTACACGCCCTATCACGAACTCGCAACAATCATATTTCGCGAGGATGCCGACGATCCCGAGGTTGATGTCGACGCGTTAGTCATTTACGGCTTCTGGCGCGACGGCGCCGCCGCCGCCGAAGCGGCGGTCCGCGCCGCCTACGTCGCACTGCTCAATACGCTGCGGCTCGACGGGCCGCCCTAGGCGGCGGTCCGACAGGCCCTACGGCCCGCGCCGCGCCCGAGGTAGCATGACCCCACCGGGAACCATCCAGCGGGAGGGACGAACATGGCTGTACGCGGATATGTGCTCATCGAGGCTGAGGTCGGCAAGGCGAAGGCCGTCGGCGAGTCCATCCGGAAGATGTCCCACGGCGACGCGCGCGTCACCGCCGTCGATACGGTGACGGGGCCGTTCGACGTCATCGTCCAGCTCGAGGCCGACGACCTGGACAAGCTCGGCAACGCCATCACCGACGGCATCCAGCGCGCCGAAGGCGTCCAGCGCACCACCACCTGCCTGGCCGTAAAGCTCGGGTAAGTGTCTCAGTGTGTCAGTGTGTCAGTGTTTCAAGGGGTTGTTGTTGAAGGGGCTTACGTCGGGGCAGTGCTTGGTGCGAGCAAGGTCGCCGAACGCCACGAAGTTTGCAGCCGAGCGAGAAGGTGAGTCAGTGCAGCGGGCCCGGGCGTCCGGGCTCTGCTTCGGACCGCC
>Ga0326597_10001444_pt1 | contig 38540 bp, 26 predicted proteins | sample RVTome_12_FD_203789 | JGI IMG/M metagenome (GOLD analysis project Ga0326597, IMG submission 203789) | Soil microbial communities from uranium-contaminated site in the Upper Colorado River Basin, Wyoming, United States - RVT100D185 | ecosystem: Environmental > Terrestrial > Soil > Contaminated >... | reverse complement strand
GAAACGGGATCGAATGATATCAAAGGCGGTAAACGAGCACGGTTACAGTCAGATGGAAGTGGCCCGCCATCTGAAGCTGCACTACTCGACGATCAGCCGATTGATGAAGAGCGTCAACCAAGAGCAACGGTAAAGACCTGACCATTGATGCTGCCCCTCGATGCTCGACGTGAACTGACTCCGCCTGACTCCTCTTTTCTTCTCTTTTCTATGTCCTTCTAGTCTATAACAGTTCGCCAAATCGATCACGACACAAAGGAGATTTGGATGGCACGTGTACCCGACATAGCGCTGGAAGAAATGACGGCGGAACAAAGGCGTGTTTACCAGGAAATCGGCGGCGTCCGCGGCGGTATCGTGCGCGGGCCCTTCGCTATCTGGCTCAGAAATCCTGAAATCGCAGACCATGCCAACCGGTTCGGCAACGCACTCAGGCTGGGGGGCAAGCTCGACATGCGGCTGTTCGAGCTCATGGTGATGGTGGTCGCGCGCCACTGGTCCGCGCAATACGAGTGGTTCGTGCACGAAAAGAACGGACTTGACGCGGGGCTCACACAGGCAGTCGTAGATGCGATCCGCGCGCGGTGCGCACCGGAATTTGCGCGCGACGATGAACGCCTGGTCTACGACACCATTACCGAGCTCAACGAAACGCACACCTTGAGCCAGCCTGCCTACGACCGTGCGCTCGCGGCGCTCGGCCTGGATCTGCTGATCGAGCTGATTGCCGCCGCCGGATTCTACACCATGGTTGCCATGACCCTGAATGCCTTCGACGCGCCGGTGCCGGGCGGAAAGCGCCCGTTGCCCTGAAGACCACTGTCGGTGTCAAGGTGGAGTAGTTGGGGTCAGCCTGGTCCCGTTTCCGTTTCCTGCGGAGGACTTCGTCGCCATCCAGGGCTAAGGCCGTCAAATTGCCCCAGGAGATTCAGGCGCTTTTCCGAGGACCGGAATGCGGGCTGAGCAATTATGGAGGGGGATCGAGGTCGGGGCAACGGCAAACTACCGCGACGAATGCAGAAGGAGGGTTGAGATGTCTACGGCTGATATTACCGGGCGGTTGGCGCGATATATGGTGGAGGCGCGGGAGCGGAGTCTCGCGCCGCAGGTGGCGCGGGAAGCGAGGCATCGCATCCTGGACACGCTGGCCGCGATGGTGTCGGGAGCCCAGCTCAAACCCGGAGAAATGGCGATCCGGTACGCGCGGGCGCAGGGCGGGGTCGCCGAAGCGACCATCATCACCACCGATATTAAGACCTCGGCCGTAAACGCCGCTCTGGTTAACGGCATGTTCGCCCACGCCGACGAAACCGACGACTTCGAGCCGGTGACCAAAGCCCATCCCGGCTGCGCCGTCGTGCCCGCGGCCCTCGCGATGGCCGAGCGCGAAGGCAGATCGGGCATGGAACTGTTGAGTGCGGTCACGCTCGGTTACGACGTCTGCTGCCGCTTTCTCCTGGCACTCGGACCGGAACTGGTGCGCGCGACTCACCGTAGCGCCGAAGGCATCAGCTCGACTATGGGGAGCGTGGCGGCTGCGGCGTCATTGGCCCGGCTGGATGAAAAGGGGATGCGCTACGCGCTTTCGTACGCCGCCCAGCAGGTATCGGGCCTTTGGAGCTGGGTCCGCGATGCCGAGCATGTCGAGAAGGCGTTCGACTTCGCCGGCATGGGCGCCCGCAACGGCGTCACTGCGGCCATCATGGCCCAGATGGGGTTCACCGGCGTCTGGGACGTGTTCGATGGCGAGCACAACGCGCTCGCGGCTCTGTCCACCGAGCCGAATCCGGAAGAAATGGTAGAGGGACTGGGAAGCCGCTACTTCGTCACCGAAACCGCCATCAAACCCTTCTCCGTCGGCTATCCGATCCAGGCGCCGTTGGACGCGTTCCTCAGGCTCCATCGCGAGCACGGGCTGAACGAGAACAACGTGGAGCGCATCGTCGTGAGACTCCCGGAAGACGGCGCGCGCATCGTCAATGACCGCGCCATGCCGGATGTCAACTGCCAGCACATCATCGCGGTGGCCTTGGTGAACGGCACCGTCTCGTTCTCGGACAGCCATTCCTACGAGCGGATGGCGGACCCGAAAGTGCGCGCCGCGAAGGAGCGCGTGAAGCTCATAGCCGATCCAAAGCTCATGGATCCCGCCGCGCCGCGCAGCGGCCACGTCGAGGTGACGCTCCGGGATGGCGGTACCGTCAGCCACTTCACAAGGCACGCCCCCGGCACGAAGGAAAACCCGATGGATACGCAGAGCGTGAACGCAAAGGCGCGGCTCCTGATGGAGCCGGCGCTTGGCGCCGAGCGGACCGAGGAAATCATCCGCCGGGTGAACGCGGCAGAAGCGCTGGACGATGTGCGCGAGCTACGGCATTTCCTGGCAGGCGAGGGTCATTAGTAGTCGGGGCCACCCAACAGCAGGTGGGTCAAGAAGATAAAGGGGTCTTTATTTTTGATATCCGAACTATTGGAGTTAGCCACGACAGCCGAAAGTCAAAAATAAGGCCGCGACCCCATGACCGGTTCTGAAGAAACTGCCCCGAGGTGGTCGAGAAAGTGAAAAAACTTCTCGCCGAGTAACCGCGCGCAAGGAGGGTCAAAAAGAGGGTCAGGCAAACCTTAATGCTATTTGGCGGAGGAGGGTACGTGTCGGATGATGATTCGGTAGTCGTCTAATGGTTTCTAGTGGACCCCCACGGCCTTAGCCTACTCCGGCGAAGTTACTTCGGCTACGGAAGCCGGGCGGCCGTGGCACCTCTCCACACACTTCGTCGAGCGGAACCCTCCGCAGCCTTGGCGAAGGTGGGTAAAAGCAGACACCAAAAGCCTGGCACCATCTCCGTCTTCTTATAGCTAAGAACACGCCGTTGCGCCGCTCTAAAATTCAGGAAACATTCCGTGCGCAAGAATTAAAATCGCTCCAGAACTCTCAAGTATTTTCAGTGGCACGCGCATTGCTTTCTACAATTCCCAAAAGGATACGAAAAGGAATCGCAACAAAGGACGAGAACAATCATGCGGCCGGGAGAAACATTATCAACCACCAAGTCGATTCGGTCACAAAAGACGGGGGTTATTTTGCCGAGGGAAGGAACCTTTATTAACTCCATCGAGAATCTGGGCAGAACGCTGATCCTAGTCGATTTTGGTCCAGCAGGAATAGAATACTTGTTCCCGGAGGAAATCCGGAGCGAAAGCGAAAATCAAATCCCCAGCCATTTACTGTGACCGTCATTGACTGCGGTGCAGCGGACTCAGCAGTAGAGTTGTTCGCCCTCTCACAATCCACAGTTCGTCGGTCCTTGATATAAACCTGCTTCTCGTCCTTCTTACGTTGAGATTTCGGACTCGTTCATCGCTCTTCATGTTCATCCCATACTCGAATAAGCGATGTCCGATTGTGCAGAATCGCTCCCTACGAGTGGACAGGCTTTGCAATCACATACTGTCGTAATGCAGGCCCTGTCGTCGCAACTTAGGTGCGGCTCCGCGGTGTAGTCCAACATTTCTAATTCCCCTCATCGCTGCTGCCGGGATTTCCCCGGAGCTTGCTTGCTCCCACGCTTTGGGGGATAAAACGCCAGAGCCGGGTGTCAGGTTCTGGTTATTTGATATTGTCAGGATACGGTGCTAAAGGGCGGGCATGGCTCGTAGCCCTCGCGTCCACTTCTCAGGGGTCCTTACCACGTCATCAGCCGGGGCAATCAAAAGCAGACGGTTTTCAGAGACGCCGAGGACTACCGTCGCTTTGGGCGATTGCTTGAAGATGTTAAAGGGCGCCACTAAACAAAGCCTGACACCATGGTCACCATTGTTTGTGAAAATTTTTCCAGGAGGATAGTCATGAAGATACGATTGGCGAAGAATCCGGTCTGCGTCTTGGCGATATCCGTGTTTTTTGCGGCCGTGTTTAGTTACTCCGGGGCTATGGCGGCAGACAAGTTGGTTGTTCTCTATTCGGCCCGCTCGATGTCTCAATCCATGCCTTGGATAGCAGAAGCGGCCGGACTCTTAAAAAAGTACGGCCTTGATATGGAGCTGGTTTATGTAGGAGGGGGCCCGCGGGCGGGTGCAGCGACAATTGCCGGGGATACTGATGTCACGGTGGTGGGAGGGGTATCGATCGTCCGACCCTTTGTGCAGGGAAACAAAGATCTGGCATTCATAGGCTCTGTAAAAAACATCCTGACGCATAGCATTTTTGCCAAGCCGGACATCAAAAAACCTGAGAACCTAAGGAAGAAAAGGATCGGCGTCACACAAATCGGCAGTAACCCGCATTACTTTGCGGTTCAAGCGCTGCGTCATTTTGGGGTCGAAGCGAGAGAGGTTGCCTTCATCCAGACCGGAGGCACGGCTGAGACGCTCGCTGCGCTGGTTGCCGAAGGTATCGACGCCGCTGTATTGCTCCCGCCGATAGATGCCCAAGCGATTGATTTAGGCTATCACTACGTTATCAATGGTCCTGAACTCCGTATCCCCTATGCAGCCACAACCCTTGTCGCACGCCGCGCCACAATCGCCAAGCGTCAACAGGTTTTAAGCCGGTTCATGCGCGTGATGGCGGAAGCGGCGAAGATTTTGCACACCGATAGGGAGTTCACTTATAAAGTTCTGGGGAAGCAGTTACGCCTGACCGACAGGAAGATCCTGGACGCCGCCTACAATGCGGAGATCAAAGCTCTCGAGCCCAGACTGGTATTCAAGCCCGAAGCGCTTCAGGCGATTCTTGACGAGGTCGCGGAGATAGACTCGCGTGCCAAGAAAATAAAGCCGCAGGATCTCGTTGATACCCGTTTTCTCGACGAGATGGAGAAGAGCGGATTTTTCGACCAGCTCTGGTCAGGTAAGCGCTAAGACAGCGAGATAACGGGGGTGGGTGAAGGGGAATCGTCACTTTCGGGACAGGGAGCAGCAAGTTCGAGAGAGAGGGTCAGGCAAATCTTATTGCCATTTCTTGGAGAGGGTACTTGTCAGATGATGATTCGGTATTCGCCTAATGGTTTTTAGCAAACGCAACAAGAGCCCGGCACCATCTCCCACCGAGTCTAAAAGCGGCCCTCTTTTTCCAATTTTCTGACAAACCTGTCATCCACCATCTCTTCAGCTTTGATGCGGCGAATTTTTTCATTGCCCGCTCCCAGAAGGCGGATCACATTGCGCAGCCCCTCGATGTTGGGATAGATGCGCCGCTCGTACAGGTTGGTCATGCTTTGATAGCCTTCGGCTGCGTCCTCAACCTTGGGAAGCCGAAGCCCTCGAGCCAGACTCTTCATGACCAGAGGCTTGTTTCCCGGATCTTGAGTAAAACCGATCGCCTCAACGAGACCTTTCAGAACACCTTCCACGGTGTCGGGCGAAGCAGCGATGAAGCTGCGCCGGACCAGAACACCGGTCCCCTGATACGGAATGGGCAACTGAGCGAGGTCGGCGAGAGGGCGGTAGCCCTTATTCTGGAGAACCGCGGAAAACGTGTAGCCGAGCTGAGCCCCGTCGATGACCTCCGAGGCGATCGCCTGGGCCCGCACCGAGTCATTGCCGACAACTCTTATCGTGATCCCGTCCCGTTTCGGTTCCAGGCCCCAATGATCCAGCGCCAGCATGGTGAAAATCCAACTGCCGCCGCTCATGCTGCTGACACCGAGCGCTTTTCCCTTGAGGTCGACGGGACTCTTGATCTTGGTATTCACCATGAACGTGCCGGTCAGTTTATTGATGAGTCCGGCAACAAAAACCGCGTCCGATCCTTCCGCGATAGCGCCGAGGGTGGCGCCCGTGACTGATCCGACGTGAAATTGAGACTCGCCAGCGGCGAGCGCGGTCATGCCCACGGGCCCGCTGCGCACGTGAACAAATCTCACGTCCAAGCCGTACTTGCGAAAGAAGCCCTGGTCCTGAGCCACAAATACGACGCCTTCTCTCTCACTGAAAGCGCCGGTGGTCATGAGGACGCGGGTCAGCGGGGCAGCCGCTTGTGCCCCCGGATGACCCATCACAAGTAAGAGAAACAACAGACCGAGTAGACCACTGAGTTGGATTCTCAAATCGGCCATGGACTTCCTCCAGTTCGGATTCGGGAGCATCGCCTAACCTTTAGTCCAAAGTTTGTCGAAAAAGCCGCTCTTTTCCATCTCATCCAAAAAACGCCGATCGATGAGATCTTCCGGTTTCACTTTCCTTGCCCGCGGGTCAATCTCCGCGACCTCGTCAAGAATCGCCTTGAACGCTTCCGTCTTGACTTCCAGTCTCGGCTCCAGCGCTTTAATCTCGGCATCGTAACCCGCGTCCAGAACTTTTCGATCCGTGACTCGCCACTGCTTGCCCAGAACCTTGTAAACGAACTCTTTATCCGTATGGAGAATCTTCGCAGCTTCCGCCATCGCGCGCATGAACTGCCCGATGGCTTGAGGACGCTTCGCCATCAGCGAACGACGCGTCGCGAAAGAGGCGGCCGCGTAGGGCAAGCGAAGATCCCGGCCATAGATCAAATAGCGGTAGCCGCGCGCGATGGCTTGCGCCTCGGCGGGGGCCGTCATCGCTGCCGCGTCGATAGACCCATTCAGCAGCGCGGCAAGGTTCTCCGTCGCGCCGCCGGTCTGAATGAAAGTAACGTCTCTCCCGGCGTCTAAACCCAGACGCCTGAGAACCTGGATCGTAAAGTAATGAGTGTTACTGCCGATGCGCGTCACGCCGATCTTTTTACCCTTGAGATCTTCCGGCCGCTTGAGCTCCGGTCCAGCGATGATGCTGTGCGTCAGGATATTTTTGTTGCTGCCAATAAAGACGAAGTCGGTGGCACCTTGGGCGAAGGCCCGCACCAAGCCGACGGCGCCGGTCAAAGCGACCTCAGATTCGCCGGCGAGCAGCGCCGCTGTGACCATGCCGGACGAGGAAATGTAGACAAGCTGGAAATCGAGATTATGCTTGCGAAACAGCCCGGCTTCCTGGGCGAGATAGGGCAGGCACTGCGACATGACCATGCTCGAGTTGATGCCGGTCAGCTTCTCAGCCGCGGCGCAGACGCCAGCAACGCCAAGAGCGCAGAAAGCAAGCGCAGCGCCTAAAAATTTAATTTTCAAATAAGGCTTCACAGCGGGCCTCCTTACCTAGGACTTCGTTTGCGAGTTTGAATGATTGTGATGCGTAAAGCCTGCCACTACCTCGGTGCGAGAATCCTTATCTTATCGCGGCTTGAGGGCTCCTCTGGCCGAGCTCTTCCAATAGCGAAAAGTCGACAATCGTCTCGGCGCGCAAAGTTGCCGCCCTTGGATCGTCATACGCCGACATCCGCAACAGATTCTTGATCGATGCTTCCGGCGGGTAAAGACTCGGGCTTTCGTTGGTCCGCATGTAATCGTAGACATACTCCAGAGCCTCTTTGTCGTCGCTGCGCAAAATCTGGGTGAGGATCGGCAAGGTTCCTTTCTTATCGGCCACGATATACTGCGACGCTTCCAGCATTCCCTTCAGGAACGCCCTTAGCGTAGAGCGATGAGATTGAAGGTAAGACTTCTTGACGCAGATGGCTCCGGTTATAAATGGAGTCCGGCTTCCTTTGAAAGAGTAAAGACCCATTTTTTTCAAAGTCGGCTCGAGGGCCCACGACACCGGCGCGGCATCGATGGCGCCGCCCTTAAGAGCGGAGAGCCTCTCTTGGGAACCTCCCGCCAGGGGCATCATCTTTACGTCTTTGCTCAATCCGGCGTCTTCCAGCATGACGCGCATGATAAGCCACGGAGTGCTGCCCGGGCGGTTGACCCCCAATCTCTTTCCGCGCAATTGCTGAATGTCGTTTACCGGCTCTCGGGTTGCAAGGATGTACGGCATTACGTTATCCCAACTTCCAATAGTCACGACATCGATTCCCTGGAGATTCAAAGTGACCAGACCCCCGGGCGCGCCGACAGCGAGATGAACTCCGCCGGATATGAGTGTTTGAAAGGTTGTCGGGGTGCTGTTGATGCGGACGATTTCAGCTCTGAGCCCCTCCTTTTGGAAAAAACCTCTTTCATGCGCTACGAAAGTAGGGAACCCGAGCAATGGAAACAACGGAACGGCAACTCGAATCGTTTCCTCACAGAAAGCATTCGGGCGGACGCTGACAACGAGAAAAATAGCCAGCAGAACCACAAAGAAAGCCGGCGGCATTTTTGGGCGCATTCTATTGAACATCACATCCCTCGATCGACGGTTTTTTGCCCTGGCTTATCCGGATGTTGGTGTCAGACTTACGAAACTTACGCAAGTAGGTTTCCTCGCCCAGCACTCGTCTTGCAGAGCCCAGCTTACGCAAACAACGCAGAATCATAAAGGGGACAGGCTACTTTTCTTTTCATATTTTGGCCTCCCACGTGGCCGCAACGTGCTTCCAAGCCCAAACATGGATGCGATATGCGTTTGCCAGTCGGCCTCCCCGAACGGTCTTTGACGGTTTACGGATTCGCGTACGATCCTGAGTTGCTGTTCAGACAACGGCTCGTCGAGTTGCGCTAACCATTGGCTCTGGTCGGTCACGGGCCAGGGATCTACAAATTGCGGTCGCTGCAAGCTCGACCGTTGCCGAAGTTAATTATATGATACGCTCAACCCGCCTGCTGTCCGCGAGGAACTCTCGGCACGGCTGCTTTTAGCACGGCTTGCCCGTGGCTGACAAACAGAAAAGGAGCCTGCCCCCCCCCTTTTGTGGAAGTGGTCATCTACTGTCGTCGGTTGGGCTCCGTTTCAAACAACGGCAAGGCGGGGGTACCAACCTCTGCGCTTTTGATCGCGCATCGCGATCAGCATTTGTCGCCTCACGTAATAGGCGCATCATTAGAGCGACCCAGCCAAGAAATTGGCTTAGACGAAATCGGCTCCGATTCTCTTGGTGGGACCGGGCCCCGATACTCCGTACGCATCAGACGGGGATGCTGGAAAAGATTCGCTTTGATGGCCAATCCGGACCAGACAGCCGCTCCGATAGCGCCGATAGCTTCGAGTTTCTGGAGGAGAACGGGGTTACCCAACTCCCGGTGAACTCGCCGCTGAAGCGTTCCGATCCTTCGGCGGACATCCTTGGTGGGGCCGAATAACTTGCCGGGTAGAAACGCTGGATAGGTTTTTCGTAGCTTCTTGGCGAAAAACTGAGCCTTCTCGCGCATGATCGGAACGTTCGAATCCTTCCATTTGAGATAGCCATTCAGCCAAATCTCTACTACACGATAAATGGAGGGACCGAGTCGCCGGAAGTCCTCATCGAAACAGTTGCGCTGGATCGACTCGATTTCGGCGGCCGTCATTTCGTTATGTTTCACGACAGAGAAAAAACCGGTCGCCCTGCGATAGTATTCCTTCGGCTTTTCCTCGACATATTCATGAAAGAGATTGTTGTCCTTCACGTGTTTAAAGAATGGCGTGCCCGGCACAGGCCCGTAGATAAGAAATTGGGAAAAAGCGGGCGTCAGTGCGAGAAGGCCGTCCAGTTCTTCCTGAATGATCTCCGGCGTCTGATAGGGAAAGCCCAGGATCATCGACGCCAAAATAGTGATCCCATGCTCTCTGAACTCGGTGAAAACCTCGGAAACCGGACGACCGCTCTGCTTCTCATAGCCGGACCGAGTCCCCTCATAGCCGATCCACATCCCGTCAATCCCCATCTCCATGATCTCGGTGACCGTATAACGACTGAGGGCCCGGACACTGGCGAAACAGAAAACGGAGATGGCCTTCCCCGCTTCGACCACACAGTCCCGGAACTCCATTGCCCGGCGTTTGTTGAGCAGGAAGTCCTCGTCCATAATCATTATGGACATCTCCGGATCGATCTCATGATAGCGACGGACAGCATCATAGATGTCCTTTCCACTGGGGAGCAGGCTGATGTGGCGTCGTTTGAAGAAATGGGAGGTGCAACAAAAATCGCAACCATTTGCGCAACCCAGGCCGGCGAAGACCATGCCGCTCTGGCTGATCTTTTTTCCGAAGATCCTCATGGGGTTGATCACCGTCGGGTGAGCATAGGGCATCTGGATCTCCGGCTCGCCGAGTAGCCTGCGCATGAAGGCGACCCCCTCTTCCCTGCAGATATGATCCCCATATTGTTTCAAAACGTCGTCCGAGAGAACCGTGCCATAAGAGCCAAGGATGATCTTAGTTCCCAGTGAATGTTTGCGGATGAGTTGCACCATCTCCTCCATGATATGGAAGGTGGCCATGATGAAGGCAATTCCGATGTAGTCGTAGCCTTCCTTTAACACGCGGATCAACTCTTGCCGCGATGGGTACTGGAGCACGGTGGTGGGCACATCGAGATTAGCAGCAATGTAGTCCAGAGAAAATTGGGTGTGAAGAGAGCGTGGGCTGAACATTCCCTGGGCCCTGGTCACCTGACCGTGAAGAAGCTCGTAGCCAACGCTGGGAGCATCACCGTACGCTTCTCCCAAGGGTCGGCAGACACTGGTAAGCAGGACTTTCTTCATAAAGTTAGCAACAAGAAACGGGGCATTTTCTTCGTCCGTTGGCATCGCCGGAAAACAATATGTTGTCGCGACGGCGCAGATTAACTTGTTAACCATAGCACGTTTTTTATTCTTGGAATGCAATTCAACGCCAACTAAGTGGAACTGAGCAGGATTATTTGTCGCGCCAACGAATTCGTGATGTTTTACCTGACGCAACCATTCGCCGTCGGGAAAGGATGGGTTGAGACTGCTTCAGGGCCGTCAAAAACGGGCTCAGGCAAACCTTATTGCCATTTTGTTTTGCCTTGACGGGCCGATCCGGCCCAAATATTCTGATACCTCTCGATGATCGAGCTTTGACTCGATTATTTTAGTATCCAACGCACGAGATGAACGGCGCGTCGGGAGGGAACAAAAGATGCGGTTGCACGATTTTCTCGACTATCATGCCCGTGAACGTGGTGACGCGGAGTTTGCCATCCAGGGAAACCGACGCCTGACCTATCGTGAAGCACTCGCTGAGACAAATCGCTTGGCCAACGCGTTCGTCAACGCCGGCCTCCAGATCGGCGACCGCATCGCGGCGCTCTCCAAGAATTGCATCGAGTACGTTCTCCTTTACTTCGCCGCCTCCAAAGCCGGCGTTGTTCCCGTCCATCTCAACTACCGCCTCGCCCCTCCGGAGTGGAGCTATATTCTCAACGACGCCGGCGCGAAGTTGCTCCTCGCTGGAGGCGAGTACACCGAAGCCGTAGAGCTTATCCGTAGCGAACTGCGGACCGTCGAACGCTTCGTGGCAATCGACGGTGCTGGCGCCGCAGCGTGGGACGACTACCATCAGTGGGTGGATAACCAGCCGGCGACAACCCTTGACCGCCTCATTACAGAAGACCATGACCTCTGCCAAATGTACACCAGCGGCACAACGGGCGAGCCCAAGGGAGCCGTGCTCACGCACCAGGCCGCGACCGCACACCTGGTACAAAGGGGGCAGATACTCAAGAGTGAGCCGGGCGAGCGTTGGCTCCTGGTCGCTCCCCTGTTCCACGCTGCTGCCGCCAGCCAGGTGGCCTGCCAAAGCGTCTATTGGGGCAGTTCCCTGTACATCCAGAGGGACTTTAATCCTGTCGAGGTGGCCCGTGCGCTCAGCGAGGAGCACATTGGTGTCGCGCACATGGTGCCGGCGATGATTCAAGCCTGTCTTGTGGCCGTCCCTGACGTGGCTCAGCGCCGTTTCGATGACCTGCGCCTGATGAGTTACGGTTCGTCCCCCATCGCAGAACAGACGGTGCGGCGTGCCATCGAGGTATTCAAGTGCGATTTTGTCCAGGGATACGGGATGACCGAGACGATCGGCCTCACCGTCCTGTCTCCTTCCGACCACCGTCGTGCGCTCACTGAGAAGCAGGAATTGCTCCTCTCCGCCGGACGCCCGTTGGTCGGGACGGAGGTGCGGATAGTGGATGCCGATGACAATCCTGTGCCCAACGGCACAACGGGTGAGATCATCGCCCGCGGACCGCAGCTCATGAAGGGCTACTGGAATCGGCCCGAGGAGACGGCCGAGGCTTTGCGCGGTGGCTGGATGCACACCGGCGATGCCGGCTGCATGGACGATGAAGGCTACCTATACATCCAGGACCGAGTCAAAGACATGATCGTGTCCGGCGGAGAGAACGTCTACCCCCGTGTGGTCGAAGAGGTGCTGTTCCAGCACCCAGCCGTCGCCGATGCTGCCGTGATCGGCGTGCCCGACGAGCGCTGGGGTGAGACGGTGAAAGCGATTGTGGTCGTGCGCCGAGGGTCGAACGCAACGCCTGAAGAAATCATGGAGTTTTGTCGGGGCAAGCTGGGCCGCTTCGAGCAGCCTCGCTCGGTAGACTTCACTGAAGATCTACCACGCAACCCTAGCGGCAAAGTGCTCAAGCGCGCTCTGCGCGAGCCTTACTGGGTCGGCCATCAACGGCGCGTAGCCGGAGCGTAGCCCGGATTCCTCCGAAAGTGGCGCCAGGCGTGAAGACTGCGTCGAGCTAATCTTAATGCTATTTTAGGATATTCAGGCTTCTGTGTGGCTAACCTGGTCAACGCTATTTCAGTGCAAGGACTCGGAAATTGCACTGCGGAGGCGCGGAGGTCGCGGAGTCGGAAAAATTCGAATTTCGAAATTCGAATTGCGAAATTTTTCTCTGTGAACTCTGCGTCTCTGTGGTGAATAGTCTTTCACAGTAATCCCGCAAGACCCCTATTTTAAAGCTTGGCGCCATCTCTGTGCGCGACCGGCAAAATTGCGCTGTCCCCGCTAAGATGATATTTCACTTGCATGTCAAAGTTCGCCGACTTCTGCGCCGACTACTTCAAGAGGTATTTTGATCTTCACCCCAGCGAGGCCATCTACTACGGCATCGGCGGCTACGACCATCTGCTGAACGACTATTCCGACGAGACTTACCACTCTGAAAAAACTTTCGTCGAAGAATCGCTGGCAAAACTGCGCCAAATTTCAGCGCTCGAACTCGACCAAGACGAAGCCATCGACCGCGCCCTGCTCGAAGGGCGATTGACGATTCAACAGTATGAGCATGCGAAAGAAGATTACCGGCTCAAGTGGCCGGATACTTACTCACCCATCGACGCAATCTACATTCTTACGGTGCGTGCGACGAATGATCTGTCCGCCAATCTTCTGAGCCGCCTGGGGCGAACGCCGGGATTGATCCGACAAGGAATCGCCAACCTGAGCCGGCGCCAAGCGAATCCGCCGAAGCTATGGACTGAAATGGCCATCGAGAGCGCCAAGGGCGGTATAAGTTTCCTGGACACACTGCCGAGCCACCCGAAGGTTCAAGCCGAAGTTAAAGATCAGGAGACATTGCGCGCGGCCATCGACAAGGCTGAGAGCGCGATCAACGATTTCGCAGCCTTTCTCGAACGCGATCTTTTGCCGCGCAGCACCGGAGTCTACGCGGTCGGTGAAGAGCATTTTAACTTGCTGCTCCAGAAAAAACATTTCTTGAATCACGACGCTGAAAGCTTGCTCGCCGTCGGCGAAGATCTCTTCGCGAAGACCAAGCGAGAGCTCACTGCGCTGGCAGACGAAATCGCTCCGGGAAAAACCATCGAGCAGGTTGCGCGAATCATTCAGGACAATCATCCTGCGGTCAGTGAAATCTTGCCGGCGTATCAGAAGGCCATGGAAGCCGCGCGCGACTTCGTCAAGGAGCAAAAGCTTGTCTCCTTTCCGCCGAAAGAGGAACTTCACGTCGTGCACACGCCGGAGTTTCGCCGCCACGAGATCCCCTTCGCGGCTTACCTGTCGCCGTCGCCGAAAGACCCCGATCAGGTCGGTTACTATTACGTCACGCCTGTGACCGACGACGATTTACTGCGCGAGCATAACTGGGTCGGCTTGGAGAACACTTCGGTGCATGAAAGTTATCCCGGCCACCACCTTCAGTTTTCCGTCGCCAATTCGATTCCGGCGGCCGCCACGCTACCGCGGCTGATGAACGAATCGTCGGTTTTCTACGAAGGCTGGGCGCTTTACTGCGAGCAACTCATGCAGGAACAGGGTTTCTTGAAGAGCAAAGAGCACCGCTTCGTCATGCTCAAGGACCGGCTCTGGCGCGCGCTGCGGATTATCATCGACATCAAGACACAAACCGGCAAGATGACTTACGACGACGCCGCGGACCTCATGGTCCGCGAACTCCATTTTCCCCGCGCGCAAGCCCGCGGCGATCTCAATTGGTACAGCCAATCGCCCTCCGGCCCGATGGGTTATGCCCTCGGCTGGTCGATCATCAATCGATTGCGGGAGCGGGAGCAGAGCGTGCTCGGCGGCAAATTCGAACTGAGAAGATTCCACGACAAACTCCTCAGCGCCGGAAGCATCTCGCTGCCACTGGTCGAACGAAGACATTTCATCCAATGAGCGAAAACGACTTGAACGTTTTGAACGCTTGGAACGACTTGAACGGGCCGCGGCGCTGATTCGTTCAAACAGTTCAAAACGTTCAAGCCGTTCAAAACGTTATGAAGATCAAAACGAAGACACGCGGCCCTCTGTTGGGCGCCCATATGTCCATCGCCGGCGGCGTGAGCAATGCGCTGCTCGACGGCAGGAAGGTCGACTGCGACGCGATTCAAATTTTTACCAAGTCCTCGCGCCAGTGGGCGGCGAAGCCTTACACCAAGGACGAGATCGAGCAGTTTCGGATAAACCAAAAAGACACCGGCATCGCGACGGTCATTGCCCATGATTCATATTTATTGAATTTAGGTTCGCCTGATATCGGTTTACGCAAACGCTCCGTGGCGGCTTTCATCGATGAGTTGGAGCGCTGCGAGGTTCTCGGCGTCACGAATCTCGTGGCTCACCCCGGCGCGCACGTGGGCGCAGGGGAAACCGAAGGAATCAACCTGATCGCCAAATCGCTCGACGAAGCCCACAAGGGGTGCCCCGGATACAAAGTCAAAGTCACTCTGGAGATCACCGCCGGGCAAGGTTCCAATCTTGGCTATCGCTTCGAGCAGATCGGCGCTATGATCGATGCGACGAAAGAAAGCGATCGGCTCAGAGTCTGCTTCGACACCGAGCACGCCTTCGCCGCCGGCTATGACATTCGCACGAAGGAAGGCTACGAGCGCACTTTCGCTGAATTCGATGACGCGATAGGCATCGACCGCCTCGCTGCTTTTCATCTCAACGATTCAAAAAAGGAATTTCACTCCCGCGTCGACCGCCATGAGCATATCGGCAAGGGCCACATCGGCGTGGAAGCATTTCGTCTGCTCCTGAACGACAAGCGCTTCTGGGGATTGCCGATGTGCCTGGAAACACCCAAGGGACCGGATCTCAAAGAAGACCGGGAGAATCTCACCCTTCTCCGCAGCCTCATCGCGTCCGATTAATCTGTCTTAGCGTTTGCCCTATCGACCGTTTCGTCGAGCGGTTCGACCAACGCGGCGAGGGAGTCGGAAACCCCAGCTTTCGCCGTTGAACCGGGATTCCGCAGTGGGAAAGTGACGCTGCGAGCGAGGGGCAAACCTCGCGCAACGAAGACAATGCTTTTCTACCCCCGAGCTCAGGACAGATCTCGCTGCTGTGCGAATTTTGTCAGAAGAATAAGGCATTGTGCCAAGCGGCAGAAAAGACTTTGAAACAGCACCCCTGGCTGTCTTCGCCGCTCCAGGTTCGCCCCTCGCTCATGTTCAACTGCGGAATTCGGGTTGAAAAAAACCTCTACAATCAACCGAAATACGGCCTGAGCGGCGAGAAGACGATCTCATAGCGCCGCGTCAGGTGGATCGCGGCGCGGCCGCGGGCGAAGATTTCCGCGAGCGTAGCGCGACCCACGCGATCCAGACGAGAACTCCCAAGGCAATCATCAGCGCCGCCACGAAAAGAAAGAAACTCCCCCATTCGCCGCGCACCGGAATGCGCTCCAGGTCGATCCATTTTTTAAGCTCGCGCGTCTGCACCGCCTGGCGCGCGAGCGCGTTGGAGACGATCACGAACAGTTGAGCGGCGATGAGCGCGGCGGCGGCGCCCTTGCCGGCCCATCTCCAGTAGACTACGGCGAGCAGCGCCGCCGCCGGCATCCCGGCTCCGGCCGCCACGCGCGAGAGCAGCGGCAGTTGGCTTTCCACCATCGGCGCATACCGCCCGGCGGCCGCCGCGTATAACACGAGACCCACGGCGTAAAGAAAAACAACGACGGCGCGTGTCTCCGAGACGTAATCCGGATCACGCGCGAACCACTCGGCGTCAAGCGCCAGATACGCGGCCACCGTGCCGCAGGCCATCCCCGCCATCAAGAGCCAACGCAAAAACGCCTCCGCCGGTAGGTGCAAGAACAGTCCGTGCACCGATCCGGCCTGCGCGGTCGCCAGGAAAATCGCCGGCCACTTTTCCGGCATCGGCAGCAGCGTCATGGCGGCTGAGAAACTCAAGCCGATCCAACTCAAGAGCAGCGTGGCGACGATCGCCGCGATCAGCCGGAAGCGGCCGAACGCCGCGAGGTAGACGGCGTAGTAGGCGATCAGCAGCAGCGGAATCACGAGAAACCAAAACCACGCCTGAAGGATCGTCGCCGGATAGAAAAACTGCGGATAGAGCGTTTGGAGGAACAGCAGCGGCACGATCCCCGCGTTGATGCCGAAGGCCATGAAAAACGGCATCGCTGCAAACAGCCGCTCGGCGATTCTCCTCCGCCGGTAAAGTAGCGCCACCGCGGCGGGCAGGCCAGCGAGCCAGAGCTGCATGAAAGTCATGTGCAGGACGAATCCGCCGAGCTTGAGGGCGAGCAGCAGCAAGGGCGGAACCGGTAATCCCAAAGGATCGGGACTGGGAAGGATCTCGCTCATGGCTTATTTTCCTTCACGGCTGAGCCGGGTCAAATAGACGGTCAGGGCCTGCCGCTCCGCTTCGTTGCCGAGCCAAGGAGGCATGGCCGGATCGGTTCGGTGCAGATTGCGCATCGCGTCGTTGATCAACTGCGGCGTCCAGGGCTGAACCAGCGGCTTCATGCCATTGTAGCCGATCAGCGCGTGGCACGACGCACAGTGGTAGCGGAAGATGCCCGCGCCGATCTCGGCCTTGGCGTCGAGCGGAAGGAGATCGATGCGCGCCAGCGCTCCCTTGGTCAGATGGGCGCCGAGATAGAAACGCAGCCAGCGCGCCCGGGCGACCACCCCCTCGCGGTGGAAAGCATCGACGTCCTTGACGCGAACGCCGGGAGCGAAGATGTAGCGGTCGATCTGATAGGGCTTGCGCGTTCCCTCGCGGATGAACTCGCCGGTGGCGACGGCCAGCGCGCCCGCGAAGACGAGCAGCAGCGCGCTGGGCGGCGTGATCCAGCGCGAGCCGACGCGGTGTCCCAGCGCCAGCGCGGCCACGATTACCAGCGTGACGGTGAAATTCAACCCCAGCATGGTCATCAAGATGGGCGCTCTCACCAGGTTCAGCCTCGCGTGCTCGGGCATCACCGCGAGATACCAGGTCCCGCCGACGATGATGAGAGCCATCCCCGCCAGCGCCCACTGGGAGATCCAGCGGATAATCCGATCTTTCTCCAGAAGCACCGGCGGTTGAAAGGCCGCGTGCAACGCGATGCCGAGAGCCGCCAGCGCCAGCGAGCCGCCCGTGCGCAGCAGCACCTGCGGCAGAAAGGAAGGATTGAAGAAGGCAACGAAAAAACCGCGCTCCGGCGACCACGAGCCCGAAGTGAGCATAAAGGCCGTGATGGCCGTGATGAGGACCAGGCTCACCCAGGCTGAGATCGCGTAGATCCAGCCGATCGCGACATGCTCGCGGGGCGTCAATCGGTCCCAGAGGTAGTAAAACGCGAAGGCCGAGGCGATCTCCGTGACAAAGACCGCCCACTCGGCCGCCCAGCCGAAGACGAAGATGTGGATCAACGCGCTGGTGGCCTCCGGCGCGGTGAGGCCGATCGTCCACCAGATGCCGACGCCGCTGACCGCGCCGAAGACGATCGTGATGAGCGTGAAGACGCGCGCGAGGCGCTTGAGATAGGCAAGCAGCGCGGCGGATTCTTCGCGGTAAGCCCGCCGCGCCAGGTCCGCCAGGAGAAAGCCGCCGCCGACCGCGAACTGCGCCACGATGACGTGAGGAATGGCCACGAGGGGTATAAGCATGGGCGCCGTGATGAACGGCACGTACCAGGCCGGATAATCCATCTCAATCCTCCCCCCTATGATGGGACCGCTCAGAGGGGGCGCTCGCACCCCCGCCCGGCGTCTTTGCGGCTAGCCCGCGGGAATCGTGATCCCCGGAAAAAAGTACTGCACGACAAGACCTATCAGATAGCCCAGACCAGCCGCGCCGACGGCAACGGCGAAGAATTGAATCCCCGAAAGTATGGGCGACTTCGCGGCGAGATAACCTTTGAACAGGCCCACCACGAAGAGCGTTAAGGCCGAAAGTAAGATGGAGAAATAGAGCGCGTTGATGCCCTGGAGCGCGAAGTACGGGACGATGGGAATCAGCGCGCCGGCGATAAACGACGCGCCCATCACCATCGCGGCTTTGAGCGGCTGGTTGATTTCCGCCGAGCCAAGACCAAAGACCTTTTCTTGGAATGTCCGAAGAAAAACCTGCTCTTGGCGCAACAGTTGTTTCACAACCCCGTAGCTTTGCTCGCGCGAAAGGCCTTCTTGGCTAAGTGATTTGAGCAGACCTTCGGCGGCGAGATAGGGTTCCTTCTCAGCGAGAATTTCGGCCTCGCGCAATTCCTTGTCGAAGATTTCCTTTTGCGCGTTCGACGAGAGATAAGAACCAGCCGCCATCGAGATGGCGCCGGAAAACATGGCGGTGAGCCCCGTGATAATCACGACCGTGGCGCTTTCCGTAGCACCCTGAACGCCTGCGAGCAACCCCACGGTGCTGATAAGTCCGTCCTGAATCCCAAAAACCAGCTCGCGGATGCGCGCCCGGCTTTCGATAACCTCTCTTTTGGTTTCAATGGCCTGCAGCGACATTGCTAAATTCGAAGATCGAGGATAGAGCGTTGAGCATGGCGATCTTCTATCCTCGATCTTCTATCTTCCAGTTATTTTCCCATCGTCAGTACTTGAGCTTGAGATCCCCGGTCGGTTCGCCAGGTTTCCAGTCCGAGGGACAAAGACGCTCGGTGCGCAGGGCCTTGAGCACGCGCAACGTTTCTTCGACGCTGCGCCCGACGTTGGTGTGGCTGACGACCAGATAGCTGACCTCGCCGGCGGCGTTGATGACCACCGTCGCTCGCAGGCAAACGCCTTCTTGCTCGTCGAGCACGCCGTAGGCGCGGCTGACCTCTTTATTCTCATCGCTGAGCAGCGGATATTCCACACCCCCAAGTTCCTCCGCCCATTTGCGATGGCTGTCGATGGAGTCGACGCTGACGCCGAGAATCTCGGCCTGCTCGGCGCGGAACTCGCTCGCGAATTTGCTGAAGCCGGTCACCTCCGTCGGACAGATGAAGGTGAAATCGGCGGGATAGAAAAACAGCACCAGCCACTTTCCTTTGTACGACTCCAGGGAATAGTCGGAGACCCTTCCCTGCAACACGCCCTTCAAGCTGAATCCCGGCGCCTTTTTCCCAAGCATGACCATAGACATTGCCCTTCCTTTTACCATCAGGTGAGGTCGTCTCCAGGTGGAATAACGAGCACCATCCTTTCACCCACAGAGCTGATCGTGAAACGATCCGCGATGGGCTTCAGACGATCTCTTCGCCCTGGTAACTCTTCGCGAGCATCTGCATCGGGTTGAGCGACCGCCCGGGGCGAAAAAAAGGGAGGATCGAACGCGACCGGAGAAGAAATCACCAGATTGAAAAGGAATCGTTACCCTTCGCCCCGTCGGTCGAAGTCAACCAAGGCTCGTCAACCTTGGCGCCGTTGATGAGTCCAAAAAAGTACAACCGCAGCATTTGCTCTATCAACTGCGAGAACGGCAAGTCGCGCCTCGGGTGGTACCAGGTGTAAATCCAGTTCATCATGCCGAAGAGCGCGAAGGTGGCCACGCGCAGATCGACGCGCTTGCCGCCTTCCTGTGCTTGCAACTCGCCGACCAGGTCCATGAGGACTTTGACGTAGCGGCGCTTGAGCACGAGGATCTTATCCTGGAACTCGCCGCTGAGCGATTCGTCCTCATGGGCCATCACCTTCATCTCGTGCACGTTGTGTAAAAAGAAACTCAGATGGTTTTCGGCGAAGGCGCGGATGCGCGCGTGCGCGTCCTTGTGCGCCGATGCCGCTTGCTCCCAGCGCTGCAACAGGGTGAGGAAGCAGCGTTCTTGAATGAGATAGAGCAACTCTTCTTTGGTCGCAAAGTAATAGTAGAGGCCGGCCAGGCTCTTGCGGGTGGCGCGGGAAATGTCGCGCATGGAGGTGTGGTGAAAACCCTTTTCGGCAAAAATCTTGGCCGCGGTTTTCAAAATTTGCTGGAGTTTTTCGTCGTGGTGACGAGTTGCGGGTTCCAAGCGATTGGCCATGAGTGAAAAGATACTTGCAAATCGGTCCCAGGGTGTCAAACGGCAGCGCTCCCATCCGGGAGCGCTGCCCTCCCGAACGAAGTGAAGGACCTTGTCTTGAATAGCCCACCCTGAGCTATTTTTGACACCGTCACTTACCCCGATGGTTTTCTTGAATCACCACCATCCATAGTGTATGTGTAATTGTGCTGGCTTTATGGACTTCGAGAACGTCATCGTCGACAAAGACAACCCGATAGCCGTCGTAACCCTCAACCGGCCCGCGCAGTTGAACGCGCTCTCCTACGGCCTCTTCAAAGACCTGTGCCTGGCCATGCAGGAACTCGATCGGGATGACGATGTGCGCGTGATCATCGTCACCGGCGGCGAGAAGGTATTTGCCGCGGGCGCGGACATCAAGGAAATGGCCGGCAAGGGGCCGTTCGATCAAAAACTCCGGGAGCGGCTCGCCTATCGCGATCAAATCAACAAGATCACCAAGCCGGTGATTGCCGCGGTCAGCGGCTTCGCCCTGGGCGGCGGTTGCGAGCTGGCGCTGAGCTGCGACATCATCATCGCTTCGGAGACGGCGCGCTTCGGCCAGCCCGAAGTGAACATCGGCATCATTCCCGGCAGCGGCGGCACCCAGCGCTTGACCCACGTCATCGGCAAGCACCGGGCCATGGAACTGGTGCTGACCGGCGACTTCATGAGCGCGGCGGACGCGGAGCGTCTCGGCATGGTGAACCGGGTCGTGCCGGTGGAACTGTTGATGGACGAGGCCAAATCAGTGGCGAAAAAAATCGCCGCCAAGCCCGCCCTTGCGATTAAAGCCGCCAAGGAAGCGGTGCTAAAATCGGCGAACGCGCCGCTCGATGAAGGGCTGGAGTTCGAACGGAAATCTTTCTATCTGCTGTTGGCCTCCGAAGATCGCGCCGAAGGCATGAAGGCCTTCTTGGAAAAACGCAAGCCCGAGTTCAAAGGTAAGTAAACGAGATTCGCCCGTGGCGTACGAAACCATCAACTACGAAAAAGTCCAGGGCGTGGCGACGATTACCCTCAATCGGCCGCAATCGCTCAACGCCTTCGTCCCGCAGATGAACCAGGAAGTGCTCGATGCCTTGAAAGACAGCGAGCGCGATAAAACGGTGCGTTGTTTGATGATCACCGGCGCGGGGCGCGCTTTTTGCGCGGGTCAGGACTTGAAAGGCCGAACGCCGGAGCAAAAAGGCTCTCTGGGCGCATCACTACGCGAGAAATATAATCCGATGATCCGGCAAATCCGCCAAATGGAGAAGATCGTCGTTGCGGCGGTCAACGGCGTGGCAGCCGGCGCCGGCTGTAATCTGGCCTTGGCATGCGATCTGCGGGTGGCATCGGAAGAGGCGAAATTTATCCAGTCTTTCGTCCGCGTCGGCTTGGCGCCGGATTCCGGCGGGAGTTTTATTTTGCCGAGGTTGGTGGGAGTCAGCAAGGCCATGGAAATGCTCCTGCTCGGAGATACGATAGACGCCAAAGAGGCCCTGCGGATCGGTCTCGTCGCTCGCGTGTTTTCGGCCCCCGAGTTCACTCATGCTGCGAGAGAAGTTGCCGAAAGAATCGCCGCCGCGCCGCGCGGCATCGGCCTGATCAAGCGCGCCGTCAATCACGCGAATTTGCCGAGCTTGGAATCGGACCTCGAATACGAAGCCCATTTGCAGGAGATCGCCGGCAGAAGCTCCGATTATGACGAGGGGGTGCGCGCGTTTTTGGAAAAGCGCGCGCCGGTGTTTACGGGAAGGTGAGTTTCACGTTCCAGGTCCCGGGTTCACCGTTGAACTCGGAACATTGAACATTGAATCCGAAACAGGGAATGACCATGAGCAACAAGGCAGAAAAGATCGGCGTGTTGGGCGCCGGCACCATGGGCGCCGGCATCGCGCAGGTGGTGGCGCAAGGGGGCTTTGAGACGCTCCTGTACGACATCAAGCAGGAGTTCATCGACGCCGGTCTAGGCCGCATCGGCGCCTTTCTCAAAGGTAGCCGCGAAAGGGGAAAGATTAGCGCCGAAGAAGAGCAGCAGATCCTCGACCGGCTGCACAGCACGACGAAGCTTGAAGATTTCGCGGGCTACACCCTGATTATTGAAGCGGCCCCGGAAATACTCGAACTGAAGCGCGACATTTTCAAACAACTCGACGCCATCTGCGGCCCGGAAACCCTCATCGCCACCAACACATCGTCGTTCTCCGTAACCGCGATTGCCGCGAGCACGCAGCATACGGAGCGGGTCTTGGGGCTGCATTTTTTCAATCCCCCGGCCTTGATGGCGCTGGTGGAAGTCATTCAGGGCGACCGCACGACCGACGAAACGATGGACAAAGCCACCGCGCTCGTTCGCGCCATCGGCAAGACGCCGGCTCGCGCCAAAGACACGCCGGGCTTTATCGTCAACCGTATCGCCCGCCCCTTTTACAACGAGTCGCTGCGCATTCTGGGCGACGGCGGCGCGACCGTGGAAACCGTCGACCAGATCATGAAAGAAGCGGGGAACTTCCGCATGGGACCCTTCGAGCTGATGGACCTGATCGGCAACGATATCAACTTTGCCGCCACCGAGTCGCTTTACCATTCGTTTTTCGAAGACGCGAGACTCCGTCCAAGCCCGATTCACCAACGCATGGTGATGGGCGGAAACTTGGGGCGCAAGACCGGCCGAGGTTTTTACGTCTATGGAAAAAAATAACGTCGCCATCCTCGGTGAAAGCCGGTTCGCCCAAGACCTTCACGGCCTTTGCCGCGAAAAGGGCGTCGCGTCGGCGCTGCTTGCCCAACTCACCAATCTAGCCCCCGACACTCCCGTGGTCATTGAAACCTACGCCGGCGACGCAGAGAAAAAAAAGCCGCTACTCCAGAAGCTCGACGCTTTTCTGGCGCATGATTCGGTGATCATCACATCCTGCCTGGGCTACGGCACCACTTTTCTCGCTTCCTGGGTGAGCCGGCCGGAGCGAATCGTCGGCTTCGCGACGTTCTATCCGCTCAAAGACCGTAAGCTCATCGAGCTCGCCGCCGGGCTGCGCAGCGCTGAGGGTGCAATGAGCACGGCCGAACAGTTTTTTAAGGCTCTCGGCAAGAACACGGTGCGCATCAAGGACTCGGCCGGGCTGACCTTCCCGCGCATCGTCAGCTTGATCATCAATGAAGCGGCGAGAAGTCTGGAAGAGGGAGTCGCCGCCGCCGAAGAGATCGACGTCGCCATGAAGCTCGGCGTCAATTATCCGCAGGGGCCGCTGCGCTGGGGCGATCAGATTGGTCTGGACGAAGTATTGGCGGTGCTCGAAGGGCTGGGGCGCGAGACCGGTGACGACCGTTACCGTCCGGCCCCGCTACTCAAAAAATTGGTTGCCGCCGGTTTCCTCGGTGAAGCCGCCGGCCGGGGTTTTTACAATTACAGCGAAGGTAAGGTGAAATCATGAAAGAAGCCGTTATCGTAGAAGCCGTGCGCACGCCGGTGGGGCGGCATGGCGGTATCCTCAAAAACATCCGCACCGACGATTTGGCCGCCCACGTCATCGCCAAGCTCGTCGAAAAAACCGGCATCAACAAAGAAGAGATCGAAGACGTCTACTTCGGTTGCACCAACCAAGCGGGCGAGGATTCGCGCAACGTGGCGCGCAACGCCTCTTTGCTTGCCGGGCTACCGTACACCATTCCGGGATCGACCGTGAACCGGTTGTGCGGCTCCGGCCTCGAGGCCATCAACCAGGCCGGCCGCGCGGTCGAAACCGACCACGGCGATCTTTTCGTCGCGGGAGGCGTCGAGAGCATGACGCGTGGGCCCTGGGTCATGGGCAAACCGGCCAACGCCTTTCAACGCGGCGACGTCACGGTGTACGACAGCTCGCTCGGCTGGCGCTTTCCCAACAAGCGCATGGGCGAACTCTATTCTCTGATTAACAATGGTGAAACCGCAGAGAACGTCGCGGAGAAATACCAGATCAGCCGCAAGGACCAGGACGAGATTGCGCTGGCAAGCCACCACAACGCGCTGCGGGCGCAGCAGGAAGGACGCTTGAAGGACGAGATCGTGCCCATTGAAATGGCGCAGCGCAAAGGACCGCCCATCGTTTATGACAAGGACGAGGGGCCGCGCGCTGACACGTCTCTGGAAAAACTCGCGGCGCTCCAGCCTTCATTTAAGAAAGGCGGATCGATCACTGCGGGGAATTCTTCGCCGCTCTCCGACGGCGCCGCTGCATTGCTCGTGACCACGCCCCAGAAAGCGGAGCAGCTCAGGCTCAAGCCATTGGCTCGCATCGTCGCGTCGGCAGCCGCCGGAGTTCACCCTAACTATATGGGCATCGGGCCGATTCCGGCGACGCAAAAAGCGCTTAAAAGAGCCGGTCTCACCATGGCTCAGATCGATCTCGTCGAGATCAACGAGGCGTTCGCCTCGCAGGTGCTGGCTTGCGTCCGGGAGCTCGGCATCGACCTGAAGAAATTGAACGTCAACGGCGGCGCCATCGCGCTCGGCCATCCGCTCGGCTGCAGCGGCGCGCGCATCATGACAACGTTGATCCACGAGATGAAAAAACGCGGCAGCCGTTACGGCCTGGCAACCATGTGCATTGGCGTCGGCCAGGGCATCACTACCATCGTCGAGCGAATCAACTGACTCACTTCCAACTTCGAGATGGGAGGATCGTCACTGATTGCCTAGAATGCGACTATAACCTCTCGCCCGCCGCGATCAGTGGGTTACCCTGAGCGGGAGCGAAGGTTTGTCCTTAACAAAGTGAAGAAGCGTCCGTGGCATCACATTCTTCAGCTACGCCTCGGAACGCTGCGCGGATTTCTCGGCGGAGTTTACCCTGAGCCCGCCGAAGGGCCTCGAAATGACACCCATTCGACGCCTGCGCATGGGCAATAGCGGTGGCCACTGGCGCCAGTTTCTTTTCGCATGCGACATTTTGGCTGGACTTAACGCCGGCATCTGAGCGCCAAGTCTTGATCTCGCCACGGGCATCATGAATCTTTTGCGCAATCGCATTCTGCTGCTCCTCCTCGTGTGCGCGATCGCGCTTTTCGGCTTGATTCAAGCCTTCAACGGGTTAGCCAATAAGAATCTGGATCAGGTTCACCAAGAATTACAAAAAATTCTCGGCAAGGAAATTCATTTTGAGAAACTCGAAGCGAGCTTCTTCGGAGGAATCGGCTTTTCCGCCAAAGAGTTCAGTGTCGCCGATCATCCCCGTTTTGCCGCGACTCCCTTTGTGCGCGCGCGAGAGTTGTTCCTCGGGGTCAGCCTTTGGAATCTGTTTCGGGGCCGGGCCGTTATCGACTCGTTGACTTTCAAAGATCCCGAAATCCAAATCATCACCGATGAATCGGGCCTTATGAATATTTTCGAGTTCGCGAAAGGACGAAACGAGCCGCGGCCGTCTTCTCGGTCGCGCGGGACCGCGAGAAAAGAGCGGCCAGGAGTAAGCCTTTTGATCGCCAAGTTGCGTTTACGCAACGGACGCATCGAATACATCGACCGTTCGATCAAGGAACCCGCCGAGATGCGAGTCAGAAACGTCGAGATGGACGTCGATGGACTGGATTTAAAAGGGAGGACAAGGTTCAAATTCGCCGCCGCGATCACCGAGGCGTTGCGCCACGACGTCCGCATCGAGGGAGAGTGGGGTCCCATAAGTCGAGACCTCAACTGGGCCCAGCAGCCCGTTAATTTCGACATTCAGTTTGACTCCTTGCCGGTTCCGGTCATCGCCCGCGCGATAGCTTTTTTTCGGGACAAAATACCGCGCGAACTCGACGTTGTGGGCCCGTTGTCCTTGCGCGCGAAGTTGACCGGCACCCTCCAAGAGCCTCGAATCACCGGGATTACGCTTAACGTTCCCCTGTTCGGCGCACCGGACTACAATGCCATTCTGGAGGGCACAGTGGCATTTTCCAAGAGCCGAATTTGGGAAGACGCGCAAATCGAAGGAAAGTTGGTGGTGAAACCGGTCAGTTTCGCGCAACTCCGTAATGTTAAATTTCTGCAACAGAACCTGCCTGCCAACCTCGCCACGGAAGGGAAGATAAGCATGCATAGCCGGTTCGAAGGAACGTGGAGGGATTTGCGCATCGGCGCTCTGATCGACGCCGATGGCAGCGAGCTTCGCTATCGCGACTGGTTGCGTAAACCGGCGAAAACCAGGGCCCGCCTTCGAGCGGGAATCTCGCGGCGGAAAAACAGCTTCGTTCTGCACGAGTCCGAGTTGAGCTTCGGCAGTTCGAAAATGACCGTTTCCGGTTTCACCGAAGAAACCCCGCAGACACGTTGGCAACTTAGGCTGCGCGGCCAAAGACTTCCCGTGGCCACCTTGAGCAGGCTTTTTTCTCCCCTGCCCATTTCCGGTACCCGCGGCGTCGCCGACTGGGATATCGCGATCAACAGAAATCTTTCAACGAACGCCCAGGGCTGGGATCTGCAAGGAAAAGTTAAATTCACGGATGCCGAGTTCAAACACAAGAAAACCGGCCGAATAATCGAAAAGCTCAATGCCGATATTTCGTTCCTCGGCGACAAGGCGCAAGTGGAAAATGCGTTTTTTCGCCTGGGTTCATCGACCATCGCGCTCGCGGTCACCGCGCCGTTTTTGGCCGAATTTAGCGCGAGTTATCGGCTTCGATCGGCAAAACTCGATCTAACCGACCTCCCCGAGTTGTCATTCGGCGAGGCGGGCCGCCTTAAGGAAGTGACCGCCAGCGGGGAGCTGCGGATGCAAAATGGCTTGCCCGTGATCAAAGGATCCGTGACTTCGCCTGACGGCATTTTGCAAGGCACGTCTTACGAAAATCTCCGCGCCGAGGTGGCCTGGTCGCCGTCTGGGCTTAGCGTCAATAATCTTTCCCTGCGGGCGTTCAACGGCGCGCTGCGCGCCAACGGATACTGGGCGTACGGGGGCGAGGATTTTCAACGATTCGAATGGGCATCGCAGATGGAATCGATGAACCTGCGCGACATATTGGCGCAAAAGCTACCGCAGTTGAGAGACCGCATCGACGGACAGCTCAACCTTCGCGGCCAATTGGACACCACGGCGCACAAAAATGCTACGCTGCGGGAAAACCTCAAAGGATCCGGCGACGTCGTGATTCGTGGCGGGGCATTGAGAGATTTCAATTTGATCGCTGAGATATTTAGAAAGGGCGGTGGAGCGTCAACGCCAACCCGCTTATCCACGCGTCTATCGGAGATTCTTGCCGACCTGCTCGCGCGGCGCGACGTTCTGTTCGACACGCTGAGAGCCAATTTCACGGTTGATCAGCAGCGCATTCGCAGCGCCAATTTGCTGCTCTCGACCCCTGATTATGAGGTCGCGGCCGCGGGGTGGATCGCCTTCGATCGGACAACCCGATGGAACGGCCTGCTGGTTTTGTCACCGCGTCTTTCCCAGGAATTTTTGCGCGACAACCGAATGGTCCGCTATCTGATGGACCGGCGCGAGAGGCTGACCATACCGTTTCGGATTGAGGGGACCATGCCCAATATCAAAGCCAGGCCGGACACCCGAACCATCGCGCAAGCCATCCGCCGGGGATCGGTGCCGCGGGCGCCGGAGCCGCCCCCGGTCCGCGAACCGCGCCAGGAGCCGAACGAACGAAGAGAGCCGCTGCCCGAAGCCCTTGAACAGTTACTACGACAGTAGCGCGAAACCGCCATGGAGCTTCAGGCCATCTATCTCGAGACCCCGCCGGAATGCATCGCCTTTATCAAGTTCATTTTCGAGTCCTACGAGGATGTCGGCATCATTCGCACCGTGGACCGCAAGAAATCGATCATCGTGCTGCTGGCAATGAATGATTTCATCGATACGGCGCGCGAAATATTGGACTCGATCAGACAGGATGTCCCTCTAGCGGAGGTCCCCCGTCCAAACGATATCACCGACGATTGGTTCATGGCCGAGCTGGCAACTGAATCTTCCGAACCGCAGACGTAGAAACCTGCAAGTTGTCACTCCGAAGCGAAACCGAGAAATCTTTTCCTGGATTGGCATCGTACGTCGTGCGTTCCGCGCGATTGCAAGCTGCGGCAATTCAGTAGATGCTTCGAACAACTATGACGCGATACGCGGATTCTCAGACACAAAAGAAAATTCTCGATCTTTTCGCCAAAAAACCCAGAACGCGATTGACGCCGCTCGAAATCCAGCGCCGCGCTGGTTTTGAGCGCAACGACCTTCAGCTCATCATCGATGCGTTGCGCGAGCTCTGCCGCGACGGAAAACTGGTGCGTCTTAAGAAAAATCACTACATGTTGCCAGAAAGACAAAATCTCGTGACCGGCCGCGTCCAAGCCCATCCTGACGGCTACGGCTTTCTCATCCCGGAAGATAAAAACATTGAAGACGTTTACTTGAGCCGCCGGGAAATGCGCCGGGTCATGCACGGCGACGAGGTCATGGTGCGCATCGACCGCAAACCGCGCGGCGCCACCGAAGCCCACATCATCCAAGTGATCGGGCGCGCACAGAAGCGGCTGCTCGGCACCTACGAGGAGATCGACGGCAAAGCTTACCTGATCCCCATGGACGCGCGCATCGGCGCCATGCCACTCAGGATCGCCGGCGCGAGATTGGAAACAGGGAAAGTGGTTGCCGCCGAGATCAGCCGCTTCGGTACCGCCATGTCGCCGCCCGAAGCCGCCATGGTGCAAGTCATGGGCGATCCGGACGATCCCGAGGTGCAGGCGCAATCGATCATCTTTCGCTTCGGCCTATCGCCGAGCTTTCCGACGGAAGTGCATCGCGAAGTCATGAGCGCCGCCTACGAAATCAGCGAGTCGGAGATCGCCAGGCGTGAAGACCTGCGCGCATTGCCCATCGTCACCATCGACGGCGAGAACGCCCGCGACTTCGACGACGCCGTCTATGTACGCCGCAACGGTCAAGGCTACGAGCTTTTCGTTTCCATCGCCGACGTGTCTTATTACGTCCGCCCGGAGACGGCATTGGACCAAGAAGCCTACGCACGCGCCACCAGCGTCTACTTCCCCGACCGGGCGATCCCGATGCTTCCCGAAGCGCTGTCCAACGGCATCTGCAGCTTGAATCCGAACGAAGACCGGCTGACCAAAACCGCCTGGCTTGAATTCAACGGCAAAGGCGAAACGACCCGCAGCCGCTTCTTCGATTCTGTCATCCGCAGCCACGGGCGCATGACCTACACTGACGTGCGACGCATCCTGGTCGACAAAGATTCGGAATGCCTGGCGCGCTACGCGCCGTTGGTGGATCAGTTCAAACTGATGGAAGATCTCGCACTATTGATCTACGCCAACCGCAAAGCGCGCGGCAATCTCGATTTCGATCTTCCTGAAGCGGAGATCATTCTCGATCTGCAAGGCTTACCGGAAAACATCGTCCGCGCAGAGCGCAATATCGCGCACCGCATCATCGAAGAGTACATGATCGCCGCCAACGAAGCGGTGGCGCGCCAGCTCGCCGCAAAAGATTTTCCGACGCTTTACCGCGTGCACGAGGGCCCCGACCAGGAGGCTCTGGAAGCTTTGGCGCCGTTTCTTTTGAGTCTTGGTTACCGTCTGCCGCAGAACAAACAGGATCTACCGCCGTTGGAGATTCAACGGCTATTGGAATCCGCCCGCGGCAAACCCGAAGAGCGAGTGATCAATCGCGTTCTGCTGCGATCGATGAAGCAGGCTCTCTATCAGCCGGAGAACATCGGCCACTTCGGTCTGGCGTCGACCTGCTACACCCACTTCACCTCGCCGATCCGCCGCTACCCCGATTTGATAGTGCATCGCATGCTGGACCAGGCGCTGCGAAATGACAAACAAAAGCCCAAGGAACGCGAGGATCTCAAGTCCTATCTGGCGGACGCCGGCAAACACACATCCGAACGTGAGCGTCACGCCATGGACGCCGAGCGCGAGATGGTCGCTCTCAAGAAGGCGCAGTTCATGATGACCAAGATGGGCGAAGAGTTCAGCGGCTTCATCAATAGCCTGGCAAACTTCGGCTTCTTCGTCGAGCTGGATGCGTACTTCATCGAAGGGCTGGTGAAACTCTCCTCGCTCACCGACGACGACTACGACTACTACGAAAAAGAATACCTCATCAAAGGCCGCCGCCACGGCCGCAAGTTCCGCCTCGGCGACAACGTACGCGTCAAGGTTGCCCGCATCAACGCGTTTCGGAGTGAGATCGATTTCGAACTCCCCGCTTAGGTTTCTACAGAAACCCAATTGCTTCAGGCGTGCGGTCGGGTCGATCCAAGAGATAATACACAGCCCATCCCCCGATGAGGTAATATTTGTCGGCATAATCGCTCAAAGAAGAAACAATGTCGTTGAGAACCTGCCGGCATGCCTCAAGCGAATCTTTGCTATACAATGTCGTCCTCTCAAAAACGGAGGCGTTCGCGACGAAGTTGTTCCGCCGCTTCCTGCCCTCGACCGCCCATGGCCCAAAGATCCAAATATTACGTCTTGCCTAAGCTTCTTTTTGTCACCATATCGTTCCATGGAAGTATCCGGAGCGGCGCCCGCGCAAGCGCAGGCGAACGGGCCAGCGTGGCCGACGAGATTCCACGTGGAGTCGCCGACAGCACGATGAGCCATCCCGATGGTAAATGCCGCGGATGCGAGCGGCGAGCTAAGGTGCACTTTTCGAAGACATCAAGGACCGGCACGGTCATGCGGAAGTCGCGACCTACTACAGATCGGTCGGCCACTGGTCCACATTTCTCGCCGCCGTCTGGCAAAATCTAAAGCCCGGTCGTCGGCTCGCCTAACTGCGAGCAGCGAAAGCGGGCTGTGCTCGAGCAGCGCGCGCTGGAAAGCTGTTGCGCCACTTGGAAGGGTTCCGCGACAGAGAAGGCAGTTTCCTCGCGTGAGCTACAAGAGATCAGGGCGATCTGCACGCTCTTCCGCTTTCGACTCGTCTCGGACCTGCTGCTGGATGGGTGAGTCTCATCGAAGCCATCCTCGACGGCCCGGAGGCGGCTCGCAGCTCGCGCTTTAGCTTCCATCGAAGCCGAAGGCAATCGTGAAAAACGCAACCGTAACGACTGTAGCCCATGCTGTGGGCAGAGGATTCGTCGCCGGTCTATTGGGGACCGCCGCCATGACGCTTTCCAGCACGGTGGAAATGAAGCTCAGGGGACGAAGCGGCGGCACCGGCGGAGACGATCTGTAAGCCGCTTGGATTGGAGACGGTGAGTGATAAGGCGCAGTAGCGACTTGACAACCTGGTCCACTGGGGATACGGAACGACATGGGCAGCCGTGCGCGGTCTAATATGGGCTGCGGGAGTCGGCGGTTTGCCGGCCACGCTGATTTACTTTGGGCTTATCTGGGCAGCGGAGCAAACGATGCTTTCCAAAAGTTGGCGTGGCACCGCCAATCACAGAACGACCGCCTGAAGAAATTGCTATCGACGCGTAGCATCACTTCTTTTATGCCCAGGCAACCGGCGCCGCCTACGATGCGCTATTTTCCCATGACCCTTCGGTTGATGCTATGAGCAAAAATTAGCTAGTTTTATTAGAGTCGTTGCAAGACGTTCATGGGGGAGGTGTTCCATGCTAAGAAGCATAGATTCTCATAGATTTTCGTTATTCCTGTCTCTTTGCCTTATTGCGGCGTTGCTCGTCCCAGGTCAACGAGTACGAGCCGACGAACTCGAGCAGGCGGCCAAAAAAGAGGGTGAACTTCGCATCGTCGTCTACCCGAGCCTGAAGCCACCGGCTGAAGCGTTTCAGAAAAAATACGGCATCAAGGTCGAAGGCATGTACGTCGGCGAACCGCCCATTGTTCGTAAGGTCAGTCAAGAATCCGATGCGGGCATTTTTGCTGTTGATATCTTTACTACCTCGACAGGCCCGGCGGGTAGCACGCTCAACAAGTGGGCCATGGCGTATACTCCAGCGGATTTCGACAGAGTCGCCGACTTGAAAAAAACCTTGCCTGCTGATTGGAACCAGATCCCGCTGTTCAATAACGTGGTGGGAGTCGTCTACAACAGCGAGCTGGTGCCTCACGACAAAGCCCCGAGGAGCATTTACGATCTGCTCAAACCGGAATTCAAAGGAAAGATCATCTCCAGGACACCGTGGCTAGGCTCAAATTTTCTTACGGCAATTTTGTCCTATGATACGTGGTTCGCCCGCGATATGAAAAAGTGGGAGGATTATTGGCGGCGTTTCAAGCAAAACGTCGGCCGCTACGAACCGGAGTTTCCCACGATTCATACGGCGGTCGGTCTCAAAGAGTTCTCTCTCGGGGTGTTCACGCTGACCTGGACCTCGACGCTTTACGGCCGGTCATACCCGGCCCTGGCCTACTCGACCTTTAAAGAGGGTGGAATATGGTGGCCGAACATGGCGGCGATTCACAACAAAGCTCCCCATCCGAATGCGGCCAAACTGTTTGTCGATTTTCTCGTGAGTGAAGAGGGGCAGAAGTACTTCGTGAACGGGGGCATGATCCCCGCGCGTAACGACATGCCTGCAAAACCCGAACTGAAGAAGGCACTGGACGGAATCCAGATGAACGCCAATTTACAAAATATCCTGGTTAAGGAACTTGCTGAAAAAGAGCCGGAATGGAAAGCACGGATACAGAAAATTTTCCGCTAAAGCGGCAAAAGCCGCACCGTCCCAGGGTTAAAAAAGGACTTTGACACGCGGTGCGGCAATGGCGTGAAGCACGAGGGACATGGCAAGCATCAACACTCCCAAGACCGCCCCGATGCCGAGATAGCCTTCGCCAAAGGCTCTCAAGAAAAGTACGCTCGATAAAACTTCCGTCCCGAAGGAAACGAGGATAATCGCCCCGGCAAACTCTCTGAGATAAATTTGAAAAAGCAGGATCCAGACTGAAAAAAGCCCCCCTCGCAGGAAAGGGATGACGATTCGCACGACGGTTTTCGCTTTCCCTGCCCCACAAATCCAAGACGCTTCTTCCAGCTCGCTATGCAATTGGAAGAGGAAGGGGCTCAAGGTTCTGAGCGCAAACGGAAGATAATTGCCGACGAAATAAAGAAGCAGAATCCACAAGGTCCCGTAAATCGGGCTGCGGATATAAGCCCAGACAAAACCAATGGCGAGAATCGTCCCGGGAACGGCTAGGGGTAGCATCGCCAAGCTTTCCAAGAAAGCTTTGAACCGGGCGTTGCTCCGTACCAGAACATACCCCAGAGCGAGCGCGAAACCAACGACTACCGTCGCCGCCGTGAAAGAGAGAATCAAGGTGTTGCTTAGCGCGCGCCAGACGATCGGGTCTAGTAAAGCTTGCCGCCAGTGTCTGAGAGTCAGATGTGTCACCATATCAAGGTTGGGCGATGTAATGAACTCGGAGAAGGAGATGAGAACGACAACCAGCGCGGGGAGCATGATCACCAAGAAAAAATACAGGGCGAGAGAAATGAGTGCCAAATAGCGCCACCCGCCCAAGAAGTGGCGCCTCCTGCTTGCAATCCTGCCGCTCACCGTGACGAAGGACTTCGCATGTTTAACGGCTCGGCGGTAAAGCAGCAGGATGACGATCGTCAGCGGGATAAGCATCATGGCCAGCGCTGCGGCTATGTTGTAGTAAGCGAGCGACTGATAGTCGGTGGCGATGAGTTGATAGATAGCGGAAGTAAAGACGAAGATGCCGCGCGGCATGCCGATGAGGATGGGAATTTCCAGCGTAATCATGCTGATGATGAAAACGAGCATAAACGCCGACAACATGAGCGGGCGCATTACCGGAATGGTGACGCGGAAAAGCGTGCCGATTACGCTGTTGCCGCAAACCAGTGATTGTTCCTCCAGCGAGGAATCCATCAGTCGCAAGCCGTTTAAAACCATCAGGAAGACGATTGGTGACTCGTAGAGAACCATGAGAAAGACCATTCCCGGGAACGAATAGATATTCAGGGGGGAAAGATCGAGGGTCTGTTTCAAGATCAAATTGAGCAGCCCGATTTTCGGGCTAAGCAGCATGATCCACGCCAGCGCAGCGATGAGGATGGGAAAGCCGCGCGGGAGAATCGCGAGGTTCTCGAAGAGCTGACCGTACGGCAGATCGGTTCGTTCCACCAAGAAAGCCATGGTTGCGCCCAGAAGCAATGACAGCGCTGCCACCGCAAAGGCAAAAACGATGGAGTTCACAAATAGCCGTGGGACCGTTTCGGGTATCGTGATGTTGAAGGCATCCGACCAGTTGGCAATCGTCAAGTGGCCGATCATCGAAACCGGCGAGTCGGACCAAAGGCTGCCAAAGGTCAACGCAGCGATCGGGACAAGAACGATCAATACTAGCACGGCTAAGAGAAATAACGTCATTCCCTTCATGCCGGTTGCGCCTCGCATTCTAGCGGGTCCCTCCTGCCGCGGAGCGATATAGTAGAGCGGGGTGAAAAGATAAATATCTCGCTCAAGGCTAAATCGGCGCCGACCACGTTAACAACACCGCTTATTATCGTACGTTTGATCTTTCACGGAGCCTTGAGTGTAAGTGTAGAAGCCGGTTGTCAGGGGCCGTGCCGCAAGGCGTCAAGCCGTGGGGTTGCACGGAAAATTACTAGGTGAAGGCGAGACTAAAAATGCATAGTCATTGCACTTTTGTACAAACACTCTGCCCGGCTTCAAGTATAGTGTTTTGTGACTTGTACCCCCAAACCGGGACGGCATAGGACGTGTCAGCAATACTTTGTCAAGCACCAGGACCGTCCTCTAAATAAATCCGGACGCGCACGGAATGCTCGCCACGACACTCAGGGCAACGCACGTAAATGTCGAATTGAGGCACTGCAAATCCTCCAACCATCACTGTGGCTGATATACGTGGAACGGTCAACTCGAAGGAGTGCAGAATCACGCATCATTCCGCCGGAAAAAGATTCAAAGCCGCCTATGATCAAAAAATGTTCGACGACTTGTTCGGGAAATCGAAGTCGCGAGCGGCGCTAAACAACCGTTTCGGAGCGCCAGCGCTAAACCGGCGGCGTTCGGTTTATGATATTTCGCTGCGAGGACATCTTGGCGTTCCTGCGAAACGAAATCTTGTCAACGTTCGCCAACGGCCTTTGAGACGCACGATCTTTACAGCTGCTGCGCTATCTCAGCGCGCGAACACCAGCACAGCACGCTGTTCGCCGGCAACACGAGTGCTGCGGAGTAACCGAAGTGGTGAAGCGGCTAAGGTTCCGCGTGGATACGCCCGCCGTTGCCGACGACGTTGGCGTTGACCGAGTTCTCGTAAACATCGCTGTTGAAAACCTCGCGCCACTCGCCTCCACCGGGAAAGCCGCTGTCAATAGCCCGCAGGTTTGAGGCTTCGTACAGGTCTTCGCCCAGGTTTCTTTGGGAACCCCTGACAGATTCACCTTGCTACAACAAAACGAAAAAAACCTCTTGACACCACAAACGACTTGGAGGATAAGTTGGCCAGTCGGCGAGCCCACACGATTTCCCTTCTCTCGACGTACTGATACGGAGGTATTTATGGACGTTTCGAGACGTGGTTTTCTCAAACTGTCTGTCGCGACAGCGGGCGGCACGGCGCTTGGCGGACTGGTGGGATCGGGAGTGAACCTCGGCCCAACGGTCGCCCGGGCGCAGGAACTCAGAATCAAGGACGCGAAGGTTACCCCGAGCCTTTGCCCCTATTGCTCGGTGGGCTGCGCTACCCTCGTTCATACGGTCAATGGGCAAATCGTTAACATCGAGGGCGATCCGCGGAGCCCGCACAACGAAGGCACTCTCTGTCCCAAGGGCGCTGCGATCTTCCAGCTCCACGTAAATCCCAATCGTCCAACGCAGGTTCTCCATCGGGCCGCCGGTGCCGCAGACTGGGAAGTATGGGACCTCGAGCGCGCGATGAACCGCATCGCCGAGCTGGTGAAAAAAACGCGCGACGAGACCTTCATTGAAAAGCTGCCCAACGGCAAGGTCGTCAATATGACGCCCGCCGTCTTCGCCCTCGGCGGCGCCACGCTCGAAGCCGAGTTCAATCACGTGCACCAAAAACTCATGCGCGGTCTCGGCATCGTGGCGATCGAGAACCAGGCACGGATATGACACAGCTCTAGCGTCCCCGGTCTGGGGACACGATTCGGCCGCGGCGCGGCCACGCTCTACCCCCGCAGCATGTACGATTCCGACTGCGTTGTGGTCATGGGATCCAACATGGCGGAGAACCATCCCGTCGCCTTCCGCTGGCCGATGAAGGCCAAGGTCGAGCACGGCGCAAAAATCATCCATGTCGACCCGCGTTTTACGCGCACGAGCTCGGTCGCCGATATCTATGCCCCCGTGCGCGCGGGCTCGGACATTGCCTTTCTGGGCGGCGTCATCAAGTACGTTCTCGACAGCGAGAAGTGGAACACGGACCCGTTCTTCAAGAAATTTGTCGCGAACTACACGAATGCCGCCACCATCATCAACGAGGACTTCAAGGACACGGAAGATCTAGACGGAGTTTTTTCCGGCCTTGCGCCGGCCAAGGGCGGCGTGCCCGAATGGCCGTTCAACGGTTTTATCAATCAGTACGACGGCGCGACTTGGCAATACGCCCGGGAGAAGGCTAAGGCGGCGCCGGCCGCAAAGCTTGAACTCAAACCGGGGGAAGGATTCGCGCCGCTGGTAGCGTCGTTGGTCCGGCCGCCGGTGCTAAAAGACGAGACGCTCCAGAACCCGCGCTGTGTGTTGCAGATCGTCAAACGGCATTTCGCGCGCTACACGCCGGAGATGGTCGAGAAGGCCACCGGCTGCCCCAAAGAAACTTTTCTCAAGGTCGCCGAGACCATTCTGGCCAATTCAGGCGCGGATCGCACGACTTCATTCGCCTACGCCGTCGCTTGGACACAGCATACCTACGGCGTCCAGATCATCGGCGCCTGCGCGCTGTTGCAACTCCTGCTCGGCAACATCGGCCGGCCGGGCGCGGGCGTCATGGCGCTGCGCGGCCACGCATCCATTCAAGGCTCCACGGATATCCCCACCCTCTATCACTCCATCCAGGGCTATCTGAACGCGCCGTCGGCGCTCAGGAAGCACGACACCCTGCAAGATTACATCGCGACCGAGTTGATACCGACGGGTTACTGGGCGAACATGCCGAAATTCATGGTCTCTTATCTTAAATCCATGTACGGCGCCGCCGCGACCAAGGAGAACCAGTTCGGCTACGACTGGCATCCGAAAATTCTCGGCGACCATTCGCACATGGCGATGTTCGCGGCGATGTACGCCGGCAAGGTGAAAGGAATGATCTGCATCGGGCAGAACCCGGCCACCTCGATCAACGCCAAACTCGAGCGGGCCGGGCTCGGCAAGCTGGAATGGCTGGTCGTGAAAGACAACTGGGTCACCGAGACGGCGACTTACTGGAAGAACGCGCCGGAAATCAAGGGCGGCGAGGTGAAAACGGCGGACATTAAAACGGAAGTTTTCTTCTTGCCGGCCACCCAGGTCGCCGAGCTCGAAGGCACCTTCACGAACACCCAGCGCCTGCTGCAATTCCATCACAAAGCGGCCGAGGCGCCCGGCGATTGCCGGTCGGACACGTTGTTCAGCTACGATCTCGGCAAGCGGCTTAAAAGGCTTTACGCCAATTCCACATTGCCGCGCGATGAAGGATGGAAGAACGTCGTGTGGGATTACGAGCATGAAAACGAAGCCGAGCGCAAAAAGGGCGAGCCTTCGGCGTTGAAGATCCTCAAAGAGATCAATGGCTTTTTCACCGACGATCCCGCGCGCCATTGTGTCGGTTTCGGCGAGCTCAAGGATGACGGCTCGACAACCTGCGCTTCGTGGATCTATTCGGGCGTCTATCCGGCGGTGGGAAAACTCCTCTCCGACAGGCGCACTCCCGACCCGGCCGGCCAGCCCGGCGCGCAACTCCAGTGGGGTTGGGCATGGCCGGCCAACCGTCGGGTCATGTACAACCGCGCCTCGGCCGATCCCGAGGGCAAGCCGTGGAGCGAAAAAAAGAAATGGGTATGGTGGGACGCAGAGGCAAAGAAGTGGGTCGGCTACGATGTGCCTGACTACATCCCGGTGAAACCGCCTACCGACAAAGCGAAGCCGGGCGCGGCGGGCATGGATGCGCTCCCCGGCACCGCGCCGTTTATCATGCGGC
>Ga0326597_10001443_pt1 | contig 38551 bp, 33 predicted proteins | sample RVTome_12_FD_203789 | JGI IMG/M metagenome (GOLD analysis project Ga0326597, IMG submission 203789) | Soil microbial communities from uranium-contaminated site in the Upper Colorado River Basin, Wyoming, United States - RVT100D185 | ecosystem: Environmental > Terrestrial > Soil > Contaminated >... | reverse complement strand
CATGGTACATTACCCCCGTCCTCGCGCAGCCGGAGCTGGATGGGAGGGGTCCGGAGAGGGCCTGGGCTGTGGTTTTTCATGGCGCTGACCCTGTGGCCTCGCCGTCGTTGAAGCCGGCCGGCGGGATTGGACGATTCGGGGTGGTTGCCAGAAATGGAGGGAGACCGGACCGTCTATCTCATCCCCACCTTCGACACGGATGCGGAAGCGTCGGAGGCGATCGAACAGATTTATCCCGTGATCTTTGAAAACGAGCTCTAGGGCTGGGACACGGAGGAGGCGGCGTGGCCGAAGAACCGAGACTTCGCGATGTTCCAGGACTGGTTCTCGATTGAGCTGCATTCGATCGTCGAGGATCTGTGCGATTACGAGATCCTCGACGAGGACGAGGAATGAGGTGCCCTCGCTGCGCCACGCCCAGCGGGGCGGGCCAAGAGATGACCATCATCTCCGACAACTGATCGACCCATGAATCCGCCCCTTGTCTGTCCCCGTTGCCGTCGTGTGGAGGGCGGCGAGCTGGTCTGGGTGCGGCTGGAGGGGGCAGCGGAGGGGTATCGGTGTCCGGCGTGCTTTGCGAGGTATCCGGTGGTGGATGGGGTGCCGATCGTGTTGCGGGATACGGACGGGTGGCTGGCGAGCGAGGCGGGGGTTGTGCTGGCGCTGCGGGATGTGCCGGAGGCGGTGCTGGGGCGGGTGCTGGCCGGGGCGGGGGAGGCGTTGCGGCGGGGGGCGGCGCTGGAGCGCAGTTATCTCGACCCCCTGGAGAGTCCGCTGCGCACCGCGGTGGGCGCGCGGGTGGCGGGGCTGGAGGGGGCGATCCTCGACGTGGGGTGCGGGGCCGGGCGGCACGGGCGGGGCGACGTGATCGGCCTGGATACCAGCTTCCCCCTGGCGCGCGCCTTCGTCGGCACCGGCATCGTCGGGGACGCCGCCGATCCGCCCTTCGCGGCGGAGTCCTTCGATGCGGTGCTGCTGCTCAACGTGCTGGACTCCACCACCGCGCCGCGGGTCGTCCTCGGTCAGGCGGACGCGATGCTGCGTCGGCGCGGCACGCTGATTATCAGTTGCCCGTACGCCTGGAACGACGCCATCACCGCGCCGGCCGAGCAATTCGATTCCGCGACGCTCCTCGGCGCCCTGCGCGGCGAGCACAATCGGCTCGAGCTGCCGCTGGACTACGCCGTCGAGGAGGTGCAGGACCCGCTCGAGTGGCGGGTCCAGGCCGGCGCCCGCACGGTCCACCTCCACGAAAGCCAGCTCGTGGTGGCGCGGAAGCGCTGACGGGTTGCGCGGTTCGCTGGCGCTCGCGTCGCGAGTCGCGTTGATGCGGGCTACGGCGCGCTCCGCGAGAGCCGCAGCCGACACCTCCCCTTTCTGCGGCGCCGGTCGCGCTGGGTGCGCCGGCGGGCTCGCGCGCGTCGTCACGGTTCGTGATGGCGTCCATGCCAGGACGTCGCTGGGAGCGAGATGGCGGGCCTCGCCGTTACCGAATCTTCACACCGCCTTTATTCGCCCTTTATCCGCGGCTTCTACGGTTGCGTGCGTAGGAATGGCGCCGGGTGGGCCGGTGTCGCCGGTAATGGACGCGATCACGCGTCGAGAAAGGAGATCTGGAATGAATGGGAAAACGTTTTCGGCCGTCATCACGGCCGCGATGCTGGCGGCTCCGGCCGTTGGTGCAGTCGCAAACGATGTAGACGTGGCGGGCGCCGTCTACACGATGACCAATGCGGCGGACAATGCGGTGGTCGTCTTCGATCGGAATGCGGCGGGTGACCTCACGGAAGTGGGCGTGGTCGCAACCGGCGGGAGTGGATCCGGCGATGGGCTAGACCCGCTGGCCTCGCAGGCGTCATTGGTGCTCACCGAGGACCACCAGTGGCTGTTGGCGGTCAACGCCGGGAGCAACGAGGTCTCGGTCTTCCGGGTACGGGACGACCGCCTCCATCTCACGGACAAGGTCGCCTCCGGCGGCCCGTATCCGACGAGCCTGGCCGTCGACCACGGCCTGGTGTACGTCCTCAACGCCGGGGACCCGGCGAACATCTCGGGGTTCCATCTCACTCGCCGGGGCCGCCTGATCCCGATCGCGGACTCCATTCGCTCGCTGGGCGGCGGCGCCTTCTCCCAGGTGGCGTTCGACCCGTCCGGCGAGAACCTCGTGGTCACGGACCGGATGGATCATGAGCTTCTCGTCTACCCGGTGGACTGGCGGGGACGCCCGGCCATGGACCCGGTGACGTCGCCGTCGAGCGGCCTCGGGCCCTTCGCCGTGATCTTCGACAACCGCGGCGATCTCCTGGTGGCAGAGGCCGGCAGCGGCGCGGTCTCATCGTACCGGATCCTGCCCAGCGGGGCGCTGCAGGTGATCAGTCCCTCGGTGGCCAACGGCCAGACGGCGACCTGCTGGATCGCGGGCAACCGGCGCGGAGACGTCTTCACCGCCAACACCGGGAGCCAGAGCCTCTCGGCCTATGACGTCGCGGAGAGAGACGGCAGTGTGGCGCTCCTCGACGACATGGCGGCGTTCGCCAACCGGCCGATCGACATGGCGATCACGACCAACGGGCAATTCCTCTACGCCCTCGACCCGGCGGACGGCGCGATCCATGGGTGGCGCATCGACCGCCAGGACGGCTTGATCGACCTTGGCGCGGTGCCCGCCCCGGACATCGCCATCTACGCCCAGGGTGTCGCCGCGTGGTGAGGTGAGCGGCGTGGCAAGGGCAGGGGCCCGCTACTACACGGGACGCTTCGGCGCCGTGTAGGGCGGGCTCTGCCCGGCGGCCGCACCGATCCGCTCGGCGGGAAGGCGCCATCACCGTGTCCGCCGAGCCGTTGGATTCGGCGGCTCCCTTCGCGACATGGCGCGGCGTGCGCCATCGATTCGAGCTGTCGCCAGGCGAAAAGGTGGAGGAGGTCCAGGTTGGCGCCTGCACCGTCCCCCTCCACGACTCCCCCGTCCGTGGTGGCGAGGAAGCTGTGAGAGGTCTCCCCCACACGGGTCCATCCGCGAGCGAAAAGCGACGTTGTGACGTGGACGTGGGGTGTGCCGCCCTATCTCGCTACCGTCCTCTCCTTCCGCGTGCCCGACGGAAAACTCACGTGCGCGGTCGCCTGCCGAGCACCACCAGTCGCTGCTCGGCCAAGTCACCTGCCCCTTCGCCATTGGGCGCCTGCGCCGCTCGCCCTCGCACCCGATGGGTAAGGGACTCCTCGCCCGACAGTGCGTTAGGCAGCGCCGTCGTACTTGAACGAGACCTTCACCTTCGCGCGGTAGGCGGCCACCTTGCCGTTCTCGAGCTGCATGTCGAGCTCGGAGACCTCGGCGATCCGCAGGTCTCTGAGGCTTTTGGCGGCGGTCGCCACAGCCGCCGAGGCTGCGGCCTCCCACGACTCCGTGCTCGTCCCTACCAGCTCGATCACCTTGTATACGCTCTCGCCCATCGTTCTCCTCCTTCTTGTTTAAGGATTTACTCCGAGGTCGGGAATGGTTCATCCAGTGTAGCTCACGTCGTTCGTGGGCCGCGCACACGCCTGCACCTCCTAAGCACCTCGTCCGAGCCGTCGCCGGCGGACCAAGGTAGGCGCCGGCTGCGCTCGCGATCTGTGCCGATGGCGCGGCAGCCCTTGCGCACCCGGTCGCCGCAGGGATTCGTCTGCCGCGGGGCGGCCGGAACCTGCGCGGCCTTGCGTGCTGTGGCGATCATCCCCGGCGAGGGATGCGGGTTAACCTCCAGCCGCAGTCGTGCGATAGTCGATTCCCCACTAACCCAATAAGAAGAGGCTTTCGCCGTGGCTAGCTACCTGCTCATCCGACACAAGGTCAGGGACTTCTCCGAGTGGAAGTCCGGGTACGACGCTCAGCTGCCGAAGCGCGTCGAGGCAGGGCTCACGGAGAAGTACCTGCTTCGTGGGGCAACGGATGCGAATGAGGTCATCGTGCTCTTCGAGGCGTAGGACCTCGACCGCGCGAAGGCCTTCGCCGAGTCCGCGGATCTGCGGGAGACCATGGAGAAGGTCGGCGTGATGGACCAGTCGGACATCTACCTCCTCAACGGTTAAGGCCGCCGCCTCCGGGTCGGCGAGCTTCGCCGGTCGGTGGATTTTCCGACCTCCGGTATTACAGCCGGCCGCGGACGAGGGGGACGTGCCGGCCGCCGTGGAGCAGGGAGAGGCGGCGATCCGGCGCGAGGCCGGTGGCGCGGGCGAGGGTGGCGTTGCCGCATAGCATGGCGTAGGACCAGCCGCGGTAGTGCCCACGTAGATGGTCGCCGACGTGGCGGTACAGGGCGCGCAGGTCGCCGTGGCCGACGCGGCGGCCGTACGGGGCGTTGATTACCACCAGGCCTGGGGGGCCATCCGGGCAGAGGTCGAAGAAGTCGCGGGTCTCGAACGTGAGGAGATCGCCGACGCCGGCGCGGGCGGCGTTGTCGCGGGCCATGCGCACGGCGCCAGGGTCGCGGTCGGAGGCGACGATCGGCGCGGGGACGGTGGGGCGACGAGCGGCGGCTGCTTCACCGAGCAGGGCCTCCCATGTACGCTCGTCAAAGCTCGGCCACGACTGGAAGGCGAACGGCCGTTCCCAGCCGGGGGGGATGCAGAGGGCCCAGCGGGCCGCCTCGATGGCGAAGGTGCCGGCGCCGCAGAAGGGATCCAGCAGCGGCATCTCCGGTTGCCAGCCGCACACGGAGAGGACCGCGCAGGCGAGGGTCTCCCGGAGGGGGGCCTTGGCCGTGGCGAGCCGGTAGCCGCGGCGGTGCAGCAGCTCGCCCGAGGTGTCGAGGCTGATCGTGCACTGGTTGGTCACGAGGCGAACGAGGACTTGCTGGGGAGGCGTCCGCGCCTGGTCCGTTTCCCCTCTCCCCGTCCCGCCCCCACGAGGGGGGAGGGAGCTTGGCTCCATAGCTTCGGGGCAAGTCATCCCTCCCCGGCGTGGGAGGGGGACAGGGGGAGGGGGCGTGCTCTTCCGCGGTGCGGGCTTTTTCCCTCGTCGGCCGGGAGGGGGCAGCGGGGCGGTGTGAGTATCCGGTACCTCGTCGGGCGTGGCACCGATGCGGCGGGCGATCGCCTCCGCCACCGTCGCCTCGATGCGCTTGAGGATGTAGAGGCGTGAGGCGCGGCTCGCCGCTTTGACCGTGACCGGCGTGTCGGCCGGGAGGTACGACTTCCACGGTAGCGCGGCCGTGTGCTTGAGGAGGTCGGGAAAGGTGCGGGCGCGAAACGTGACGAGGCGCAGGAGGATGCGGGTGGCGATCCGCGACCCGAGGTTGGCCCGGTAGAGGCCGGCCAGGTTCGTGCGCAGGGCGACGCCGCCGTGCTCGGTGCCGGTCACCGTCAGCCCCAGCGCGGTCAGCTCCTCGGCGACGAGGGTCTCCAACCCAGGGGCACAGACGGTGTAGGCGTCGAGGGGATTCATCGATGGGAACGGCTTAACGCAGAGGCGCGGAGACGCAGCGACGCAGAGCGTGACGGAGGAGACGACGGAATATCGGTTGCTCGCGTTGGTGGCGGATATTCGAGGTGGGGCGATGGGTATGATCCGCAGCATCGCGACTGGATCCCCGGAGCGTGCGACGTCCCCTTGGCGTGCTTGGCGTCTTCGCGAGAATCAATCCTTGCCCCCTCTGCGCCTCCGCGTCTCTGCGTTAGAAAATTCGTCGCGGGACTGACCGAGCGCGGCCTGCGTTAAGGGGTTTCCGGTCAGTGCTGGCAGCGGGGGCAGTAGAAGGTGGAGCGGGCGCCGTGGAGGATGCGGCGGATGGGCGCGCCGCAGCGGCGGCACGGCTCGCCCTCCCGGCCGTAGACGTGGAGGTGGAGCTGGTAGAGGCCGGCGCGGCCATTGCCGTCCACGTAGTCGTTGAGGGAGGTGCCGCCGGCGCGCAGGGAGTCCTCCAGGACCTCACGCACGGCCGCCGCCAGCCGCGCCCAGCGCGGCGCGCGGATACGGCCGGTGGCGGTGCTGGGGTGGATGGCGGCGACGTGCAGGGCCTCGCAGGCGTAGATGTTGCCGACCCCGACGACGATGCGGCCGTCCATGAGGAAGTTTTTCACCGCCAGGCGCCGGCCCTGGGCGCGATCCGCCAGGTAGGTCGCGGTGAAGCCGGGGGCCAAGGGATCTGGACCGAGGTGGCAGAAGAGGGGGTGGCGGTCGAGGGCATCGGTGGGGCAGAGGGTCACCCGGCCGAAGCGGCGTGGGTCGTGAAAGCGCAGCTCGCGGCCGTCGTCGAGGCGGAGCTGGAGGTGGTCGTGGGCCGCAAGCGGCCGGCCGGCGGGCTCGACCACCAGCCTGCCGCTCATCCCCAGGTGGATGATCAGGGTACGACCGCCGGCGAGGTGGCAGAGGAGGTACTTGGCGCGCCGGCCGAGGTCGATGATCTCCTGGCCCACCAACGCCCGGCGCAGGGCCGCGGGGTCGATCCGCTCCCGCAGCCGCGGCTCGCGCACGGAGATCCCGGTGATGCGCCGCCCCACCAGGTGGGGCAGGAGCGAGCGGCGGATGGTCTCGACCTCGGGGAGCTCGGGCACGGGGGCAGGAGTTAGGAGGTAGGGGATAGGAGCTAGGACTGCATGGCCATCGTCGCACGCGCTCTGCCTGCGGGGGAGGGCGCTTGGAGTGGGGATGGCCTTTTTTCCCGCCGCCCCCACCCCGTCGCTCCCCGGAGGCGGAGGGCCTCAAAGGACCTCCCTTCGGAAAGAACCAGTTGTTCAGGTGGGATTGCTCCTGGAACCCCCGGCATCAGCCCCGTATCTTCCTCCCCCTAGACTCTAAACCCTAAACCCTAACCCCTAACCCCTGAACAAATGTCCGACCTTCCCAAGACGTACGACCCCCACGGTATCGAGGCGCTGTGGTACCAGCGCTGGTTGGCCGACGGCCTGTTCCACGCCGAGGCCGGCACCGGTAAGGCGGGGTATAGCATCGTCATCCCGCCGCCCAACGTCACCGGCTCCCTGCACATGGGCCACGCCCTGAACAACACCCTGCAGGACATCCTGGTGCGGTGGCGGCGCATGGCCGGCGACGAGGCCCTGTGGATGCCCGGCATGGACCACGCCGGGATCGCCACCCAGAACGTGGTGGAACGCCAGCTACAGGCGGAGGCAACGGATCGCCACGCCCTGGGCCGCGAGGCGTTCATCGAGCGGGTGTGGCGGTGGAAGGAGGAGAAGGGTGGCACGATCCTCGGCCAGCTCCAGCGCCTGGGGGCTTCCTGCGACTGGCAGCGCCAGCGCTTCACCATGGACGAGGGGCTGTCCAAGGCGGTGCGCGAGGTGTTCGTGCGCCTCTACGAGGAGGGGCTGATCTACAAGGCCAACTACCTGGTGAACTGGTGCCCGCGCTGCCACACCGCCCTCTCGGACCTGGAGGTGGAGCACGAGGAGGTGCAGGGCGGCCTCTACCACCTCCACTACCGGCTGGAGGAGGGCGAGGGGTCGGTGGAGATTGCCACCACCCGGCCCGAGACCCTCCTGGGCGACACGGCGGTGGCGGTCCACCCGGACGATCCACGCTACCGCCACCTCCACGGCAAGCGGGTGGTCCTGCCGGTCCTGGGTCGCAAGCTGCCGGTGATCACCGACCCGTACGTGTCGATGGAGTTCGGTACCGGCGTGCTCAAGGTGACCCCGGGCCACGACCCGAACGACTTCCTCCTCGGGCGCAAGTACCGGCTGGAGGAGATCTCGATCTTCGACCGCGAGGCGCGGGTCAACCAAGAGGGCGGGCCGTACGCCGGGCTGGATCGCTTCGATGCGCGCAAGCGGCTGGTGGCCGACCTCCAGGCGAGCGGCGAGCTGTCCGCCATCGAGGACCACCTCCACCAGGTGGGCCATTGCTACCGCTGCCACACCATGGTGGAGCCGATGCTCTCCGACCAGTGGTTCGTGCGCATGGCGCCCCTGGCCGCACCGGCCCTCGCCGCCGTGCGCGACGGCCGCACCCGCTTCGTGCCGCAGCACTGGGAGAACACCTACTTCGACTGGCTGGAGAACCTCCGCGACTGGTGCATCTCCCGGCAGATCTGGTGGGGCCACCGCATCCCGGCCTGGTACGACGGCGACGGCAACGTCTACGTCGCCCGCAGCGAGGAGGAGGCCCAGGCCGCCGCCGCGGCGGCCCGCGGCGGCCCGGTGGAGCTGACCCAGGACAACGACGTCCTCGACACCTGGTTCTCGTCGGCCCTGTGGCCCTTCTCCACCCTGGGCTGGCCGGACCACACCCCGGAGCTGGCCGCCTTCTACCCCACCTCCTGCCTGGTGACGGGCTTCGACATCATCTTCTTCTGGGTCGCCCGGATGATGATGATGGGCCTGAAGTTCATGGGCGAAGTGCCTTTCAGGGATGTGTATATCCACGCCCTGGTGCGCGACGAGCAGGGCCAGAAAATGTCCAAGTCCAAGGGCAACGTCATCGATCCCCTGGAGATGATCGAGGCGTACGGCACGGACGCCTTCCGCTTCGCCCTCACCGCCTTCGCGGCCCAGGGCCGGGACATCAAGCTCTCCCCTGCGCGCATCGAGGGTTATCGAAACTTCTGCAACAAGATCTGGAATGCGGCGCGGCTGCTATTCATGAACCTGGAGCGGGCGCCAGGGGTGCGGGTGACCCCGCTGGGTTCGCTGGCCGCCCGGCCGGGGCTGGAGCTGGCGGACCGGTGGATCCTCTCCCGCGCCGCGACCACCGTGGGGTTGGTGGAGCGGGCCCTGGTGGAGTACCGGTTCAACGATGTGGCCTCGGCCCTCTACCAGTTCTTCTGGGGCACCTTCTGCGACTGGTACCTGGAGCTGATCAAGCCCCGGGTCTACGAGGGGGACGACGCGGCGCGGGAGGCGGCCCTCACCGTGGCGGTGTCGGTCCTGGAGACCACCCTGCGCCTGCTCCACCCCATCATGCCGTTCATCACCGAGGAGATCCGCTCGCGCCTGCCTGGGGTGGAGGGGAGCATCGTAACCGCCGCGTGGCCGGCGGGCCTGGATACCCTGCGCGATGTCGACCTGGAGACGGAGATGGAGGAGGTCTTCGCGGTGATCAGCGCGGTGCGCGGGGTGCGCGCCGAGATGGGGCTGTCGCCGGGCCAGGAGCTGGAGGCGCGGGTGCGGACCCGCGACGCCGCAGCGGCCGCCCACCTCCTCGACCACGCCCCCCTGATCCACGCCCTGGGCCGGGTCTCGCGCCTCACCGCCGCCCCGGACACGGTGCGCCCCCCGGCCTCCGCCACCGCGGTGGCCGGCGGCCACGAGGTCTTCATCCCCCTGGCGGGGATCGTCGACCTGGCGGCCGAGCGGGAGCGCCTCGCCAAGCGCATCGCGAAGGTGGAGAAGGAGGTCGCGGTGTTCGCCAAGAAGCTCGCCAACCCGAGCTTCGCCGACAGGGCGCCAGCCGAGGTGGTGGCCGAGGCCCAGGCCAAGCTCGCCGACTTCGCGGCCCAGCGGGAGAAGCTCGCGGCGAGCCTCGCTGCGCTCGGCAGCGATTAGCTGTTAGCGATTACATCCCGAACTGCTTCATCTGGGCGGCGTTGGCCTGCTCCTGGGCGAGGCCGGTGAGGCGCTTGGCCTCGGCGATATTCCCCTTGGCGTACGCCTGGCGTGCCTCGCATGCGTACTTGCGCCCCGACTCGATCTCCGTTGCGGACTTGTGGTCCATGTCCATCACCGCGATCCCCGTGAGGTTGGCATCGAGCCCGTCGAGGTCCTCTACGACGGAGTGGGCGCAGGCGCCGAGGCCCATGAAGGCCGCAACAAGAGCGATGGCAATGTACCTGGACATGGTGTTCCCCCCTATGGAATGTGGCTGGTGATCTTCCCCTGACCACGCGACCGGCATCTCTACTGCCCGATCCAGGAGAAATCCGGGTAACGAGGTCAGTCTGTCAAATCGCATACGGGGAGCCAAATGGCAAGGGGATGAGAGCGACCGTGAACGACGGTCCACCCCAGTTAGGTCAACGCGGGAATCCAGGAAACCACGAGCACCACCCCTGTTAAGTCTGTCTTCCTGGTGTCCTGGGTTCCCCCGCGCCACAAGCGGCCTACGCCGCCGCTCGCGGCGCCGCTGGCCAACGGCGCGCAAAGGGCCGCCAGTCGTGCCGATCTCTCCATGCGCATGCGTGAATTTCGTGGCCGCCCGGTTCCCCCGCAATGGAGTCGAAACCTCACCCGCAGAAGGACTGTTCTCGACGTGGAGCGCCGTTTCCCGGCTCCATAGAGACCAGCGTCGACGATCCGAGATACTCGGCTCCAGTCGTCGGTTCCGGGTGCCGATGAAGTGCTATTGGATGACCGCAAGCGCAGCCTCGGTCTCGATGGCAATCCTCTTCACGATGGTCCCGTTATGACTCGGACGGCCGTGGCATCGGCACCAACGCGCCTACCAGAGAACGGCAGCGACGCCCGCACGACGATTCTGCTCGCGGCGTGCCTTTCCCATCGCTTGAACAACGTGCTGTCCGGGATGGTCGGCACCCTCGATCTGGACGAGGATGACGCGCCCCTAGCCGGCGCCGAGACCTTGGCCGCCCTGGTGCGCCAGTCTACCCGAGAGGCGGAGTCTCTCGCCCGAAGCCTGGCGGCGATCCTCCAGGATCAGCGCTCCGGACCGGAGCGGGTGGCGCTGGAGCGGTGCCTGCCGGAAGTCTTCCACCTCCTGGAGATGGGGGCCGGGAATGGCTGCCGGTACGAGATCCGGATGGGTGCCGGTCCTCTGGAGGTGGAGGTGGAGCGCGACATGTTGGCGCGCCTGTGCCTCCTCCTTGGCCAGGCGGCCATGGCTCAGGTGGAGGACGGCGAAGCGGTGCAGGTGCGGGTGGAGCGCGTCGACCGTCGCGATGGATCGGTGGCCCGTCTCACCATCGGCCCGATCCAACTATACGGCGGTGACGAGAAGATCGACCTCGCCGCGCCATTCCTGCAGGAGGCCGTCACGGCCGCTCGCTGTCTCTCCACCCGGCCCGAGGGCCACCGAGAGGGCACGGTGTCCTTCGAGCTCAACCTGGCGAAGCCGACCAAGCGGGTGGCTGCCGCGCAAAAGACGTCGGACATCGCCGGCGTCCGCGTGCTGTTCGTGGACGATGAGAAGGTCGTGCGCCAGGTGGTCTCCTCGGCCCTGCGCCGGCTTCACGCCGAGGGTACGGTGGTGGACTCCCCCGCCGAGGCATTACGCCTCGTCGCGGAGGATGCGAGTCGGTACGACATCGCGATCACCGATTTCATCATGCCGGAGATGACCGGCGGCGAGCTCTTTCACCAGATCAAGAGGCTCGCCCCGGAGCTGCCGGTCCTCATCACGAGCGGCTATGCCGAGGACAAGACGATCCGGGCGTGTCTGGAGGCGGGGGCCAGCGGCTTCCTCCCGAAGCCGTTTAGCCTGCCGGTCCTGGCCGCCACCATCCGGCAGGTGCTCGCCCCCGGCGGACGCTAAGCCATGGCCCTGCTTCATCCCCTGTTCACGGCCCTCGGATTGGCGCGCGGCGCCGAGCCCCCGCGGGCGGCGCCATGGGCGTTGCTGCTGGGCATAAGCTGCCTGTTGCTGGCGCTGTAGGCGGGCCGCGCTCACCGCGGCCGTGGCGGTGCGGCCCGCAGGTGGGCACAAATGGCGTGCAAGAAGGCTTCGCTGTTGGGCTGCTTCGCCATGGCCACGACCCGCAGGCCGTGGCCCATGCAGGCATCGCGGGTCACCGGGCCGATCACCGCCGCCGGCCAGCCGCGCGCGGTCGCCGCCAGGTCGGCCTCGGCCATGCGGTCGAGGAAGTGGTCGGCGCACGCCCCGGAGGTGAAGGTGACCAGGTCGATCGTGCGCCCGGACAGGGTGGCGCGGGTCTCTTCCGGAGTGTGCTCGACGGCGACGGCCCGGTAGGCGGTCACCAGGTCGACCGCGGCGCCGGCCGCCCGGAGACCATCGACCAGTACCTCTCGGCCCTGCGCGGCGCGGGGGAAGAGGCAGCGCAGGCCGGCCACCGGCCGGCTGGCGGTGAGGATCCCCAGGAGCCCCGCGGCGTGGGCCGCCTCCGGCTGGTAGTCGACCGGCCAGCCGCGTCGCCGTACCGCCTTGGCGGTCTGTTCTCCCACCACCGCCACCCGCGGTCCCGGCGCGGGCCACGCGGCGACGCGCTCGGCCACCGCCTGGACGCCATTGACGGAGGTGAAGAGGACCACGTCGTAGGTGGCGATGCGGGCGCAGGCGGCATCCAGAGGGGCAGGATTCGCCGGGGGACGGATCTCCATCACCGGATAGGGGATGACCTCGGCGCCGAGGGCCGTGAGTCCTTCGACGAGCGCCTTGGCCTTGGGGCCCGGGCGGGTGACGACCACCGTGAAGCGGGAGCCGGAACCGGGGCGTGCGGTGGGAGCGGGCATGGAGCGCCGGCGCGTTCGTGCCGGGTCACTTGCCCGGCTGATAGAACTCCGCGAGGATCGCCGCCGCGCCGTTCGCCAGGAGGTCTTCCGCCACCTCTCGCCCAAGGACCTCTGCCTCGTCGCGTGGTCCCTCCTCGCAGGAGGTGACGCACCGCTGGCCCGTCACGTCCGCGACCAGGCCACGCAGGGTGATGCGGTCGCCGTCGAGGGTCGCGTGGCCTGCGATCGGCACCTGGCAGCCGCCCTCCAGGCGGGTTAGCAGGGCCCGCTCTGCGGCCACGGCGTCCGCGGTGGCCGGGTGGTCGAGGAAGGCGACGCGCGCGCGCGTCGCCGCGTCGTCGAGCCGGCACTCGATACCGAGGGCGCCCTGGCCGATCGCCGGCACCATCTCCTCGATGGGGATGGGATGGGCGATCGCCTGCCCCCAGCCGAGCCGCCGCAGGCCGGCGTTGGCGAGGAGGATCGCCTCGAACTCCCCTTCATCGAGCTTGCGCAGGCGGGTGTCGAGGTTGCCGCGCAGCGGGACAATCACCAGGTCCGGCCGCTCCCGGAGGAGCTGGGCCTGGCGGCGCAGGCTGGCGGTCCCGACCCGGGCCCCCTGTGAGAGGTCCGCGACCGCGCGGGCGGTGTGCGACAGGAGGGCGTCGCGCGGGTCCTCCCGCTCCGTGGTGGCGACCAGCCCGAGGGCGTCGGGGAACACGGTCGGGACGTCCTTCATCGAGTGGACCGCCAGGTCGACGCGGCCGTCCAGCAGGGCCTCCTCGATCTCCTTCACGAATAGCCCCTTGCCGCCGACCTGGGCCAGGGGTACATCGGTGATCTTGTCGCCGGTGGTCTTGATGATCTGCAGATCCACGGTCAGGCCCGGGTGGGCCGATTCCAGCTCGGACTTGACCCAGTTGGCCTGCCAGAGGGCGAGCTTCGATCCGCGGGTGCCGATGGTGAGCTTATCTTGGGGCATGAGGGTTCCTGAGGGGCTAGGGGTTAGGGACTAGGGGCTAGGGGTGGATGGCCGCTGATGCGGCCAGCCGATTTTTTTGTGGGTGGCGTCAATCTGCATTTCATCCAGCTCGAAGGGCTGTCCTTCCCTAGCCCCTAACCCCTAGTCCCTAGCCCCTCCTGAGAGTCCAAACATCTTGCGGATGATGGCGGTGGCGGTCTGGTCGCCGCGGCGGGTGGCGTGCTTGAGGGCCACGGTGGGGCCGTGCAGGAACTTGTTGGTGAGCGCGCGGGCGAGACCCTCCACGGCCTCACGCTGGTCGTCGCTGAGCTCCGGCAACCTGGCCAGGGCCTTGGCGACCTCCGCGTCGCGGAATTGCTCGCCGTGCTCGCGCAGGGCGACGATCAGGGGGCCGGCGGCACGGCCTCGGAGCCACCCCTCGAAGGCGGCGACCTCCTGGTCGATGATCTCGTGGGCCCGCTCGGTCTCCTTGAGCCGCTCCTCCTTGTTGGTGTCGACCACCGACTGGAGGTCGTCGATGTCGTAGAGGTAGCAGTTGTCGAGGCGCTCGATCTTCGGGTCGAGATTGCGCGGCACCGCGATGTCGATGAAGAACACCGGCAGGTGGCGGCGGTCCTGCATCACCTGCGTCATGTCCTGGCGGGTGAGGACGTGCTCGGTGGCGCCGGTCGAGGCGATGACGATGTCGGTGCGGATCAGGGAGGCACGGAAGTCCTCGTACCGGATGGCCGAGCCGTGGAACCGCTCGGCGAGCTCCACCGCGCGGCTGTAGGTGCGGTTGGTGACCAGGATCTTGTGGGCGCCGGCGGTGAGCAGGTGTTGCGCGGCCAGCTCGGCCATCTCGCCGGCGCCGATGAGCATCACGGTCTTGTCTTCCAGGGTGCCGAAGATCTTCTTGGCCAGCTCCACGGCGGCGTAGCTGATGGAGACGGCGCTGCGCGCGATGGCGGTCTCGGTACGCACCCGCTTGGCGGTGGACAGGGCGCGCTCCATAGCGTGGTGCAGCACCGAGCCGGTGGCGCCCGCGTCACGCGCCCGGGAAAAGGCGTCCTTCAATTGACCGAGGATCTGGGGCTCGCCGACCACCATGGAGTCGAGGCTCGATGCGACCCGGAATAGGTGCAGCACGGCCTGGCGGCCGTGATGGTGGTAGAGGTGCGGCCTGACCTCCGTGCCGTTGGTCTGACCGGCGAAGAAGTGGATCAGCGCGTCGCGGCCGTCCTCCGGGTCCTCCACCGAGGCGTACGCCTCCACCCGGTTACAGGTGGACAGGAGCAGACACTCGTGGAGCCGCGCGCGGTCGTGGAGGCCACGCACCAGATCGCAGAGCTGGTCCTGAGGGATGGCGAGCTGCTCCCGCAGCGCGACTGGGGCGGTCTTGTGGGAGAGGCCGACGGTGATGAGCTGCAGCACCATCTATGCCGCCGGCGGCTGCAGCGCGTTGAAGAACTGGAAGCTGTGGAAGCCGGTAAAGAAGATGTTGACGATGATGTAGCTGAACATCGCCAGGGCGAAGCCGGCGATCGAGAGCTGGGCGGCCTTGCGGCCCCGCCAGCCGAAGGCCTGGCGCATGTTCAGGATCAGGCCGTAGATCAGCCAGGTGCCGCACGACCAGGCGACCTTGGCGTCGAACGGCAGCTTGCCATACACCACCTCGGCCCAGATCGCTCCGGTCAGGATTCCGACGGTCAGGAGGGGGAAGCCGACGGCGATCGCCCGGTGGTTGATCTCGTCCAGGGTGGCCAGGGGCGGCAGGCGGCGGAAGTTTGCGCCGGGCCGGTGGGATTTCACCTGACGTTCCTGCAAGAGATACATCCAACCCACAGCGAAGGCGATGACGAAGGCGGCGTCGGCAAGAAAGGCGAGGCTGGTGTGGGCAAGGAACCAGCCGCTCTTCAGGATCGCGGGGGCCTGGCTCGGGCCGTGGCCGAGAAACGCGGCGTAGAGCATCGGGACGAAGGCGATGGGCAGCACGAAGCTGCCCACCACAGGCAACCGGTAGCGGGCCTCGAAGGCCGCGAGCAGGATGATGATCACCCATGAGAAAAAGACCATGCTCCCGGCGTGGCTGGCGGTGGGAAACTGATGGGCACGGAACCACATGGTCCCCAGTAGCAGGGTATGGGTGGCGAATCCGACGATCACCGACCCGAGATAGATCCGCCCCAATGTGTGCCCGCCCCGGCTGAAGTAGAGCAGGCTGAAGACGGTCCCCACGAAATAGGCGGTCAGGGCAAGGTAGAAGAGTGGCGACATGGCGGCGGCGAAGAGGGGGCGAGGGCTCCGAAGACTACTACACGGACACCGAGGACGGCATGGAAATGCACGGGCCGCGGTCGTCTGCCGATTGACGGGCCGTATCGGAACCGGCCCGCATTTCTCACCGGCGATCGGCAACGGCCGCCCGCCCGCCGGCATCTCCTGGCGCACCACGTCCGGCTCCTCAGCCGGCGGCAAACCTGTCTCAAGGCTGGAACTTGGGAGCGATCGGGGATCTGGGCTCATTGGCACGGGCTGGCCAAGAACTCTGGTCAGGAATGCGGGCTACCGTCTCCGCTTGCGGAAGTCAGGCGTGGTGTTGTTGGTGGGGAGGAGATAGCGTCCGCCGGTCACGTTAACCAGCGCGCGGCGGGCCATCCGTCGTTGACCGCGGGAGGGTGTGGTGGTAACTTCCCGCGCCTTTTTTGCTGAGCGGTCGTCTCGCGGGATGCTCAGCGGACGGTGTCTGCGCCTCGCCTCAGCGCACGGAGGACTAGATCGATGGGCTCGGCCTACAACCAGCGCAAGTTTGACCTCCAGATCGTCGACCAAGAGTACCTCTTCAACAACTTCAGCTGCTCCTCCGGCTGCCCGGTCAACACGCGGGCCGGGGAGTACGTGCAGGCGATCGCGGAGGGAGACTTCGAGCGCGCGTATGCGGTGGCGCGCGGACCGAACGTCTTCGCCTCGGTGTGCGGTCGCACCTGCTCCCACCCCTGCGAACAGGCGTGTCGCAAGGGTGTGGTGGCCGATCGGCCGATCTCGATACGCGCCCTGAAGCGGTACGTGACGGAAAAGTATGGCGTCGAAATCACCCGCAATCTCGACAAGACCCTTTCGTTCTCCACCGCAGCCGGCAGCGTCAACCCGACGCCGAATGGTCACAAGGTGGCGATCATCGGCGCCGGCGCCGCCGGGGTCACGTGCGGTCACGATCTTGCCCGTCTCGGTTACGAGTGCCACGTCTACGAGAAGCTTCAGGTACCCGGCGGCATGTTATGGGTCGGCATCCCCGAGTACCGCCTGCCGCGCGAGCTGATCAAGAACGAGGTGGCGGCCGTGGAACACCTCGGAGTGAAGATCCATTACGGCCAGGAGTGTGGTAAGGACTTCACCCTGCAGGGTCTCTTCGACGATGGCTTCGAGGCGATCTTCCTCGGGATCGGCGCTCACATCGGGCGCGATCTGCCCCTGCCGGGCCGCGAGCTCAAGGGGATCCACGTCGGCGTGCCGTTCCTGCGCAAGGCCGCCCTCTACGAACCCATCGAGGACATGGGCGAGCGCGTGCTCATCATCGGCGGTGGCAACGTGGCCATGGATGCGGCGCGGACGGCGATCCGGGTCAAGCCGGACGTCAAGGAAGTCAAGATCACCTGCCTGGAGGCGCGGCATAAGATGCTTGCCTTCGAGTGGGAGCTGGAGGAGGCCCTGGAAGAGGGCGCTACCCTCTTCAATAGCTGGGGTCCGCTGGAGTTCGTCGGGGAGAACGGCCAACTCACTGGCGTGAAGATGAAGCAAATCTCGTCCATCTTCGACGAGACCGGGCGCTTCAACCCGCAGTACGTCGAGGGGAGTGAGCAGATCTTCGAGTGCGACACCTGTGTCATCACCATCGGTCAGGGGATCGACGCCGGCTTCCTGAAGCAGGAGGACGGGGTGACGGTGGGGCCACGGGGGAATATCGAGACCGACCCGAAGACCATGCAGACCACCCACCCCAAGATCTTTTGCGGGGGCGACGCCGCGTTCGGGCCGCGGCTAGTCATCGATGCGGTGGCGGAAGGTAGCCGCGCGGCGCGCGGCATCGACGAGATGATCCAGGGCCGGTCGCGCATCATCAAGCTGTGGACCTCCTCCGAGGTCTCCAACCACCACATGAGCCCGATCATCGACCTGGACGCGAAACGCTCCCAGGACTTCGCAATGGCGGCGGACTACGATTACGCCCCGCGGATCGATCCCCACACCATCTCGTTGAATGACCGTCAGAACTGGAAAGAGGTGGAGCGGGTCTATAGCGAGGAGCAGGCACGGCAAGAAGGCAACCGGTGCCTGAAGTGCAACTTCAACACCATCTTCTCCTCCGAGACCTGCATCCTGTGTGGCGGCTGCATCGACGTCTGCCCGGAGCAATGCCTGTCCATCATCGACGTCAATCAGATCGCGCGGGGCCCGGCCGGCTCGAATATGGATCTGCTCCTGACCCATCGTTACGCGGGCGAGGCGCTACCCGACGGCGCGGCGATCATCAAGGACGATAGCCGGTGTGTGCGCTGCGACCTGTGCGTGCGTCGTTGTCCCACCGACGCCATCACCATGGAGAAGTTCGAGGAGAAGGAGATCGCGCTCAATGTCTGAGTTGCCCGTAGAATCCGAGTTCAGTTACGACCAGTTCTCGCGCCGGGACTTCTTCACCCTGGTGGGCGGGGTGGCTACCGCCGGCACCTTTGCCGCGGCCCTGGTCAGTTCCTTCCGCTTTATGTGGCCGAACATCCTCTACGAGCCGCCGACCAAGTACAAAATCGGCACTCCGGAGGAGTACCCGGAGGGGGTCAACTTCATCGCCGAGAAGCGCGTCTTCGTCCTGCGCGGCGTCTACGGGCTCGCGGCGAACGAGTACCGGGTGATCTCCGCCATCTGTACCCACATGGGGTGCACCCCCAAGTGGATCCAGAAGACGGAACGGTTCGAGTGCCCCTGCCACGGCAGCAAGTTCAACACCCTCGGGATCAAGGTCGCGGGCCCGGCGCCGAGGCCGTTACCGTGGTACGAGGTGGTCCTGGGCAATGACGGCCGGTTGCAGATCGACCAAAACAAGGTCGTCACCGCGGACTACAAGCTCGCGGTGTAGCGAGCGTCCTCGGACGTTCATGCGGGAAAAGGGGTGACGGTCTTTTCCGTCGGGATCGAGGTAGGAGGAGTCGATGGGCCGCGTTGCTAATGCCATGTTCAACAGTCGGGTCTGGCGGTCGGTGTTCCGGCACGGCTACCCGAACAACCCGCGTAACCGTGCGGAGGTGATGTTCCAGAACGTCTTCCTTCACATCCAGCCGGTGAAGACGTTCAAGCGCAGCCTGAAGGTGACCACCACCTTCGGTCTTGGCCTGACCCTGGCGTATCTCTTTCTGCTTCTCACCCTGACCGGGTTTCTCCTGATGTTCTATTACATCCCGCACGTGGAACGGGCGTATCAGGACATGAAGGACCTCGAGTTCGCGGTGAGCTTCGGCGTGGTGCTGCGCAACATGCACCGCTGGGGCGCCCACGGCATGGTCGCCTTCACGTTCCTGCACATGGGTCGGGTCTTCTACACCGGTGCATACAAGGCGCCGCGGGAGTTCAACTGGTTCATCGGGATCATCCTGCTGATCGTCACGTTGTTCCTGTCGCTGTCCGGTTACCTCTTGCCCTGGGACCAACTCGCGTTCTGGGCGATCACCATCGTCGCCAATCTGATCAAGGCGACGCCGCCGGCGGACGTGGTCGGCTACGGCGCCGGATACCTGGTGCTGGGCGGCACGGTCGTGGACCAGAACGCCTTGATCCGGTTCTACGTCATGCACGTCTTCGGGCTGCCCCTGCTCGCCACGATCCTGATCGTGGTCCATTTCTGGCGGATTCGGAAGGACGGCGGGCTCGCCCGTCCGGACGAGCAGAACATCCCCCTCAAGTAGATTGCGCCGACGTCTCGCTACGACCGGATCCGTTGGAGGAGTACCGCATGGCCGCTGAGAAGCAGATGGACACCATGAAGAGCTACGGGTTGATGAACCTGGTGAAGGGCAAGACGCCCTCGATCCAGAAGGACCCGTACGAGATGGTGATGAGCTGGCCCCACCTGCTGTTTCGCGAGGTGGTCGTGTTCCTCATCGTCCTCACGATCATCATGGGGATGAGCGTCCTGTTCAACGCCCCCCTAGAGGAGATGGCCGATCCCCAGAACACGCCCAACCCGGCCAAGGCCCCGTGGTACTTCCTGGGTCTTCAGGAATCCCTCTCCTGGGGGCCGCCGTTCCTCGGCGGCACCCTCTTTCCGGCGGTCCTCGCCATGCTGCTGATCGCCGTGCCCTACCTCGATCGTTCCCGCGCGGGCATCGGCCTCTGGTTCCACCCGCAACGCCGCACCATCAACATCCTCTTCACCGCGGGCATGGTGCTGTGGTTTGGGCTGATCGTGGTCGGCACCTTCATGCGCGGCCCAGACTGGGACTTCTATTGGTTCTGGCAGCATTGGGAAGCCCATTAGGCGGCAAGCGGGGAAGGGCTTTCTTTCTCTTATTCATTTCAGAGTCTGACGGGGGCGGTGGATCCGCCCGGGTGGAGAGGTTATGGGCACGAGTCTGGGAATCATCGTCGGCGTCGCGATCCTCGTGGTGATCGTCGTCCTTCTCAGGACGCGGGCATGGCGGCCGCTCTTTCTGTTGTTGGGACTCGCGGTCTTCGTCCTGTTCTGGGCGCAGGTGGTGAAGGATCAGACCCACCCCTACGACGAATACCAGGAGCAGTATGAGGCGTACCTGATCGATCTCGCCGGGGGGGATCCGGCCAAGGTCGAGTTCAAGCCGGGCATCGTCCAGCGCTATCTGCCCCAGTTCAAACGCACCGATCGCTGCGAGACCTGCCATCTGGGCATCGAGGACCCGCGCTTCGCCGAGATGCCCCAGCCCTACACCTATCACCCCGGGATCGATACCCACCCCACCGATAAGTTCGGCTGTACCGTCTGTCACGAGGGGGTCGGGATCTCGGTGGATGTGGAGGGGGCGCACGGTAACAAGGAGAACTGGCGCAACCCGATCCTCGACGCGACCCTGGTCCAGTCTCGCTGCGTCCAGTGTCACGAGCGCGGCGCCTCCCTAGCGGGTGGCGATGTCTATGCCCGCGGCGAGATCCTCTTCAACCGGGTCGGCTGTCTCGGCTGCCACCCGGCGACCGGGATGCAGCTAGAGCGTCTGCCGGGACCCGACCTGCGCATGATCCCCTCCAAGATGCGGCTCGACTGGCTGGCCGGCTGGTTGAAGGACCCGAACAGCTATCTGCCCAAGACCTACATGCCGTTCTTCGATCTCTCCGACGACGAGATCAAGAAGCTGGCCTCGTACCTCGTGGCCTCGGCGCGGGAGTATCAGGAGGCCAACGGGACCCCGGATCTGAGCGGCGACGTGCCAGCCAGCGCCGCGAACATCGCGCGCGGGGAGGAACTAGTCCGGTCCGTCGGCTGTCTCGGTTGCCACAACGTCGACGACGCCCCGCCGATCGAGGAAGAGTTGGATCCGTCCGTCAAGGAGCGCAACTTCGGTCCCGACCTCTCCAAGGTGGGGGACAAGACGTACGGCCAGTGGATCAAGGCGTGGGTAAAGGACCCGAAGAGTCTCGACGCCAAGACCACCATGCCCAGCCTGCGCCTCACCGACGAGGACTCGGAGGCCATCGCCGCCTACCTGCAGCAGAAGGGCGACGGGACCGTGGCGAAGGTCGACATCGCACCGGAGCCGGACAACGCGGAGTTGGTGGAGGCTGGCAAGGAGCTGGTGGAGTGGTACAACTGCGCCGGCTGTCACCCGATCGCGGGCTTCGAGGGCCGGACCTTCTACGGTCCGGAGATCACCTTCGAGGGCGACAAGGAGTATTTTCGCCTGGCTTTCGGCGACAAGTTGCCGGAAGTGATACGGCTTGACCACGAACAAGGCGTGCAGTCCCACCGTAGCGTGGGCCACTTCGTCAAGATGAAGCTGGAGGACCCGCGCCAGTTTCAGCCCGGCCTGTTGAAGATGCCGGACTTCCGGTTCTCCCCGGCGGAGCTGGAGGCCCTGACCGTGTTCGTCACCAGTCTGAAGGCCCGAGTCTATCCCTCCTCGTACCATGCGGCGATGGGGCCCAAGGAGAAGGCGGTCTCCGATGGCCGGGAGATGTTTGCCCGCTACAATTGTCTGGGCTGCCACGAGTACGATCGCAAGAGCCCGCGTAGCAGCGGCCACATCCGGGCCTACTATCCCGCCGAGGAGAAGGCGCTCGCCCCGCCAGTCCTGCACGGCGAGGGACGCAAGGTTCAGCCCCTCTGGGTCCAGCATTTCATCCAGCAACCCATTGCCCTGCGGCCGTGGTTGACGGTGCGGATGCCGACCTTCGGCCTCGATGACAAGGAGGTGCAGGTCCTTTCCGACTACTTTGTCGCGTTGGAGCCCGCGGACCACCCCTTCTACGGCGTGAATCCCTCCACGATCGACAAGCAGGCCATCGCTCAGGGTAAGCAGCAATTGATCGCCTACAAATGCCTCCAATGCCACGTGCTGGACGAGATCCCGGCGGGCAAGAACCCGGACGAGCTCGCGCCGGACCTGAGCCTCACCAAGTCGCGCCTGCGCCCCGAGTGGGTCATCGAATGGCTCACCAACCCACAGGGTTTCCAGCCGGGCACGCGGATGCCGAACTTCTTTTTTTACGACGAGCTGGAGGACGAGGAGGGCGAGGTCGTGGTCGACGACAAGGGCGATCCCGCGCTGGACTACGGCAACGAAACGGCCCAATCCAACGCCGAGCAGATCCAGGCGATCACCGACTACCTGATGGTCCTGGACTCCGCGGAGGCGAAGAAGATGTGGGCCGCGCAGCTCAAGACCGTCACCCAATAGATCTTGTGGTTCGGGTAGGCCCTGCCCATACGATAGGCCCCTTGTGGGCGCCACACTCTCATGCGCAATCAGGACACCGTGCTCTTGTTGACAACCCTTTGGAGGATCCAGTGATGATCACCCCCCCCCTGTCCCGGACGTTCGCGGCCGCCCTCGGGCTTAGCCTGGCCATCGTGATCCCCGCCCACGCCGGCAGCGTCTCCGGCAAGATCACCTACACAGGCACGGCGCCGAAGGCCGAGCAATTGAAGATGGACGCCGATCCGATCTGTATGAAGGCCCACGGCACCATCGCCTCCGAGCGCTACGTCGTCGCCGCGGACGGTGGTCTCAAGAACGTCTTCATCTACGTGAAGGAGGGGCTGGAAGGGAAGACGTTCTCGCCCAAGGGTGAGGTGATCCTCGATCAGGTGGGATGCCAGTACACGCCGCACGTGATCGGTGCGATGGCTGGGCAGAAGATCGAGATCGTGAATAGTGACGACACCCTGCACAACGTCCATCCGCTGCCCAAGGAGAACCGGGAGTGGAATCTGGCCATGCCATTCAAGGGCCAGAAGGTGAAGAAGTCGTTCCGCAAGGCGGAGGTCGGCATCCCGGTCACCTGCAATGTCCACTCCTGGATGAAGAGCTACATCTGCGTGGTCGACAATCCGTATTTCTCGGTCTCGGGTGACGATGGCTCGTTCACCATCAAGGACCTCCCGGATGGTACGTACACCATCGCCGCGTGGCAGGAGGAGCTCGGTGAGAAGACCGCCAAGCTCACGGTAAGCGGTGACACCACGACCTCGTTTACCTTCGAGTAGGCGAAGATCGAGCCAACCATACTGGCTACATATTGGGTCAAGGCCCCCGGTCTCCCGAAGAGGAGGCCGGGGGTTTTGCGTTTCTTGTAGATACACCAGTAGATTCCTCACCGTCCATCTTGAGAAACGCGAGCTCGCGCCTCGATGGCCTGCGCTCATCGGTGCTCATCTGTGGTTACAACCCTTATCGCCCCTATGGCTCGACGCGGAGCGAACGCGGAAAGAACCGAAGCGACGGTATCTCCGGGGTGAGCAACGAGGGCCTTCTTACGTCGTTCTGACATGGGCTCATCTATTGAGGCTCGGCGCGGGAGCGGCACCGTCCATCCACGGGGTGGACGGGAGTGGAGTGGTGCCGCGTGGGCGCGGATTCGCCACTCGCTGGCGGCCGAGGTCACCATCCAGGCGGTCAAGGGGTTCCAGACCGACCGGATCCTTTTGCACGCCTCGGCCCTGACCTACACGACGCTCCTCTCCCTGGTCCCGGGTCTCGCCCTGACCTTTTCGATCCTCAAGGGCCTAGGGGTGCAGCGCCGCCTGGAACCGTTAATCATGGACCGGATTTCCGCCGGCTCGGAGGAGATCGCGCAACAGATCCTGGCCTACATCGACAACACCAACGTCACCTCCCTAGGCACCATCGGCGTAATCACCCTGCTCGTGACCGTGGTGTTGGTGCTGAGCAACATCGAGCGTGCGTTCAACCACATCTGGGGGATCGGCAAGCCGCGGCCCCTGGGGCGGAAATTCGCAGACTTCCTGAGTGTGGTGTTAATCTCCCCATTCCTGCTCCTCACGGCCAGCTCGCTCAACGCCTTCGTCGAGGGGCGTCCCGCCTTCCTGGAGCGGCTGCCGGGGATGAGCCTGATGACCGAGCTATGGGGAATCGGTATCCAGCTCGCCCCATACGTCTTCATGGTGGTCGCCCTGACCTTTCTCTACGTCTTCATGCCCAACACCCGGGTCCGGCTCGGCGCGGCGCTGGTGGGTGGCCTCGTGGCCGGCATCGCCTTGCAGGTCGCGCAGGACGGCTACATCCACTTCCAGATCGGTGCGGCGAAGTACAACGCGATCTACGGTGCGATGGCCCAGTTACCGGTCTTCCTCGTCTGGATCTACCTCTCCTGGGTCATCGCCCTGTTCGGGGCCGAGATCTCCTGGGCCTTCCAGCAGGAGCAGCAGCGGCGGCGCGTCACGATGCGGTTTGCGGATGCATCCGCATGGGAGTGCCTACACATCGAGGTTCTGCGCACCGTCGCGGAGCGCTTTCAGATCGGAGAGGGTGCGACGGCGGCAGACCATGTGATGGCGGCGACTGGAGTGCCGTGGAGCGCCTGCGAGGAGGTTCTGGAGAACCTGACCGAGGTGGGGCTGGTCCTCTCCGATGCCGGGGACCCACCCGGATACCTCCCCGCCATGCCGGCGGAGGCAACCAACCTCTGTAACGTGCGCGAGGCGCTGCAGCCTCTGTTGCCGCACGGCCTGGCGCGGGCGGTGACCCCGCGTCTCGGAGAAGCACTTGCGGCTGGCCACGAGGTCACGGCGTTGCGGACCTCCCTGGCCGAGCTTGTTGAGTCCACCTTTGCCTATAGGGAGAATGAAGCCATGGCTGCCACCGAATCGACCATGCTGCCCCTGGGCACGCCGGCCCCCGATTTCGTTCTGCCCGAGGTCAATGGTGGCGAGATCGCCCGGGCTGATCTTGCCGGTCGTCCCCTGCTGGTGATCTTTCTCTGCCGCCACTGCCCGTTCGTCCAGTGGGTCCGTGCCGAGCTGGGACGGATCGGTCGTGACTACGGTGAGCGGGTGGCGATCGTCGGCATCAGCGCCAACGATGCCTCAAGCTACCCGGACGATCGCCCCGAGAGCCTTGCGGAGATGGTCGCGGAGTGGGGACTGACCTTTCCGGTCCTGTACGACGAGAGCCAGGCCGTGGCGAAGGCGTATCGGGCCGCCTGCACCCCCGACTTCTTTCTCTTCGATGTCCAGCACGAGCTGGTCTATCGAGGACAGCTTGACGACAGCCGCCCGAACAGCGGCGTGCCCGTGACTGGCAACGATCTGCGCGCCGCCCTTGACGCCGTGCTCGCCGGTGATCCGGCGCCTCCCGTCCAGAAGCCGAGCCTCGGGTGCAACATCAAGTGGCGCAAGGGCAACGCGCCGGCGTACTTCGGGTAACCGGTTTTCACCACAGAGGCACAGCGATCACAGAGCGCCGGCCGAGTGCCGGATCTATGGCGGTGGAAATCGCCTCCGCACGTCGATTATTAAGGGGAGCGGAAAATGTTTGATGGATTCCCTAGGAGTCTGTCGGACTTTCTCTGTAAGTGCTTGTTTCCATTGAACGTGAGATTTTGAGCGACGAAACGTAAACGCAACGTTTTCAAGTAGTTACGAGGCTCTTCCGGGCCAAGTCCGACAGACTCCTAGCGAGTTGAATCCCGCCCTACGAGTAGGGCCGACTTCAGTCGGCCTTCACGCGGGCCTCTGGAATCGCGATCGTTAAAACATTTTCCGCTCGGGTTAATAATCACAGAGCCCTCAGAGTACGCTTCGTTCTCCACTCGCCAACAATCGCGCCGCAGACGTCGAGATCTCCGTGACCTCTGTATCTCTGTGGTGAGCCAGAACCAAAGGAGCCGTTGCCATGCCCGGTCTTCCGGATGATGTGAAAGAGGCCTTCGCCGCGAGCGGTGGGGTGGGCTGTACCTACGCCCTGGTCCCGTCCGAGGAGGGCAAGCCGCAGCTCGGGGTGGTGGCCGCTCTGCCCCTAGTCGGACGGCAGGTCGAGAGCGAGGGTGTGGGCATCCAGCTTGGCATGGACGTCCATCTCATGACCCGCGGCGTCGTCTTGCAGACCACTGTCGGGGTCGTGGGCTTGCTGGACGAAATCGTCGACCTCACCATCCTCCTCGATCCCCTCGACGAGCAGCAGGCCTCCCTCGTGGACCTCCTGCGGGGGCAGGAAAAGATCGGGGTCTATGTGTATGCGGCGGAGAGCGGCGACTTCGTCATCGGCAAGGCCGTGCCCGTGGACGACAACATGCGCGCCACCCTGAAAAGGATGCTCGAAGAGGCGCGCAACCACTCCGCCGCGATCCTCATGCCCGACTTCCAGTCTGCAGTAGACGAGTTGGCGGCACGCCAGGCCGGAGGGTAGACGGCATCTCTCCCAGCGGATGGTCGCGAGACCGCGCCAACGGTAGGAGACGAATCCCTCCTGCCTGCCGGCAGGCAGGTCGGCGACCCCGGCCCGAGAGGGCCGGCCGCGCCTGACGGCGCGGGTCGCCGGTGCAACCGGCTCCTACCTTGGGTCGGACGATCGCGCCATGACCCAGCCCCACGGTAGGGGCCGAATCCCTCCGGCGACCCCGGCCCGCAGGGCCTGCCACGCGGGGATCGCCGGTGAGGGTGGCTCGTATCCGTCTGGCTACCAGCGCGGTCGGTGAGCAACGCAGGATGGGCCGGTGCAGGCCGCGCGAGTGGCTACGGTTGGACTCAAACCTCGCGCTGGAGGCGGGCGAAGGCAAAGGCGGCGAAGGCACGAGCTTCGGCCTCCGCCGAGAAGCGTGGCGTGAAGACGTGGGTCTCTTCGTCCGGCCACCACTCGATGAAGCAGTCGCCCCGCTGATTGGGGTGGTCCGGATCGCGCTGGCAGTGGATCTTGTGTGGAGCAATCTCTTCCAGGGCGTCCCACGCCTGGTTCATGGCCTGGGTGGCGGCATTTAGATTGGTGGTGTAGAGCGGGAGCGGCTCGCTCTCCGGTCGTCCCTCGCGGTGCCACCGCACATGTGGCTCGCCATTGTGGGTCACTTCGCCGCCGAGGGCCTCGGCGAGGATCTGGTCACGCATACGGGGTTCGTCAACCTGTTGCCACTCCTCGAACAGGGCGTCGATCTTCTGTTTCACGGCGTTCTCCTTGCGCGTGGATGTCCACCAGTAACAGGTCTGCAGGCCAACATCCTGCCGGGTGCTGCTCCGGTCGCCCCTTGCCGCATGCCACCCAATATAAACGTCTGATGCTCTTGGCACCATGAGCCGGCGGCGGCGTATTCGTCGCATTCGACGGGGGTTGCGTGGACGGCCTCACCACAGGTGACGGCGGAGGGTGGTGGTGGCAAACTCCCCCCTCCGCGTGAAGGTCTTGCCCCGTAAGGAGAACAGCGTGAGCCAGCTCAAGTTGGGGCTACCCAAGGGTAGTCTGCAGGACGCCACCATCGAACTCTTCCGCAAGGCTGGCTGGAAGATCCGCGTCCACTCCCGGAACTACTACCCGTCGATCGACGATGCGGAGATCGCCTGTGCCCTGGTGCGCGCCCAGGAGATGGCGCGCTATGTGGAGGACGGCACCCTCGACATGGGGTTGACCGGACTGGACTGGATCCTGGAAAACCAGGCGCAGGTGGTCGAGGTGGCCGACCTGGTCTACTCCAAGGCGAGCTCCAGGCCGGCGCGCTGGGTGGTGGCCGTCGCCGGCGACTCCCCCTACCAGAACCTGGAAGACTTGCGCGGCAAGCGCATCTCTACGGAGTTGCTGAACTACACCCGGCGCTACTTCGAGGGGCAGGGGATCGACGTCGAGGTGGAGTTCTCCTGGGGGGCGACCGAGGCGAAGGTGGTCGAGGGGTTGGTCGACGCCATCGTCGAGATCACCGAGACGGGCTCCACGATCAAGGCCCACGGTCTGCGCATCCTCCACGAGATGCTGGTCACCAACACGAAGCTGATTGCCAATCCACGGGCCTGGGAGGATCCGTGGCGGCGCGCCAAGATTGAACAGCTCGCCATGCTCCTCAAGGGGGCCCTGGCCGCCGAGGGCATGGTGGGGCTGAAGCTCAATGTCGCCCGGGAGAACCTGCCCAAGGTGGTGGAACTGCTCCCCAGCCTGCACGCGCCCACCGTGTCGGCTCTCTACGACGGCGAGTGGCATTCGGTCGAGACGGTGGCCGCGGAGTCGGCGGTGCGCGACTTGATTCCCAAGCTCCTCGCCGTCGGCGCCGAGGGGATCATCGAGTACCCGCTGACCAAATTGCTGTGATCGCTGCACAACCGATCCGCCCCGCAGGGGCATCCCTGAATCCCCCTCCCTCTGGGAGGGGGCCTGGGGGAGGGCTTATGGGATCTGCACCGCGCCCGACCCCACCGCCCCCACCCCGTCCCTCCCCCGGAGGGGGAGGGTGCCGAAGGAGTGTCCGTCGGGCAGATCGGGTTGTTTCGGGGGGCGTTGGGGACGGCGTTCGGTACCAGCGCCTTGGGGACCCCTCCCGCCCCCACCCCCGGAGGGGGAGGGGGAAAGTCCGTGTCGCCCCCTGGTGAGCCATGCGGCCTAGTCATTGGCGCTGGCTCGTCCCCGCGTTGCTGATCGCCGGGGTGACCGTGGCCCACTACACGGCGAGCACTACCACCCACTTGCCGCACGACATCTTCCGGCGTCTCTACTACCTGCCTATCATCCTGGCGGCCTTCTCGTACGGCTTGCGGGGAGGGGTGGCGGCCGCGCTGGCGACCACCATCGCCTACCTCCCCCACGCCCTGGGCCACATCTCCCACGACCCGGCCGCGCCCATCGACAAGGGGCTGGAGGTGCTGCTGTACAACGTGGTGGGGGTGGTGACCGGCCTGCTGGTGGAGCGCGAGCGGCGCGAGAAGCGCGACCACGAGCGGACCGCCGCGAGCCTGCGCGAGACCCTGGTGGAGCGTGAGGCCCTGGAGGGTGAGCTGCGCCGGCGCGAGCGCCTCGCCGCGGTGGGGCAACTCTCGGCCGGCCTGGCCCACGAGATCCGCAATCCTCTCGGCTCCATCAAGGGGGCGGCGCAGATCCTCACGGACCACGCCCTCCCCCCGGAGGACCGCGAACGGCTGCTGGCGATCCTCCACGAGGAGAGTGGCCGGCTGGATCGGGTGCTCACCGACTTCCTCACCTTTGCCCGGCCCCGCCCGCCCGAGCTGCGCCCCCTCGTCCTGGAGCGCAGTGTGCGTGATACGGTGGCGCTCCTCACCGGAGAGGCGGCGGAGCGTCGCGTGACCATTTCGTTAGCAGCCGCCACCGATCTCCCCGCCGTTGCGGGAGACGATGACCTCCTGCGCCAGGTGGTGTGGAACCTGGCGCGCAACGGGCTGCAGGCGGTGGGGGAGGGTGGACGGGTGGAGATTCGCCTCGACCGCGCCGCGGCCGGCGCGTTTGGAGCGCCCTCACCCGACTTCATCAAGATGAGCATTTCGGATAATGGTCCAGGACTTTCGGACGAGAATCTCGCCTATATCTTTAATCCATTCTTTACCACTCGCGAGGGGGGCACGGGTCTTGGTCTCGCCATCTGCCACCGCATCGTGCAGGACCACGGCGGCACCATCGAGGCGGTGAACCGCCCCGAGGGTGGGGCCCGCTTCGATGTCTACCTGCCGGTCGCGGAAGCGCGGCGAACAATATGAACCCCGCCGTCCCCATCCTGCTGGTCGATGACGATCGCAATCTGCGCGAGGTGACTCGCGTGGGCCTGCGTCGCCACGGCTTCGCGGTCGCTGCGGTTGCCTCCGCCGAGGCGGCCCTCGAAGCGGCGCGCGAGGGCGACTTCGAGGTGGTGGTGACTGACTTGAAGATGCCGGGCATGGGGGGGATGGAGCTTCTGCGCCACCTCCATGGCATCAATCCCGCCATCCCGGTGGTGGTGCTTACGGCGTATGGCTCCATCGAGACGGCGGTGCTGGCGATGCGGGACGGCGCCTTCGACTTCGCCACCAAGCCGGTGGACCTGGACGCCCTTGCCATTACCCTGTGGCGCGCCATCGAACACCGTCGCCTCACGACGGAAAACGCCCGCCTGCGCGCCGTGGTCCGCGCCCACGGCGGCAGCCCGCGCCTGATTACCGCGTCGCCCGCCATGCTCGCCGTGATCGACACCATCCACCAGGTGGCGGATAGCGACGCCACGGTGCTCATCACCGGCGAGTCCGGCACGGGCAAGGAGCTGGTCGCCCGCGACCTCCACGACACCAGCGGCCGCGCCGCCGGCCCCTTCGTGGTGGTTAACTGTGTCGCGTTGCCCGACGAGCTGCTGGAGAGCGAGCTCTTCGGCCACGTCAAGGGCGCCTTCACCGGCGCCCTGCACGACCACCCCGGCCGGTTCCGTCAGGCGGACGGTGGCACCCTGCTGCTCGACGAGATCGGCGACATGCCCCACGCCCTGCAGGCCAAGCTGCTGCGCGTGATCGAGAGCGGCGAGGTCGATCCAGTGGGGGGCGTCGCGCCGGTGGCGGTGGATGTGCGCCTCATCGCCGCCACCAACGTCAACCTCGAAGCGCGGGTCGCCGCAGGGGGTTTTCGCGAAGACCTCTTCTATCGCCTGAACGTCGTCCCGATCCACGTGCCGCCCCTGCGTGAGCGTCCCGAGGACATCGCCCTGCTCGTCGACCACTTCCTCGAGGAGATGGCCGGCAGCGACGTGACGATGGATGCGGCCGCTCGCCAGGCCCTGCTCTCGTATGGCTGGCCCGGCAACGTGCGCGAGCTGAAAAACCTCTGCCGGCGCCTCGCCCTCCTCACCCGCGGCGAGACGATCGGGCTCGGCGACCTGCCCGAGGCGATCCGCCGGGGCTCGGCCGGTGGGGCGTCGCCCGCCAGCGTCGCCGATGTGTCGAAGGCCACGACCCTACCAGAGATGGAGCGGGCCATCGTTCTCCAGGCCCTCGAGGACCACGACTGGAACCGTTCGGCGGCCGCTCGCACCCTCGGCATCCCCCGCCACGTCCTCCTCTACCGCCTCCAGAAATACGGCATCACCCGGCCGTCGGGGCGCTGACAGCGCGACTCCCGCGAGGTGGTTTCTCTCGGGCCCTCGCGGCTGGCTGGCGCGGATCAAGATGACGTTTTGACTAGGCCACCGGGGGTCCATAATATCCCTCTGCAATCAATCACTTGGAGTGGCCCGTGGCCGTCTTGCCGTGTTCTGTTCGCGATCTCGCGCTCCTTCCGGAGGAGGAGTTGCATGCGCGTGCCCAGGCGGCGCGCGCGGTGTTGGGTAGCCGGGCCGTGATCCTCGGCCACCACTACCAGCAGGAGAAGGTGGTGCGCTATGCCGACTTCCTCGGCGATTCGCTGAAGCTCTCCCAGCAGGCGGCGCTCCAGGCCGATGCGGAGTACATCGTCTTCTGCGGCGTCCACTTCATGGCCGAGGTGGCGGATATCCTGCGCCAGGGCGATCAGAAGGTGGTGCTGCCCGACCTCTCCGCGGGCTGCTCAATGGCGGACATGGCGAGCTACGAGCAGGTGATCGACGCGTGGGACGAGCTGGGGACGGTGGTGCCGAACGGCGAGATCACGCCGGTCACCTACATCAACTCCGCGGCGGACCTGAAGGCGTTCTGCGGCGAGCACGGCGGCACCGTGTGCACCTCGTCCAATGCGTCGCGGGTCTTGGAGTGGGCCTTTGCGCGGCGACCGCGGGTGCTCTTTTTCCCCGATCAGCATCTGGGCCGGAACACCGCGACGGCGATGGGTATGCCGGACGATGCGATGGTCGTGTGGGACCCGGACCGGCCGCTCGGTGGCAACACCCGCGAGGCGATCCGCCGGGCGCGGGTGATCCTCTGGTCGGGCTATTGCAGCGTGCACCAGCTCTTTCGCCCAGAGCATGTGGACCTGGCGCGCGAGCGGGATCCGGAGGTGCGGGTCGTGGTCCACCCGGAGTGCTGTCGCGAGGTGGTGCAGAAGGCCGATGCGTACGGCTCCACCGAGTACATCGTCCAGGCCATTCGCAAGGCCGCGGTGGGCAGTCATTTCGCGATCGGTACGGAGCTGAACCTCGTCTCGCGCCTGGCCAAAGAGCACCCGGAGCACCAGATCGACTTCCTCGCGCCGATGCAGTGCTTCTGCTCGACCATGTACCGCATCGACCTGCCGCACTTCACCTGGACCCTGGAATCCCTGGCGATGGGGGCGGTGGTGAATCAGATCACGGTGCTGGAGGAGGACAAGCACTGGGCACGCATGGCACTGGAACGGATGCTGAGCGTCTGACCCGAATGCGCCGGCGTCGCGCGCCATGGCATGGCCGTGAAGGTGGCGCCCCGTGGTGACGGCTTGGCGGGCAGCCCCTACCCCGCATTTCTCACCACAAATCTGCTGCGAGCGTGCCACTACGCGAATCTGCTGACCCACCTCGTCCGAGGTAGGAGCCGGTTGCACCGGCGACCCGCGGCCGGTGGCCGCGGCAACCCGGCGCCGTCCGGCGCCTGCCTGTACGGGTCCGCACGCAGACCGGCGGCAGGCCCTGCGGGCCTGGGTCGCCGAAGGGATTCGGCTCCTACCGGGATTCCGGGGGCACGCCGCGATTCCCCAACAAAGGGTAGGAGCCGGTGGCACCGGCGATCCGCGCCGCCAGGCGCGGCCGGCCCTCGCGGGCCGGGGTCGCCGATGGGAATTGGCTCCTACCTGCGGGCCGGCCAGGATCTACGCACGTTGGCACGGTCTCGCACCCATCCGTGGTGAGAAATGCGGGCTAACGATGGCAGGCAGGGGGGCCTCATTCACCTGCGGGGTCAGATGAGGTCCACGCCATTGACCGCGCGGCGCGGGACACGAGTAGGGCGGGCGCTGCTCACCATGCTGGGCGAAGCCCGGCCTACAGAGAGTGCGCACGACGATGGCGTCGACGATCGCGGTGGGTTGCTGAGGGTGGTGTGCGGTGCGGCGGTTGGCGCATCCTCCGGGTGGGCGATGGGACCACTCACCCCGGTGGCACGGATGCCGATAGGCGAGGCATGAGGGCTCGACTTGCGAAGTGGGTAGGTGTCCTTGCCGCCGCGATGGTGGTGCTCGCGTCGCCTTCGGCGGGGGCAGATCTCTACCGCTGCCTTGCAGGCGACGGCACGCTCCACTTCTCCGATGTGCCGCTGACACGCGCACATCGCCCGATGAGCGCTGCGTGGGCGCGAATCGGGCACGATCGCCGGCGCGACGGCGGACGGCTGCGCCTGTCCGGTAAGTTCTCGCAGGAGGTATCGCGCGCGTCGGCCGCGACCGGTCTCGATACGCGACTCCTGCATGCGGTGATCGCGGTGGAGTCTGATTACCAGCGGGAGGTCGTCTCCCCGAAGGGGGCGATGGGGTTGATGCAGCTCATGCCGGGGACGGCCGCAGCGCTCGGCGTCATCGATCCATTCGATCCCGAGGAGAACATTGTGGCCGGCGCGCGGTACCTGCGCCGCCTGTGGGACCGGTTCGGTGACCTCACCCTGGCCCTCGCTGCGTACAACGCCGGGCCGGAGCGGGTCGAACAATTCGGTGGCATGCCGCCGTTCGCGGAGACGGAGGGCTATGTTGCCCAGGTGCGTCGCCTCTACCCGGAGGGGGAGTGGCAACACGCGGCCGGCGGGGCGACACTCATTAGCCGCATCTACGAGGTCCGCCTGGCCGACGGCAGCGTACTCTATACCGATACGCCGCGCTGAGTAGCTTGTCCCCACCGCGTTGCCGCGGTGGGGCCTGTGGCGGCGTCAGCGTACCTCGATGGTGGCGCGCCGGAGTTCCAGCGGCTCGCTCGTCCGGCCACTCTGTGAGCCGCGTTGCTCCAACGCCTTCAGGGTCTCTGCGCCGTCGACCACCTCGCCGAAGATGGTGTGTTTGCCATCGAGCCACGGGGTGGGCACGAAGGTGAGGAAGAACTGGCTGCCGTCGGTGCCGGGGCCGGCATTGGCCATGCTCAGCAGCCCTGGGCGATCGTGGCGGAGCGCGGGATCGCACTCACTACCGTACTGGTAGCCGGGGCCACCGGTACCGGTGCCGCGCGGGCATCCGCCCTGGGCCATGAAGCCGGAGATCACACGGTGGAAGGCGAGGCCATCGTAGAAGCCGAGGCGGGTCAGGTAGACGGTGCTGGAGACGTGCATCGGGGCGACCGCCGGCATCAGGCGGATCACCATCGGCCCGTGGTTGGTGTCGAGGTGCCAGAGGTATTCGGCGGCGGTATCGAAGGCGACGCTCGGCGGCTTCGGGAGTCGCAGCCGCCAATCGGACGGGGCCGTATCGATGGACTGTTCGGCGATGAACCGGTCGATGGTCGAGATGGCGGGATTATCGCCGGCGGCGGATGGCGTCTGCTCCACGGAGGTTTCCTCGCAAGGGGTGCACTGCGGCGTGGCGACGATACCGCGGGTCGTAACGCAGATAAAGCGCCGCCGGTGGATCGTCGGCCATGGGGATAACGGCCATCCCATCAAGGCGCGGGGCTACGTTGTAGGTTTGTGGGCCGCGGTCACCTCATTATATGTTCGTTAGATTATATTAATACGTCTTCGTTTATGGTTCATGCTAGTCGCTTTTTTGTTTCTTGTATGAAGCATCCATCATGAGTGTCGACTCGTTTTATTTTGGATTGATGTAATGGATCTTTCATGCGCGCCGATAAATGGCGCCGGAGGGAAATCCAAAGCCTACACAGGCGCTGATAGCGTCTTTTTATCAACTGGTTTTGCTTCGGCAAAATAGGGGGCAGCGATGATCTCGTTGGCTAAACAATGGATGATCACGGCAAGCGTCACCTGTCTGTTGACTGCATGTGGTGGCGGTGGTGGGGGGGGATCTTCCACCGATGCGGGAACCACCACTACGGACGGCGGTACCACGACCACGGATGGAGGGTCCACGACCACGGGCGGTGGTGGGACGACGACCGGGGGAGGCGGGACGACCACCGTCGCGGGGGTCGAGCTGCCATCCAACATGAGTGTGGTGACCGCCGTGGACGGCGCGGTGACGACCGCATCCCTGGCCGATGTGGGTGGCTTCGGCGCCGACTCCGACTACGCCTCGGATCCGGCCGAGGTGCATGTGTTCGATCCGTCGATGGAGGCCCTCGGCACCGTCAACATGATCCTCTGCCTGATGGACCAGATCCGCGCGGCGGACATGGTCAATCAGGGGGCCTATATCGCCCTGGTCGACGAGGACATGTGTGAGGAGGGCAGCAACGACAGCGGTGCGAGCTCCGGCGGACAGGCGAGCACCAGCAACGTGAAGAGGTACAACAAATGGACCATCGTCTCGACCCGTGAGAGCAACGACGCGCCGATGATCGTCAAGATCTGGGTCCCCGGGAAGGGCCACCCGGAGGATCCGCGCGACGCCCAGAAGATCCTGGTAGAGGTGACCGCGAGCGAGGGTGTCAGCGACACGAAGCCGTTCGGTAGCTTTGTGCTGAACTTCCACGGGGTGGCCGACGCGGGCTTGGTGGGCGGCACCGCCGGGACCATGGCGACCCTGATGAAGGGGACGCTGCAGACCGTCGACAACGATCTGGGCCCGCCGCAGTTCCGATTCGCGGAGGTCGGCGGCGAATACGCGAATCCCGCGATCACCGACTTCGCCGACCGACAGGCGGCGAGCGTCGTGCTCGACGACGCCGCTGGCACCGGCGGGGTCGCCAAGACCCTCACCGACTTCATGGACGGTTGGGGCAGCATGGCGGAGACCTACGTGGTGGCGTTCAACGAGACCCACCTCCTCCGGGGCAAGGACACCAACGGGGACGACACCACGGATGCCCAGACCTGCATGTCCCGGGGCGACTTCAATACCCAGGTATGGCGCTACAACCTCTATCACGCCGCCGACGGCACCTTTGCCGGCGCGGCGGTCACCGCCGGCCAGCGGGTGGAGATGAGTTCCGGCTTCCCGTTCCGCTACGCCACGGGCGGCGAGACCGTGGACGGCTGGCTCGGCTATTGGGGGCCGTGGGTGGAGGGTGACCAAGCGCTCCCGGATGGTGCGACCATCACCAAGATGAGCTTCGACGGCGGTGCGACCACCGACTACACCGTGCACATCTCCGACGGCCGGTTGATCCGGCGCACGGCGAACGAGCTGGCGATCGCCAAGCTGGCCGGCGAGCAGCTCTTCTTCTGGGGGGAGAACCCGGCGACCCACGAGCAGCGCCAGTGGCTCGCCGAGCTGAACGCCGACACCCTGGCCTTCGAGATCACCGGCAGCGTGGAGTGGGGAGACAGCGGGCCGGAGGTGACGCCCATCGATGTCCCGGTCGACCTCACCCCCGAGTTCGATGGTGGCAACCTCTGGATGTGGTCCGACGGCCTCGGTGGCAACATCGTCTACGTCCACAACTCCGCGGTCCCGGCCGCCAACCGCATGGTGACCTTCTATGCGGAAGAGACCGTCTACCCGAATGACGCCACATTGTTCGGGAGCGACATCAGCGCCACCCTGTATTGCTACGATCGCTGCCTGAAGGGCGGCCTGACCCAGGAGGACGTCGCCGCGGCGACCCACGAGTGGGACCTGTACTATCCGAACGACGGCACCGCTCATGCCTACACGTTGACCGTCACCGACGGCAAGGCCGTGCTCAGCAATGCCGATGGTGAGGTGTCGACCGTCGGCCTCGACCTCGCCTCCCTGGGCATCGGCTGGGGCATGCAGACCGGTGAGATGGTGACCGACGCCAGCGGGATCACCCATCCGTGGGAGATCTACAACCAGCCCGTCTCCTATCGCTGGGAGACCGGCTCGAACAACTGGAACCGCCTCATCACCGTGACCGATGCCGACGGCGGTGTGGTCACCTTCGACAAGCCCCTGCAGTTCACCTACGCGCTGGAGGCCGGCGACGAGGCCAATGGCGACCCGGGGAACAACGCCGGTAAGGTCTTCCTGCTGCAATACGAAGGCGCCGGGAACTTGCACGGCTTCCCCTGGAAGGAGGACCCGGCGACTCACCGCTGGTACTCGGCGGTGACCCTAAAAGACGGCGTCCAGCTCAGTGACGGGACCCACGATTTCGTGGTCAAGGGGCTGGGCATGGAGCAGTCGATGCAAGAGGCTGCGGGAGAGTGCTCGGCGCTCAACGTCGACAACCTCTTCGCCGACCCGGCGGTCGCCCTGCTGACCGCCGAGGCCATCGGCACCGTGGTCCACACCTGGGCCGACAAGCCGGTGGTCACCGACCCGCCGGCGGTGATCGAGGGCAACGTGCAGTAGCCGCCACCGCGTCGCCCCTCGGGACAGAAATAGGCTCTCCCCCCGGGGGAGGGCCTATTTCTTGCAGCACGAGCCAGCGGACAACCGCATCATGTGGGTCGCAGGATACTCCCCAGCCAGGGAGATGGTGTGCGGCGCCACCTGCTACCGACATCATCGGCGTCCACTGCCGTTCCTGGCCGCCCGTCCCGCGCGCCTACCGCGGAGCCTCCCGTGATGCGCCGCTCAGCTCTCGAAGAATCACGACGTGGTCCTGCGGGACTGTGAGGCCCCGAGGTCACCGTGTCCATGTAGGCATCCGACCGCCCCCTACGTCTTCTCGAGCGGAAGTTCCTGCAGCAGGCGTTTCTTCTCGTGACGCAGAAACTCGCGCACCTCGGGTGGCATGACCGTTTGAATCTGTCGGGTTCACTCGGCCACGTAGGGGGCGAGCACCGACCCCATCAGCGGAGTGGTCCCCGCAGGCGCGAGCAGCACCACCGCCGCCGCGTACAGCCCCGACACCACGAGGGCGCCGCCGATGAGACCGAGACCGGCGCCCGCGAGGCGGTTGATCCAGTTCACGCCCCACAGCACCAATATCTGAGTGACTAGCCATCCCGGGAGGCCGATTACCACCATCGTGCTCACAAAGAGGACCAGATAGGCGGCCGTGTTGGCTGCTGTCGGGGACATCCAGCCGGACAACCAATGGCCGACCTCTGCCTGAAACAGCCTGGCCGCCAGCAACCCCCCGACGACCGCCGCCACCGAGAATGCAATCCGCACCAGGCCGCGCCACAGGCCGAAGGCGATGGCGAGAGCGGTGATCGCGATCGTTGCCATGTCGAACCAGTGCATACCTCTCTCCTTGGTTGAGGAGCTCTGCGGTTAGGCAGGGGATCATGCCCACTTTTGACCGGAGACGGGTGGGGCCCGGTCGTCGTTGGCCACATGCGTCTTCCAACAACGGTGAATTGTTACCCGTCTCCTCGGCATGGCATGGGGCGAGGGTGGCAGCGTTCACGATGACACCTCAACGATGACACCGGGCATGAACGGATTTGGCGAGATCTTCAGGGCGCTCACTGTGCTGCTGTGGCTGGCGTTGTGCCTTGGGGTAGTCTTCGTGTTGGTCACATTGCAGAGGGTTTCGCAGCGGCTGGCTGCGATGGCGGTGGTGCCGGTCCTTGTGGGGATCGCCGTCACCTACGGTAAGGAGGCGTGGGCGGGAATGGCAGGGATGGACCAGCTCTGGGTGGTCGTCGGACTCCTGGTGGGGATCCCCTTTGTCATGGCGCACTTCCTGTGGCCCGGGCTGTGTACCGCTGTTTTCGGCAACCTTTTCTACGATCTCTTGCGGTCCGTGCTCGCCTGCCCACTGCGGCTCCTGGCCGCGCCTTTTCGTTTGATCGCCGTGCTGTGGCGGCGGCTGCCCCCCTCTCTGCCAACGTGCGTGAGACAGCTCGCTCCCCGAAGTTTAGTGTAGAAGGGCGATTAAGGATCGTGTGATGAGCCACGGCATTTCGGCAGCACTCCCCCTGGTCGAGAACCGGGAGACTGA
>Ga0326597_10001442_pt1 | contig 38585 bp, 36 predicted proteins | sample RVTome_12_FD_203789 | JGI IMG/M metagenome (GOLD analysis project Ga0326597, IMG submission 203789) | Soil microbial communities from uranium-contaminated site in the Upper Colorado River Basin, Wyoming, United States - RVT100D185 | ecosystem: Environmental > Terrestrial > Soil > Contaminated >... | reverse complement strand
CGAGCGCACCCCACTGGATCAGCTACTTACCCTGTCCGCGCCGGAACCAATCATCGCCGCTTCGGCCAAACAGTTGAATTTGTTCGAGTAACATTGGGACACTACTGACTTTGCCATACAGAATACAGTATGTATAATCTGTATGCAATGATCTCTACGCTCACCCCGACGGCAACCCTGGTTGAACAAACCTACCAAGCAATCCTGAACGCAATTTGCCAGGGCGGATTAGTTGCTGGCGAAAGGCTGACTCAGGAGCGAATTGCCGGTTTGTTGCAAGTCTCTCGTCAACCGGTCGGGCAGGCGCTTACGATTCTTAAGACGCAAGGGTTCGTTAAGGAGAGCGGGCGTCGCGGCGTAGTCGTTGCGCATCTGGAACCGCCATTCTTTAAAGCAATCTATGAGTTACGTTCCGCTATTGAGCCAATGGCAGCGCGTCTTGCCGCTCCGCGAATTACTGAGCAAATGAGGCGAGAAGGCGACGCAATTATTAAGGACGGCTACCGCGCAGTACGTACTGGCGAACTGCAGGGGCTTGTTGAGGCCGATGCCCGTTTTCACACCTATATCTATCGGCTTTCAGGGAACCCGCTCATTGGCGAAGTCATGGGCATGTATTGGAATCACTTGAGGCGCGCAATGGGTGAGGTACTTCGGACTAAAGGCGAGGGCAAGATCGTCTGGAGGCAACACGAGGAGATCTTCCATGCGCTTTCTGCGGGGAACGGCAAGGAGGCTAGTCGCCTTGCCGAGGTGCATCTCCAGTCAGCGGTTGTGCGAGTGCTCGCGGCTGTAGAAGCACGTACCGGGAACGGGCGTGAATGAATCGGGTCGGATGCAGCCTATAGAGGTGTTACGAGAGCCGTCAACATATCAGTCGAATCATAAAACGTGGCGATTATGAGACAGAAACGCATTAATTTGACGGGGACGATCACGCTTCTGCGTGAATTGCCTTCGTATCGCCTAGGTTTGGCAGCATAGCCTTTAACAGGAGAGCGCGATGTCCCGAAACGGCAATCAGTGGGAAAGCCCACCCGACCTACCTGAGAATAACTACGTTAGCTCAGAGATCTATACCGACGAGGAAATCTATAAAGCGGAGCTTTCCAACATTTTCAAGAAAACATGGCAACTCGCATGCCATGAAAGTGAGATCGCAGCTGTAGGAGACTATCGCGCGGTGACAGTAGCCGACACGCCACTAATAGTCGTTCGAGGCGATGACGAGCAAGTTCGCTGTTTTCTCAATGTCTGCTCCCATCGCTCGTCCAAGGTTGTGTACGAGGCAGCCGGAAACGCGAAAAGGCTTGTGTGTCCTTTCCATCTATGGACGTACGACACAAAGGGTGAGTGCGTAGAGCGACCGCGTGCGTGTGGCTACGATGCGCACGGCCCAGAAGCGGGAAAGATGGGACTGCGCCAGATTCGCTCCGAGATGCGGCATGGAATCGTTTTTGTCAATCTTGATGACGCTGCGCAATCGCTATCCGACTATACCGGCAATTCCTGGGACGTCATCGATGAGGTTCTAGGCAGTGGACCACTTGAAGTCTTTCATCATCATCGTTTTGTGGTCGAAGCTAATTGGAAGCAATGGCACGAGACGAATATGGAGCTGTATCACGAGTGGGGTCACTCTGTGAACAGGCGTACCAGCATCATGGCAAAAGGGTACTTCGATCGGAAATGGGGAATGCATCCAAACGGTCATGGATGGTTGAATCCATCGGCCGACTTCGTTGTGAATTACGCCAATTACAAGGGCTGGTCAAATAGAGATGAAAAGCCTCTACCTGGCTTACTGCCTAACGAGTATCGCATCCTCGACTTGTTTCCTAACACCACGATTATGATGCGATCGACGAATATACGGATCGATCGCTCGACACCTCTGGGGCCTAATAAGACATTGGTTGAGTACCGAGGGCTCGGCATTAAGGGGGAGAGTGCAGAAGACCGTGCAATGCGGCAGAAGCATCACAATCAATTTTGGGGTCCGTTTGGGCGTAACCTCCCGGAGGACATCTTGTTCGTCCAGGCGGTATCACCCAACAATCAAAGCCAGGCAGCCAAGTTCGGCATTTTCTCTCGATACGAAGATGGGAAAACCCAGGATGACGAGATCATTCGCGCTTACTACCGAGCCTGGAGCCGTCATATGGGGATTAGTGCAAGTGCGCCAAAACGACGTCCACGCAAGGTCGCTGTGGCGGCGTCCGTGAAGGGAGGATGATGAATTCGATCCGGGACAAAGTATGGGGGACCATATTCGACCTAGCGGACGCGCTTGATAAGGAGCAATTTGTAGATTTCGTGGGCCTGTGCGCGCCGGAGTTTAAGTATCGAATTTGCACGTACAGCCCGGAGCTCAGGAAAGATATGGTTCTGATGGAGCAGACTCGGGAAGAGCTCGCCAGTCTATTTACGAACCTGTCACAGCACGTCCGGATGATAGGGAGCTTTAGTAGGCAGTTGGCCGTGGGTAAATTGTCTCCGGCCGGAGAAGATCAAAAGAAGTTTATCGCCATATCTCCGTTTACGGTTTACTACACGGACATCGAAGGTGTTAGTCGAGTATATGCGGTCGGGCGTTACATAGATCGTTTGCACGTAGCCGAAGAGCAGGTGCTTTTAGAGGCGCGCGAGGTTCGATTGGATACTCGAGATCTGTCGCCGGGATGCCACGTTCCACTGTAGCGCCACATTCACTCTTGAAGTCCGAGGGACTTACTTTATTTAGTTAGAGAGGAGATCTAGCATGGAACAGAACGCGGCCTTAAAGGAAAAGCAAAGTGTTGTCGACCCGGTCGAAGACTTCTTGACCTCAGATGCGGTAAAGATCTTCGACGGCACTAACTGGCGAAACGCTAAGGAGGGAGCGACTTTTGACGTTGTAGCGCCCGGTTCGGGAAAGCGTATTGCCAAAGTGGCTTCCGCTCAACCGGAGGACGTAGATCACGCAGTAAGGCAATCTCAGCGCGCGTTTTCAGAGGGAGAGTGGGCACGCATGGCGGCCTCAGATCGTGCCGTTGTACTGCACAGATTGGCGGATCTAATAGACGCCAATTTGGATGTCCTCGCTGAAATTGAGTGCCTTGACGTCGGAAAGCCATTGAGCAATGCGCGAGCTTTGGATATTCCTATGGCAGCGCAGACGTTTCGCTATTACGCGGATCTCGCTGTACATACGAGAACACGCGACCCGATCGGCGTTACTAAGATGGCCGCCAGTCGAGTTCGTCATCCAGCGGGAGTCTGTGCCTTCATCATCCCATGGAATTTCCCATTCTTGCTTGCAGCTTGGGGCGCGGCACCCGCGCTAGCTGCAGGGAATACGGTTATCCTAAAGCCGGCAGAAGACACCCCGCTCTCCACTCTGTATCTCGCGAAGCTTGCCCAACGTGCAGGCGTGCCATCGGGTGTGTTTCAGGTATTGCCCGGACTAGGAGAGATTGCGGGCGCCGCGCTTGCAGGACACCCCGGCATCAAACGTATGGGATTTACCGGTTCCCCGGAGGTTGGTCGTCTAGTGGCAGAAGCTTGCGGACGCAATCTCGTCCCGGTGAAGCTTGAGTTGGGCGGAAAGGGGGCGGCGGTGGTATTCGAAGATACAGACGTGGAAAGTGTAGCGAATTCTCTTGTTCAAGCTATTACCCTAAACGCTGGCCAAGTTTGCTGCACCGCGTCCCGCTGGCTTGTTCACGAAAAGATATGGGACAAGTTCGTCGATGCAGCAAACGGCGCAATGGAACGCGTAAAGATAGGGCACGGATTGAAGGAAGATACGGAGATGGGCCCTGTCGTAAGCAAGAAGCAAGTAAACAGGGTTTTGGGTTACTTGAGCAAGGCTGAAGGTGAGGGAGCGAGAGCCCTTAGGAAAGGTGGCCAGGCAAAGGTGACAGGTTTTGAGGGGGGATTCTACCTGCAGCCGGCGCTACTTACAGGAAAGCCCAACAACATTGCCGCCCGGGAGGAAATCTTTGGGCCCGTCGCGTATGCAATGCCCTTCAAAGATGAAACCGAGGCGGTCACTATGGTCAACGAGTCCCCGTATGGCTTGGCGAATAGTGTTTGGACGAATGACCTCGGTCGAGCGCAAAGAGTCGCGGAATCGATGGTCGCTGGTAACAGTTGGATTAACGCCCATAACGTTCTGGCCTTAGGAATCCCATATGGGGGGGTTAATCAGAGTGGGTATGGCGGCGGAGTACTGGGGCCGGACACCTTGTTTGACTACTACCGCATGCAATCAGTCGTCAGGCCGCTGGCATAAGACGAAGAAGGCGGTGATCCAACAGGGTCGCCGCCTAACCAGCAATTCCGGCAGTAGCGCCTAATGTGATCGACCTAAATAGTGAGGAGGAGAACATGAGTGAAGACCAGGATGGGAAGAATGCGCGTCGTCAGTTTTTCAAAGTATCGGGTCGCTATGGCATCAAAGTGGCGATGTTTGCGGCTACTGTGGGGACTACTGGGGGACTAGCAGCTTACGCTGCGCGAGAAGCACACGCGCAACAAGCAGCGAAGTACAGGTTGCGTATCGGCGCATCGGTTTATAGCCCCGCCACCGAACGACTGCTGCCGACAGGCATTTACGATTTCGCGGAGCATCTGCAGAAGATTACAGACGGCGCCGTACACGTAAGCATAATTGACAGTGCCCGAGCGTGCGCCGAAGATGCCTGCGGAACACGTGTTGCTCAAGGAGTACTAGACATTGGTGTGTCAGCTCCCCACAACTTAGCTTCAGTCATGCAGTACGCCATTGCGGCTCACTGGACTTTCTTGTGGGATGACCACACGGAGTACATGAACTTTCTGATATCAGATCAGTACGACAAACTGTACCGAGATGTGATGCGCAAGGCCTATAAGGTTGAAGTACTGTTTGGCGGTAGCGAGATGCGCAATCTTTACATGGGTCTGGCTTATCGAGGGCGCCAAGAGATAGCCACCCCAGCGCAATTGAAGGGCTCGAAAATTCGAATTACAAATAGCCCGATGATTCAGGCGTTTGTGGCTAGCTTGGGAATGAACCCGATTCCGCTAAGTTGGACTGAACTTTTGGAAGGTCTCAAGTCCGGCATTGTGGATAGTACCGAAACCTATCCTGGCGCTATCGCGGCGTTCGGGATGACGGGTGTTGTAAGTCAGGAGGTGAAGCTAAGCTTTACCCCTGGGGGACAACTTGTTTTTATGAACTCTGGAATCCATGACAAGTTGCCGGTGAGCATACGGTCTGCGATTCGCGAAGCGTCCAAATACGCGATGGTGACGCGGTACAACCGCATGGCTGAAGCTAGGGCAGGAATAGCAGCAGCTTTCTCGAAAGGGAACATAAAGGAGATCAAACTTTCTGAAGCGCAAATGGCCGAGTTTCGTGGAATTGGTGCGGTAGAAAGGAATCCTAAACTTTATAGTGACTTAAGGCGGCAGCTAGACAGTATTGCCGGGTTCGATGTGTATGAAGAGATGAAGGCATTTCAAAAAACCGTCTCCGGCAAACCGTACGCCGGCTGAAGACATCACAAATGCACCGCTTCGACCAGATCTTGACGTGGTGCGAAGAAGTGGTGATGGTCGTCAGTTATATGGCGCTGATTTTCCTCGTGGGGCTTGAAGCTATTAGGCGGATTGCGTTCGCGCAGCAGGCTGCATGGGGCCCTGAGGTTGCGTTGTTCGCCTTTATTTGGTTGTCGTGGTTCGCGATGTCTAACGGAATCCGGCGAGGCACACATCTGGCGTTTACGGAGTTTCGCCAGAAATTGCCTCGCATTTTTCGTGATGCGCTCGAGCTGCTCGATTGCGTTCTATGGCTAGTGATCGGGGCGGTAGTCATATACGCATCGATGAGCGTAGTGGAGATGAACTTGCGCTTCAATCAAGTCATTTTTGGGACACAAGTACCTCTGGTCGTGGCAAGTGTGTCTATACCCTTAGCTTGGACCTTTGCTCTACTTCGGGTTTTTCAGAAAGCCTATTGGATTTGTACGCACGACAGATCGAGAAGCACCACGGTTGCAGTGAGGGAGTCGGTATGAGTAGATCCCACACCATTCCTCATCCCGCACTTCGGTAACCGCAAGTACATGATCTGGGTCAGTAGTGTCCCAATGTTACTCGAACAAATTCAACTGTTTGGCCGAAGCGGCGATGATTGGTTCCGGCGCGGACAGGGTAAGTAGCTGATCCAGTGGGGTGCGCTCGAACATGGTCAGGCTCAGGATCTGTAGGATTTCATACAGGCTCGCCGCGAGGTTGAGCCATTTCTTGACGATGGCCACCAGTACGTAGACCGAGATGGCGATCCAGATTTGCGATTTCACCGCGTTCTCGCTGGTGCCGTAGAAGGCCTTGATCCGAAGATGCTGTTTGATCCATTTGAAGAACAATTCGACGCGCCAGCGCAGCCGGTAGAGCCGGGTGATGGTGAGCGCGGGCAGCGCGAAGTTGTTGGTCAGGAACACGAGCCGCTTGCCGGATTCGGGATCGCGAAAGCGGATGCGGCGAAGCGGCGCCTCGAAGCCCTTGCGGGAATAAAACACAGTCAGCACCACGGTCTGGTCGCAGATGAGGCCCGTCGTTCGGTCCACCGGATGCGAGTAGCGGCGCTGCGCCTTGAGGTTCGATTTGGCACGCGTGACGAAGAAGCTTCCCGCTTCGTGAAACCGCGCCAAGCGCTCGAAATCGATGTAGCCCCGGTCCATCACGTAGAAGGCGCCGGGCTCGGGCACGAGTTGATCGAGGATGTTGACATCGTGCATCTTGCCGTCGCTCACGAAGACAAAGGACGGAATCGGCCCGCGCAAATCGAGCAGCGTATGGAGCTTCACCGCCGCCTTGGTCGATCGAAACGGTGCCCAGGCAAACACCGACAGGCACAGATCGATCGTGGTGGAGTCCAGCGCGTAGACCGTGTCCTTCAGTTCCACCCCGAGCGGCTCCTCGGCGTAGAGCCGGCGCGCAATCCCGATCAGGCTCTGGGCGAAGTCGCAGTAGATGCGCCAGTCGCGCATGCCGTTGGCGTTGGCCAGGGTGTTGCGCGCGACGTTGCCGCGCAAACCCATGTGGTAGCGCTTGGAAGCTTGTGCCCGAAGGCAGGCTTCGATGTCGCGCAGGCTCTCGCGGTAGGTCAACTGCGCAAACGCCATGCTCAAGTATTGGTCCAGGCAGGAGAAGCTCTTGACTTTGTGCTCCCCCGCATAGCGAGCGACGCAGCGCCGAAACGTGGTGAGCGGCAAGTGCTGCATGAGCTGCGCGAAAACGAGCTGGCCTTCGTTCATCGAATCCCCGGGCGAAAAGGTTCGCCGCAGGGTCGCAGAAGTGCACTTCGCACTTCAAATCGAGACCAGACGAGAATCTCGATTTCTGACGCATGCTCAATGAGTTGGAAATGATCGAGGCCTCAACGTTGGGACACTACTGGAGGAGGCGTTTAGATAACTCGCGCCCTTACCCATCATAAAAGCGGAGACGCGATCATGTATCTCCTTCTCTTCCATTTACAAAGAGGCACGGATAACCGCTAGCCATGAGTGACGTCATTCGAGTGATAGTTGCCAAAGTCGGCCTGGACGGCCACGATCGTGGAGTCAAGATCGTTGCTCGGACACTACGCGATTCGGGCATGGAAGTGATTTACACTGGGTTGCATCGCACGCCCGAAGAGGTTGTTGACGCTGCGGTACAGGAAGACGTAGACGTGATAGGCATTAGCATCCTTTCCGGCGCCCATATGACGATGTTTCCGCGCCTGCTCAAGCTTCTCAAAGAGCGCGATGCCGAGGACATCATTTTGGTTGGCGGGGGAGTGATGCCGGACGAGGATGTGGCGCAGCTTAAGGCGCAGGGAGTCAAGGAGATCCTCCTGCAAGATACGCCACCGGACGCCATCGTCAGCACAATCCGCCGCCTCGTCGCAGAGCGCGGACCCAAGTAGAGCGGCGCATCATGGAGTGCTGGTCTTTTCCTCCGACTTACGACCCGGATTACTTTCCCCATCCTGATGCGCGTTACTGGTTTACGCGTCGTGAAACTATGCCAGCCGCTGATCGCGAGGTGGCAATCCTTGAGCGCCTTCAGCAGGTCACGCGCTATGCGTACGAGCGCTCGCCGTTCTATCGCAAGAAGTGGGAGGAGGCCGGATTCCATCCGCACAAGCTAAAGAGCCTGGAGGACTTCGAAGACAAGGTGCCGGTGATTACTAAGTCGGACCTGCGTGAATCGCAAGCCCGCACGCCGATGTTCGGCGATTACCTATGTCTGCCGGAGCTGGAGATCCACCATATCCACGGGACTTCCGGGACCACTGGGCGGCCAACCGCTTTCGGCATTGGTCGTTCCGACTGGAATGCGATCGCCAACGCCCATGCGCGGATCATGTGGGGGATGGGAATTCGCCCGGGAGATACCGTATTCATTGCCGCTATTTTTAGCCTTTACATGGGTTCGTGGGGCACTCTCGCTGGCGCGGAGAGGTTGCGCTGTAAATCATTTCCGTTCGGCGCGGGCGCGCCCGGAATGACCGCTCGCGCGGCCATGTGGCTCGCAAATTTCAAGCCCAAGGCCTTTTACGGCACGCCATCTTTTGCCCTACACCTCGCGGAGGTGGCGCGCTCCGAAGGCTACGAGCCGCGCGCTTTCGGGCTAAAAGTGATGTTTTTCTCCGGAGAGCCGGGGGCGTCCGTTCCCGGGGTGCGCGACAAAATCCGCGAGATCTATAACGCCCGGGTGATCGACTGCGGGTCAATGGCGGAAATGACGCCGTTCATGAATGTCGCAGGAACCCAGCAGACCGAGGAGGGAATGCTGTGCTGGCAGGACGTTATCTACACGGAGGTTTGCGACCCGAAGACCTTCCGCCGCGTGCCTTATGGCAAGCGAGGAACACCGGTGTACACGCACCTCGAGCGTACATCCCAGCCGATGATTCGCCTTCTTTCCGGCGACCTCACGCTGTGGGTGAACGATGCCAATCCATGTGGGCGTACATATCCGCGCTTGCCAAACGGCATCTTCGGCCGGATCGACGACATGATTACAATTCGGGGCGAAAACGTGTATCCCAGCGAGATTGATGCAGTCGTCAATCAGCTCGCAGATTACGGCGGCGAGCATCGCATCGTCATCACGCGTGAGAGCTCGATGGACGAGTTGCTGGTTCGGATCGAGGCAGCGCCGGGGCTTTTCGAGCGCGGCAGCGAGGCGCCGCTCGCCATGCGGGCAGAGGCCGGAGGGCGTCTGCAAAAGATGCTTGGGCTGCGGGCGCTGATAGAAATCGTGCCGCCGGGGACTTTTCCTCGCACGGACTTCAAGGCGCGGCGCGTCCTAGACGACCGAGAAATCTTTCGCGTTATGCGGGAAAGATTGGCGCCTTAACGGTGCAGGGCGGCCTGCCATCCGTCGAGCTAATTGAGCGTGTCTGCGGTGGCGATCGCCGCGCGATCGCACGCATGCTATCGCGGGCCGAAACCGGCGTCGCAGAGGCGTGCGCGGCTCTCGACCTCCTTTATCGCCGCGCTGGACGCGCACACGTGGTCGGTGTTACCGGCGTGCCGGGAAGCGGCAAATCGACCATCGTAGCTAAGCTCATCGCGGCAGCGCTCTGCACCGGGCGTCGGATCGGCGTGGTGGCAATCGATCCCTCCAGCCCATTTTCAGGTGGGGCCATACTTGGCGATCGCATCCGCATGGGGGAGGTGTCAGGCCATCCGTCGGTGTTCGTGCGCAGCATGGCAACGCGCGGCGCCCTGGGCGGGCTCGCCCACGGCACCCTTGAGGCCGTCGACATCCTGGACGCTGCGGGTTTTGACATGGTGCTTATCGAGACGGTCGGCGTAGGGCAAGACGAGGTTGACGTCGTGCGCGCTGCGCAAACAACCGTAGTAGTTTCGGCTCCGGGGCTCGGCGATGACATTCAGGCGATGAAGGCCGGCATTCTCGAAATTGCCGATGTGCACGCGGTAAGCAAGGGCGACAGGCCCGAGGCGGACAAGACTGTGTCTGAGCTGAAATCCATGCTAGCACTCGCGCTGCCGGCTGCGGGTTTGAAACGCGCCTTGCCGGTCATCAAGATCTGTGCACCCCGCGAGGAGGGCATCGGCGATCTGCTTGCAGCGATCGACGCCCATCGCGAATATCTTGTGAGCAGCGGTCAGTACGAAGAGCGCCAACAGGCCATCCGAGAACGAAGGATGCTCAAGGCCGCCGAACAGCTCGTGCATCTGGAATTCGAGCGACATCGACGGGGGCGCATGGCCCAGCTAGTCTCGGAGCTCGCAGCCGGTTCCGTATCACCACAGGCCGCCGCAAGGCGGTTGGTTGCAGACATAGGCAAGGGGGTCATCTCATGAGCAGCGAATTCGAAGATCTTCGCGGGCAGTTCGAAACGTGGGAGCAGCACGAGCTTGCGGCCTTCCTGAAGAAAGCGCCTGAGCGGCAGGTGGAATTTCGCACCAATACCGGCCTTTCGGTGAAGCGCGTCTACACCGCGCTCGACCTGGCTGAGACGCCGCCGGAGGATATCGGCCTGCCGGGACAGTACCCGTTCACCCGTGGCCCCTATCCCACCATGTATCGCGGCCGCCTGTGGACAATGCGGCAGATCGCGGGTTTCGGAACCGCCGAGGATACGAACAAGCGGTTCAAGTATCTCATCGCGCAGGGCCAAACCGGCTTGTCCACCGACTTCGACATGCCCACACTCATGGGGTACGACTCGGACCATCCCATGAGCGAAGGCGAAGTCGGGCGCGAAGGCGTCGCCATAGACACGATGGCGGACATGGAGCTCCTCTATGACGGCATCGACCTCGAGAACATTTCGGCATCTATGACGATCAACCCGTCCGCCTGGATTCTCCTCGCTATGTACGTCGCGGTCGCGCAAAAGCGTCAGCTTGACTTAAACAAGCTGTCTGGGACGATCCAAGCAGACATCCTCAAGGAATATATGGCGCAGAAGGAGTGGGCGTTCCCTATCCGCCCGTCCGTGCGCATAGTGCGCGATTGCATCACCTACTGCGCGCGCAATATGAAGCGCTACAACCCGATCAACATCTCCGGCTACCACATCTCGGAAGCCGGCTCCTCGCCGCTCGACGAGGCTGCCTTCCCGCTCTGCAATCTCATTACCTACATGGAAGAGGTGAGGAAGACGGGCATGCACGTAGACGAGTTCGCGCCGCGCCTCGCCTTCTTTTTCGTGTCTCAGGGTGACTTCTTCGAGGAGATTGCCAAGTTCCGTGCGGTTCGGCGGGCGTACGCCAAGATCATGAAGGAGCGCTTCGGCGCGAAGAACCCAGACTCCATGCGCCTGCGGTTTCACACCCAGACTGCCGCCGCGACGCTTACCAAGCCTCAGTACAAAGTCAACATCGTCCGAACGACGCTGCAGGCCCTGTCGGCAGTTCTCGGCGGCACGCAAAGCCTGCATACCAATGGAATGGACGAGGCATTTGCCATTCCGACGGAAGAGGCAATGAAGATAGCCCTGCGCACCCAGCAAGTGATAGCCGAAGAGTCCAATGTGGCGAACGTGATCGACCCCCTCGGAGGTTCCTACTACGTTGAGCATTTGACGACCCAGATGGAGCGCGCCATCTTTGAAATCATCGAAGAGGTGGATCGCCGAGGCGGAACCATCAAGCTCATCGAGGAAGGCTGGTTCCAGCGTCGTATCGCCGACTTTGCCTATGAGACAGCCATCAAGAAGGCCAAGGGCGAGAAACCTGTCCTCGGCGTGAACAAGTTCGTCGAGCCCGACGAAAAAGCAGATATAGAAACGCATGACTACGATCCGACCACCGCTCAGCGCCAGATCGACCGGTTGAGGCGGGTGCGCCGCGAGCGAGACCAACGGAAGGTCGCCGGCCTTTTCGAACACTTGAGCGAAGTTGCACGCAAGGAAAACGAGAACATCATGCCTGTCACGATCGAGCTTGTGCGCTCGGGCGCGTCGATGGGTGAGATCGTGGAGCGGCTGAAGACGTTGTGGGGCACCTACCGCGAGACGCCCGTCTTCTAGCGAAATGGTCCTTCTGCCATATTTAGACTACGAGCCGCGGATTGCCAGCGCGCTGAAGGCGCATCCTTCAGCGGCCGTAATCGGACGTACTGAGTTGGGATCGCGTTGCACGCTCAGCGCACTTGCGCTCGTGCGCGCCGATGGCGAGGACGTCCGCATTGGGTCGGATTGCTGGTTCGGCGAAGCGAGCACAGTGCACATCGCCGACCGCCTTTTCCCGGCGATCATGGGCTCGCACATCACCGTGGGTCGCTACGGACTCGTGCATGCTTGTACGGTGGGGGACGATTGTGTTATCGGCGAGCATGCGGCGGTGATGGACGGCTCGGTCGTCGGGCCCGGTGCAGTGATCGCGGCCGAAGGCGTCGTGCCGCCGGGCAAGAACTTGGAAGGCGGATGGCTCTATGCAGGCGCGCCTGCGCGTCCAGTAGAGCGGGTGACGCTGCAATTGCTTAAGAGACTGCATGAGGCCATTCGCGGTGGCACGGGTGGGGCGGCGCCACATGTCTTGGCTGCTTCAGGGGCACCCAAGCCGCGGCACGCGCCGGGTAGCGGCCTCGCACATTCGTTCGGGCCAGGAATCTACGTTGCGCCTACAGCCAGCATTGCAGGGCGCGTCCTACTGGAGCCGCGTTCCAGTATATGGTTCGGGGTCGAAGTAGACGCTGGCGACGCGACAGTCAAGATCGGCGAGGAAACCAATGTGCAAGATAATTCTCGGCTGTATGGCGGCGATGCCGGCGAAGATCTCCGTATTGGCCCGCGTGTACTTATTGGACACAACGTCCGGATCTACCCTAGCACCATTGAGGAAGGCGCAATCATCGGCATGGGAGCCATCATCGGTAAAGGAACTGTTGTGCACGCGGGCGCCTGCGTTGCAGCAGGCTCGATTACGGAACCCGGCACGGAAGTCGCTTCCGGCCAGGTATGGTCAGGTCGACCTGCCCGGAGCGCGAGGCCGCTGTCCGACCAAAATCGGCAATCGTTCAAACGAGCGGTCGATGTTTACATTGAGTATGCTGCGAATTACCTGACTCGCATGAAGCCCCACAGCGGCGGAATCTGACGATGAGAAGCGAATTCCGCTACGATGCAGTACGACCCTAGCCGATAAGCGCCGCGCTATTCAAGAACCGTCGCCAATCCTATCCTTACCGTTGCAGGTCGCCGGCCGTTACTGAACGGCTTATAGTTGGCGCGGAAGCTGCTTTCGAAGACCCTCTCGCGCAATGCAATGAGCAAATTCAACTCGGAATCTGAGCAAGAATCCGAAACTTCGTATCACATTTTCAGGGACGACCAATGGACTTCGGAGGATGCAAAGTAATCGGATTCGTCGGTGTCTCATCATGTCGACACCAATTTGACCTTTTCGGACGCCAACCTGATCAAGCAGTCCCACCTTATTCTAGAACAAGGTCTTAGACGTAAATTGCACGAGGTGACGGTGCTGGCGAGAATTGAGGAGGGAAATTCATGAACTTCCGATTGAGCAGGATTACCACAAAGACCGGCGATAAGGGTACTACCGGACTAGCGAATGGGTTGCGAGTAGAGAAGGATAGTCCGCGCGTGCTAACCATGGGGGCCGTTGATGAGCTCAATAGTTGTATCGGCGTAGTACTGGCCCATGGGACTCCTACGGATATTCAGGACTGCCTAATTAAAGTGCAGCAACGCTTATTTGAGGTAGGCGCTCAACTTAGTTCACCAGGCAAATCGCGTATCACCGCGAACGACGTAATCACAATAGAAGCAGAGGTAGAGCGCTACAACGCGCAAGTTCCGCCGCTTCGAGAATTCTTATTGCCGGGCGGCACTCTATCCGCTGCTAGTTGCCATGTGGCGAGAACTGTCTGCCGACGGGCGGAATCCTTAGTCGTCACTTTGGAGTCCAGCGATCCGGGCTCTACTGAGCCCCTCATCGCTTTCCTCAACCGGCTATCCGATCTACTTTTTGTCATAGCGCGTACCCTTAACAAGACAAAGGGGACCGAGGAAGATATGTGGCAGCCGAGATCGCCATAGGCTTGAGATAAGCCTGTCCAACGATGACCTCCAAGCATCGAAGAGGAAATGTACGCCGACGAAGGCAACGTACCGCGCGAAGTAAGGAGGATGCCTTGGTGATAACGCAAACGGTAGACTATCCCAGTGACCTGCCCAGGTTCTTAGGACCAATCGTAACTTGAGAGAATGGCTCCCGGCCACGAGCGAGGAGCCCATGAAGAAGAGTCGTTTCACTGAAGAGCAGATGGTCGCGATCCTGCGGGAAGCCGACAAGGTGCCAGTCCCCGAGGTCGCCAGGGAGCACAAGGTCAGCGCGCAGGCGATACTAGACCAGCCTACTTTCGCCTATGAAACTTCCGGATTAGTTCGATTCCCGCCGCCTCAATCGTCTTTCTCGCCACGCGCCAGGCTGTCGCGCTCGGAACCCCCGAGAAAACCTGTGGCGTCATCCCCGTAACGGCTCGCCGGGTTCAGGGTAACCATCGGGTCGTTGACGACCCAGCCGTCGAAGTCAGGGTCCGTGGTTTGCCGCGGCTCGGCTTTGTCGTCAACGACAGGCCACGCAATAACATTCCGAAGGATTTCCCCCAAAGTGGCGATCCAGTCAGAGAACGATTTGAGCAGAGATGTTCGTTCGGCGTTCATGCGTCTTACATAATACGCCAGCCGACCGGCCGGTCAACGACAGTGTTGGGCGCGCAGCCCCTCGTCCAACTTACCGCTCGCCTTCGCTTCCGCCAGCGCGTCAAGTCGCCCGTCCATCAGCATCCGCCAGAGCGGGGGTATGAGCGCAACCCAGAACATGGTGATGTAGTTTGCCGGCAGCCGCGGCGCTCCGTACATCGCGTGCAGTTCGTAGTACGGGCTGCGGGAACGCAGGTGGTGGTCGCTGTGAAAGGTGTTGTTGAACGTGAGGCAGTTCGTGATCAAGCAGTGATGCGCCCAGGAGTGTTGCGGACCCGGTTCCTCGCCTTCGCCGCACACCAGCCCATAGTGGTGGACGTAGGTGATGACCTCGAAAACGAAGACCGCGAACACCGCCTGGCCGACGAAGAGAACGAAGCCGGCGGTCCCGAAGCTCGCGAAGAATAGGAGCGCCAGCCCGAGGGCTAGCGCGTAGTTCTGAAGCACCTGGTTATGCCACCACCGCAAGCCGCATCGCCGCAGCCGCGCTGTCTCAACCGCCCAGGCGTTCCGCAGTCCCTGGAGGAAGTCCGCGGGAGCAAAGCGGTAGATCGAGCTTCCGCGAGGCGCCGTCTCCCCCGCCGCCACGACACCCATGGTCGCGTGATGGTGGAGGTGCTCGACGACCATGTGGCCATACAGGCAGAGGGCGGTCATCAGCCGCGCGAGCAGCACGTCGACCTGCGACCGCCGATGCAGGAGCTCGTGCGCAGTGGGGACTGCCACCGCGCTGGCGATACCGACGCTCAGCGTCAGGGCGACGAAGTTGGCGACGGAGAGATCCGTGCGCGCCGCGTAGCCCGCCGCCCAGGCAAGAGTCGTCATCCAGGTCAGCGCGTAGATTCGGGGGAGAAAGTCCAGGTAGGCCACCAGCGCGCGCGAACGACGCAGTCCGACGAGCGGCAGGGAGTAGTCCTCGCCCACCAGGAAACCAAGTATTGGAAGGGCGCCGAAAACCACAACGATCGCAAGCCATGGGAGGTCAAACCACACCCCAAGAGGCGCCAGTAGAGGAACGCCCAGACAAAGGGAGTAACCCGCGAGCTTCAGGGCAGAGCTACCGGCCATGTGCGCTGATCAGCCCAAGGGCGATCGCTTTCTCCACCGCGTCCCGTTTGCTGGGCACCTCGAGCTTTCGCGTAAGCCGCTCGTAGCGCGATTTCACGCGTGAGAGGGTGACGCCCAGTTCGAGCGCCGCCTCCTCTGCCGTGGCGTGTTCCTGCGCCTTCACTAGGAGGTCCACATCAAGCTCGTCCAGCTCCAGGCCTTGCAAGCCCGACTCGCGCAGCTTGGCGTCCCACCACTCCAGCAGTTCGAGTGCGAATGCCCGCATCAGGTTTCGATGCTTGAGGAGACTTCCTCGCGCGCGCTCGGGGCCTTCTTCGGTTCCGAGGTAGAGAATCCCGAGCCGTATCGCGGCGCTGCTGTGCGCGGGAACGACGACGCCAGAGCGGAACCCGTACTCGGCCGCTTGCGCCATCATCCGCACCTGTCCCGGGCTGCTCAGCGCGATGTCGGACGCGAGCACCGGGCTGGTGTTCTTGAGCGCGTAGTCGATGAACGGATCAATCGCGTACCACTTGTTCTGGTCGTAGAGGTAGCACCACTGCGGCACGCATCCCACGAGGTAGCGATAGTGCTCGCGCTCGCCAGCTCGAAAAAGGGTGCCGAAAACGAAGGAGGGAAGTCCGAAGTACTCGACTATCTGCCTGGACGCCGCTTCCACTTCCGCCTCGGTCTCGTAGCCGCTGATCCACGAGATCCGCGCGTTAGCCTCATCGAGGCACTTGATCGCGTCAGGAAACGCGCTTCCCATGCTCTTCGCGCAGAGCTTTGTCGAGCGTTACTAGCGCCCGGGTTACCTGCGCCCGCATCTTCGGGTAGTGGGGATCAGACGTAAGCAGGGTCCGGGCTCTCTCTAGCTCCCTGAACGGGAGAACCATCGTGAACGAGGTGCCATCGCGTTCTACGAGCTCGCGCTCGCAGACGAACGCCTCGTGATCCCGATAGATCCGAACCTTGAGGACCTCGCTGCCCAGCCTGCTGCTAAATTCGCTGAGGAGCGCCCTCGCCTTTGTTTTGGCGCGCCGTGTCATCGAACTGCGCTCCGCAGTGTTGACACCACAATAGCGCCAGCGCCTCCGGCGCCGGCGACCTCGTCCACGTGAACACGCTTTCCTCACCGCAAGTAAGGCACTCGCGGAACAGGAACGGGAAGTCTTTTCTGCAATGCATGCTTTCACAGTGCAGCGTGTCCAGCCGTCCGCTGTCGAGGCACTCAAATTCGTCGGCGTGTTCATGCCGACAGAACGGACAGATCAACTTGAGCACCTTCAAAGCCTCAAGAGTTTGACGCAGAGGGCAGACAGGTTACTACCCCCGATCAAGGCCCGCAACCTATCCCGCATTGACGCCAGTTGCCGCTTAGCCGTGAACGCTACACCACGCCGGAGCCTCCTGTTCAGGATCGGTGATAATTCGCGGACAAGTTCGACCTCCAGACAGCGGTGGCATCGGCACCGGGCGACCCACGCAAGATGCAGATTTAGCGGGTTTACCCGGTTATCCCGGCACCATTGGTCAATGGATTGGCCCTCCCGAATGGTGTTCGGTATCGCTGCCGAGCAATCCGTATGCATCTGCGAGAAGATCGCCGAGCCTCGTTCGAAACCCGAGCTGACTTGCGGGTGTTTCCGCCAATTTAGAGCGGCATGCATTTATCCGTAGGCCGTCTTGGACCATGTTCTCGAAGGCACGCCGTGTCGCGCCCCTCACGTCCTCCACGGGCACCCCCTCGTAGCGCTCCTGACCTCGCAATGGGCTATCGAGGTGAATATCCGTGCAATGAAAGAACCGCATATATCGCTTCCTATGGATTACACCAGCTCAACACAATCCGACTGGTCGCCCTGACGCTGAATGCGAAACGCCGGATTCCGCATCAAAGTCCCGGTGGTCAGGTGTGGCGCAAATGGAAACAATGCGGGGTGATCGATGAGTTGACTGAATTGTGAGCCCCTGTCTTGCGCCAACAAGACGGAATGCAGAAGAAGCTGACTGACATCTTCTCCCAATCGAATTCGCTGAGCCGGCCCAATTAGCGAACCATGCTCGTTACCAGCGCGGAGTAGACCCCACTGGGTAAGTGATCGCAGAACGTGCTGAATCGTTCGCTCAAGCGTTGAACGATCACCCCATGCCTCGGTCATTCGACGCTTAATCTGCGTCCGATTCGCCAGACCATTTAGTTTGATGAGCTTGCCCAAATGCGTGGCAACATCAAGAAAGAATGGGTGAGTACCAGCCGCCATTGCCCAGTGAATGCCGATTCTTTGTTCGCCCGATGCTGATCCAATGCATTTCAGTGCCGCTTGCTTCAGATGCTCCGCAGGTGGAGGTACAGAAACCCAAATTCGACTAAGTACCGTGAGTGTCTTGCCGCGCCCACTGCTGTTGCTTGTTCCCGGTTCCACGTCCTCGAGAAAATCCCAGAGGAACTTTCTGGTTTCGTCCGGCGCCTCTCCACGCACAACTCGTGCAGCTGCCGCATCCAACCATTCCGAACGAATCGTCCGGTCGAACCCGATTTTGGCCTTAGTAGAGAGGCTCATTCGGATTTCGCCACGGTGATGAATGGCACGATGGCCTCTTCGATACAGATTCCCCCGTGGGCCACAGTGCGCTTCCCCTCCCCTATGAAAGCCTGCAGCGGTGGGGCAATAAGGGCGAAATACTCTTCGGGCAGGCCGATGCTTGGCCACTCAAATGCCCCTGGGTACTTGACAGCAACATTCGATCGCAACAATGCATCCGGGAACACGTGGACACGTTCGCCCCGCTCATCCGCAGTCACGCCGACGTTGGGCTTACCTATGCCGATGCCCTCGACGTTGCCATGATCGGCCGTCAACACCACTTCAAAGCCGCAATCGGTCAGCGTATCGAGGAGACGCCAAAGCGCACCGCGTTTCGCCCAGTGCCGGACCCCGGCGTGCATGCCATCTGTTCCCGTGACGATTCCGTGCAGCATCTGATCGATCGTGCCGACCACGATCCCCGCAACTCTGCAGTGCGGCTGTTCGACCTTCTCCTTGATCCTCCCAATAAATGCGTCATCGTCTTCGAGCGTGCCCTGACAAGCATAGACGGCGTCACCTTTCCGGAAACCCCGATCCTCCCAGAAGCGCGTCCAGTGCTGTTCTTCCTTGCGCGTAGTATCGAGGCTCTCGCCAAAAAAGAAAGGAGGATCACCCGCAAAAATTGATTGCCGGGAAATGGACGTCAATGTCGGTACCCACGCAAACAATCCGAATTCCTCTGTGATCCATTTCCCGGGGGGCATTTCCTGGCGAACAACAGCCCACTGGTCCATAGCCAGACCATCGATCACAACTACGGCCAACTTCGGCGAGCTTCCTTTCATCGTAAGCCGATGAGCCATGTACCTGGGAACTTGGTGAACCATCACCGGCCGCGGCAAGTATGAAAGGCTGTGCAGTGAGGCAAAATGCAAAACCATCCATTCTTGAAAGCCCTGCTCTATCAGTTGGTGTGCCTTCTGGAAGCGATCCTTGTCTTCGGCCGCCAAGTCCCCCGGCAATGCCCATCGTAGTGCCACCACTTCGGCCCATCGGGTTGCTGCCTGAACCCAGGTCTGGTGATCGCTATTCAAAGAAGGGCTGGTGGAATCGGAGAGCTGCAGGAGCTTGCGGAAGCGAGCAACATGGTCGGCGGCATCAGAACTGGCCACGCCGACGGCTATCCACGTCCCTTGAAAAAGCGACCGGGAAACGCTGCTTGTGGGAATCAGCAGCCCGTCGGTAAAGAGATTGTCAATATAGACCCGGATATCATCGTGATCGAATGGAAGGAGTCGCGGGCCTGAAAACTTAAGTCCGTAGGACTCGACATCCTGTCGCATTTCATGCGCCTGGGCCGCGAGTGTTTGATTCAGGAAGATCGGCCATCTCTCCTGCAAGAATTCAAGGAAATTGGCGCGGCTTGCGACAATCTGATCGAGTGGCCAGTCCCCCCATCGTCCTGCCGAGCGCAACAGATGGATCAGGCGATCGTCCAGCGACTTGGGGATCAGCTTCCCACTGTAGTGCCGTCGAAGCAGCGCTCGGAGGAGTTCCGCATCGCTTTGAATCTGTGCGGGGTCAAGGCGAAATACGTTCCGCAGCAAGAAGTCCCGCGTAGCATTCTCGCCCATTGGCTCAGGCTTGAAGAGTTGCTGTGCGGTAGATACGGCGTCGAGTTCTCCACGATCCAGCTCTGAAAGAACATGGGGAGCGAGCGAGGGGAACAACTCGGCGAGGCTGAAAGAGAGAATCCGGCGATCTCGCTCTGCCTGCTGAAGGAGATCAAAAGGAAGGCCGGTAATGTCGGATCGCGTCGCCCGCAAAACGACGACGAGATTGGTGCGGTTGCCGTTATCCCAGACTTCCCGAAAACGACGCTCATAGGCGTAGCGGAAAGCGACGTGATCTTCGAAAGGGACGATTTCGAAGCCGCGTTGACGAATACCGTCAACGACACCCTGCTCGGTCAGCAGTTCGTCCGGATCCGCTACTACGGTCAGACGCGCGACACTGGCGATGTCGCGACTGAACTGGGCCAAAATGGGATCGCGCCATGAGCCCGCGGGCGATAACTCGCTCATGCGCTTCTTCCCATAGAAGCCACACGGACCATGAGAATCGCAGCGAGATCAGGGAGGGCCGCCTCTCTAGCTGCAAGTTCTCTAGACCATGCCTGTTCGTCGTCGGCCACCAGCCGGAGCCGATGAGCCCGGACCTGAGGTAACCCCAGCCTCTCTATGGCCCGACGACGGGATGCGTATGCATGTACGCCTTTCTTGCGTTCACGAACGATGCTCAGTTGATGAGCGCTCGCAAGTTCATCAAAGATCCCAGTGCCGTGTGCTTCTGCGGCCTTGCGGCTAGTATCAAAGGCTTCGACTGCCGCCGTCCCGGCCAATTCTTCCCCCGCCTGGCTCAAGCCGCCAGGCAGATCGATCAAACGCTCCCAGACGGTACGCGCTGTCGGGCCGAACACTCGCCCATACTCGGTCAGGAAAAGCGCGACGAAGCGCTGCTCGCGCCCTCCTGCGCTTTGCAGGCTGATCCGCCACAAAGACCAGACTCCGCTCGTCTTGTCTGAGACATCAGGGATGACGATCGAGGGTATCGGCTGCCCCGGTGCAAAAACGGGTAGATTGGTTGTGAGCCCCCGTACGCGCTCGTCTTCCAGAGAGATCAGAGTCACCCCTGCCTTATCTGCTTCATCACGGCTGAAGACTGCTGCGATGGAGGTATCGCCGTTCGGCCAACGTAGATCGTAGCCAACGGCCGCCGCTTTGACAGACGCGCCAGCGGACTCTCGGCTGCGCAGGAAGCCGAGGGTCAGCCTCTCGGTCCAATATGGCATCTGGTGGGTTGCGATTTTTTGCGCCGCAGACGGGTCCAGTCTCTCCGTTGCACTGAGTAGTCTGGAACCCGCACGGGCCTCCTCGGCTCGGCGCCGAATGTCATCGGCCAGGGCGGACGCGCGCCGCTCGGCTTCCTCTGGCGCAATGATCGCCTGAGCGAACAACTCCTCGAAAGGAACGCCACCTTCTTCGGAATCGAGCACATCGGCGAGTTTGGCCACGCCAAACTCTTCGAGAATTCGTGCCAGCTTCTGTTCAAGAACGTCGCGGACGCGAAGCTCGACGGTTCCCTCAAGTGCGAAGTTCATCGCGCGCACAATGTGCTTCTGCCCGATGCGGTCGACACGACCAATTCGCTGTTCGATCTTCATCGGATTCCACGGCAGATCGTAGTTCACGATCACGTGGCAGAATTGCAGATTCAGGCCTTCGCCGCCGGCGTCTGTAGAGATGAGAATCTGGGCGTCACCCGCGAAGCGCCGCTGCGCTTGGCGCCGTTCCTCCAGATCCATGCTGCCATTGAGTGACACGACGTTGAAGCCGCGATGCTCGAGAAAGTTGGCAAGCATCGTCTGGGTTGGTACGAATTCCGTGAAGATCAGCACCTTCAGCGTCGGATCGTTTTCCTCGCGCTGCTGCTGCTGAATGCGTTCGAGCAGCGCTTCAGCCTTGACGTCAGGCCCCTCGGCCTCGCAGCGCCGGGCGGCGGAGAGCAGAAGTTCAACCTCTTTGCGTTCGTCCTTCAGTCCCTTCAAGCGGGTCCTCAGGATGGTGTCGAACTGTTGCTGGCCATCAAGCGACGACCAATCTTCGCCTACCTCTTCGGGGAACAGAGAAAGCTGGCCTTGAGGCAACTCCAGCACAGTGAGTCTGCGCTCCAGCGCGGTGCTAATGGCCGCCGTGCTCGAAGTAATCAACCGCTGCATAAGGATCATCAGAAAGCCGACGGCGGTCTGCTTCTCCTTGATGGCGCGGTTGTATCCGTCGCGGACGTATTCTGTCACCGCATCGTAGAGCGCCCGCTGCTCCGTATGCGCACTCCCCCACTCAATCGGCACCAGCTGAGTGAAGCGTGGCTTGAATAACGGGTTTGCGTTGGCGTCGATCGCGCGGCGTTTCTCGGTCCGGATAACAAAAGGAGCCACTGCTTCGCGTGTAATCGCGTCGTCTACAGGAAGAGCGTCTGGATCCAGAAACCCAATCAGCCGGCGGAAGGCATCCGACTTGCCTTGGTGCGGTGTGGCCGACAGTAGCAGGAGGTAAGGTGCCGCCTGTGAGAGAGCGTCTCCCAGTTTGAAACGGGCAACCTGCTCGGTACTACCGCCCAGGCGATGTGCTTCGTCGACAATAATCAGATCCCATCCGGCCGAAACAAGGTCTTCGAACCTTTCTCGGTTGTAGCGGGCAATCTGTTCCTGGCTCCAACCGCGCCGCGTGTCGATGGGCTTTACCGAGTCGACCGTGCAGATGACCTGATGCTGCATTCGCCAGAGGTTTTCGTCCTCGCCGACAGCGCCGGCCTGGCGGAGTGCGGCGAAGGTACCGGGAAGGATGAGCCGGAAATCCTCGCCGAAGTGCGTCTTCATTTCCGACTGCCACTGCAGGACCAATCCTGCCGGGGCAACAACAAGAATTCTGCGAACGAGCCCGCGTATCTTCAGCTCCCGCAAGATCAGGCCCGCCTCGATCGTCTTGCCTAGCCCAACCTCGTCGGCAAGCAAATAGCGAATGCGATCGCCAGAGATCGCCCGCTGTAATGCGAGCAACTGGTGAGGCAGCGGAATGACCGTCCCTTCCAGTGGCGCGACGAGTTCGTCACGCTCCAGGGCATCGGCAATACGTGCAGCAGCACTCACATAAGACAGGCGCTGCAGCAGATGATGCTCACCCGCCTTTAGCGGGACAAGGCGCTTCTGGAGAACCCTAACCGCCGTACCCCGGCGCGGCAGCCAGACCAAGCACGTCGCCTGACCCCACAGCGCGTCGACATCGACAACGCGGCAGGGTTCGTCATGGTCAGTGCTGTGCCACCATTCGCCGGCTTGCATGCATAACCTCACTCATCACCGAGCCGCATGCTCGCCACGTCGTAGTACATCAACAGCTTCTCGTCCTCCTGAAGAACATTCTCGGGAAGCTTCGCGGCCACGCCGACAATGGTCTTATAGTCCTGCGCCTCATAGGACGCCTTGAAACCCGCGCGCACAGCCTCGGTGCGGAATAGTTTCAGCTTGCGCTCCTTTGACGCTTTGTATTGCTCAAACTCGCTGAGCAGAGACTTGTCACGAATTTTATCCAGATCGACTTGTTTACCTGGATCCGGAAAATACCAACGATCCGCCGCCTTGGTGATCAGGGCTGGACCGTCCTTCGGGAGATTGCGAAGCTCCTTAAAGTTCGTAGACAGGTACGAATGAATCTGACTGGGAACAGGCCCGCTTCCATCGTAGTAAATGCAGTTCTGACGAAGAATTTCTCTGAGTTCGACTGTTTTCTCGTGCTTCGCCCAGTTCTGGATCTCTCGCATAAATGCGGGCTGGAGATCCTGGAAGCTGCGCGGCTTTTGCTCCAGCTCACGCCGAACCCACTGAATCGCACTCGCTTCGTCGGTCACAAACAGGCTTAACTGCCGCAATTCGGTAGCCGTATTGCGTTTGCGGTCGTATTCCGAAACCTGCGTAGGCAAGAAATACATCCCATCGCGCAAGGGATAGCGCTGATTCAAGCCCGCCAGGAACTCTGCGGTCGACAGCGGCACGGACAACTCGCGCTGAACATGGAATGCAACCATCCGGTCGTGAAGGACTTGTGCAGTTCGTTCGGCAATAACGTCAGCAATTCCACTTACGCTTTCAAAAATAGGTACGTGGGACAGATGCTCAGTGACAAAGGCCCAGGCGTTTTCCGGCGAAGAACTCCTCAGGGCAAATCGTTCTGCTAACCCCACGGTAGGTTTGTAGACTGAAATAACTAAGTCTTGCTTGACGGCGGTGCTCGTAATCTGACGATATGAGCCCTGCTGCTTATCAAGCGTGCGCACATCTGCAACGACAAATCCAGCCATACCAAGAGCTTCTTGAATCGCTCGCCAGACTGCATTCGAAGAATTGCTAAAGACAACCGTCATCCAGCGACCAGGCTTAAGTACTCGCTCATACTCTTCCAAGCACACACGCATCAAAACCTGATAATCGGAAATTGCCTTCTTCTTCGCTCGATCAACGATCGCCTCCGGCGTCGTGTCCGTCGTTACTCGATGCCACGATTCAACAAGAAAATTAAGGTCGCCGTAATAGATATTCTCGCCGAAGGGCGGGTCAGTAAATATGTAATCGATTGACTGGTCTGCAATTGGTATAGACGCACAGGTGCCTGTGGAGGCACAGATTGCCCCATACATAGAAAACGGGCGAGCAAAAGCGTTATCAACTAATCGCTTTAGTTTCCCGCTGAGATTGTATGCGGGTGCGGGTTCCGCACACTGCGACGGAACATAGTACACACCGGTCAGGTATTGATTTACGTGAGAATAAGCGCGCAATCGATATCGATTTAGAAGAGAAAAGCCCCAAATGGATTGTTCGATAAAGAAGATAAGCATATTCCGCAGGCGATGATCGGGATGGGCGGAAGCCTTTCGCCAAAGAGCGGACAGCGTATGAAGCGCGCGCGGTTGAAACAAGTGGTGAACGTGAGTGAATCCTTTTGGCGCCAATCGCGAGCCATGGGACATAGTCTCGATTGGAAACGCGTCGATGGGGGCCTCTGAGGGAATCGGAAGTGCATTAATCTTCTCAATCGTGGCGCGGTCCGCTGCATCTGGCTTCTTTTCGTAATTGACCTTACCTATCTTGTAGTTGATTAAGACGGGTCGAAATCGAACTCGCTTTCGAGTAGCACTAGTGGCAGCATCAATTAAAGTCTCAAAGGACCTTTGCAGGTTGTCCTTCGTCAATTCTGCCTTGCAGTGAGGACAAGGAAACTGTTCGTGTACGCGCTTTGTGTCCTCGTCGAGCGCTTCGACAAGAAAGTCTATTTCACCAGCACACTCGGGACACGTGAAGACCTCAGTCCAAACGGTATAGTTTATCTTCCCGGTAGTCTTTCCATCCGTGTGAAGGGTTTCATACATCCAACCGAACTCCTTGTCGATTTCGGCAAGGATCCGTTGCGCCGCTCTATGGAAGGCCGTTAGGTCGAAGGGCAGCGTGTAATTCGCGGCAATGAAGGTAGCGGCTGGACCTAGATCATTGAGTACTGCACGACGGGTACCCCATTTTGGCTTCGGCATTCCTTGCGTCGACCACTCTGCTTCGATTTGCTTGCGGTATTCGGCGGGCGCCGAGCCACACCATTGCGCCGCGACGCCAGTCATGCCTGAACCTGCAAACCCGTCGAGCACGATGTCACCGGGTTCTGTGTAGTGGAGAATTGACGGGACGATGGCTAAATGTGGCACCTTGGTGTGGTAACCATGCGCCTTGTATAGAGCGTCCGTTTTTCCAACGCTTGTGTCGACCGCAAATGGATCGCGCTCGTAGCGCTCCTTCGGATCGTAGGTTTTTCCGTAAGCACGCACGAAATCAGCGAGAAAAGGATTCGGACAGGCCGTGTACCAGGGTGGGTCCGACATCCGGATGATGTCTTCATCGGCTCCCTTCGGAAATCCTGGTGTCTTGCGGAACTCAGGGTCGGCGAGCTTCTCGCGCAGTTGCTGGATAAAGTGGGCGCGTCGCTCGTCTTCGCTGTCAAACGTCAGGCCAAGGCATTCGACCTTGCCCTTTTCCAAGGTTTCTTGTTCGACGGACTTCTCGACAAGGCGAAGCTGTCCGCCCCCTTCAATGAAGAGTTCACCGCTATTGTCTGAATTGCGCTTTCGAGCCACGTCCGTTGTACTCACTCAATCAAGATGCGGACCTTGGTCGCATCCTTGCCCTTGGTCAGATTGGCAACATAGCGGTCGAAGCGCTCACGTAGATCGGTTACGGTACAAGGTAATCCGCCGTCCGAAAGTGCGGTTTGAAGATCGGCACTGCCGAACGTTACCGGTTGCAGGCCGCTCAGGACCTCCTGCAGCGCTTTCAGGAAAGCCGGGCTGACCGGATCGGGAAGTTCTTTACTTTTCAAGAAGGCTTGCAGCTCACGCTTACCAGCGGCATCACTGATCAGCTTGATATTGCCCGACACCGTGGGATCTTTAAGGTTGGTACGCAGGGTCTCCGTCCATCCACGAACAAGAGAGTCCAGTACCTCGTCGAGATCGGTCAGCGTCTTCTTCGCGGCTGGGCTACCTGCGGGTTCCTCTGCTGGCCGGAAGCCGCAATGCGGGCAAAGGGGGTCGCTTTCCAGGTCCGGTCGTCCAAGCTGAAAGCAAGTCTTCAGCGAAAACAGTTTGTTCTCGAAATCGCGCAGTTGCGGCGTCGGCATCATTTCGACACCGGCAATCTTCTGAAGCTGAGCGAGACGCGGATCCTTGGCGAGATTGGCCTTGCGTTTGTCGTCGTTCGCACCAAGGCGGGCGCGTTCATGGCCGGCCAGATATGCATCCTGGTACTTGGCCTTCAGATCCGCTAGCGTCCGCGTCAGAAGCCGTTTGAACTCGGCACCTGAACGTTGCTTGGGGCTGGCGATCTTGGCCATGAGGTCAGCGCGTGCAGTACGGACTGTGTCCTGCCATGGATGACTGGCATCGAGCAGCGCTTCCGCTTTGCCAAGATATGACGTCAGCGGGTTGGTTTGCTGAAGTAGGCCAGCCAGTTCGTCAACTTCTTGCGAGAGGTCGATCGCCGGTTTCTGCCCAAGCACCGCGGCGGAATCATGCTGGAAGTTCTTCAACTTGCCAGCCGTATTGAAAGGCTGAAGCGATTCAAGGAACGTCTTGAGGCTGCCAAGCCGATCCTTCCAGTCCTTCTGCTCCTGCTCCGAAAGAACGGCGCGCCCCCAGAAGATCAACTCAGGGATTCGCGCCTGGGCGGCAACTACCTTGCCAAGAAGCTCGCTTGCCCGCTGCTGAATCTTGGCCACACCGTCGTCGCGGTTCGCCGGGTTAACGATGAGACCTTTGGGCACGTCCAGCAAATCACACAAATCCTGGAGCGGGCCGAGCGGCAGATCGCGCGGGCGATCGATATGCTTGAACTCTGTGACCTCGGTGATTCCGATCTTGGCGAACTGGTCGATGCCAGCCGCGTCGATCTTCTTTCCGGCAAGACTGAGGACGACGTCTCCGCTGTGGACCAGAGCAGCTAGTACGACGCTGAGAAACTCGGGCTCAATGCGAAACTTGGTCCAGTAGTCGACGCCGGCCTCGGATGCAATCAACTCGGATCGATTGAGAACCTGACCCTGGCCCTTCTGGCTCAAGGCGTCGAGCACGTGCTTCCCATACCGGGAGTCACGCGGCTTGAGCGTTTCGCCTTCCAGCAGTTCTAACGCATCCAGAATTGCCGTGCCCTGCTTGCTCTTCACACCACCGGCAATCCATCGCAATGCCTCTTGCGCAGACTGGTCACGATTCTGCCGTGTGACCAGGACACTGAAGATCGGATACTCAGGGCTTCTGTCGGCAAAGTGTGGTGCCAACAGCGCTGAGCCGGCGGTATTGACGTAATCCTTGACCGTAGCGTTTGACGGCAGCTTGCCGCGAACGACCTCCAGCAAGCTCTTGGAACGCCCCTGATGTACAACCTCTACGGCCGTCGGCATGTGCTCGCGGAGCCACGAAGTAAGGGTCCGAAGATGGTCGCCGGCCTTATCCTCGTAGATCTTCTTGTTACCGCCGGATGCAGCTGCGGCCTGTTCGCGCGCACCTGCATAGAGCCGCAGCGTGCGATCGAAGGTATCGTCCCGGTCCTTCAGCCTGAAGAAGACCTCGTCGGCCTTCTTTTCGTCCTTAAAGTACGGTGCATCGAACGGTTGAAGAAAATAGAGATAGAAGTCACGCGTCGGCTGCGCGGTTGAGCGCTCGTTTGGAGCGCCGAAGAAGAGGTAACCACTGCGCCCCGCGCGGCGTTCGCGCCACTCGGTTTCGTGCTCCCAAATGCGATATCCCGCAACGTAGGGCGGAGCATCCGGGTCCTCGAGAACAACGCGCCGCAGAGCGTCAAAATAGTATCGATCCAGCTGCGCGTCGCTGAGGGTCTCGGCGCGTTTCTCAATCAAGGAGTCGAAATCAACATCCTTCTTCAGATCGAGAAAATACTGCCCATTCTCCTTGTTGAAGCTCAGGAACTGGCCGCTGACAGTGCGCAGGACCTCTTTCAACACCGTTTCGACGAGCGTCCGGAGAAACGCCGCTTCCTTCTCAGGCACCGGGAGCATGAGGCACAGATCGTCTCTCAACTCCTCCGCCGTCGCCCCCAGCGGCGCGTAGATATCCGCAGTCGTCAGGCGGTGAACTGACAGCGCATGCACAATCCGAATAGCTGCGGGCTTGTACTGAGGGCGCGTGAAAGCCTGCTGGATGCGCGCGTCGAGAACAGCGCTCCGATCGATAACTTCCTTGATCGCGGGGTCGGACCGGAACGAAGGATTGTCCCGAAGCACTCCCCAATAGGAGTCATAGGCAATCAACCCGGTATCGTTCGCCGGAACATCGAGATCGATGATGCGGCGGATCGCGGTACTGAGCGTCTTCAGTACCTCACGCTTCTCGGCGACATAGACACGCTCGAACGTATCGAGATATGCCGGATGGACAGGAAAGAGCCGTACGAACTCCTCCATCCTTTCGTTCATCGAGCCATAGAGAGGTGCGAACTGCTTCAGATGCTCACGGATCAACGCCTGCTGCTTGGCATTCTTCTTCAGAAGGCGCTCCGCAACTACAAAGGCGACATCATCTCGTGCAATACGGACCTGCTCGAATCGGTCCTTCACACGACGTAATGTATCGGCAACAAATTGAAAGCGCGGATTGTCAAACAGGCTCTCCTGCACACCGGCAATAAAGCGGAATCTGGTTCCCTTGCAGACCTCGCCAAGTTCGCGCAGGAAAGACAGGTCAAGGCTTAAGGCCTGGTCGGCACGCGAACGCAGGTAGTCGAGCAGTTCATCCACAACCAGAATCAGGCCGCGGTCCGGATGCACAGCCTGAAACGCCGCCATCATTTCCTGGAAAGAGGACTTGTTCTCGTGGCGATCGCCAGTGGAAGGAAATGCGTAGGTAACGCCAAGGCGCGTCAGTCCGTCCTCCAGGACCGAACAGATGATTTCACGGAGCGACATCGTGGTTGAGCCGATCTCGGCTCGGATCACGCGAAATCGGCCGGATATGTCTGCCGCTCCCTCGCCAACCTTGGAGCTGGTCAAACATGAGGCGAGATCTGCATGCTCAGCTACAGCCGAGATAACGGCCATAAGGTGGGACTTACCTGTTCCGTAATTTCCGACGACGAGGACGCCTTTGTTGTCTGCGGGCTTGCTGAACTGCAGCTGAGGGAAGACAAGCTCGCCGAGCAGCTCGGCCATGCGGCCGGAAATGACGAATGTTTCAACTAGCCGCCGTGCGTCCTTGGCAGAGTCCGCCTCCCGGAGTTGGACAACAGACTCAATCGCCTCAAACTGGATAAGTTCGGAGTATTTCATTTTTATTCCTCCACGGGCGATCCCGCCTCGGCTTGATTGACCTCAGCGGATTGCACGATGACTGCTTGCGGTGTTTGATACCGCCGCGCTTCCGGATGACCGGGCTCGGCATAGGTCAGCGATGCGCCATCGAAATTCCCCGGCCAAGCAGCGACGATCGCTCGGTTCCGGGAAAGAGTTTGGAGAAGCCGGAGCGGGTCCTGCGCCAGTTCCTCTGCAAAGAGCAATTCGATGTTGTCGAGGAGAACCACCTCTGAATCTTCCTCGCGGATCAAGTCGTCAAGAATCGCTGCTACGCGGGCGGCGCGCTGGCGATGCGTCAAGTCGAGAAGACTTTTCGAAAGACGGAGATTGACGTTTAGCCGTGGCCAATTGTGGCGCTTGGCAAGGTCGATCAACGCAGCAGTCTTCCCGGTTCGGGCAGGCCCTACAGCCAGAACAAGCTTGTAATAGGCATCCCGGGTCCTCGGCAGCATGTCGTCGATCTGGAGAGATAGGGATGTCGGCACCTAGCGCACTCCCTCGTTGCGCGAGGCCGCCAGACGTTCCCGTCCCGGTGCCAACGCGGAACCACCTATCGATGTCAGCACCTGCGGGTTCGCAATCCGTCGTTTCGCACCGCTACGGTACTCATCGATACCGTTGAGTATTCGTTCCAACAATTGCGAGTAGACCTCCCGCTGGTCTTCGGTTGGTTTCCAGCCTTCAATCAACGCAGGGTCTCTGAGTGAAAGCAAGCGCTCTAAATCCTGTTGCAGCAGGGCTAGTTGCGCGTGGTGATCCACTCGCGGCTCCTGATTCGTCTAGCGCTATTGTGAACGGGAGGAACCCGGCCGGACCGATCATTCGAGCTCGAATTACATGTTGACGTTAACGACAATCCAGTTCTCGAATTCGTGTTCATTCTCAATTGGCAAGCCGAGCTTGCTTGCATTAGCGAGCGCACGCTTGATCATCCAGTACGCTTCATCACAGAGGTTCATAGTAATGCGCTCTTCTTCAGGCCCAACCAGGTGTTTTAGCGCATTGCGTCCCGCGTTCCAGCCATCAACGATTTCCTTCTCCGACTTTCCGTCCATGGCACTAAGGCCAATCCTATCGCGCAGCTCTTGAATGGCCCGCGTGGATTCTCTGATTACCGGTAGCTCGGCCTTACGTTGCAGCAGCTTGCCCAGGATCTCTTCCACTGCACCTGCCAACGTTACCGCGCATAAAAACTTATTCTGAACAAATAGGGTAATTGCTTCCGTAAGCTGCACCTGCGCAACGGTAGCCTTCGACAGCGTTGTGTCCTCTTCGTAGCCGAATGACGGAGTAATCATGGCACCATCACTTGGTTCACGCCGAAGTGACTAACAACCACATTTCCACCTCACCATGTAACCGTTGTGCGCCGCAGCCCTGGTACAGGCTAACACTCACTCAAGTGGGCACACAAATCCCTAGGAGGGAACTGCGCTCCGATGAACGGGTCTAGCCATGGAACGTCCCCTCGTACGTAATGACTATGCGCGGCTGGTACTACAGCAAGCTTCTCGCGTTCCGCGCCTTCCCGATCGTCCCGCTTCGACTCTGCTGCATTTGTTCGTAACGCGCGCACAAAAAAGAAAAGGCCGCAGGTGCGCCGGCGGCCTTTTCGATGGTTCTACAACTTATGCAACCAATCGCTTAGCCAGAGCAACCTCGATACTGTCGCCCCCCTGGTTCAGGACATCGAGCCCCGAATCAGGCATGTCCCCGCTTGTTGACTGGGACACGGCGATCTTCTTCGCCATCAGCTCCAGACACTGCATCTGGGCGCTGCCGGCGTAGCCGAGAAAGTACACGTTGACCGGCTGTTTCTGGCCGATCCGCCAGCTGCGGCGCGAGGCCTGCTGGAGCGTGTAGACGTTGTACCCCGACTGCATGAACACGATCGTCGGGAAGTCCAGCATGTCGAGACCGGTCTTCACCAGCTCGGGGTTGGCGATGACCACGTCCACGCCCCGATCTACTTGCTCGAGCAGCCAATCCTCACGCCGTGAGGCATCGACGCTTGCGCGCAGCACCGCCGTCTTGAAGCCGTTCTGATCGAGCAACGACTTCAGCCGCGCGGTGGTGTCGCGGGTCCCCGTGTACACCGAGTACACCAGTACCCGCCGGCGCTTCTTCCGCTCCTCGCGGATGATCTGCAACAGCTTCTTCTCTTTCGGCATCACGTCCGCCTCCCGGAACACCGCCGGCTGGTACGCCAGCTGCGCCCGCGTGTGCGGATGCCGGACGAGCTCGTCGCGAAACGCGCAGTCCGGCCAGGCGAGCAGGACGTTGAGCACCACGCCGAGCAGACTCTTGTCGCCCTTGACGAGGGCCACGCGAAGCTCCTGCTTCAGCGTCTCGCACAGCTTCCGGTACGCCTCGCCCTGAGGCGCAGTCATCCCGACTTCCTCGAAATGCTCGACGTACGGCGGCAGCACCTCGCCGCCGATCTCCTTCAGCTTCAGGAACACCGTGCACGGCAGCACGTAACGCATGATCCCCTTCGGACCGAAACCCGGACCCTTGGCCGCGCGGTGCGCGATGGTGCGCCCGCGCGCGGTGCGGTGCGAGGTGCTCTCGGACTCCTTGTAGATGTCCTTGATCACGCCGTGCTCCCGCATGAACGCCATGGCGGCCGCGCCGAGGCTCCTGCGCGCGTTGTAGCGGTAGCCGTCCTCGATCATCATGCGCGGGTTCAGCCGCCACAGGAGATAGAAGAGGTCGTCCGCGTAGCCGCCCATCAGGGTACCGGTGAGCAACAACACCTTCCGGCACTTCCTGGCGAGCACCGCCATCGCCTGGCCCTGGGCCGAACCTTCGTTCTTGTACTCGTGCCCCTCGTCCACGACTAGCAGACCGAAGAAGCCTTGCGGCAGGTAGCGCTTGATGAACTCGGTCGGCTGGTAGCCGCCCTGACCGAACGAGAACTCCATGTTGGCCATGGCGCGCTCAAGCCGCAGCGCTTGCCGGTCGTGAAAGAAAAGCTCCCCGTCCGCGCTCATCAGGTTGATGAACTCGTAGAGGTTGTCTTCGAGCATCCCGGCGAGCATGTCCTCGCCGAAAGCCGAAACGAGCCGCTCCGCCGTCTTGCTGCCCACGGTCGGAATGCGGCGCACGGCATCGAGCACCAGCTCCCGGCGCGACTGGCTTCCGGAATGGGGATGGACGAGGGTCCACAGCGGAGCTTTGCACTCCTTGCAGGCCTGACGATCGGCGGCGAGCTGGATCCGGGCCTGCTCTACGGTGAGCGGCACGTTGCCCTCCGGACCGATCGCGGGTCCGTTCACCACGGTTCCGCAATCGGGGCAGGTGGCGTACTCGACCTTCTGCCTGCCAAGCTCGTTTGCAAGTACGACTTCGCGAGAGTTGAACGCAGGCTGCCAGTTGAACCCCATGCGCATGCGTACGCGGCCCAGGACGAAGAATTCGGGCCCGGACGGGGGTTTCCCTATACCCCGCAACTGGAGCAGCTTGCGGAGCGTATCCGGGCCGTTCAGGACCCAGACCGTTGCCCCGGGGACCGTCTCGCGGATCTCCCGGCGCCACTTGTAGACCAGGTGCGGCGGCGCGATCACGAGCGTTCGCGGAATGCCCACGTCGTGCATGATCGCCGCCGCGGCGATCGCCATGATGGTCTTGCCGGTGCCCATCTCAGCGTTGATCACGCCGGCGGGCAGGTCCTCGTCGATCAGCAGGCGGCTCACCGCCTGCACTACCGAGCGCTGCGCCGGGAACGGCTTCCGGAGAAGCCGGTCCATGGCCGCCTCGCGGTCAGCATTGGCGCTCCCGTCGAAAAGCGGCGGGTTCTGCTCCCGCACCGCATCGAGCAGGCCATTGCCGAAGTCGGCGATGAACTGCGAGAGAGGGATCACCTCGTGCGTCCCGTCGCCGTCGGCGTTGGGTTGCAAATCGGTTTCTACACTGTGAAGCATGGTTCTCTCCTTGATTGAGAATCGCGGAGAGCACCCCCCCCGCGGGGAAGTGACTCCCCGCGGGGGTTGAAGAAACGGCCGCCGTTACGCGGCCTGCTTGAGCTTGGAGAGCGCGAGCTCCCCGCGCTTGACCAGGTCTGACACGGTCCCGAGGAATGAATCCGGGACCGTCACCTTCTGCGCCGAAACCCGACCGATCGGCGGGAAAGCCGAATCGCCCATGGCCTTGACGCAGTCATCGAAGCACGCCCTCATGAGCGTGGGCTGCCACTCGTCGAGGAGCGGCACAGGGGAGAGCAGCTTGAAAACCTCCCACACCCTGCTCAGCACCTCCTCGGGGCTGGTCTCCGCGCTGTGCTGCGGATCGAGCACCCAGGCCGTGCGGGTGGCACGATCGGGCCTCACGATGACGGGGTCATAGATCCACGTGTGCGCGAGGTTGCCGAACACGTTCTCCCGCGGGAGCCGTCCCGATACCTTCTGCAGGCTGTCCGAGCTTCCCACCCGGACCGCCTCGCCCGCATCGTGCGCACCGGCGCCGGGTTCGAGCATGTGAAAGACCTCGAGCCCGCCCTCGGCCGCCTTGAGATAGAACGCAGCGAACAACTGCTGGATGGCCGTGTCCCGGCCGAAGCATGAAAGAAACAGGAGCCGGCCTTCTTCGTCGCGCACGCAGGCATCGACAAAGACGTCGGCGACTTCCTTGATCCTGAACATGAGCATCTCCTTAAATGAACGTTGAAATGAAAGTCGCTCCGAATCGGGCGCTACAAGAGCCCGCGCTCCGCGAACGACATGACGGCGTTGCCGCCGATTACGAAGTGGTCGAGCACCTTGATATCCACCAGTGCAAGGGCCTCCTTCAGGGAACGCGTCAGCAGCTCATCGGCCTGGCTGGGCTGCGCGATTCCCGATGGATGGTTGTGCGCAAAGATGACGGCTGCCGCGTTGAAGTAGAGGCTGCGCTTGACCACTTCGCGGGGATAAACGCTCGTCTGCGTGAGCGTTCCGCGGAACATCTCCTCGGCCTCGATCAGCCGGTGCTGGGCGTCCAGAAAGAGGACCATGAACACCTCGTGGCCTCGCCCCATGAGACTGATGCGCAGGTACTCGCGCACCGACTGGGGCGAAGTCAGGGCATCGGCGTTCCTGAATCCTTCAGCCAGCGAACGCTTGATGAGTTCCCGCGCCGCGAGCAGCCGCTGGTTCGCGGGCTCCTCGACGCAGTAGTAGCCCATCGTGTCGCTCAAGAGCGCCGCGATGCTGCCGCGGGAGTCCTTGAGCAGTTGCACCGCACGCCGGGGCCCGACCATGACGCCGAGCAGATCGACATTGGATAAAGCGTGAAGCTCCATGGTGTTCTCCTGAGAAAAATGGGGAACACCGCCCCCTTGGGGAACGATGTTCCCCGGGGGGGTTGAAAAGCACCTTGCCTAGCGAATCGTCACGATCTCGCCGAACGTGGGACCAGGCGTGAAGTCCACGCCGCGGATCACCGGGACGAACCTGTCCGTCAGGATCCGCGTTTCCGCGAGGCTTCCGTCCGCGCGCTCGGTGTGCTCGACCGTGGTTTCCTTCTCCTTGAACGTGTCGCCCTTGATAAGGAGCGTCCGGCCTTCGTTGGAGCGCACCGCCCCGCAGATCTGCCCGGCGGCGAGCGCCAGGGCGAGGTGCCACTTGGACAGGTCGCGCAGCGGCCTGCGGTGCGCCTGCGTCCACTGCCCGAACGTCGCCGGAAACTGCGGCCAGAGCGTGCTATCGCCGAAGCGGCGAAGCTCGTCCGCGAGCTGCTCGGCGTCGATCCGGATCGCGGTGAGCGAGAATCCAGACTCGTCCGTCATCGACGGCACAAGGTAGGGCTCCTCCGCCCATGCCTCGGGCAGCTCCGGCGGCAGCTCCCCCTTGCCTGCGGCTTCCAGTGGCCCGGAAACCGCGGGGTTCGGAGTGTCCGCGCGGCGCTTCACGCCGAAGAGCACGCACTGCTTGAACTTGCGCTCCGGCGCCATGAAGAGGCGCACCCGCTCGAAGTTGCGTGCAATCGCCGCCGCAAAGTCCGCGTCGAGCACGTAGTGCGGAACGATGAGAACGAGCACGCCGCCGAACTGCACCGTGCCCACGGTCCTGCGGTAGAAGATCTTCTCCAACCGCTCGCGCTTGGCCCGATCGGCGGTACCCGCCTTGTCGGAGACCACGTCCCCGTACGGCGGATTGAGAAAGAGCAGGCCTACGCTGCGCGGCGTCACGATCACGTCATGCACGTCGCTGTGCACGACGCGGTCGAGCAGCTGCTTCGCGTGATACGCCCGCTCGCGGTCGTACTCGATGCCGAGCGCGCTGACCTGCGCCCCGCATTCGGTCAGGTGGTTCTTGACTTCGGCGAGCGCGACGCCCTCGCCGCAGCAGGGATCGAGAATCCGGACCGCCTGCCCTCGAATGTCCAGGGCGGATATGATCCGGGCGAGCGTCGGCTCGTCGGTCGGGAAATACCCGTTCTTGATGAAATTGCGCGCAAGGCGCTGGAAGATCAATGCCATCAGGGTCTCCTGTCAGTGATTGCGCGGAGACCCCTCCCCGGCCGGGGAACGAGCCCCACGCGCGGGTTGATGAACCAGAGTCACGAAATGCCTCGGGCCTACCGCTCCCGCCCGAAAAGCCGCGTGATCGCGAGGTGGCCCTCGCGCGTCAGCGCGACGGTGCCGCCGCTGAACTCGACGAGCTTGCGGCGTGCGAGTTCGAGGAGCTCCCTATCGAAGGCGTCTGCTTCTCCACGCAGAGCGGCCAGAGCCGCCTCGTGAGCCTCGTCAAGATCCTCCCACTCGATGGAACCAGCGGACAACTCGCCGCGGCAATAGGCATCCGCCAGCAGGCGGCATGCCCGCGTCGCTGCGGTTTCCTGAAGACTTGGAACGCTTGCGCCTCCAATCGCCTCGCGCGCGAGCTTCGCGGCTTCATAGCTCGCCACCTCCCGCCCGTTGTCGTAGGCGCTCTCCGTGTCGTCGTACGTCTCCGGCTCCGGGACGGTCCCCCCATCCCACATTTGCGCGATGGTGCGAAGCGCAGTGCTGTACTGCGAGAACTCGGCGCGCGCCGCTGCCCAGTCATCGGCAGCGAGAACCGCCGGCGTTTTGTCGTGCAGCTCGAACAGGCGCGCGAGGGCGCCTGGTTGAATCGTTGTACTCATGTGTCTTCTCCTTGAAAACTTGCGGAGGAGAAGACGCCCCGGCCGAGGGAATGCCTTCCCCTCGCGGGTTGAGATGACTTCTGACGTGTGTCCCAGGCCTTGCGGCCGTGCTCGTTGCAGGGACTGACGAGCCGCGACTGGCGATCCGTGACGCGGATCAAGCGGGCTGTGACCGACAGCCGGCGGTGAAACTGGCTCCTTTGCGGAGCGGCCGATAAGCCGCTTCGCAAAGACCCCTCACGGGAGGGGCGCGGTGCTCATGATCCAATGCATATTCGACGACATAGCGACTCATGGTGTTCATACTCCTGCTCCTTGAGAATATGCGGCGGAGAAGCTTTCCCATAAGGGGGAGAACTTTCCCCCTCGCGGGTTGAAAAACTGATGGCACCCCAAGCGGATCAGTCGGCTGCTGCCCGGCAGTCGCCGACCTCCACCTTGCGGGTGCGGCCGGCATGGTGTGCGCGTACCTGATCGCGCCACTGCGCGTTGGCTACCGGCACCATGTCCAGGTAGACCGGCGGGCAGGAGTAGTAGCAAGGCCCCATGGACTCGCACATGTCCTTGTAGCCCCAACCGTATCCCCGCTGGCAGGCCATCAGATCGCAGCCGATGTAGCGCTGGACCTTGTCACCGGGTCCTACGATTTCCCAGACCGTCCACAGCACATTGCCGACGGTGGACCGTCTGAGGCACTTGCGCGTGACGCCGTTGGATTCTTCGTCTCGCGTCAGCCGCTCGATCAATTCCTTGCGGGTTTGTTGATGCGTAAACAGCCATCCCATGACGATTTCCTCCGTAAAGAGCCGGGGAAAAGCGCCCCCATTGCGGGGCGGCGCACCACCCCGGCGGGTTGAGATAACAGCCCCATGGCGGGGCGTGACTTCTACTGAATCCCGGGCCTTGCGGCCGTGCTCGTTGCAGGGACTGACGAGCCGCGACTGGCGATCCGTGACGCGGATCAAACGGGCTGTGACCGACAGCCGGCGGTATGACTTCGGCACGAGAGCTTGGTCAGCGGCTCTCGCGGGAAAGCCGCTGATGAAACCCTCGCGGGTTTCGTCGCTCGACGATGCCTGGCGGCGCGATTTCGAACCGCTCCCACCTTCCCGACCTTTGCTCCGGCCGGTGCATCCGTGCGACCGGTGGGCGGGATGCGAACCGAAACGGCGCCCCTATAGGCAAACGCCGCGGCATTGCAGGCTGCCGCTGCCTCGATTCCAGACTGAGACTGCCGCGTACGGACTTACCGGTGAGTCGGCTCACGGGTAAGCCCGCACGCGGCGGGCTGTAGGAAAAACGCTCTGCGCGGGCGTTACGGGTTGATCCGCCCGTACTTGAGAAGACGAGCTCTCACGCCGGCGAGCGTTCGCTGATGAGCGGCCGCAAGTTCCTGCAGGCTCCGACCGGAATCGAAAGCCGCGAGAAGTTTACGATCTTCGTCCTCGCTCCACGGCTCGCCAGTCTTCGCCGGCATTTCAGCCTTGCGTCGGTCGTGGCGCTCATGGCGCTCGAGGGCCTGGGTTGCTTCGTACAGTGCCCGAACTACGTCTGGGCGTTGATAGGCCGATTCCGCCGGAAACACTTCCCCGGTGGCCGGATCTATTCCGTTCGCTAAGGAACGAACTACTGCTAACGCTTGACTCGCGTCCATTGTTTCTCCTTCCTAAGGTTGCACAACGAAAAGCCGCCGAGGCAGGCGGCTAGGTGAAATTA
>Ga0326597_10001441_pt1 | contig 38601 bp, 34 predicted proteins | sample RVTome_12_FD_203789 | JGI IMG/M metagenome (GOLD analysis project Ga0326597, IMG submission 203789) | Soil microbial communities from uranium-contaminated site in the Upper Colorado River Basin, Wyoming, United States - RVT100D185 | ecosystem: Environmental > Terrestrial > Soil > Contaminated >... | reverse complement strand
GGGGCCGAGCACAAGCAGGATACCCAGAAATCCAAGCGCGACTGCCGCCACCGAAAACGGCGAAATGCGCTGGCGATAAAACACGCGCTGAATCAGCAGCACGAAGAACGGCGCCGAAAACAGCCCAGCCACTGCCTGCGCGACCGGCAGAAACGCCAGCGCGCCGAAGTAAAGCAGCATCCCGATCGCATGCACCAGGCTGCGCGCCAGCACCGCGCGCGGCGCAACCGGACGCAGCCGAAGCCCCAGCAGCGGAACCGCCGCGACCAGCAGCGGTATCATCAGCGCACTGCGCAGCGCCTGAAACTGCCAGAGGCCGATTTCCTCGGCAATGACGCGCACATAGTTGTCGATGTAGCCGATGATCAGCGCGAATGCACCGATCATCGCTGCCGCAGCCACCGTTCGATTCTGCCACGCCACCGCGCTTGCCTGTGCCATGCCCCACCCTCGCGCCAACCGCGCAATCTTGCCTGTCCGCCGCTGCGCGTCCCGCCCGAAAGCGACACGTGCGGGCCGGATTGCAGCCAAGCCGATATGCAGCGCTCGCCGCACACCGCGCATTGACCGATCAACGGCATCGTCTATCCTGCGACAAAAGAAAAGGGCGGGCGGAACGTGACGGCGCTTCAGCAATATCAGCGGCTCGAAAGCCCGGGGCTCTGGCGCAGCGCACCCGAGGCGCAGCGCCGCGAGGTGATCGTGGCATTCGGCGATGCGACGCTGGTCATTTCCGACCATCGCAGCGCGCGGGCGCTGGCGCATTGGTCGCTGCCGGCGCTGATCCGGCTGAACCCGGGCGCCACGCCGGCGCTGTTCACGCCAGGGGCCGAGGCCGCCGAAGAGTTGGAACTTGACGACGCGGCGATGATTGCGGCGATCGACACGGTGCAGGCAGCGCTGGTGCGCCGCCGGCCCAGGCCGGGCCGCTTGCGCGGCCGCATCGGGCTGGCGCTGGCGGTGCTGGCTGCGGGGCTTGGCGTGTTCTGGCTGCCCGGGGCGCTGATTTCCCGCGCCGCCGCGGTGGCGCCGCCGGCAAAACGCGCCGAGATCGGCCGCGCAGTGCTTGACGATCTGGCAAAACTGACCGGCGCGCCCTGCACTGGCCCCGGCAGCGCCGCGGTGCTGCAAAAGCTGGCGGCCGGGTTGTTGGGCGGCGGCGAGATCGTGTTGGCGCCGCATGCGCCCGCGGGGGCGCTGCGGCTGCCGGGCAGGATCGTCGTTCTGGGCATGCCGCTGGTGCAGGGCTACGACACGCCCGAAGTGGCGGCGGGGCACATTCTGGCGGCACATCTTGGCGCCGACCTGCAAGACCCTCTGCGCGCCTTGCTGGGCTGGGCCGGGATCGGCGCGGCGTTCCGGCTGGTGACCACCGGCGCACTGCCTGCCGAAACGCTGGCCGGTTACGGCGAACAGCTGTTGCGTTCGCCGCCACCGCCGCCCGGCGCCGCGGTGCTGCTGGCCAGCTTTGCCCGCGCCGGAATTGCCGCAGCGCCCTACGCCGGCTCGCATGACCCGCCGCTGGCCGATGCGGCGGCGCTGATCGAGGGCGACCCGTTCCGCGGCGATGCACCGCGAACGCCGCTGCTGACGGATGGCGAATGGGTCACGCTGCAGGGCGCCTGCCAGCAATAGAAAGGCGGGCTTGCGGCCCGCCCTTCAACTGCCCTTGGTTTCTTCTGTTTATCTCGTGAATGCGTCGGCAAAGCCGCCGCGGCGGGTGGCATCAAGCGCGGCGCCTAGTGCCGCAGAGGTTTCGAACGGACCGGCAAAGATGACCTGCAGCGTCGTGCCGCCGCGCAGCGCGCGCGAAGCCGCCACCGGCAAACCAAGTGCGCGCAGCCTGGCACGGGCGGCGTCGGCATTTGCAGCGCTGGCGTAGCTGCCGACCTGCACGAAGCGCGCCGCTGCGGGAGTGGTGGCAGCCGCGGCGGGTGATTTGCTCGACAGCGTGGTGTAGGACGGCGCCCCTGCCGCCTGCACGGGCCGCGGCCCGGACACCAGCCGCGCCGGCACCTCGTCGTTCCAGACCATCGCCATCTGTGCATCGCCCGCTGCCGTTCGGGGCCCGCGGTTCGGGTTCAGCCTGTCATCGGACCAGGCGGCACGGTAGCCCTGCGGGATCGGCTTCGTGCCCGTCGTCGCCGAGGTGGCAGCGGGCGCGATGCCGGCGACCTGCAGCCCGGGCAGCCCGGCGCGGTTGATGTAGCCAGCCGGATCTTCGCTTTGCGGCCCGCAGCGCACCACGCGGCGCCCGTCGGACAACGTGTAGCGCTGTGCTACCGGCGACAGGTTGGGGCAGATGGCGGCAGCGTCGGCCACCGCGCCGACCGCAACGATGGTCGGCAGCGGTGCCGCGCCCTGGCCTTGCACCACGGCGCGCGAAACATAGGGCGAGACATAGGCCCCTGGCGCAGCAGGTGCGGCAACGGCCTTGACCGGGGGCGCGACCGGGCCGCTGGCGGGCGGCGTGGTCGGCAGCGCAGCAATTGCCGTCGGCCGCGCCGCTGCAGGGGTGGACACTGCAGCGGGCGGCGCGACGGACGCAGGTGCGGCGGGCGTGACTGCGACCGCGGTTGCCGGCGCCTGCGTTGGAAAACTGGGTTGATAGCCACAAAGCTGTTTGCGGTTGCGATCGACGCGCGCCACCCAGCTGACGGTGCCGCCGTTGCCGGCGCGCACGAACACGCAGCCGGCGCTGTCGACAAATTGGCGCCCGCTAAAGCCCGCAGGCGGCAGGTCTGCCGGACCGCTGATTTCCAGGCTGGCGGAATGCGCGGCACCAGCCAGGCCCGCGCCCAGGATGCCTGCCAGAAAGAGCCCGCCAATCCGCATTATCGCCCCCGCATGGTCTTGCGAGAAAATGCAGCAAGATTGTGTCCAAGTAAAGAACAATTACCTTATTTGGTGCCATACATCCGGTCCCCCGCATCCCCTAGGCCAGGGACAATATATCCATGGTCGTTCAGGAAATTGTCCACAGCAGCTGTGACAATCGGCACGTCCGGATGCGCTTCCTTCATCCGCAAGATGCCCTCCGGCGCCGCCAGAAGACACAGGAAACGGATGTTGCGCGCGCCGGATTTCTTCAGCAAATCAATCGCTGCGACCGAGGAATTGCCGGTTGCAAGCATCGGATCGACCACGATCACCATGCGGTCTTCCAGATCGGCGGGCACCTTGTAATAATATTGCACCGGCGTCAGCGTTTGCGGGTCGCGGTAAAGCCCGATGAACCCCACCCGCGCCGCCGGGATCAGTTCCAGTATCCCGTCAAGCAGACCATTGCCCGCGCGCAAAATCGACACCAGCGCCAGTTTCTTGCCTTCCAGCGCTGGCGCATCCATTTCGCACAGCGGCGTTTCAATGCGCCGGGTGGTCATGTCCAGCCCGCGCGTGACCTCATAGGCCAGCAGCAGGCTGATCTCGCGCAGCAGGCGGCGGAAGCTGGCGGTCGAGGTGTCCTTTTCGCGCATCAGGGTAAGCTTATGCTGCACCAGCGGGTGATTGACGACGGTCAGCTGCTCAGACATCGATTTTCTCCAATCTTTGCAAAATCTTCGCGCGCGTTGCGGCATCGCAGAACGCGGCATTGGCGGCGTCGCGCGCGAGGGCGGCGAACACCTGCCCATCCCAGCCGAAGGTCGCGGCAAGCTGCGCATATTCGCGCGCCATCGTGGTGTGGAAAAACGGCGGATCGTCGGTCGATACAGTGACGGTGACGCCATTTTTTCGCAACTTTTCAATCGGATGCGAATCCCAGTCGGGGTAGATGCCAAGCGCTATATTCGACCCCGGGCAGCATTCCAGCACCACGCCCGCCGCCGCAAGTTCGCCGACCAGCCCGGGGTCTTCGATCGCGCGCACGCCATGGCCAATACGTTCCACCCCCAGATCGCGCCAGGCGGCACGCACGCTGTGCGGCCCCGCCCATTCGCCGGCGTGGCAGGTCAGCCGCAACCCGGCCTCGCGCGCCATGTCGAACGCCCAACAAAAATCGCGCGGCTGGCCCCTTTTCTCGTCGCCGGCGAGGCCGAAGCCGACGATGAAATCACCCGCCGTCTCGGCAGCACAGAGCGCGGTTTCGCGCGCTTTGGCCGGGCCAAAATGCCGGATCGGTGTCACGATACCGCGCAACACGATGCCCAGGTCACGCTCGGCCGCTGCCGCCGCCTGCTGAATCGCGGCCAGATATTCGCGCCAGGCCAACAGATCGCGGCCGCCACAGAAGTCGGGGCTAAGAAAGACCTCGCTGTAGATCACCCCGCTGGCAGCACTTTCCTGCAGCACGGCACGGGTCAGCCGGGCGTAGTCTTCGGGGCGCGTCAAGGTGGTGGTCGCGGCCTCGTAAACCTGCAGAAAATGCCAAAAATCGCGGTATGCGTAATTGCCCGCGGCATCGAATATGCCACTGATATCCATATGTTTTTCTGCCGACAGCTGGCGAATGAACGCGGGTGGGGCGGCGCCTTCCAGATGCAGGTGCAATTCGATCTTGGGCAGGCTGGCGGTCACAGGAAGCTCCTTCCCGGCCCGGTTTGGCGCAAGCCGAGATGCGTGGCAAGGCTTGCCGCAACATCGACGTATCCGACCTGCCCGATCGCCCGCGCGCCCATACCCCAGCCCAGCACCGGCACACGCTCGCGGGTGTGGTCGGTGCCGTGCCAGCTTGGGTCATTGCCGTGATCGGCGGTGAAGATCGCCAGATCGCCCGGGCGCAGCGCAGCCACAAACCGCGCCGCGGCGGTGTCGAACCATTCCAGCGCGCGGGCATAACCCGATATGTCGCGCGGGTGGCCATAAAGGCTGTCGAACTCGACAAAGTTGGCAAAGGTCAAGGAACCCGGCTCAGCCATGGCTGCAAGCTGCAGAAGCTGTTCGAAAAGTGCAGCATCGTCTTTGCCCTTGTGGGCCTGCGACACGCCCCGGCCGGAAAAGATGTCGCTGATCTTGCCGATTGCATGCGTGCTGCGGCCGGCATCGAATGCCCAGTCGAGCAATGTGGGCGCGGGGGGCGCGATGGCGTAGTCGTGCCGGTTCGGGGTGCGCTGAAAATTGCCCGGCGCCCCGGTGAACGGCCGCGCGATCACCCTGCCAACGCGCATCGCGTGCAGCCGCGGCGCCAGATCACGGCACAGGCGCAGCAGCCGTTCAAGGCCGAAGGTCTGTTCATGTGCGGCAATCTGAAACACCGAGTCGGCCGAGGTGTAGCAGATCGGCCATCCGGTCCGCGTATGCTCGGCCCCCAGCACGTCGATGATCGCCATGCCAGGCGCGTGGCAATTGCCCAGGATGCCGGCGGTGCCGGCCAGCCGCGCCACCTCGGCGCTCAGTTCGGCGGGAAAGGCCGGGGTGCGGGCGGGAAAATAGGTCCAGTCCCACGGCACCGGCACGCCGGCAAGTTCCCAATGCCCGGACGGCGTGTCCTTGCCTTTGGAAACCTCGGTCGCGGCGCCCCACAGCCCGGTCGGCCGGGCGCCCAGCCCCGGCGCCGCAACGCCAGAGGCCAGCCGCAGCGCGGCGCCAAGCCCGAGCCCGTCCAGCATTGGCATGCGCAGCGGCCCGCTGCGGCCCTGCTCGGCCCGGCCCGCGGCACAGGCCTGCGCGATATGCCCCAGCGTGTTGGCGCCGGTATCGGGGCGGCCCGCGTTGAAATATGCCGCCGCGTCCGGCGCGCCGCCGATACCCAGGCTGTCGAGCACGATCAGAAAGGCGCGCGCCATCAGGCAACCCGCTCGGCAACCAGCAACGGCTCGCGCGGGGCCTCGAAGCCCAGCGTATAGGCGGCGGCCACCTGCGCCACCGCCCGTTCAGCAGCTGCCTCGCTGGCGGCATGCACAAAGCCCACCGGTTCGCCGCGGTCCAACTCATCGCCGATCCTGGCCAGACGCGACAGCCCGACAGATGGGTTGATACGGTCGCTGCCAACCAACCGACCGCCGCCCAGATGCACCACCGCATCGCCCAGAACCGCGCCATTGACCGCGGTCACGAAACAGTCGCGCGTTGCCGGCACCGGGCGGATCACCGGCGCCGCCGGCAGCCTGTCGGGGTAGCGTTCGACAAAATCCGCCGGGCCCCCAAGTGCTGCAATCATGCGCCCGAACATCGCCGCGGCGCGCCCCGATTCCAGCGCCTCATCAATCATCGAGGCGCCTTCCTGCGGCGTTCCCGCCAGCCCCGCAAGCGCCAGCGCCTCGCCGCCCAGGGCCTCGGTCAGTTCCCACAGCGGCTCGTTCACGGCGCTGCCGGTCAGCGTTTCCATCACCTCCAGCACCTCCAGCGCATTGCCCGCGGACTGGCCGAGCGGCTGGTTCATATCGGTGATCAGCGCTATGGTGCTGCAGCCGGCGCCGTTGGCGGCATCGACCAGCGCATGCGCCAGCGCGCGGGCATCGGCCAGCGACTTCATGAAGGCTCCGGAACCTGCCTTCACGTCCAGCACCAGCACCTCCAACCCCGCCGCTAGTTTTTTCGACAGAATGGAAGCAGTAATCAGATCAATGCTTTCCACGGTTCCTGAAATGTCGCGGATGCCGTAAAGCCGGCGGTCGGCAGGGGCCACGTCGGCGCTGGCCCCGACGATCGCGCAGCCCACCTCGCGCACCACCTGCGCAAACCGCTCGACCCCCGGATCGGTGCGGTAACCGGGGATCGATTCGAGCTTGTCGAGCGTGCCGCCGGTATGGCCCAGCCCGCGCCCCGAAATCATCGGCACATAGGCGCCGCAGGCCGCCAGCGCGGGGGCCAGCAGCAACGAGATGGAATCGCCGATACCGCCGGTGGAATGCTTGTCCAGCACCGGCCCGGGCAGCGACCATTGCAGCACCCGGCCGGAATCGCGCATCGCCCGGGTCAGCGCCACCCGCCCGCCGGCGCCGATGCCTTTCAGATACACCGCCATCGCGAAGGCGCCGGCCTGCGCATCGCTGACGCCGCCGCTGGCAAGGCCTTGTGCAAACCACTGCGCCGCATCGTCGGCCAGGCCGCGGCCATCGCGCACCGCCGCGATAATGCTGCGGGCATCCATCAATTGCCGCCCATATGCGAGGCGTCGAACCGCCCCGGCAGCAGTTCGCCCACCGTGGTCTGCAGCGCCTTGCCGTCGATCGTGGCCAGCGTCACCGGCACGTCGGCGCGGGCGAATTCTGCCAGCTTCTGGCGGCAGCCGCCACAGGGTGGCACCGGGCTAGGGCTATCGGCGATGACGCAGGCCTCAATGAACTCGGTCTCGCCCGCCGCCACCATCGCGGCGATCGCGCCGGCCTCGGCGCAGGTGCCTTCGGGGTAGGCGACGTTTTCGACGTTGCAGCCGCGATACACCGCCCCCGATTTGCCCCGCAGCGCCGCCCCGACCTTGAAATGCGAATAGGGCGCGTAGGCGTTTTCGCGCACTTCGGTAGCGGCTTTCAGCACGGTCATGATGGCACTCCGTTTGGCTTGCGCAGATTTTGCGCCGGGCGCCGGCGGGTTGCAAGCCGGGCGCGGCGCGCAAGCTGGCCGGGCACGCCGCGCAAGCAGGCTATTCCCCCAAGGCGGAAAACGGTTTAAGGCTAAACCAGTTTCCGGGAGGGGCCCTGATGGAAGAGACACGGCACGAGAACGCGCGCGCGGCGGCGCTGGATTATCACGAGTTTCCCCGGCCGGGTAAGCTGGAAATCCGCGCCACCAAGCCCCTGGCCAATGGCCGCGACCTCAGCCGCGCCTATTCCCCCGGGGTGGCCGAGGCCTGCCTTGAAATCAAGGCAGACCCCGCGACCGCCGCGCGTTATACCGCACGCGCCAATCTGGTCGGCGTCGTCACCAATGGCACCGCGGTGCTGGGGCTGGGCAATATCGGCCCGCTTGCGGCCAAGCCGGTGATGGAAGGCAAGGCGGTTCTGTTCAAGAAATTCGCCAATATCGACGCTTTCGACATCGAATTGAACGAACCCGACCCGGTAAAGCTGGCGGAAATCGTCTGTGCCCTGGAACCCAGCTTCGGCGCGATCAACCTGGAGGACATCAAGGCCCCCGATTGTTTCGTTGTCGAACGGATCTGCCGCGAGCGGATGAACATTCCGGTGTTTCACGACGATCAGCACGGCACCGCGATCGTGGTCGGCGCTGCGGTCACCAATGCGCTGCACGTGGCCGGCAAGCGGTTCGACGAAATCAAGGTGGTTTCCACCGGTGGCGGCGCGGCGGGCATCGCCTGCCTGAACATGCTGCTGAAATTGGGCGTGCGGCGCGAGAATGTCTGGCTTTGCGACATTCACGGCCTCGTTTACGAGGGCCGCGAAACCGACATGAACCCGCAAAAAGCAGCCTACGCGCAGGCCAGCGACAAGCGCGGGCTGGCCGAGGTGATCGACGGTGCCGACCTGTTTCTGGGCCTGTCGGGCCCCGGTGTGCTGAGTGCCGAAATGGTTTCGCGCATGGCGTCGCGGCCGATCGTGTTCGCGCTGGCCAACCCGACGCCCGAGATCCTGCCCGAAGAGGTGCGCGGCGTCGCCCCCGATGCGATGATCGCCACCGGCCGTTCGGACTATCCCAATCAGGTCAACAACGTGCTGTGCTTTCCGTTCATCTTCCGCGCGGCGCTGGATGTTGGCGCAACCACGATCAACGACGAAATGCAGTTGGCCTGCATCGAGGGAATCGCGGCACTGGCGCGCGCCACCACCAGCGCCGAGGCCGCCGCCGCCTATCGCGGCGAAAATCTGACCTTCGGGCCGGATTACCTGATCCCCAAACCGTTTGATCCGCGCCTGATCGGCACCGTCGCCAAGGCCGTGGTCAAGGCGGCGATGCAAACTGGCGTCGCGACACGCCCGATCAGCGACCTTGCAGCCTACAAGGCAAAGCTTGACGGTTCGGTGTTCAAATCGGCCTTGCTGATGCGCCCGGTGTTCGAGGCCGCCGCCACCGCCACCCGCCGCATCGTCTTTGCCGAAGGCGAAGACGAACGGGTGCTGCGCGCCGCCAACGCGATGATCGAGGAAACCACCGACAAGCCGATATTGATCGGCCGCCCCGAGGTCATCGCGCGGCGCTGCGAACGCGCCGGGCTGCCAATCCGCCCCGGTGTGGATTTCGAGATCGTCAACCCCGAGGATGATCCGCGCTACCGCGATTATTGGGGCACCTACCATGAACTGATGGCGCGGCGCGGCGTCACCCCCGACACTGCCCGCGCGATCATGCGCACCAATACCACCGCCATCGCCGCCGTGATGGTGCAGCGTGGCGAGGCCGACAGCCTGATCTGCGGCACCTTCGGGCAATACCTCTGGCATCTGAAATATGTGCGCCAGATCCTTGCGCGCGACGGCCTGCACCCGGTGGGCGCGCTCAGCCTGATGATCCTGGAAGACGGGCCGCTGTTCATCGCCGATACCCATGTGCACCCCGAACCCACGCCCGAGGAACTGACTGCCTGCGTGATCGGCGCCGCCCGGCACGCGCGCCGTTTCGGCCTTGCGCCCAAGGTTGCGCTGTGCAGCCATTCGCAATTCGGCAACCTGCACACCGATTCAGGCGAGCGGATGCGCGCAGCGTTGCAACTGCTTGACGCGCGCAATGCCGACTTTGCCTATGAGGGCGAAATGCATGTCGATGCGGCGCTTGACCAGGGCCTGCGCGACCGCGTCTTTCCCGGCAGCCGTTTCGAGGGTGCGGCCAATGTGCTGATCTTCGCCAATACGGATGCGGCCTCAGGGGTGCGCAACATTCTCAAGGCCAAGGCGGGCGGGCTTGAAGTTGGGCCGATCCTGATGGGTATGGGCAACCTTGCGCACGTCGTCACGCCCTCGATCACCGCGCGGGGGCTTTTGAACATGTCGGCCATAGCCGGCACCCCGGTCGCGCATTACCGCTGAAGCGCCCTCCGGGGGGGTATTGGGGGCAATGAAGAAGCGACGGCGGCGCAGGTTGCCCGCTGCGACCCTGCGGCGTTATGGGGCGGCGAGTTTGCAAACTTATCGAATACACCCCGCAAAGCCTAGCATATCGCACGAATTTGCAGAAATTTGCGATGCAGTTTCGCAGTTTTCTGCAAATTCTTGCCGTTGCAGCCGCACTGCGCGCGGTAACGTTCTTGCGGGAAACCGCAGCGGCGCCTAACAAGCTGAGGTATGCGGAGGAGGCATGCTATGGCATACAGCGACGTTTACGACGGCTGGAAAAAAGACCCCGAAGGTTTCTGGATGCAGGCGGCGCAGACGATCGACTGGGTGAGGCCGCCCAGCAAGGCGCTGTTTGCCGAACGGGCGCCACTTTACGAATGGTTCTGCGACGCCGAGGTGAACACCTGCTGGAACGCGGTGGACCGTCATGTCGAGGCCGGGCGCGGCGATCAGCTGGCGATCATCCACGTCAGCCCGGTCACCCATTCGCGCAAGGGCATCACCTATGCCGAACTGCAAAAGCGCGTTGCCAGCCTTGCCGGGGCGCTGCGCGCCAAAGGCGTGCAAAAGGGCGACCGGGTGATCATCTACATGCCGATGGTGCCCGAAGCGCTGGAGGCAATGCTGGCCTGTGCCCGGCTGGGCGCCATCCATTCGGTGGTGTTCGGCGGCTTTGCCGCGCATGAACTGGCGGTGCGGATCGACGACGCCAAGCCCAGGGCAATCATTGCCGCCTCGTGCGGGTTGGAACCCGGGCGCGTCGTGCATTACAAGCCGCTGCTGGACAAGGCGATTGAAGAGGCCGCGCACAAGCCCGAGTTTTGCGTCATCTTCCAGCGCGAGCAAGAGGTGGCAAAACTGACCGAGGGCCGCGATTTTGCCTGGCACACCTTCCAATATGGGGTTGAGCCTGCCGAATGCGTGCCGGTGCGCGGCGACCACCCGGCCTATATCCTTTACACCTCGGGCACCACCGGCCAGCCGAAGGGTGTGGTGCGCGCCACTGCCGGGCATCTGGTGGCGCTGAACTGGACGATGAAGGCGATTTACAACATCAACGCGGGCGATGTGTTCTGGGCGGCCTCGGACGTGGGCTGGGTGGTCGGGCACAGCTATATCTGCTACGGGCCGCTGATCGCCGGGGCCACCACGATCGTTTATGAGGGCAAGCCGGTGGGCACGCCCGATGCAGGCGCCTTTTGGCGGGTGATCCAGAACCAGCGGGTGAAGGCGTTGTTCACCGCGCCCACCGCGTTGCGCGCGATCAAGCGCGAAGACCCCGAAGGCAAGTTGATCGGCGACTACAACCTGCGCAATTTCGATGCACTTTACCTTGCCGGCGAACGCGCCGACCCCGACACGGTCAAATGGGCGCAGCGGCATCTGCGGGTGCCGGTGGTCGATCACTGGTGGCAGACCGAAACCGGCTGGGCGATTGCCGCAAACCCGCTTGGCATCGAAGAACTGCCCACCAAGATCGGCAGCCCGTCGGTGCCGATGCCGGGCTATGATGTGCAGGTGCTTGACGAGGGCGGCCACCCGGTGCCTGCGGGCACGCTTGGCGCGATTGTCGTCAAGCTGCCGCTGCCGCCCGGCACGCTGCCCGGCCTGTGGAACGCCGAGGCGCGGTTTCGCAAAAGCTACCTTGAGCATTTCCCCGGCTATTACGAAACCGGTGACGCCGGCTATATCGACGCCGAGGGCTATCTTTACATCATGGCGCGCACCGACGACGTGATCAACGTGGCCGGGCACCGGCTTTCCACCGGCGCGATGGAAGAGGTGTTGGCCGGCCACCCGGATGTGGCCGAATGCGCAGTGATCGGTGTGGCCGATGCGCTGAAAGGCCAGCAGCCGCTTGGGCTTTTGTGCCTGAACAAGGGCGCCACGCGCGCTGCCGCCGATGTCGTGAAAGACTGCGTGAAGAAGGTGCGCGACGAAATCGGCCCGGTGGCGGCCTTCAAGCTGGCCTGCGTGGTGGATCGGCTGCCAAAAACGCGGTCGGGCAAGATTCTGCGTGCCACGATGGTGAAGATTGCCGATGGCGAGCCGTTCAAGACGCCCGCAACCATCGACGACCCGGCGATACTGGTTGAAATCGGCGCGGCGCTGAAAACACTGGGGCTACCGGCGAAGTGAGCGTGGGCGGCAGGCGCCGCCCTTCCTCAAACAAACTGCTCGCGCATCAGCCGCTCGCCCAGGCCGTGGCCGTTTTCGAACAGGATGCGGTGCACGATGCGCGGTTCAGACCTAATCTCGACCCAGAGCACCGGGCGCACCGAGCGGCCATCGGCGTCGGCCATCACCGGGCGTTTGTCCGGCTCGATCACGTCAAACCGCACCACCGCGTTTTTCGCCAGAATCGCACCGCGCCAGCGGCGCGGGCGAAAGGCCGCAACCGCGGTCAGTGCCAGCACATCCGATCCGATCGGCAAGATCGGCCCATGCGCCGAATAATTGTAGGCGGTGGACCCCGCGGGGGTGCAGACAATCGCCCCGTCGCACACCAGCTCGGCCAGCCGCACCTGCCCGTTCACCGAAATGCGCAGTTTCGCCGCCTGCGGCCCGGCGCGCAGCACCGACACATCGTTGATGGCAAGCGCTTCGTGCATCGTGCCGTCTGCGGTTTCGGCGCGCATCGCCAGCGGGTTGATCACCGCCTCTTCGGCCGCCGCCACACGTTCGGGCAGGCCGTCCTCGGCGTAATCGTTCATCAAAAAGCCGATGGTGCCGCAGTTCATGCCGTAAACCGGCAGGCCGCCGCCATCGTGCAGCGTTTGCAACATCAGCCCATCACCGCCAAGCGCCACGATCGCATCCGCGTTCTGCCGCGGCGTCTGGCCGTAGCGCGCCACCAGCGCGTGCAGCGCTGCCTGCGCCGGGGCACTGGGCGAGGCGACGAAATGAATGCGGGGTCTGGCGGGCATCGGCATTTCGGGCATGACCGAAGTCATGGCCCGCGCCGATCGGAAACACAAGCGTCGAACCGGAACCCCGGTGGCGTGTTTTGCCGCGCGCCAGCGACCAATTGACGCTTTGCGCGCTTTCGGCGAGGGCAGACATGCGCTAAATGGGGCCAAACCCATGCAGGAGACGCCCATGCTCATGACCCAGCGCGACGCCGGTTTCTTTGCCGAAAGCCTTGCCAGCCGCGACCCCGAGATTTTCGGGGCGATCCGCGCCGAACTTGGCCGCCAGCGCGACGAGATCGAACTGATCGCCTCGGAAAACATCGTCTCGGCTGCCGTGCTTGAGGCGCAGGGTTCGGTGATGACGAACAAATATGCCGAGGGCTACCCGGGCCGGCGCTACTACGGCGGCTGCCAGTTCGTCGATATTGCCGAAACCCTGGCGATCGAGCGCGCCAAACAGCTGTTCGGCTGCAACTTCGCCAATGTGCAACCCAATTCCGGCAGCCAGATGAACCAGGCGGTGTTTCTGGCGCTGTTGCAGCCGGGTGATACCTTCATGGGGCTTGATCTGAACTCGGGCGGGCACCTGACGCATGGCTCGCCGGTGAACATGTCGGGCAAGTGGTTCAAGGTGGTCAGCTACGGCGTGCGCCAGCAGGACGAGCGGCTTGACATGGCCGAGATCCGCGAACGTGCGCTGGCCGCCAGGCCAAAGCTGATCGTTGCCGGCGGCACCGCCTACAGCCGGGTCTGGGACTGGGAAGCGTTCCGCGCGATCGCCGATGAGGTCGGCGCCTGGCTGATGGTCGATATGGCGCATATCGCCGGGCTGGTCGCTGGCGGGCAGCACCCCTCGCCGCTGCCTCACGCGCATGTGGTGACGACGACCACGCACAAATCCTTGCGCGGCCCGCGTGGTGGCATGATCTTGTGCAACGACGAGGCGATCGCGAAAAAGATCAACTCGGCGGTGTTTCCGGGGCTGCAAGGCGGCCCGCTGATGCATGTGATCGCCGCCAAGGCGGTCGCCTTTGGCGAGGCGCTGCGACCGGAATTCAATGCCTACGCGGCGGCGGTAGTGGCCAACGCCCGCGCCATGGCGGATGAACTGATGAAGGGCGGCATCAACATCGTTTCGGGCGGCACCGACAACCACCTGATGCTGGCCGACCTGCGCCCCAAAGGCGTCAAGGGCAACGCCACCGAAAAGGCCCTGGGGCGCGCGCATATCACCTGCAACAAGAACGGTGTGCCGTTCGACCCGGAAAAGCCCACCGTGACCTCGGGGATCCGTCTGGGCACGCCCGCAGGCACCACGCGCGGCTTTGGCGAGGCGGAGTTTCGCGAAATTGCTCGGCTGATTGTCGAGGTGGTGGATGGTCTTGCGGCCAATGACGAAACAGGCAATGGCGCCGTCGAGGCTGCGGTAAAGGCCAAGGTAGCAGCGCTTTGCGCGCGCTTTCCGCTTTATCCGAACCTGTGAACACAGCGAAATGGTGCGGCGCGGCCGTCCTTCACAGATAGCCGCGCCACGCCATGAGGGCCAGCACCGCGCCACCGGTGAACATGATCACAAACACCACTGTCGCCACCAGGTTCAGCGCATAGCGGCGCCGGCGCGCGCCATTGCCCAACGGCGCCAGGTGGCGCACCAGCGCATCGTAGGCCGCAGCGGCACGTTCCGGGTCGATCTGCCGGGCGAGGCGCGGGTTTTGCGCCCGCGCCGTCGATTCCACCAGCAATTCGGCCTCGGCGCGCAGCTTGCGCGGCAGCACGCGGCCGCGGCTGTCAAGCTTGGCGCGCAGGCCCTGGCCTTTGGCGCCCAGCCGTTCCTCCATCAGCCCGGCAACGCGCTCGGCCATCTGGTGCAGGGTGTGCGGGTTCATTTCGCCTCCATTTGCAAGCAGGCTAGCCTTTGGCCACGCGCCGCGCAACGGCACTGGTGCTGCGGCGCGCGGGTCGCTATAGCGTCGCGCATGTTGCACCACGTCAGCCATGGCGCACCTTCGGCGCATCCGACACTTGTGATCGTGCACGGGCTGTTCGGCTCGGCGCGCAACTGGGGCGTGATCGCGCGGCGGCTTTCGCAAGACCGGCAGGTGATCGCGGTGGACATGCGCAACCACGGCGACAGCCGCTGGCACAGCGCGCATGGTTACGACGATCTGGCCACCGATCTGGCCGCACTGATCGCGGCAGTCGGTGCGCCGGTGGATATGCTGGGCCATTCGATGGGCGGCAAGGCGGCAATGCAGCTGGCGCTGACGCATGGCGCGCTGCTGCGCCGCCTGGTGGTTGCCGATATCGCGCCCGTCGCCTACAGCCACAGCCAGCGGCATCTGGTCGAGGCGATGCAGGCGCTGGAACTGGAAGGGCTCAGCCTGCGGTCCGAGGCCGACCGCCGGCTTGCTGTCAGCGTTCCCGATGCGCCGGTGCGCGCGTTCCTTTTGCAGTCGCTTGACCTGAAGGCGACGGCCGCGCGCTGGAAACTGAACCTGGGCACCTTGGGCGCCGAGATGGACCGCATCACCGGCTGGCCGGGAACGCCGGGGCAATTCGCCGGCCCGACGCTGTTCGTGAAAGGCGCGCTTTCCGACTATATTCGCGCGGCGCACCACGCCGCGATCCGCGCCCAGTTTCCCGCCGCCGAGTTTGCCGAGGTCGCGGGCGCGGGCCACTGGCTGCACGCCGACCGCCCGCGCGAGTTTGAGGCCGTGGTTGCGGGGTTTCTGGCCTAGGCCGGGCGCTTCATGCGGCTGAGCAGATCGGTTTTCAGCACAAACTGGTGGTAAAGCGCGCCCAGCACGTGCAGGCCGACCAGCACCAGCAGCAGCGTGGTCGCTGCCTCATGGAACTTGGCAGCAGCTTCGATTTCCAGAAACCATGCCACGCCGCCGGATGCCGCCAGCGCCACCAGCAACAGATACAGCAGGCCATGCGTCAGCTTGCCAATCAGTTGCAACGCGCGCGATTCCGCCGTCGGCGGCAAGGGCGCGCTGCGCAGCCGGCGCAGCACCAGCCGCCAAGCGACCAGCGCCAGAATCACCACCCCCGCCACGACATGCAGCGAAATCAGCGCGCTCGGAGTGATCTCTTCACCCCGCTGCAGCGCGCGCCACGCCCCGCCAATCGCGTCGTTCAAAAGAAACTGCGGCACGATCAGCAGCGCCACGATCCAGTGCAGCCAGATTTGCGGGGCCGAGTAGCCGTTGGGATTCGACATGTCTTCCTCTCGAATTGTGGCGCGGCATCGCCGCCAAAGCTGATACGCGGTGCCGGTGCTGTTCCGTCGCGCGGCGCCGGGTCGTTTCGCAAAATGCTTGGCCGCGTCGCAATTTTGATGCATCATATTGTCATGCCTGACGATCATAAGCAACACCCCCGCATCGCCGATATTGCCCTGCATGCCGGTGTTGGCACCGCCACCGTGGACCGCGTGCTGAACGGTCGCCCCGGGGTCAGGCCGGCAACCGTGGCGCGGGTGCAAGAGGCGGCGCGCTGGCTGGAGGAAAGCGGCGCGCGCCCGCGGGTGCAAACCATGGCGCCACCGGGCATGACCTTGCGGGCAATGCTGGGGGGTCCACCAGGCTTTGCCAATGAGATACTGATGCAGTCGCTGCGCGCCGCCGGGCGCGATCTGGGACTGCGCATCCGCGGCGATTTCATCCGCCGCAACGATGTGCGCGCGTTGTGCGAGGCGCTTGACGACTGCCAGGGCGGCGGTATCGACGGGGTGGTGGTGCAGGCGGTCGAACACCCGCGGGTGCGCGATGCCATTGCGCGCCTGTTGCAGGCGGGCATTCCGGTGATCTCGGTTCTGACGCCGCTGCCGGGTATCGACGGCGTCGATTTCGTCGGTCTCGACAACCGTGCGGCGGGGCGCGTCGCCGGGCAAATGCTTGGGCTTTTGTGCCATGGCGCCGGTGATGTCGCTGTTTTTTATACCGATTCTCTCTACCGCAGCCTGGAAGAGCGCGACAGCGGCCTGCGCAGCCTGCTGCGCGAGGATTTTCCCGCGATCAACATTGTCGAACGCTTGTCCACCTTTGACACGCCGGAAACCTGCTACCTCGCCACGCGCGATCTGCTGGCCCGCCGCCCCGGGCTCAAGGGCATCTGCAACCTTGCGGCCGGCAATCGCGGGATCGAGCGCGCCGTGCATGAGGCCGGGCTTGCGGGCAAGCTGGTCTATGTCGCCTTCAACCTCACGCCGCTGTCGCGGCAGGCGCTGATCGACGGCACCATGCAGGCGGTGATCCACCAGGACATGCGGCGCATCGCACGCCGCGCGCTAACCACCGTGGCCGCGGCGCGCGGCGGCGACGCGCCGCACCCCGGCCCGATCGCCGCCGAAATCATCCTGCGCGAAAACCTGCGCGATTTCGCGCCGGGGGTGTGACTGGCCGCGCTTCTTGATGCATCATGGCTGTTCCGTCGGCAGGAATTTGCATCACAACAGCACATCACGCGACAATTCCGGAAAAACCCGTTTGGGCTGGTTCCGCGGCGGGTGTAGCCACAAGGGCAATCGGACAGCAGGGTTCGCCCCGCCTGCCGACATGCACCGCAGGAGAGGATGATGCCGCAACCGCTGCCGCTTACCGGGATCAAGGTGGTCGATTACAGCCACTTTCTCGCCGGCCCGTTCATGTCGCGTTGCCTGGCCGCCCTGGGCGCCGAGGTGATCAAGGTGGAACGCCCGCAAACAGGCGACGCCGGGCGGCAATCGCCGACCATTTCGGGCGGCGTATCAGGCTACTTTCTGCAGCAGAACATGGGCAAGCGCGGGCTTTGCCTTGATCTGCGCCAGCCCGCCGCGCGCGATCTGATGGCGCGGTTGACAGCAAAAGCCGATGTTTTCGTTGAAAATTACCGCCCCGGGGCGCTGGCGAAACTGGGCCTTGGCTACGCCGATCTGGCGCGCGTCAACCCCGGCCTGGTCTATTGCTCGGTTTCGGCCTTTGGCCACAGCGGGCCGCTGTCGGATCGCCCCGGCTTCGGGCTGATAGCCGAGGCGATGTCGGGTGCGATGTCGATCATCGGCAGCCCCGGCGAGGCGCCACCGCTGTTTCGCATGCCGCTGGCCGACATGTATGCCGGCATTCATGGCGTCGCGGCGATCGTCGCCGCGCTTTACGGGCGGCGCGACAGCGGGCGCGGCCAGCACATCGACCTTGCGCTTTATGACTGCATGGTTTCGATGCATGACTACGCGCTGCAGGGCTACCTGATGTCGGGCGGCACCGAACTGCCGCAACAAACCGGGCAGGATCTGCCGTCATCCACCATTTACGGGGTGTTTTCGGCGCGCGACGGGCATCTGGTGATCGCCGCGCAGGTCGATGACAGCTGGCTGAGACTGGCGCGGCTGATCGGTGGCGAGGCGCTGGCCGCCGACAGCCGCTTTCACGGCGCTGCAAACCGCAACACCAACCGAGAGGCGGCGCTGACCAAGGTGCGCGGCTGGTGTGCGGCACAGCCGGATCGCGCCGCCTGCCTTGCCGCGCTGCAGGCCGCGGGCGTGCCCGCGGCACCGGTGCAGACGGTCGACGAGGTGGTGGCAGACCCGCAGCTTGCGGCCCGCGGCATGTTCATCGAACAATCGCATCCGACCTTGGGGCGGGTGCGGATGCCGAACCTGCCCTTTCATTTTTCCGACTATTCTATGCCCGACTCTGCGGTCGCGCCGGGCCTGGGAGAGCACAATTCCGATATCGCGGTGGAGCTTGGCTTCAGCGACGCCGAGATTGCCGCGATGCAGGATTCGGGCGCGCTTTATTCCGCTTAGCCCATCAGCAAGAGCAGCCCCGAGACGGTGAAGAACGAAATCACGGTTGCGGCGATCAACGCGGCGGCGGCCATGGTCTCGTTGCCCCAGCGCAGCCCGAACAGCGCGTAGATGCTGAGCATCGGCACCGAGGCGATCAGCACGCCCGAGGTCAGCAGCGGCCCGGGCGGCGGGCCCAGCAGGTAAAGCCCGGCCAGAACTGCCAGCGGGTGCAGCACCAGCTTGCCCAGCACCACGCGCGCCACCGCCAGACCACCCACCCCCGCGGGCGGCAGGTCGGAAACCGCGGCGCCGATCACCAGCAGCGCCACAGGCGCCGCAACCGGCGCCAGCATGCCCAGCACCTGAAGCAACGCGGCGGGCAGCGGCAGCCCGGTCAGCGATGCCGCCGCCCCTGCCAGAACCGCGATCAGCAACGGGTTCTGCGCCATTCCAGCCAACGTGCGGCGCAGCGCCACCAGCCGCCCGCCGCCGCCCGTCGCCTCGGCCAGCGTCACCGCAAGCGGAATGACCAGGATGTTTTCCACCAGCATCGCCATGGCAAAAGCCTGCAGCGCGACATCGCCCACCAGAATCGCCGCCACCGGCATGCCCAGATAGGCCGAGTTCGAGCACGACATGCCAAGCGCTTCCAGCGCCGCCAGCGGCATCGTGCGACGCAAGGGCCCGCGGGCAAGCGCAAAACCGGCGCCAAACACCACCAGCGAGCCCAGCGCATAGCCCGCGATGAAATCGCGGCGCAGCGTTTCGTGCAGCGGTGCGCGCGCCAGCGCCAGAAAGATCAGCGCCGGCATCGCAACGCGCAGCACCACACGGCCGATGGCGCGCATGTCGGCCAGCGCAACATAGCCCGAACGCGCCACACCATAGCCCAGCGCGATGATCAGATAGATCGGCAGCGTCAGCGCGAAGACCGAAAGCATCGCCCCTCCCGCCGCGCCGCGTGCTGGTGTGCCGTCAACTCTTCCACGTCTTCGCCAACGCGCGCGCGCCGCGCAGCAGGATCGCCTGATCCACGTCAACGGCGGTGAACAACGTGCCCGCCGCCATCGCCTCGCGCAGCAGGTCCGGGTCAAGCGACAGTATCCCCGCGGGCTTGCCGGCCGCGCGGATGCGGCGCACCGCGTCAAGCACCGCCGCCCTGACCTCGGGATGGCCCGGGTTGCCGGGGTGGCCCATCGAGGCGGCAAGGTCGGCGGGGCCGATGAACAGCCCGTCCACCCCTTCGGTTGCGCAGATCGCCTCGATATGCGGCAGCGTCGCGGCGGTTTCGACCTGCACCAGCAGGCAGATCTCGGCGTTGGCGCGGGCGTTGTAATCGGGGACTGCGCCATAGCGGCTGGCGCGCGTGATGCCGGCCACGCCGCGCACGCCCTGCGGCGGGTAGCGCACCGCCTGCACCGCGCGCGCCGCCTCGGCCGCGCTTTGCACATAGGGCACCAGGATGGTTTGCGCGCCGATGTCCAGCAGCCGCTTTATTTCAACCAGATCCAGCGACCCCGGCCGCACCAGCACCTGCGTGGCATAGGGGGCCGCCGCTTGCAGCATCGCCTGCACCAAGGCCAAATCCATCACCGAATGTTCGGTGTCGATCAACATCCAGTCGAAACCGCAACCGGCGATCGACTCGGCGTGGCCCGAGCCCGGAATCGTCACCCAGATGCCAATCTGCTGGCGCCCCGCGGCCAGCCCCGCCTTGAATTGGTTCTTTGGCAAGTCCATCTGCAGCGCTCCCTGATTTCAATTCAGCAATTGCACCCGGCGCCCGTCGCGGGCGGCGGTCTTGATCGCCTCGATAACCGCCAGCGTGCGCAGCCCCTCGCGCGCGGAAACCAGCGGCGGCTCGGCGGCGGTGATGACACGGGCGAATTGTTCGATCTGCAGCACCAGCGGATCACCCGAAGGGCGCGGGCTGATGCGCGCGGCAAGCGGCTGCCACCAGCCGCGTTCGCCAGGGTTGTGCCAAAGCCGCCCGGAGGGCAGTTCCAGCGCGCCAAGGGTGCCGCCGATCATGTAACAGGCCTCGGTGGTTTGCGGATAGGCAGGGTTTTCGCCGGTGGTCAGCTCCCAGCTCCACGGTGCGGGGATGGTGTCGGAGACATTGGCTGTGCCCAGCGCGCCATTCGCAAACTCGAACGCGATCACTGCCGTATCTTCCACCGCGTGGCCGCGAACGGCATTCGACTGCACCGCCTGCACCGCGGCGATTTCGCCGACCAGATAGCGCAGCAGATCGACATCATGGATCAGGTTCAATAACACCGGTCCTGCGCCGGGTTCGCGCCGCCAGGCCACGTCGAAATAATCGTCGGGCTTGATCAGCCAGAACATGGCATGCACCGAAACCGGCGTGCCGATCTCGCCCGCCTCGATCATCGCCTTGGCGGCGGCGATCAGCGGGTTGTGGCGGCGGTGGTGGCCGGTGGCAACGGGCACCCCTGCGGATTCGGCCGCCTCGACCAGCACGCGCGCCGATGCCACATCGGTCGCCAGCGGTTTTTCCACCAGCACCGGCAGGCCGGCGCGCACGCAGGTCAGGCCGCCTTCGACATGCAGCCCGTTCGGCGTGGCAAGGATGACGCCATCCGCAACGCCTGCCGCCACCATGGCGTCAAGCCCGGCGAAACAGGGCACGCCAAGCGTTGCGGCGTATTCAGCTGCGGCGGGCATCGGGTCGATGATCGCGGCCAGCCGCGCATCTTTTGCCTGCACCATCGCCGCGACGTGGCGCCTGCCGATCAGCCCGGCACCGGCAACCGCGATGCGCGCCGCAGTCATTTGGGCGCGACAAGCTGCGCGATGCGGCGCACGGCGGCCTGATAGCCCTCGGTTCCCAGACCTGCGATCACACCTTCGGCGCGCAAGCTGACGTAGGAATGGTGGCGAAACGATTCGCGCTTGTGCACGTTGGAAATATGCACCTCGATCACCGGCCCTTCGAAAGCGTTGAGCGCATCGAGAATTGCCACCGACGTGTGCGTGAAGGCGCCGGGGTTGATGACAATGCCTGCGGCCTTGTGCCGCGCCTCGTGTATGGTGTCGATGATCGCGCCTTCGTGGTTCGACTGGAACAGCCTGACCTCGACCCCAAGGCTGCGGCCAAGTTCGGCGCATTGCGTCTCGACATCGGCCAGCGTCTCGCGGCCGTAGATCTCGGGCTGCCGCTGGCCCAACAGGTTCAGGTTCGGGCCGTTCAGAATGTAGATCACCTTGCTCATCGTCTTGTCCCCTTGATGCTTCTGCGCGCGCCTGCCGCAGGGCGGCCCTGCCAGCCCGTGTCGGCACAGACGCGGACAGCATAGCTGGAATCGGCAGATTTCAGCGCCCCTTTTACGTCATCGATCGCCTGCCGGAAATCAGATAATGGATTATTTTACGAACGTCATCTGAAATTGCATTGCGTGGACGAAAGCACGAATGCCAGATATTTTCTGGACAGGTTCGCCGGAAACTGCGAACCTTGCGCCGCATCTGCCCCGATGGGGATTCTGCTCGGCTATGGGAGGACTATGCCATGCTTTTCAACTTCACCCGACGCGCGCTTCTGGGCGCAACGGCAGCGGCCACCGTGCTCATTTCGGCCGGCATCGCAGCCGCGCAAGACAAGATTCAGCTGCGCATGTCCACGGTCGCTACCGAAACCGACCAGCGCACCGTGGCACTGGCCGAAGTGTTCGGCCCCGGTGTCGCGGATTTCGCCAACTATGAAGCGCACTACAACGGCACGCTGTTCAAGCAGGCGACCGAGCTTGAGGCGATCGCCCGCGGCAACCTTGAAATGGCGATCATCTCGGCGCAGGAGCTTTCGTCGTTCTTCCCTGAATTTTCGGTGTTCACCGCGGGTTATCTGCACCGCGACGCCGCGCATCAGGTGGCTGTGTTCAACGACGCGCTGATGGACCCGTTCAAGAAGAAGGTCGAAGACGAGCTGGGCGTGAAGCTGCTGACGGTGATGTATCTGGGCCGTCGCCAGCTGAACCTGCGCCAGTCGCAGTCGGAACTTAACGTCCAGACGCCCGCCGATCTGGCTGGCGTAAAGCTGCGCATGCCGGGCACCGACGCCTGGATGTTCCTGGGCACCGCGCTTGGCGCGAACCCGGTGCCAGTGGCTTTCGGCGAGGTTTACACCGGCCTGCAGACCGGCGCGATCGACGGGCAGGACAACCCGTTGCCGACCGACAAGGACAGCAAGTTCTATGAGGTCACCAAGCAGATCGTGCTGACCTCGCACCTCGTCGATCTCAACTACCTGGCGCTGTCGCTGGACGCCTGGAACAAGATGACGCCTGAACAGCAGGCGGCAACCCAGAAGGCAGCCGACGACGCGGCTGAACTGGGCCGCCAGCGCCAGCTGCAGCTGGAAGCGGACCTTGTCGCCTTCTTCAAGGAACAGGGTCTGGCCGTTTACGAACCCGACGTCGCCGCCTTCCGCGACGCCGTGCAGGCCGCCTATCTGGCCTCGCCCTACGCGGAATCCTGGCCCGCGGGCATCGTTGACGCGATCAACGCGGCCAACTGAGGAAACGCCGCGTGCGACGCCTGATCAGCGCGCTGCGCAATATTGCAGACGGGGTGGCGGCAGCGATGCTTGCCACCTTGTTTGCTGTCTTCATCGTGCAGATCGCGGCGCGCTATATCTTCAACCTGCCGGTCGGCTGGACCCAAGAGGTGCAGGCAACGCTGTGGCTGTGGCTGGTGCTCTGGGGCGCGGCCTTCTGCCTGCGCGATGAAGACCATGTAAAGTTCGACCTGCTTTATCAGATGGCACCGACCCGCTGGCAACGCATCTTTGCCGGGCTGGCGGCGGTGGCCATAATCGTTGCCGTGGCCGGGGCGTTGCCGGCTGCTTGGGACTACGTGGATTTCTACTGGCGCAAGCGCAGTGCCGTGTTGCAGGTGCGCATGAAGTGGGTGTTCATCATCTACATTGCGTTCAGCATCGGCCTGGTTCTGCGCTATGTTCTTGGGCTAATTGCCATATTGCGCGACACCGGCGCGCCGCCCACACGCCCGCAACTGCGCCCCGAGGAGCCGCGCTGAGATGAGCCTTGCGTTCGCCGTCTGCCTAGCCGCGGTCTTCGGACTTGCCGCCATCGGCGCGCCGATCGGCTATTCGATGCTGGCCGCAGCCACGCTTTACCTTGCCGTCGATGGCGCCGACCTGGCCCTGGCGGCCGAACAGCTGATCCAATCGATCTATGACGGCTACACGCTGCTGGCGGTGCCGCTGTTCATCATCGCCGCCAACATCATGAACGCGGGCACGGTTTCCGAGCGGCTTCTAAGCTTCTGCGTGGCGGTGGTCGGGCGCTTCCGCGGCGGCATGGGGCATGTCAACATCCTCTCGTCGCTGATCTTTTCGGGCATGTCGGGTTCGGCAGTGGCCGATGCCGCCGGGATCGGCAAGATCATCACCGATATGATGATCCGGACCGGCCATTATTCGCGCGGTTATGCCGCCGCCCTCACTGCCGCCTCGGCCACCATCGGGCCAATCATCCCGCCGTCGATTCCGATGGTGATGTATGCGCTGATCTCGAACCAGTCGATCGGCTTTCTGTTTCTTGCAGGTATCCTGCCGGGTCTGCTGATGGGTGCGGTGCTGATGGCGATGAACTACGCCATTTCCTGGCGCCGCAATATTCCGGTCGAACCGCCAACGCCGTGGCGCGACGCGCCAGGCATCACGATCCGCGCCTTCCCGGCACTGATGATGCCGGTGATCCTGCTGTCGGGCATCTACGGCGGCGCCACCACGCCGACCGAGGCGGCCGCCATTGCGGCGCTTTACGCGCTGCTGCTTGCCGTCGGGCTTTACCGGTCGTTGCGGCTGCGCAATTTCTACGCTGTGGTGGTGGACAGCGCGCGGCAGTCGGCCACCGTAGGCATCGTGATCGGCTGCGCACTGATCTTCAACTACATCGTGGCGACCGAGCGGATACCGCAGGCGCTGTCGCATTTCATGGCGGAACTGGATATTTCGCCGCTGATGTTCCTGATTGCCATGAACCTGTTGATCCTGTTTCTGGGCGCCCTGCTGGATGCCACCACGATCATTCTGGTGGTGCTGCCGCTGTTCATACCTGCCGCACAGGCACTTGGCATAGATCTGATCCATTTCGGCGTGGTCATGGTGGTGAATGCGATGATCGGCCTGATTACGCCGCCCTACGGGATGCTGCTGTTCGTGATCAACGCGGTCACGGGCATTGCGCTGCGCGATATCATCGTGAACGTGCTGCCGTTCTTGTTCGCGCTGCTGTTGGCGCTGCTTTTGCTGACGATCTTCCCGGAAATCTCGCTGACGATCCCGCGCTACTTCGGCTATCGGGGCTGAAGCACTGTGCCTGATCCGTTCTGCGCTGCATGCGCGCGCAGCGCGTGCGCCACGCCGTCTTCGATATGACGCACCAGCACCGCCTGCCCGCGCGCCACATCGCGGTCCAGCGCCGCCTCCAGCAGCGTCTGATGTTCGTCGATCGCAACCTGGCCGCGGAAGGTCAGATAGACCATCTGATAGCGCAGATAGCGGTCGAATACCGAACGGTGCACCGCCAAAAGTTCCGCAGAACCGCAGCCCTTGATCAGCGCGTGATGAAACCCCGAATCGTAGCGCTTCCATTCCGTCCGGTCGCAGGGTTCGCCGGCGATCATCCGCTGCTCGATCCTGCCAAGCTTGTGATGAGCTGCCACGACCTGCGATTTCCATTCCACATCGCCCGCCATGAACGAGCGTTCCAGCGCATGCAATTCGATCAGCGCGCGCAGCGCCGCAAGCTCTTTCAGATTGGCCTCGGAAATCGGCGCCACCGAGAAACCGCGCTGCTCTTCGGCCACCACAAGCGCTTCGCTGCCAAGACGGCTGAGCACCTCGCGCAGGGTCGGCACCGAAACGCCGTAGCGGCCGCGCAGATCCTCCAGCCGCAGCCGCGCGCCCGGCGCAAGCTTGCCAAAGATGACATCGGCGCGCATCTGTTCATACGTGGTCTGGGCCAGCGAAGCGGACAATCGGGCACCCCGGGACTTTGCACCAGTTGTAAGGCGCAAGGCGCAGTTTCACCAGAAGAAAGCGCCGATCATCTATTTTCCGGGCGGAAGATTGTTATTGCACCTATCGTCGCTTATGCTTTGTCGGCTGGTCGCTAACCGGGGGTGCCATGACCCAGAACCGCAAGGAAACGCTGTCCAGCCGCATCGTGGCGCAGCTGCGACAGGCGATCTTGCAGGGCCAGTTGGCGCCAGGCGAAAAGATCAACCTCGACCGCCTGCGCGACCAGCATCAGGTGTCAATCAGCCCGCTGCGCGAGGCGGTGTCGCGGCTGGTGCCCGACGGGTTGGTGGCGTTTGAGGACCAGCGCGGCTATTCGGTTGCGCCGATCTCGGCAGCGGACCTTGCCGAAATCACCCGGCTGCGCTGCACCCTGGAAAGCCAGGCCCTGCGCGAGGCGGTGGCGGCGGGCGATCTGGAATGGGAAAGCCAGGTGATGGGCGCGCTATACCGGCTGCGCATTACCGAGGTCGGCAGCGACGACGCGGCGGGGGCCGCGGCCTGGGAGGCCGCGCATGCCGAATTTCACATGGCGCTGATCCGCGGCTGCAACAGCCCGCTCTTGCTGCATTTCTGCACGGTATTGCGGGCCATGCAGGACCGCTACCGATGGCTGTTTCGCGCCAGCCTGCCGGCCGGCCGCGACGTTCAGGCCGAACATGACGGCATCGCCGCTGCCGCAACCTCGCGCCAGGCCGACCTGGCCTGCGCGCGGCTGGTGGCGCATATCGAGGGCACCGCGGCACTGCTGATGCCTGCGGTGCCCGGGTAGCGGTCAGACGCCGCACAGATGCACGTGAATGCCCAGATCATGCGCCAGCGCCGCCCGCGCCAGCATCGCCCTGTCGGCGCCTGTCGCGTCATCGGCATAGGCCACCTGAATGTGGTTGGCGCGGTGCCGGGCCATCATCGCGTTGCGCGTGACCCCGGTCAGCACGGCATGCATCATCGGCCATTCGGGGCTGGTTGCCTGGGCGCGGCGGTGGCTTTCGGCCTCGGGAAGCGCCACAGCGCGGCCGCGGCCGATATCCATGTGCAGCGCGCCGCCCTCCACGAAAATGCGGCTCCAGACGATTTCGCCCGGTCGTGCCACACCGCGCAGCGTGCCGCCGCCGGCGGGAAAATACATCGGCGGCTGGCGCAGGCTTTCCGAACCGGCCCAACCGCCGGCATGATGCGCCGGCGGTGCGGCGCCGGATATTTCGAACAGCCAGACGAATTCGCGCTTGCCGTCGATCTCGAAATCCTCGCCCCAGCGCAGGTCGTGCAGCGTGGTTTCCACCGGCTGGTCAAGCGCGCGGTGCAGCCGATTGATCAGCACCCCGTCAAGCCCGGCGCATTCATCGACCTCGTTGAAATGCACGATGGCGCGGCCGTCGCGGATGATACTGCCGTCGGCGCGCGCGACCGGCGGGCGGTCGTCGTTGTTCAGCATGCCTTCGACAAGATCGGAGGCCGGGCAAAGGTCTTTCAGCCCCTGCTGATATTGAATCCCGATCGCCTCGCAGCCGAAACTGTCGGCCAGCCGCACCGCCGCGACATACATCCGGCATTGATCAATCAACTGCGCCTCGGTCAGTTCGGTGGCGGGGTCGGTGCCAAGGTGAAATGTCATGCCGCGATCGCGCATCCAGTCGTAGGCCGCCCGCGCCTCGGCCTCGGGCACCAGCGCGGCCGCGAAATACAGCGCCGATTGCGACAGCCGTTCCTTGTAGATGCCCATCGGCATCAGCAGCTCATCGGGGATGATCGCGTTGAACATGCCCATGCAGCCTTCGTCAAACACGCCGAGAATCAGTTTCCGGTGGCGGATGTTGTCGGCGATGGCGCGCGCGATTGCGGCATCGCCTGCCGCCACCGTGCCTGGGTCGAATTCGCGCAGATGGCGCCGGTCATGTTCGATTTTTCCTGTTTTCAGCCATTCCTGAAGACCGGACAGAAAGAAATCATCCGAAAAGTCCTTGCTCCACAAAGTCGAAAACGTCACCCCCGCCTTCACCAGCGAGCCGTTCAGGTTCAACAGCCCCACCAGCCCCGGCCATTGCCCGGCCCAGTTCGCCACGGTCAGGATTGGCCCTTTGTGGGCGAACAGCCCGGCCAGCAGGTGGTGCGAATATTGCCAGACCGCCTCGGCAACGATCAAAGGCGCAGCAGGGTCGATGCCGGCAAATACGTCCATGCCCTCACGTTGGCTGGCGATGAAGCCATGGCCCGCGGGTTTGACCGGATGCGCGCGCAGCAGCCGGTGCCCCATGCCCGCCAGCACCTCGGTCAGCCGCGCCTCCATGGCAGCCTGCGCCGGCCAGCAGGTCAGGTTCGCGCTTTCGCGCAGGTCGCCACTGGCAACCAGCATGATCGTGGTCATATTACCCCTCCGCCGCCGCCATCAGTGCGGCATACTGCGCAAAATCGTCCTGCATGCGCCTGAAAACGTTGTATTTCGCATTGTGATAGGCGGCAATCGCGCCGCCCCGCGGGCTGACGCTGCCGGCCGGTCCGCTCATTGCCACCATGGCGGCGGGCAGGTCGGCAAAGCGGCCGGCAGCCACCGCGCCCAGCATCGCGGCGCCCAGCAGCACCGGCTCGGCCTGTTCGGGCACCAGCACCATGCAGCCGGTGGCATCGGCGGTTTCGCGCACATAAAGCGCGTTGCGCGCCAGCCCGCCCGAAACCACGATCGTCGCGACCACAGCCCCGGCCACGCGCATCTCGGCGATGATATGGCGGGTGCCATAGGCCAGCGCCTGCAGCGCCGCCAGATAGTCAAGCGCAAGGTCGTCGGCGTCATGCGCAAGATCCAGCCCGCTGATCGCGCCCTTGCGCGACGGGTCGGCAAGCGGCGAGCGGTTGCCGTGGAAGTCGGGCTGCAGGTGGCGCCCGCGGGTCAGGGTTGCGGTTTCGGGTGCAAGCGCGGCAAGCCGGGCATCCAGAACATCGGTCGGGCGCATCCCTTGTGCGCTGGCCTCGGCAGCCACCGCGGCAAAGGCCGCGTGGCGCGCCAGAACCGCGTCGATCAGGGCGCCGGCGGCCGACTGCCCGCCTTCATTGGCCCAGACACCGCCCACGAGCACCGAGTGATAGGGGCCCCAGACGCCGGGCACGAACAGCGGCTGCGGCGTGGTCAGGATATGGCAGGCCGAGGTGCCGGCGATCACCGCCAGCCGCGCCGCGTCGTCGCGCTCGGGCGCCACACCCAGCGTGCCAAGCGCCCCGGCATAGGCGTCGATCATGCCGCTGGCCACCGCGATGCCTTCGGGCAGGCCCAGATCTGCCGCGGCCTCGGCGCTCAACTGCCCAACCGCTTCGCCCGGGGCGGCAAAGCGGGTGCCGATACGGGCCGGGTCGGCGGCCAGATCGCCAAGCCCGATCGCGGCCAGAAAATCCTTGTCCCAACCCTCGCCGGCGCTGCCGAGATGCCCCAGATAGGTCCATTTGCACACCGCCGAGCACAGCGAGCGCGCCTGGCTGCCGGTGGCACGATACGCCAGCCAGTCGGGCAGATCCCAAAACCGCGCCGCCTTGCCCCATGCCCCGGGAAGTTCGCGTTTCAGCCAGCGCAGCTTCGGCATCTGCATTTCAGGCGATATGCAGCCGCCGACATGCGCCAGCACTGCGGCGCCGGTGGCGTTGATCGCGTCGGCGTCGGCAATGGCGCGATGGTCCATCCACAGCACCACATCCTGCCCGGTGGCGCCGTCGGGGCTGATCGAGACCGGCGCGCCAGCGGCGTCTGCCACCACCAGCGAACAGGTGGCGTCAAAGCCGATGCCGGCCACCCGGTCCGCCGCCACCCCCGATGACGCCAGCGCGGCCCGGCAGGCGGCGGCTGCGGCAGCCCAGATTTCCGCCGAACTTTGCTGCGCAAAATCCGGGCGCGGCCGATAGCTGCGGATCGGCGCCGCGGCGGTGCCGCGAAGCCGCCCCGCCGCGTCGAACACCCCCGCCCGGGCGCTGCCGGTGCCCACGTCGATACCGATGAAAATGCTCATTCACACCCCCAAAGCCCGCCGCCGCGCAATTTCGATATGCGTTTCCAGAGCCATCACCGCTGCCGGCTCGTCGCGCGCCAGCATCGCCCGGATGATCGCCAGATGCTCTTGCATCACCGAGGGCAGCAGCGAGGGCAGCATCCGCGTTTGCGCCAGCCGGATCAGCCGGATCTTCACCGAATTGACGCGGTAGACATCGCTGATCAGCGCGTTTTCCAGCGCATCCACCATGCGGTCGTGAAAATCCCAGTCAAGCTGTTGCGCCTGTTCCAGCCGCGACGGCGTAACCCAGCGCTGCGTTTCGGCAAGCAGCGCCTCATGCGCGGACAGCATCTGTTGCAGTTCGTCCTCGCCGGCGTTGCGGCAAAAGCAGGTCACCGCCTCGCGCTCGATCACCAGGCGCAGCTGGAACGCATTGCGGATCAGGTTCAGATCGATCTGCGCCACTTGCAGCCCACGCTGCGGCACCGTGCGGATCAGCCCGTCGGCCTCCAGCCGCGGGATCATCTCGCGGATCGCGCCAAGCGGCATGCCGGTGATTTCAACCAGCTCGCGCTGCGAGACGAACTGGCCCGGTGCGATGGTGCGCGCCAGCAGATGCTCGGTGAAACTGGCGTAGGCCTTTTCGCGCAGCGTCTGAAACTCGGGCACATCCTGCGGCACGGGCCTGTCCTTCCTGGCATGAACCACTGACATGTTGGATGAAATGTCAGCGCCGCGCAAGTGCGGTCAGCACGCAGCGCCGCGCGCCAGCGCCGCTTTGGCCAGTGCCGCGGCGCCGGGAAGTGGCAGGCTGCGTCGCGAAAAACGTGCGTGCGCGTGCGCCGGTGCACGGCGACCCGCAAGGCGCCGCAGCCGATGTGCATGTTTCTTGCGTCAGTCGCCGGCGCGGGCGTGTTCGCGGCAGATTGCCTCGGCTTCCTTGCCGTGGATTTCCTGGTAGTGGTCGAATGCCGAATGGAACCATGCGGTGCCCTGCGTCGCCGCCCCGAGCATGCGAATCAGATCGTCGCGCGACGATCCGGGCAGCTGTGCATGCGTGACGTCCCAGCCCGGCGCCGCGGGGTTCGGCTCGAACCCCAGCACCTGCCCCTTGAGCGTGCTGAGCAGCGAGACGATGCCGCCAGTAAAGCCCGAGGGGGCGTGGATATCGATTTGTTCAATCGGCTGCAGCAGCACCGGCCCGGCATTTTGCAGCGCCTCGCGGGTGCCCATCTTGGCGGCGGTGCGAAAGGCGTGGTCAGAACTGTCCACCGCGTGGCTTTTGCCGTCGGTCAGGGTTACCGCAACGTCGATCACCGGAAAACCCAGCGGGCCGCAATGCATTGCGTCGGCAGCCCCGGTCTCGACCGAGGCGATGAAATTGCGCGGCACCGCACCGCCCTTGACCACCTCGTCGAACTGAAAGCCGGCGCCGCGTTCCTGTGGCCGCACGATCAGCACGACATCGGCAAACTGCCCTGCCCCGCCCGACTGCTTGCGGTGGCGGTAGTGTTCTTCAGCGCTGCGGGTGACGGTTTCGCGGTAGCTGGTGTTGGGCAGCTGCTCGGTCACGCTGATGTCGAAATCGTCGGCAAGCGTTGCCAGAATGCGGCGCAGATGCAACGGGCCCTGCACCCGCAGCAGGCTGTGCCCGGTATCTTCATCCTGCGACACCTCGATGCCCAGATCGGTTTCCTGCAGCCGTGCCAGCGCCGTCGACAGCCGCACCTCGTCGCGTTCATTGCCCGGGGTCAACACGCGGCACAGGGTCGGGCGGCGGCCGCGCACCCAGTCCGGCCCGGCAAGCGTTTCGACTGCGGTGAACAGCCGGCCGGTGTTCAGATGATCGGCCTTCACCGCCACGCCGACATGGCCCACCGGCAGCACGCCGCCGCCGCTGACGCCCAGTTCCGAAAGGTTGCCAAGATTGCCGCCGGCAAGCTGCGTGCCCGACCGCAGGCCCTCGCCCAAGGCGCGCAGATAGACCGCCTTGCCCACATGTTTCTGGAATTCGGCATGAAATCCGGTGGCCAGCGGCGCGCCACTGACCGCCATCTGCGCCTTCAGCCGACCGCGCAGCGCCTCGACCGCGGGGGTTTCATGGCGCAGCGCCTTCATCATGCGCATCACGCCGTTGGCATGGCTGGCCGCGCCGAGATAGGCGGGGATCACCCTGGCGTCGTGCAGGATGCGCGCCGCGGTGGCGAACAGCTCTTGCGAGCCGGGCTCTTTGTCCTCGATCAGCTGTTCCAGCAGATCATCGTCAAAATCCGAAAGATGTTCCAGCAGTTCGGTGCGCGCGTCATGTTCGTCACCACGCATCTGCTCGGGGATTTCCATCAGGAACGAGGGCTTGCCTTCCTGATAATGCCAGGCGCGTTCCGATATCAGGTCGATCGCGCCAACCACCACCCCGTCTTCGCGGATCGGGATCTGGCGCAGCACGATCATGTGCTGCGAAAAGCCCTGCAGCGCCGAAACGATCTCGTGCACGCGGCCCTTGGCTTCGTCGATGCGGTTGATGAAGACCAGGCAGGGGGTTCCGGAATCCTCGATCACTTTCAGGTATGGCGCTGCCAGAACGGCGGCCGCAGGATCGGCCGGCAGGCACAATATCGCGGCGTCGCTGGCCATCAGCGCGGCACCGGCGGCGCTGCTGTATTCGGCGCTGCCGGCAATGTCGATCGCGCACCACGGCTCGCCCAGAAAGGTGAACCGGGTCAGCGCCAGCCCGTTGCTGGCGTCGGGGTGAAAGGCGTTGCCTTCAAGCTGGCTCATGGCGCGAACCAGCGTTGTCTTGCCTGATTGGGATGGGCCCAGAACCGTGAAACACCGCATCTGTCAATTCCTCCTGCCTGTGCGGGCCCCGCTGATCGCCCGCCGGCCCGGTTGCGCGATGGCCGCGGTAGCGCCGGAGCCCGGCGGGCAGGTGCGATCATGGCGGCCGTGCAAGGGGAAACTGCCCAGGACCAAGATCTTGTTAGCGCATCTCGGCTATCAATTCGAGACGAATCCTTGGCGCCTGTGGGGGTGCGATGATTGGACCCGCCTGCCTTGGGCTGGCCATTGCGCCGACGCCGCCACGCCCAAGGCGGCGCTAGTCGCGGTCGGCGCGGATCGGGTCTGCCAGCAGGCGCAGGCCGTTCAGCACCACCAGAAGCGTGCCGCCTTCATGGCCGATCACCGCCAGTGGCAGGGGCAACGCGAACAGCAGCGCCCCGGCCACCAGCAGCAGCATCGCGCCCACTGCAAAGGCCAGATTGGCGCGGATCACCCGCCCGGTGCGCCGCGCCAGCCGCTGCGCCGCGGCAAGCCGGGTCAGATCTTCGGACAGCAGCGCCACGTCGGCGGCGGCCAGCGCCACATCGCTGCCCGCGGCACCCATGGCGATGCCGACATCGGCGCGCGCCAGCGCCGCCGCGTCGTTCACGCCGTCGCCGACAAATGCCACCTTGCCCGCCCTGGCAAATGTGTCCACCAGCCGCAGCTTGTCCTCGGCCAGCAGGTCGGCGTGAATCTCGTCAGGTGCGAAACCCAGCCCGGCGCCGATCCGCGCCGCCACCGCATGGCGGTCGCCGGTCAGCATCACGCAGCGGGCATGCCCGGCGCGGCGCAGCGCCTGCACCCCGGCCGCGGCAGTGGGGCGCGGCTGGTCGGCCACTGTCAGCGCCCCGATCAGCCGCGCGCCGCGGCCGATCCAGACCACGGTTTCCGCGGTTTCGGTCAGTTCGGCCAGGGCGCTGCCTTCGGGGGTGAAGCCCGCCCCCATGCGCTCGCGCATGCGCCGGTTGCCCGCCCAGATCGGCCCTTTACAGTCGATCCCGCGAATACCTTCGCCCGGCAGCGCGGTGACCGCGCGCACCGCGGCGGGCTGCAGCCCGCGCGCCGCGGCGGCACGGCGGATGGCATCGGCAACGGGGTGCTCGGAATGCGCCTCAAGCCCCGCCGCCTGCGCCAGAAGCGCGGCCTCGTCGCCCTCGATCGCGATCAGCCGCAGCAGCTCCGCCCGCCCGTTGGTCAGCGTGCCGGTCTTGTCGAACGCCACCAGCCGCACCCGGGCCAGCGTTTCCAGCGCCGCGCCGCCCTTGAACAACACCCCGCCCCGCGCCGCCGCCGACAGCGCCGACAGCATCGCCGCAGGGACCGAAATGACCACGGCGCAGGGGCTGGCGGCGACTAGCAGCGTGGCGGCGCGGTAAAGCGCCTCGCGCGGCGGCAGGCCCAGCCACAGGAATGCCGCCAGTGCGATCACCGAGCCCAACAGCACCGCCACCGTGTAGCGTTGCCCAAACCAGTCGCCGAAACGTTCCGAAGGCGCGCGCGCCGCCTGCGCCTCGGTCACCATCGCGATCATCCGCGCCACGGTGCTTTCGGCCAGCGGGCGCCGCACCTCGACCTCAAGCACCGCGTTCATGTTCACGGTCGCCTCGAACACCGGCGCCCCCGGCCCCTTGCGCACCGGCAGCGATTCGCCGGTTATGGTGGCCTCGTCCACCTCGCCCTCGCCCAGCCGGATGGTGGCATCAACTGGCACCCGCATGCCGGGGCGCAGCAGCAGCACATCGCCGGGCAGCAGGCCCGCCACCGGAACTTCGCGCAGTGCGCCATCTGCATCGCGCCGCAGCGCGGTATCGGGGCGCAGCGACATCAGCGCCTCGACCGCGCGGCGCGCCTTGCCCATCGCCCGCGCCTCCAGCGCACCGGAAACGGAAAACAGCGCCAACAGCACCGCCCCTTCCAGCGCCGCGCCCACCGCCGCGGCGGCAATCGCGGCCAGCACCATCAGCAGGTCGATCGCCAGGATGCGTTCGCGCAGCAGCGCTGCGGCCGCGCGCAGCGTCGCCGGGCCACCACCCGCGGCGAAGGCCAGCACCAGCCCCGCCGCGCCCCATGGACCGGCCAGCACGAAGCGCGAAAAGACCGCCAGCGCCAGCCCGAACACGGTGGCCCCGGCAAGCGCGGTAACGGCCCTGAGCGACGCGTTCTCCAATTCCTCTGCCTTTTCCTTTCGGCCTTCGGCAGCCCGACCACCGGGTCGCCGCCACCGCAATGCGCCGACCTTGCCCGCATTCTGCGCCCAAAGTAATGTGGCGCTGTTGCAGGCTCAGCCCGTCGCCGCAAACCGCGCCAGCGCCGCCGCCAGAACCGCCTCATCCACATTGCCGCCCGAGCCGATGGCCACGACCTCAGACGGCAGCCCCGGTGCAAACAGCGCCGCCGCCAACGCAACCGCGCCACCCGGTTCCAGCACCACGCGCAGATGCCGCAGCGCCAGCACCATCGCGTGCAGCGCCTGATCGTCGCTGACCACCAGCCCCACACCGCACAGCCGCTGCATCACCGGAAAGGTCAGCGCGCCAGGCGCCGGCGTCACGATCGCATCGCAGACCGAGCCGCCGTTGCGCGCATTGCGCAGCACCTGCCCCGCCGCCAGCGAACGGGCGGCATCGTCGAACCCCTCAGGCTCCACCGTGCGAACCACGGCGCCTGAACCTTCCATCGCCAGCGCCACACCCGCGGTCAGCCCGCCGCCGCCGCAGGGCACCAGCACCTCGCCGTGCCAGCCATCGGGCAGATCCTCCAGCAACTCCAGCCCAACCGTGCCCTGCCCGGCGATCACCCGCGCATCGTCGAACGGCTTGATCAGCGCCAACCCGCGCGCCGCGGCCAGCGACGCGCCGATCGCGTCGCGATCCTCGTTGGCACGGTCGTAAAGCACCACCTCGGCACCCAGGGCGCGGGTGTTGGCGATCTTCACCGCCGGCGCATCGGCGGGCATCACGATCACCGCAGGCACGCCAAACGCCGCCGCCGCGCGTGCCACGCCCTGCGCGTGGTTGCCCGAGGAATAGGCGATCACGCCCCGCGCGCGTTCCTCGGGCGGCAGCGCCGACAGTGCCGACCAGCCGCCACGCGCCTTGAAACTGCCGGTGTGTTGCAGGCATTCGGCCTTCAGCAAGACGTGCCGCCCCGCAAGCGCATCCAGCGCGGGCGACGACAAAAGCGGCGTGTGCCGCACTTGGCCGGCGATGCGGCTGCGTGCTGCAAGGACGTCTTGACGGGTAGTCATGCCAGTTTCCTCAGCCAGTCGTGTATCGCGGCAAGCGCCGCAGGTTCATCGAGAAACGGAATATGCGCGCGGTCCGGCACCTCGGCAAAGATCATGTCGGGGCGCCGCCGGCGCATCTCCGCCGCGTTGGCGGCGCTGAGCAGGTCGGAATTGGCACCGCGGATCAGCGCAAGCGGCAGGCCCGCGCAGGCGTCGAACAACGGCCAGAGGTCAGGCTCCGGCCCGGCAAAGGCCGCCAGAAACGCCTCGCGCAGCGCCGGGTCATAGCGCAGCGCCAAGCCCCGCGGCGTCTCGACATACTGGTGGCGCGCCTCGTCAAGCCAGCGGCCGTCGGGCACATTGGCAAACCCGGGCATCAGCGCGGGCAGCTTGCGCGCCAGTTCATCGTGGGTGCGCGCTGCGGGTGCGCGACCGACGTATTCGAAGATCCGCTCCAGCCCCCCGCGTTCCAGCGCCGGGCCGACATCGTTGAGGCACAGCCCAAGCAGCCGCGGCTTTGCGGTGGCGGCCAGAAACATGCCGATCAGCCCGCCGCGCGAGGTGCCGATGACGGCAGCGCGTTGCAGCCCCAGGTGATCCAGCAGCGCCAGCACGTCGCGGGCTTCCTGCGGCACAGTATAGGTTTTCGCGCCGGTCCGTTGCGAGGCGCCGCGGCCGCGGTAGTCGGGGCGGATCAGCCGCACGCCGGCAGGTAGTTGCGGCGCCAGATAGTCGAAATCGGCGCCATTGCGCGTCAGCCCCGGCAGCGCCAGCAGCGCCAGACCCGCGCCTTCGTCGGCAAAGGCAAGCCGGGCGCCGTCTTCGGCGATGAAAAACCGCTGCGTCATGCGCCGGCAAGCCCAGGTATGCGGGTGAGGTCGGTCAGAAGATGTTGCGGGCGGGCGGGCAGGCGGTCAACCGGCAGGCCGGCACGGTTGACCCAGACGGTATTGAAGCCGACGCCCGCGGCAAAGGCGGCGTCCCAGCCGTTCGACGACACGAACAGCACCTGATCCGGGGTGCAGCCGAAATGCCTGCCGACCAGCGCGTAGACCGAGGCATGCGGCTTGAAGACACCGACGCTTTCGACCGACAGCACGGCATCAAGAAACGCGCCGATGCCTGCGGATTTGACCGCGCCCTGCAGCATCGCAGGCGAGCCGTTCGACAGGATTGCGGTTTGCAGCCCCGCCGCCTTCAGCGCCGCCAGCATCGCGGGCACCTCGGGGTAGGCGCTCAGCTGCCAGTAAAGCGCCAGCAGCCGCGCGCGCAGGCCCGCGTCATCCAGCCCCGAAGCCTGCATCGCCCAGTCCAGCCCGTCCTGCGTGACCTGCCAGAAATCGCAATGCTGCCCCGCAACCGCCCGCAGCCAGGAATATTGCAACTGCTTGGCGCGCCAGTCTTCGGCGATTTTCGGCCAAAGCGCGGCAAAACCTTCGTGCCCCCGTTCATTCGCGGCGGCGCGGGCGGCGGCATTCACATCGAACAGCGTGCCATATGCGTCAAAGACACAGGTGGTAATCGGCATCGGCTCCTCCTCAGCAAGCGGCGCCAGACTGGCCCGGCGCGTGCGCGGGGGCAAGGGGCGTCAGACGGTTCTGGTGCAGCAGGTGGATCCGTGTTCTGATCCGGCCAGAGTCGATCACCGAGGGCACCATGGCCACACCGATCGAGCGCGTGCTGGAAAGACTGCACGAGGTTCAGGCCGAACTTGAGGCGGCGTTTGACGCGCGCCGGGCGGAACTGCGCTATCAGGTCAGGCGGCGGCGCGTGGTGTTCGAGGCAGGGGTGCGCGCCCAGCACCGCGCCGCGCGGGTAAAGCTGGGCGATTTCCTTGCCCGCACCCGGCCAGGCGTGGTGCTGGTTGCGCCCATCATCTATGCGCTGATCATTCCCCTGGCGCTGCTCGACCTGTTCGTGACGCTCTATCAGGCGATCTGCTTTCCGGTTTACGGCATTGCCCGCGTGCGCCGGCGCGACCATATCGTGATCGACCGCCACATGCTGGCCTATCTCAACGGCATCCAGAAGCTGAACTGCGTCTATTGCGGCTACGGCAACGGGCTGCTGTCCTACGCGCGCGAAATTGCTGGGCGGACCGAGCAATACTGGTGCCCAATCAAGCACGCCCGTCGGGTGGCCGGGGCACATGCGAACTACCCCGCCTTTGTCGACTACGGCGATGCCAAAGCCTTTCACGCGCAGCTTGATGCGCTGCGCGAACACCTGCGCCAAGGTGGCGGGGCCCCGGGCGCCTGACTGCTGCGGGTTAGATGTTCTCGCTCTGCGGCATACCCAGCACGTGGTAGCCGGCATCGACCATGATCACTTCGCCGGTGGTACAGGCGCCGTAGTCGGAACACAGATAGACCGCGGTGCCGCCGATTGCCTCAAGCGTGGCGTTCTGGCGCAGCGGGCTGTTGGCCTCGGTGTGGCGAAAGGTCTTGCGCGCGCCGCCGATTGCTGCCCCGGCCAGCGTCTTCATCGGCCCGGGCGAGATTGCGTTGACGCGGATGCCATCGGGGCCAAGATCGTTGGCAAGGTAACGCACGGCGCTTTCCAGCGCTGCCTTGGCCACGCCCATCACATTATAGAACGGCGTCACCCGGTTTGATCCGCCATAGCTCAGCGTGATCAGGCTGCCGCCTTGCGGCATCAGTTCCGAGGCGCGGCGCGCCACGTCGATGAAGCTGTAGCACGAAATCGCCAGGCTGTTCTTGAAATTGGCGCGGCTGGTGTGGATGAAACGGCCAGTCAGCTCGGCCTTGTCGGAATAGGCGATGGCATGCACCAGAAAATCCATCGTGCCCCACTCAGCCTTCAGCCGTGCGAAAGCCGCGTCAAGGCTTGCGTCATCGTTCACATCGACATCGACCAGCAGGTCGGAACCGACCGAGGCCGCCAGCGGTTCCACCCGCTTGCCGAACGCCTCGCCCTGATATGAGA
>Ga0326597_10001439_pt1 | contig 38619 bp, 27 predicted proteins | sample RVTome_12_FD_203789 | JGI IMG/M metagenome (GOLD analysis project Ga0326597, IMG submission 203789) | Soil microbial communities from uranium-contaminated site in the Upper Colorado River Basin, Wyoming, United States - RVT100D185 | ecosystem: Environmental > Terrestrial > Soil > Contaminated >... | reverse complement strand
TCGGCCCGCGCTGATCCTGTGGGGGGGGGAGGCGGACCCTCCCCCGCATCGGCCGCGACACGCGGCCTCCCCCTCCTCGCCGCCCGATGGGCGGCGCGGCGCCTCCGGCGCCAGTTGCACGCCCTTGCGAGCGAGTCGGTTCTTGAACGCCGGTCAACATCTGCGGCCTCAGAGGCTCAGGCGAGCTGAGCGGGCCGGCGGCGCGGCCCGGGGCGACCCGGTCCGATTCGAGGGTGCTTGTCCGATTCGAGGGTGCCTGTCCGATTCGAGGGTGCCTGTCCGATTCGAGGGTGCCGGCCCGGTTCGACGGTCGCGGCTCGATTCGACGGAGGTCCTGGACTCGGGACTCCGTTTCTCGTTGTATGGGCCGGTGCGGATCCGCGTGGATTCCCCGGACCCGAATCGGCCGCGCCCCGAGCGCCCGTCCAGGCGCTCGCCGGGCGTGCCAACCTGCGAGACGGCAAGCATGCGATCTTCCGCCCGACCGATGGAGCGGCGCCGGCCCGCTGCGCCGCGGGCGCTCTCCGTCGTGCTCCTCGCCGCGCTGCTCGCGCCGCCTGCCTGCTGGACGCCCGAGCGCCGAGCGGAGAGCGAAGAAGAGCGCCAGCTCACGATGGAGATGTTCCGCGAGCTGATGGAGCAGGGCACCCTGCGCCCGGTCGACTCCATGGAGGACGCCTTCGCCGGGATCGAGCCCGGGATGGGCCCGACGCCCGAGGACGTCGGCCGGCCGGCGGCGGCCGGGCCGGGCGGCGAGGGGCTGGCGGAGGAGGAGGGTCCGCCGGAGCAGAAGCCGCCGAGGAACCCCTACGTCGAGTTCGGCCGCCGCATCAAGGTGCACGAGACGGGGCTGATCACGAAGCCCTACCCGATCCGCAAGGGGGGCGCGCAGAACGTCCTGGACCTCCTGCAGAAGTACGGCGATTTCACGTTCTACGATCCGGAGCAAGGCCCGCAGGGGGCGGCGACGGTGCGCGTCGAGGTCCTCGCGGCCTTCGACGGCGAGGTGCTCTCGAACGACATCCGCAAGATGGCCCCGCCGGACGAGGGCAAGCCGGTGGCGCTGGGCGACTGGCTGGTCGTGACGGCCTCGCCCGAGCTCTTGGCGGAGGTCGAGTACTTCATCGACACGTTCTTCGCCAGCCCGCCGCAGATCGAGATCGAGGCCAAGATCGTCGAATGGGTCACGCGCGACAGCTTCGACATGGGCGTGGGGCCGATCGACCCCGACACGCCGATCGCCGCCTTCCAGGACAAGAACTTCGTCAAGAGCCTGAGCTACGCCTTCCCGAACACGGTCGGCGGCGGGGAGTTCCTGGCCCAGGTCGGAACGGTGCACGACGGCGTCACCTACAGCGCGCTGATCGAGGTGCTGGCGACCTTCGAGAACATCTCGATCATCTCGCGCCCGAAGGTGGTCGTGCGCGAGGGCGCCAAGGCCAACATCGAGTCGACCGAGAAGATCCCGTACCTGCAGATCAGTGGTGTCAATCCCTCGGGCGGCTTCAACGCCAACATCGCCTTCGAGACCGTCGGCGTGCGGCTGTTCGTCGTGCCGCGCCTGATCGGCACCAGCACGGTCGAGCTCGAGATCGACGTCGAGGCCTCGCAGCAGACCTCCAGCGACATCGTCGCGACGACCGGCACCGGCGAGGTGATCAGGACCCCGACCCTCGCCACCCGCACCGCCAAGACCGTCGTGTACCTCAAGCCCGGGCAGGCCGTGATCCTCGGCGGCCTGATCACCGAGCGCAAGGTCCAGGACGAGCGCAAGATCCCCCTGCTGGGCGACCTGCCGATCTTCGGCGGCCTGTTCCGCTCGACCTTGACGGCCACGGAGCAGGCCCAGGTGCTGTTCTTCATCCGCCCGCGCGTGCTCGAGGGCATCGACCTGCACCGCGAGTTCTAGCCCGGGGGAGGGGGAGGGCGACGGGCGGGCCATCGTCCGGGAAGAAGGCGCTACGCTGTTCGTCCCACCCTGGAGGTCCGCATGAAGACGCGCCCGAGCCCCTCCGACCAGCGCCGCGGCGCGGCCCTGCTGCTCTCGATCCTGGTCCTGTTCGTGGTGATCACGATCGTGTTCCAGATCAGCATCGGGACCATGACCGACGCCCGCGTGGCGCGCAACGACGTCGGCTTGACGACCATGGACCTGGCGATCAAGTCGTGCGCTTACGACATCTTCGACCAGCTCCAGATGGACGCCGAGGCCGCCCAGGGCGCCGAGGGCGGGGGCGGCGAGGGGAGCATGGCCGACATGGCCTCCGCCATGGCCCCCGGCGGCGAGGGAGCGGCCCAGGAGACGCCGCCCTCCGACTCGCGCGAGGACGAGTGGGGGCGCCCGCAGCGCCAGGAGATCAACGACATCCAGCTGCGCGTCCTCGTCCAGGACGAGAGCGGCAAGTACAACGTCCTGAACGTGCTCTCGCCCGACGAGGACGAGGCCGAGGCGGCCTTCCGGCGCGTCGTGCGCATCCTCGACAAGTGCCGCGAGGGCACGGCGGAGGACATCGAAGCGCGCGACGCCGAGGACATGGCCGAAGCCATGCGCCGGCACATGCTCGAGCGCGACCGCTCCTCCGTGCCGCGCCCGAAGCTCCTGACCGACGACGAGAAGGACGAGCACCGCGGCCTGCCGCTCTCGCTGCGCGAGTTCTGCGCGCTGGAGAAGTTCGAGGAGCGTCATTTTCGCGACTACCGTGACGAGAACGGCACGATCGTGCACTCGATCGGCTCGTTCCTGACGGTCTGGTCCTCGCCCGACGTGGCCGGCTCGCTCACGGGCGGCTCCGGCGCCGGAGCCGCCGGTTCCGCACCCGCGACCCCGAGCGGCGCTGGGGCCCCTCGGAGCTCCGCCGGTCGCACCGCCCCGGGGGGTGCGGACGACCTCACCGGCGGCGGTCAGGGGGACCCGAGCGCCGCGGCGGGTCCTGGCGTCGGCTCCGGCTCCGGCGCGGGCTCTGCCGCGGCCGCTGGTTCGTCCCCGGGCTACGGCGTCAACCTGAACACGGCGCCGCCCGCGGTGCTCAAGTCCCTGATCGACGACCGCGACGTCTCCAGCCGCTTCTGGGACGACGTGATCGAGTACCGCAACCTCGAGCAGGAGGACGACGAGGCGAGCGAGGCGGACGAGGAGGAGTTGGCGCTGCTCGACGAGTACGGCGAGGAGATCTTGAAGCGCCGCATCTTCGACACGCTGGACGAGCTGAGCGAGGTGCGGAGCTGGGGCGACCAGGACGGCGCGCTGCAGGAGCGCGTGCGCTCGCTGCTGACGACCCAGAGCCAGGTCTTCTCTATCTTCATCACGGCCCGGCGCTCGACGGCGGCCGACAAGGGGTTCGAGATGCTCGACGGCCGGGAGGCGGCCCGGCGCGAGGAGGAGTCGGCCAGTGCGCTGGTGCGCACGGTGAGGATGGTGGTGTGGCGTCGGGAGGTGGACGACGGGATCGAGATCGTGCCGATCATCCCCTGGGAGACGGTGGACTACGTGCCGTTCGAGGTGGTCGATTATCCGGAGGATGATCGCTAGGAAGGCCCCTGGCCTTCCTCCCGCTCCCGCTCCCGCTCCCGCTCCCGCTCCCGCTCCGGCGCGGGGGGCTGGTACCCTCATGAGCATGAGCGACCGCCTGCGCCTGGAGGTCTTCCACCACCTCTTCGCCGCCGCCGCCGAGGAGATGGGCGTCTCCCTCATGCGCTCCGCCTTCTCCCCCAACATCAAGGAACGCCGCGACTTCTCCTGCGCCCTCTTCGACCGCGAAGGGCGCATGATCGGGCAGGCCGCGCACCTGCCCGTCCACCTCGGCGCCGCCCCGCTCTCCGTCGCCGCGGCGCGCGCCGCCATCGACATGCGGCCCGGCGACGCGGTCCTCCTCAACGACCCCTTCCTCGGCGGCACCCATCTGCCCGACCTGACCCTGGTCGCACCCGTGTTCCTGGGAAAGAGCCGGCGGCCCGACTTCTACGTCGCCAACCGCGCCCACCATGCCGACGTCGGCGGCTCTCACCCCGGCTCGATGGCCCCCTCCCACGACGTGCACGGCGAGGGCCTGCGCATCCCGCCCACGCGCCTCGTGCGCGGCGGCGCGCTCGAGCGCGAGGTGCTGGCGCTCGTGCTGGCCAACGTGCGCGTGCCGCGCGAGCGCGAGGGCGACCTCCTGGCGCAGTGGGCCGCCGACAGGGTCGGAGCGCGGCGCCTGCAGGCCATGGCGGTCGAGTACGGCGCGCGCGAGCTCGCGCGCCGCGCGGCGCAGCTCATGGACTGGACCGCCGAGCTGGCGGCGGCCGTGATCGGGAAGCTCCCGGACGGCGAGTGGCGCTTCGAGGACGAGCTCGAGGAACCGACCGCGGGCTCGCGCGGCAACGCGCGCATCCGGCTCGCGCTCTCGAAACGCCGCGGGCGCCTGCGCTTCGACTTCCGCGCCAGCGACGACCAGCTCGCCGGGCCGGTCAACACGACCCACGCCGTGGTCGTGGCGGCCGTGTTCTACGTGCTGCGCCTGCTGCTCCCGCCCGGCACGCCGACCAACGACGGCGTGCTGCGCCGCGTCGACGTGCTCACTCGGCCCGGCAGCCTGGTGGACGCGCGCTACCCCGCCCCGGTCGCCGCCGGCAACGTCGAGACCAGCCAGCGCCTGGTCGACGTCGCCCTCGGAGCGGTTCAAGAGCTCCTGCCCGGGCGGGTTCCGGCCGCCAGCGCCGGCACGATGAGCAACCTGACCTTCGGCGGCAGGGACGCCGCCGGGCCCTTCGCGTACTACGAGACCATCGCCGGCGGCGCCGGCGGGGGCCCGGCCGGCCCCGGCGCGCACGCCGTCCAGACCCACATGACGAACACGCGCAACACGCCGATCGAGGCCCTGGAGAACCAGTTTCCGGTGCGCGTCCTCTGCAACACCGTGCGGCGCGGTTCGGGCGGCCGCGGCCGGCGCCCCGGCGGCGACGGGATCGTGAAGCGCCTGCGCTTCCTGGCCGACGTCGAGGTCGGCTGGGTGGCGGAGCGCCAGGAGCGCGGACCGTGGGGCCTGCGCGGAGGCGCCCCCGGCGCGCGGGGCGGGGCGCGCGTGCGGCCGGCCGGCGCCCGCCGCGACCGCCCGCTGAACGGCAAGGTCTGCCTGTCGCTCGCGGCCGGCTCGGAGATCGAGCTGTGCACGCCCGGCGGCGGCGGCCACGGCCGTGCGCGCACGCCCGCCTGAGGGGCGCGGAGCTTGCGGCGCTCGCGCGAGGCTGCAAGAATCCCCGGACTTGCCCGCGCTTCCGATCGGGAGCCGGACGACCCCCTGGAGCCGCCGCCTCCCTCACCACGACCATGCCCTCCCTCAGCGTCTTCGGTGCCCAATGGGGCGACGAAGGCAAAGGCAAGATCATCGATCTCCTCGCGCGCGACGTCGATCTGGTCGTGCGCTACCAGGGGGGGGCCAACGCCGGGCACACGGTGGTCGTCGGCGGCGAGAAGTACGTGCTGCACCTCGTCCCCTCGGGCGTCCTGCACCCCGACAAGATCAACGTGATCGCGAACGGCGTGGCGGTCGATCCGGCCGGGCTCCTGGCCGAGATCGACGGCCTGCGCGCGCGCGGAGTCGAGGTGAGCGAGCGCAACCTGCGCCTCTCGTCGAACGCGCACCTGATCTTCGAGCACCACCGCCGGATCGATCACCTGTCGGAGAAGTGGCTCGGCGCAGGCCGCATCGGGACCACCGGCCGCGGCATCGGTCCGGCCTACGCCGACAAGGCCGCGCGCGTCGGACTGCGCGTGGCGGACCTGCTCGACGCCGAGCGCTGCCGCGCACGGCTCGGGGCCGCGATGGTCGAGAAGAACGCCGTCCTCGAGCGCGTCTACGAGGTCGCGCCGCTCGGGCTCGAGGCCGAGCTCGAGCGCGCGCTGGCGATCGGTGAGCGCCTGCGCCCCTGCGTCGGCGACACCGGGGCCGAGCTGCGCGCAGCCTACCGCGACGGGCGGCGCATCCTGTTCGAGGGCGCGCAGGGCGCCATGCTCGACATCGACCACGGCACGTACCCCTACGTCACGTCCTCGAACACCGGCACGGCCGGCATCCCCGCCGGCGCCGGCTTCCCGCCGAGCTGGATCGACGACGCGATCGGCATCGCCAAGGCCTACTGCACGCGCGTCGGCGAGGGGCCCTTCCCGAGCGAGGAGCGCGGCGCGCGCGGCCAGGCCATCCGCGACGCGGGTGACGAGTACGGCGCCACGACCGGGCGCCCGCGGCGCTGCGGCTGGTTCGACGCGGTCGCCGTGCGCTACGCGCTGGCGCTCAACGGCGCCCGGCGCTGGGTCATGACGAACCTGGACGTGCTGTCCGGCTTCGAGGAGATCCCGGTCGCGACCGCCTACCGCGTAGGAGAGCGCGCGCTGGCCGAATACCCGGCCGAGCTGACGACGCTCGACGGTTGCCGGCCCGTGTTCGAGAGCCGGCCGGGCTGGAGCGAGGCGATCGGCGCCGCGCGGCGCTTCGAGGAGCTGCCGGCGAACGCGCGCGCCTACGTCGAGTGGGTCGAGGAGCGGGTCGGGGCCGAGATCGTCATGCTCTCGGTCGGTCCCGAGCGCGAACAGGTCATCCTGCGGAGCGAGCTGTGACGTCGCGTCCGCGCAAGCCGATCGAGCGGCCGGACTTCGGCGGGTCGTTCCCCGAGCACATCGCCATCATCATGGACGGCAACGGGCGCTGGGCGAAGCGCCGCGGCATGCGCCGCATCTTCGGCCACCGCGAGGGCATCGCCTCGGTGCGCGAGGTCACCACCGAGTGCGCCCGCATGGGCGTCGAGAGCCTGACCCTGTACGCCTTCTCGGTCGAGAACTGGAAGCGCCCGCGGGCCGAGATCCGCTACCTGATGCGCCTGCTGCGGCGCTTCCTGGTCGAGGAGCGCCCGACGCTGATGGAGAACGAGGTGCGCCTGTGCTGCATCGGCCGGCTGGACGACCTGCCCGAGGACGCCCTGGCCGAGCTGCGCGCGACCGAGGCGCTGACGCGCGACAACCCCGGCATGGTGCTGCGGCTGGCGCTCTCCTACGGCAGCCGCACCGAGCTGGCCGACGCGGCCCGCGCGCTGGCGGAGGACGTGCGCGCCGGACGCGTCGCCCCCGCGCAGATCGAGGCCGACACGCTGCGCGACTACCTGTACGACCCGCGCACGCCCGACCCCGACCTCGTCATCCGCACCGCCGGCGAGCTGCGGCTGTCCAACTTCCTCCTGTGGCAGGCTTCGTACTCGGAGCTGTACGTCACCGACGTGTGCTGGCCCGAGTTCCGCAAGCAGGAGCTGCACGCGGCCTTCCGCGCCTACGCCGGCCGCGAGCGGCGTTTCGGAGGCCTGATCGACGACGTGCCCGAGATCGGCCCGGCCCAGGCCGGTGCGGCACAGGCCGGTGCGGCTCAGTCCGGCGCGGCGCCGCGCGGCTCGGAGAAGGCCGTTTGAAAAGCGCCGGCGCGGACCCGGCGCGGGGGCCGGGCGCGGCGGAGGGGGTCTGGATGCGGACGCGGGTCGGGACGACGTTGACGCTCGTCCTGGCCGGCCTCCTGTGGCTCTCGTTCCAGTCGAGCGGCGCGCTCCTCGTCTTCTGGGTCGGCCTGCTCCTGACCTTCGGCGCGATCCACGAGCTCGACCGGATGGGGCGCTTCGCCGGCCGCGCGCTCGGCCTGTCGCTGGGCTTCTCGGCCGTGATGACGCTTGTCGTCGTGCCGCTCGCGATCGGCGACGGGCCGCCTTCGACCGGGCCGCTCTTCCATTACGTCGCCGCGCCGGTCTGCGCGGGCCTCGCCGCCGCCCTCCTCTGGGCGGGGAGCGGGAGGAGGCGCCCGCTCGCCGACGTCGCGCTGGCCTTCGGCCTGGCCCCGTGGATCGTCCCGCCCCTGCCGGCGCTGGCGACCGTGCGGCTGGAGTTCGGCGCGGCGGGGCTGGTGGCGCTGATCGCGCTGGCGAAGGTCGGCGACGTCGTCGGCTACTACGTCGGCAGCTCGATCGGCCGCAGGCACCCCTTCCCGCGCACCTCGCCCGGCAAGACCGTCGCCGGCTGCGTGGCCTCGCTCCTGGCCGGCATCCTGGCCGGCGCGCTGTGCGTCGCGCTCGGGCTCCTGCCCCAGGGGCGGCTGGGGCTCGCCGGGGGCCTCCTGGCCGGGGCTACGGTCAACCTCGCGGCCCAGGCCGGCGACCTCTTCGAGAGCCGCGCGAAGCGCTGGGCCGGCGTCAAGGACTCGGGCACCTGGTTCGGGCCGTCGGGAGGCATGCTGGACCTGATCGACAGCCTGCCGCTGGCCGTGCCGGTCGCGCTGTTCTCCTGGCCGCTCTTGTTCGGCGGAGCTTAGTCGCTCCGCGCCAGCTACTTAGGACCGGATAGCGGCGTCGGTCGCGCCTCCCGCGCGGTCGCGCCGGGCCAGCGCGTTGACAGGGTGGAGCGGGCGCGGCGATGCTCTTCCCTGGACCCCGGGCGCCGCGCGCCGTGCTGCCTTGAACGAGATCACCATCCCCCTCAGGTCGAACGACGAGGCCGTGCTCGTTCTGGGGCCCTACGACCGCAACGCGAAGCTCCTGCGCCAAGCGCTCGACATCGAGCTGTTTGCGCGCAACGGCAACCTGCGCATCCAGGGCGGCTCGAGCGGCGTGGCCGAAGCGCGCCGGCGCATCGACCACCTGCTCGGCAAGGTGCGCAAGGGGCGCGAGCTGTCGGTGAACGACATCGAGGAGATCCTGCTCGAGCGCCCGGCGGATGGCGTGCGCGCCGGCGCCGAGGGTGGCGGCGAGGGCCGCGGCCAGGCCCAGGCTCCCCTCGCGCGCGCGGCCGAGGGCGCGCCGCGCGGCGAGGGTCGCATCCATGCCCGCCCCGTCCTGCCGCGCAACGAGAACCAGCGGCGCTACCTGGAGCTGATCGAGAAGAAGGACCTCGTGTTCGGGCTCGGCGTGGCCGGCACGGGCAAGACGTACCTGGCCGTGGCGGCGGCGGTGCGCGCCCTGCGCGCGGGCGAGTGCCGGCGGCTCGTGATCACGCGGCCGGTGGTCGAGGCCGGAGAGCGCCTGGGCTTCCTGCCCGGCGACGTGCAGGCCAAGCTCAACCCCTACATGCGTCCGATCTACGACGCGCTGTACGCGCTCCTGCACTTCGAGGACGTCGGTCACCTCGAGGAGGGCGGCGTGCTCGAGGTCGCGCCACTGGCCTACATGCGCGGCCGCACGCTCTCGAACGCCTTCGTAATCCTGGACGAGGCCCAGAACACCTCCGTGGGCCAGATGAAGATGTTCCTGACCCGGCTGGGCGAGGGCTCGCGCATGGTCGTGACCGGCGACCCGACCCAGAACGACCTGCCCGAGGGAGCGCTGAGCGGCGTGATCGACGCGCTCGAGCGGCTGCGCTCCTACGAGGAGATCGGCGTGGTCGAGTTCACGCCCAGGGACATCGTGCGCCACCCCCTGGTCGAGAAGATCGTGCGCGCCTACGAGGGCCACGGCGGCCGGCGGCGCGCCCCGGACGAGCGGAGGTCGCCGCGGTGAACGCGCTGGCGCGCCTGCTCGCGCCCCACCGGCCGAGCGCGCGGCTGCGCCGCGTCTCGCCCGCCAAGGCGCGCGCCGTCGCCGCCGCAAGCCGCCGCGCACCGCTGCCGCAGGCGGGGGAGAAGGCGGCCGTCGCGGTCGCGACCGCGGCGCTGGCCACGCTGCTGATCGGCTCGGGAGCGGGCCTGCCGCTGCGCGGCTGGTTCGGACTGGCGGCGCTGGTCGGGCTGGGCGTGGTGCTGTTCGAGAGCTACCTGGCCGACTTCCGGCGCGACGTGCTCTTGTCCCTGCCCAAGGTCCTGGCGCTGGCCGGGTTCCTGGTCGTGACCCTGGGCGCCGTGCGGGCCTTCGACACCTTCGTCGGGCTCCAGCACTCCGCCTTCCTGCCGCTGTCCCTCGTCAGCCTGGTGATCGCGCTGGTGTGGAACCGCGCCTTCGCGCTCGAGTGCACCGTCTTCGTCGGCGCGCTGCTCGGCCTGTACGCCTTCCTGCACTTCGAGGGCCCGGCCGGGCTGGAGGGCGTCGCGGTGGCGATCTCGGGCGCCCTGGTGGCCGCGCTTGCGGCCGACGAGGTCAAGCGGCGCCAGACGCTGGTGCGGGTCGGCTTCGTGATCGGCTTCGCCCAGGCCGTGGTCGCCGGCACCTTCCTGCTGATGGGGGTGGGGGGGGCGGTGCAGCTGCTCGGGGCATGGGCGCTGGTGCTGCTCGGCCTGCACGGACTGACGGTCGGCCTGCTCGTGTCGGGCCTCTTGCCCGTCATCGAGGGCGTGTTCCAGGTCACGACCGACATCAGCCTGCTCGAGCTCGGCAACACCCACGAGCACCCGCTCTTGCGCAAGCTCCTGCTCGAAGCGCCGGGCACCTTCCACCACTCGTACATCGTCGGCCTGCTCTCGGAGGCCGCGGCCGAGGCCGTGGGGGCCAATGCCCTGCTGGCGCGCGTCGGCGCGCTGTACCACGACGTCGGCAAGCTGAACAAGCCCGCCTACTTCGCCGAGAACTCGCCCGAAGCACGAGCGCGCCACCGCGGCCTCACGCCGGAGATGAGCATGATGATCATCTCCGCCCACACGCGCGACGGCGTCGAGCTAGGGCGCTACTACGGCCTGCCACAGGCGATCCTCGACTTCATGCCGCAGCACCACGGCACGAACCTGATCGAGTACTTCTACCACGCCGCGCGTCGGGCGCGCGGCGACGGGCGCGTGAGCGAGGCGAGCTTCCGCTACCCCGGCCCGCGGCCGCGGCGCATCGAGACCGCGATCGTCATGATCGCCGACGCGGCCGAGGCCATCAGCCGGCAGATGCCCGACCCGAACCCGGCGCGGCTGCGCGAAATGGTGCACGAGGTCGCCATGAAGCGGCTGATGGACGGGCAGTTCGATGAGTGCCCGCTGACACTCTCCGACCTGGCGTCGATCGAGGACGCCTGCATGCGCGTGCTGTCGGCGATCTACCACCAGCGTCCGACCTACCCGAAGGGACGCCCGCACCCGCTCGACCTCTCGCAGCCCGGCGCCCGCCGCCGCGCGGCGCAGCGCGAGGAGGAGCGCCTCGAGCGATCCGCCGCGGGGGGGCGGCATTGAGCGCCGGCTTCCATTGGGAGGTCGAGACGCCTGAACTCTCCGAGGACGCCGCGCGCGCCGCGTTGGAGGCCGCGCTCGCGCTCGGCGGACGGCCGGGGGCACGGCTGGACGTCGTCTTCGCCACCGAGCGGACCCTGCGCGGCCTGCACGAGCGCTTCCTGGGCGATCCCTCGCCAACGGACGTCCTGGCCTTCGACCTCGGTGCCGGCGAGGAGGGACCCGAGGGCGAAGTGTACGTCGGCGTCGAGTGCGCCCGCCGGACCGCCGGCCAGCGCGGGGTGGCCGTGGCGCGCGAGCTGTGTCTCTACCTGGTGCACGGCGTCCTGCACCTGTGCGGCTTCGATGACGGGGCCGAGCCGGAGCGCGCGACGATGCGGGCCGCCGAGCGACGGGTGCTCGACGGTCTGGGGTACGCGCCGGACGACGGGCCCCACGACGTGCACGATTGAGCACGCCGCGGGTGCGCGCGGAGCGCTCCGGCCTGGAATCCGAGAAAAAATCCGGGCCGCTCCCGCCTTCGGCACTGGAGAGCGGGACGCGCGAGAACGATGTGCATCGAGCGAATGGACGCGAAACTCGCGTTCGAGCCCCCCGCTCGCGGCGCGACCGGCGTCGCGTCGGCGCACTTTGGCTATTGATCGCGGCTCCGGAATCCGTATTCAGGAGCGCGTCCCCGCGAACGAGACGCAACGCTGGTCGGAGGAGAGAGCTGCGTTGGGTTCGACCACCACTCACAGCCCAAAGAGGAAAGTGCCCGGCCCGGCCGAGCTGCTGCGTGCAGTTCGTCTCGAGGCCTTGTGGCTCGAGCACCGCAAGAACGCGGGCGACGAGACGCGCAACGCCCTGGTCGAGGCGTACCAGCCCTTCGTGCGCGAGGTGACGCGGCGTTTCGCCTCGCGCCTGCCGCGCAGCGTCGATCGCGGCGATCTCTACACGGCCGCCAATGTCGGCCTGATGTCGGCCGTGACCGGCTTCGACCCCGGCCGCGGCGTGCGTTTCGAGTCGTACTGCGAGCTGCGCGTGAAGGGCGCCCTGCTCGACGAGCTACGCACCCAGGACTGGCTGCCGCGCCCCTGGCGGCAGCGCCTCGAGCTGCAGAAGCGCACGCTGGAGCGCCTGCGCTCGGCGCTCGCGTGCGAGCCCGGTGACGAGGCGGTCGCGCGCGAGATGGGCATGCCGATCGAGGACTACCAGCTGGTCTTCGGGGTCGGGCTGCCCGGCGGCGCCTCCGGTGCGATGCCGTCCGCCGGCGGCGCCGACGACGGCATGCTGAGCCTCGAGGTCGTTCCCGACACCCACTCCGACGCTCCCGGCGACAGGCTCTCGCGCGACGAGTTGTTGAGCCTGGTGACGCAGAGGTTGGGGGAGCAGGAGTATCGGATCCTGTACCTGCGGTATTGGGAGGGGATGGCGATGCGCGAGATCGGGCAGTTGACGGGGTTGTCGGAGTCGCGCGTGTGCAAGATCCATGCGCGCTTGTTGGAGCGGCTCAAGGATCGGTTCAGGGTGCACGCTGCCGAGTGAGCGGCAAAGAAGCGGGGGATCGAGGCGCGGCCCCGATCCCCCGCTGTCCCGGTGCGGGCTCGCCCCACTGCTGGAGCGCACGCGGTTCCCACTCAGGGTGGCACGAAACCACCCACCGCGCGCTGGAGTCCGATCGAACGGATGCACCGGGGGGCGCGCTCCAACCCGTCCCCACTGGCCGGATCGCGCACGTCTCCTCCTCCGGTCGCACGACGTCCGCTTCCCCAAGCGGCCGACGACGACCTTCCACCTGTCACGCGCCGCCGGTGTCCCCACGTCCGGGCTGGCGCGCTCCCCCGTCGCTCCGATCGGAGCGACGCGGGCTCCTTTCGCCGTGAGCGCGGCGCGAGCGAGCGGGCCGCACCCCCGGCGCGGGCTGTTTCAGCCCCGCACACGGCGTCCGCTCCCTTTCCTCGGCCTTCCATCCGTCACGGTCCTCGCTCGCGGCCTCGCGGCCACGCTGGCACCCGGATGACGGCTTGTTCGGTCGACGTTCGGCGGCTCGGCTGCCCCTCGATTCGGGGCCCGTGGCTTTGCGTCCCGGCCTCACGACCGGTTTGCCCTTGTCGCGTCATCTGCGGGCACGGCAGCATACTACGAAGTCGCAAATAGGCAAACCGCATCGCCCGGAAGCCTTTTCCATGTGGTCGAAAGCCTTGCTGGAAAGCGACTTGCGACCGTAGTCTCTCGGCCCGAAAGGAGCACGACAGCATGATCCGCACCTCCCGAAAGACCTGGACCCTGGCCGCCGCGGCGCTCTGCGTCCTCGCCCCGGCCCGCCCCCGGCCGGCCGCGTCGCCCCGGCTGGTCGTGCTGGTGGCGGTCGACCAGATGATCCCCGAGCAGCTCGAGCGGCTCGCGCCGCACCTCGACGGGGGGCTGGGTCGCTTCGTGACGGCCGGGCGCGTCTGGCCCGCGGCCGAGCTGCGCCACGCCGCCACCGAGACGGGGCCCGGGCACGCGACCCTCGGCACGGGTGTGCTCCCGAGCCGGCACGGGATCGTCGGCAACGCGTACTACGACCGCGCGGCGGGCTCCTGGCGCTACTGTGCGCAGGACGACGAGGCGCTCTTGCTCGCGCCCGGCGGCGCGATCCGCGATGCGGCGCCGGGCGGCCCGTCCGGCGCGAACCTGCTGGTGCCGGGCTTCGCCGAGCGGCTGCGCGATGCCTTCCCCGGCTCGCGCTCGGTCGCCATCGCCGGCAAGGACCGCGCCGCGACGCTGATGGCCGGCCGGCGGCCCGACCGCGCCCTGTGGTGGGACCGGCGCGCGGGCGGGTTCACCTCGTCCAGCGCCTACGAGGCCGAGCTCCCCGACTGGGTGCTGGCCTGGAACGCGGGCTGGACTGCACGCGCCGACGGCCACCTGTGGGAGCCCTGCTTCGAGGGCGACCTGGAGGGTACCGGGACGGCGCCCGACGATCGCCCCGGCGAGGCCGCGCTGGGGGTGGCGGGCCACGTCTTCCCGTACCGCGCCCCGGCCCTGGGGCAGGATCCAGAGCCGATCCGCCTGCAGGCCCTGGCGGGCTTCGTGTACGCGAGCCCGCTCGTCGACCGCTTCGTGGTCGATCTCGCCATCGAGGCGCTCGAGCGCCTGGACCTCGGCGCGGACGGCGCGGTCGATCTGCTGGCGCTCTCCCTGTCCGCCTGCGACACCGTCGGCCACCGCAGCGGCCCGTACAGCCGCGAGACGACCGACGTGATCCTGCGCGCCGACGACGAGCTGGAGCGCCTGTTCACGCGCCTCGACGAGCGCCTGGGTCCCGGCGGCTGGATCGCCGCGCTCAGCTCGGACCACGGCGTGCTCGAGCTACCCGAAGCGCTTGCCGAGCGCGGGGTCGGCGCGCGGCGCATCTTCTCGAACGAGGTGCGCCGCAGCCTGGCCGCCGTGCGCGAGGCGCTGCAGGAGCGGTTCGGGGGAGAGTTCTTCGGTGCCGCCCTGCCGGGTACCGGGCTGACCCTCGACGCGGGCGCGATCGAGGCCGCCGGCGCCGACCCGGCTCAGGTGCGCGCGTTGGCGCGCGACGTGTTGGCCGCGGAGTGCGGCTGGATCGCCGATGCGTACACCTGGGACGAGCTCGCCGCGCCCGAGCCTGCGCGCGACGCTTTCATGGTGCTCGAGCGCGCCTCCTTCGTGCCCGCCCGCGCTCCCGACGTGGTCTTGCGGCTCCAGCCGTGGATCGTGCTCGACTTTCGCGCCGGCACCTCCCACGGCACGCCCTACCCCTACGACCGGCGCGTGCCGGTCGCCTTCCTGGGACCGGGTGTCACGGCCGGGAAGAGCTTCGAGCGCGCCAGCCCGATGGACGTGCTGCCGACCGTCCTGGCGCTCCTGGGCGCGGCCGTGCCCGAGGGGCTGGACGGCCGCCCCCTTCTGCGCTCCGAGTAGGCTCGCCAACCAGCCGGGTTCTGCGCGCGGGCCCCGCTCGCAAGCTGCTGTTCGAGAGCAGGTTGCGGCCGATCGGTAGGTCGCGGGGCCGCGCCATGCCACGCCGCGGCCGCGACTCGCGCCCGCCTGGGAGCGCGCGCGGAACCTGCACCCGGAACGCGGCCGGCGGGGAAGGGGTCCGATGCCAGGAGCCCCCGCTCGCTTCGCGCTCCTCAAGGCGCGGCGGCCCGGGGTCGATAGTCCGATGCCACCCCGCCCACGGGGACCCCATGAAAGGGATCGCCTTCACCGAGTTGCGCGAGCTGGTCGCGAGGGACCACGGCGCCGCGGTAGCCGAGCGCATCATCGCCGCCTCCCTGCTCGAACCGGCCGCGGCCCGCGCGCCGGCCGGCGCCTGCGACCGGGATGAGCTCGCGCGCCTCGTGCGCGCGCTGGCGGAGCTCAGCGGCGAGGACGCCCCGGGGATCCTGCGCGAGCTGGGCCGGGCCCTGTTCGAGCGGCTGGCGGCCTGCTACGCCGGCTTCGTGCACGACCTCGATCTTCCGCTCGACGTGCTCGAGCATCTCGAGTCGCGCATCCACTTCGAGGTCGGCGAGCTCCACCCCGATGCCGCCCTGCCGATCTTCGAGAGCACGCGCCACGCTCCCGACCGCCTGACGCTGGTGTACCGCTCACCCCATCCGCTGCCGGACTTCGCGGAGGGTTTCATGCTCGGCTGTGCCGATCACTTCGGCGTGCAGTTCCACATCGCGCGCACGGTCGTTCGGGAAGAGGAAGGCGGAGCGATCCGCTTCGAGCTGACATGCGAGAGCACGACGGAATAGAGCTCCTGCAGCGGCGCCTGGAGCTCGAGCGGCAGGCGCGCGAGGATGCCGAGGATCTGCTCCAGCGCAAGGGCACGGAGTTGCACGAGACCGGCGTGGCGCTGCGTGAGGCGATGGCCGAGCTGGAGCGCCGAGTCACCGAGCGCACGCGCGAGCTGTCGATCGCCAACGAGCTCCTGCGCGCCGAGATCGTCGAGCGACGCGAGGCCCAGCGCCTGCTCAAGTGCGCCAAGGAGGCTGCGGAGGAGGCCAGCCGCTCCAAGAGCGAGTTCCTGGCCAACATGAGCCACGAGATCCGCACGCCGATGAACGGGATCGTCGGGATGGCGGAGCTCCTGATGGACACCGGGCTCGACCAGGAGCAGCGCGAGTTCGCGCGGGCCGTGAACGAATCGGCGCGTGACCTCCTGGCGATCCTCAACGACGTGCTCGACATCTCGCGCATCGAGTCCGGCCAGCTCGCCATCGAGCGCTTGCCGCTCTCGCCCTCGGAGCTCGTGCACGAGGTCGTCAGGCACTCCACGCTCGCGGCCCGGGTGAAGGACCTGCGGCTCCGGGTCGAGGTCGACCCGGGCACCCCCGGCCTGGTGGTGGCCGACCCCGTGCGCCTGCGCCAGGTGCTGGTGAACCTGGTGGGGAACGCGATCAAGTTCACCGACGCCGGCGCGGTTCGCGTGCGCGTCGCCCCGGGCAGCTCCCGCCAGGAAGGCGGCTCGATGCGCTTCGAGGTGCGCGACTCCGGCATCGGGATCGACCCCGAGCAGGTCGAGCACCTGTTCGAGAAGTTCACCCAGGCCGACGGGTCGAGCACGCGCCGCTACGGCGGCACCGGCTTGGGGCTGGCCATCTCGCGCCGGCTGGTCGACCTGATGGGAGGAGCGATCGGCGTCGAGAGCGAGCCGGGCCTCGGCTCGACCTTCTGGCTGGAGCTGCCGGTGGGGTTCCCCGGGGGCCACGATGCGCTGGAGGCGGTGCCGGGCCTGGCGCGCCCGGAAGCGGACGCATCGACGCGTCCCGCCGCGCGCGCGCCGCGCGTGCTGGTGGTCGAGGACAACGCCGTGAACCAGCGCGTCGCGACCGGCTTCCTGCGCAAGCTCGAGTGCCTGCCTGAAGTCGCCGCCGACGGGGTCGCCGCGCTCGATCTCCTGCGCGCGAACGACTACGACCTGGTGCTCATGGACTGCCAGATGCCCCACATGAACGGCTACGAGGCGACGGCCGAGATCCGCGGCGGGCGCTCCGGCGTGCGCGACCCGGAGATCCCCATCGTGGCCCTGACCGCGCACGCCATGGCCGGCGACCGCGAGAAGTGCATCGAGGCCGGCATGGACGACTACCTGACCAAGCCGATGCTGATGGCCGACCTCGAGCGGGCGCTGCAACGCTGGCTCGCGCGTCCCGCTCGCGACGGGCGCGCGGCTTCCTGATCGACGCCGCCGCGCCGGTCAGTCGCGCCGGCTCGCGCGCAGGGAGGCGTGCACCGCGAGCACGCCGTCGAGCACGCTCCCGAACTCGTCCAGGCGCACCATGTTCGGGCCGTCCGAGGGCGACGAGTCGGGCTCGGGGTGCACCTCGAAGAAGAGCCCGTCGACGTGGCCCGTGGCGACGGCCGCGCGCGCCAGGACCGGCGCCAGCGTCCGGTCTCCGCCCGTGCGCGTCCCCAGGGCGCCGGGCTCCTGCACCGAGTGCGTGGCGTCGAACACGACCGCGTGCCCGCACCCGGCCAGGTGGCGGAAGCCGGTCATGTCGACGACCAGCCGACCGTGCCCGAACGAGCTGCCGCGCTCCGTCAGCATCAGGTTCGCGTTGCCGCCCTCCTTCAGCTTGGCGGCCACGTTGCGCATGTCCCACGGCGCCAGGAACTGCCCCTTCTTGACGTTGATGGCGCGGCCCGTGCGGGCGGCTGCGAGCAGCAGGTCGGTCTGGCGGCAGAGGAAGGCCGGGATCTGCAGCACGTCGACCGCTTCGGCCGCCGGCGCGCATTGCTCGGGCAGGTGGACGTCGGTCAGGACCGGCAGGTCGAGCGTGGCGCGCACCTCCGCCAGCCACTCCAGCCCGCGCTCGAGCCCCGGACCGCGCCCGGAGCCGAGACTGGTGCGGTTGGCCTTGTCGTAGCTGGCCTTGAAGATCAGCGGCAGGTCGCGCGCGCGGCAGATCTCCGCCAGCCGGCCGGAGATCTCTTGCGTCAGCTCGGCCGACTCCAGCACGCACGGGCCGGCGATGAGGAACAACTTGCCCCCCCCGAGCGTCCGCCCGGCGACCTCGACCGTCCGTGTGTCGCTCATCGGTGTGTCCACGGTGCCTCCACTGCTAGGGGACGAGGAGTTGGAAGCGCTGGTCGGTCACCTCGATCTCGACCGGGGTGGTGCCGGCCGGGTCGCCGTCGACCTGGTAGGGGACCGGCCGCTCGGACGTGATGCGCACCCGGCGCGCACGGCGCATCTCGCACGTGCCGCCCGGCAGCCGGTGCAGCAAGCCGCGCAGCACGTAGCCGACCAGCCCCGCGCGGTCGCCGCGGCGGAACAGGAAGACCTCGAAGCGGCCGTCGCCCAGCACGCGCTCGGGAGACAGGCGCACCAGGCCACCGTAGTGGATCATGTTGCTGACGAGCACCTGGCCGTAGAGTCCCGAGAGGCGCTCGCCGTCGAGATCGACCTCGAGCCGCGCCGGGTCGAGCCGCGCGAGCACGCGCAGAGCCGCCGGCAGGTAGGCCCACTGCGAGATCGGTCCGGCGCGCGCCAGGTGGACCCGTTCGACGACTGCCGCGTCCGGACCGACGCCGATCACCAGGAACGAAAGGCGTCCGTTGACGCGCGCGACGTCCAGGGCGACGGTGCGCGCGCCGGCGTACACCTCGAGCGCGCGGTCCACGTCTCGCGGGAGGTCCAGGTCGAGGCTCAGCGCGTTGCCGGTCCCGAGCGGCAGCACGCCGATCTTGACCCGCGCCCGCCCCGCCTCGGTCGCTTCCCACAGCCCGGACAGCACCTCGCCCAGCGTGCCGTCTCCCCCGACCGAGACGACCAGCTCCGTCTCCGTTTCGAGCCGGCGCACGCGCTCTCGAGCGTCTCCGGCCCCGCTCGTCATGTGGATCCCGGTCGCGACTCCCATGCGGCGCAGCCCCTCGCAGACCTCGCGCGCGGCCGACTCGCCCTTGCAGCGCCCGGAGACGGGGTTGGCGACCACCAGGGCGCGCGCGTAGGGCGCGGCCGGGCCCAGATGTTCCCGGAGGGGGGAGGGGGCGTCGGTCACGGCCCGATCCTACCGAACCGACCGGCTTCCGATTCAGAATCTCGGGATGCGGGCGCGAGCGAGCGGAGCGACCCTGGTGTTCGGGGGGAGCGGCTTCCTCGGAGCACACGTGGTCGCCGCCGGGCTGGAGCGGGCCGACCTGGAGCACCCGCTCGTCTCGGCCTCGCGCGCGCCCGAGAAGGGGCCGCTGCCCGCGCGGACAGCGAGCGCGCCAGAGCTCGAGCGCGTCGATGCGCTCGAGCCCGCTTCCGTCGCGGCGCTCCTGGAGAGCTGGCAGCCGGCGCGCGTCGTCAACTGCCTGGCGCTGGCACGCGTTCGTGAGTGCGAGCGCGATGCCGTGCGCGCCAGCCGGATCAACGCCGAGTTCCCCGCAGAGCTCGCGCGCTGGTGCCGGCGGCGCGGCGCGCGACTCGTGCACGTCTCGACGGACATGGTCTTCGGTGCTGCACCTGCCCCGCCGGGAGGCTTCGACGAGGACGCCCCTCCTGCGCCGCTCGGCGCCTACGGCGCGACCAAGGCGGCCGGCGAGCGAGCCGTGCTCGGAGCCTGCCCGGGTGCGATCGTCGTGCGCCTGCCGCTGCTCTACGGCGACAGCGGCGGCCGCGGCCTGGGCGCCTCCGACTCGCTCCTGGCGGCGATCGCGGCCGGGGAGAGGCCGGGCCTGTTCGCGGACGAGTGGCGCACGCCCCTCGCCGCCGACGACGCGGCACGCGCGCTGCTCGAGCTCGCCCGGAGCGACGAAGCCGGCATCCTGCACGTCGCCGGCCCCGAGCGCGTCAGCCGATTGCAACTCGGTCTGGCCGTGCTCGTCGGGCGCGGCCTCCCGCCGGCCGAGATCGGCAGGCTCGTGCGCGCGCGGCGGCGGGCGCAGGCCGGATCCGACCCGCCGCGGCCCGAGGACACCTCGCTCGACGCCCGCCGCGCGCTGCGCCTCTTGAGAACGAGACCGAGCGGGCTGCGCGACGGCATCGCGCGCGCCTGCTCGTGAGCTCCGCTGGCCGGGTGGCGTCCTCGCTTGACGCGCGACCGGCGGGGAGGTGAAGTGTCGTGTTCGACCTCGCCCGCCGAAAGACGAACGATGGAGCTCTCTACCCGCTACGCGCCGCAGGACCACGAGGCCGGCATCTACCGCGCCTGGGAGGAGAGCGGCGGCTTCCAGCCCCGGCCCGACCCGACCGGCGCCGAGCGGCGCTTCACGATCGCCATCCCGCCGCCCAACGTGACGGGCGCGCTGCACATGGGACACGCGCTCAACGGGACGATCCAGGACATCGTCGCGCGCCACCGGCGGATGTGCGGCTACGAGACGCTGTGGGTGCCGGGCACGGACCACGCGGGCATCGCGACCCAGGCCGTGGTCGAGAAGAAGCTGCTGCAGGAGGGCAAGAAGCGCGAGGGAATGGGCCGCGAGGCCTTCCTGGCCGAGGTCTGGCGCTGGAAGGAACAGTACGGCTCGCGCATCGTCGAGCAGCTCCGGCGGCTGGGTTGCTCGTGCGACTGGTCGCGCACGCGCTTCACGATGGAGCCCGACATGGTGCGCGCCGTGCGCGAGGCCTTCGTGCGGCTGTGGGAGAAGGGGCTCGTCTACCGCGGCATGCGGTTGGTCAACTGGGACTGCGTGCTGCAGACGGCGGTCTCCGACGACGAGATCGAGTACGCGACGCGCAAGACCAAGCTGTGGCACTTGCGCTACCCGCTGAAGGGGCGCGACGGAGAGTACGTGGTCGTGGCGACGACGCGACCCGAGACGATGCTGGGCGACACCGGTGTCGCGGTGCACCCCGCGGACGAGCGCTACGCGCGGCTGGTCGGGACGACCTGCCTGCTGCCGATCGTCGAGCGCGAGATCCCGATCGTGGCCGACGAGACGGTCGACCCGGCCTTCGGCACCGGCGCCGTCAAGGTCACGCCCGGGCACGACCCGGCCGACTACGAGCGCGGGGCGCGGCACGGACTGGCGACGATCAACGTGCTCGCCAAGGACGGCACGCTCAACGAGAACGCCGGCCCGTTCGAGGGCCTGAGCCGCGAGGAGGGCCGCGAGCGGGTCGTCGCGCGCTTCGAGCAGCTCGGCCTGCTCGACGCGGTCGAGGACTACGAGCACAACGTGGCCCTGTCCGACCGCTCCAGCAGCCCGATCGAGCCGTTGGTCAGCGAGCAGTGGTTCGTGCGCATGGAGCCGCTGGCCGCACCGGCGATCGAGGCGGTGAAGACCGGCGCGCTGAGATTCCGGCCCGAGCGCTGGGCCAAGTTGTACCTGCAGTGGCTCGAGCACGCGCAGGACTGGTGCATCAGTCGCCAGCTCTGGTGGGGGCACCGCATCCCGGTCTGGTACGACGAGGACGGGGTGCCCGTGGCCTCGCGCGCCGACCTCGAGCCGGGCGCACCGCACCCGCTGACCGGCAAGCCGATCGTCGCCCAGGACGAGGACGTGCTCGACACCTGGGCCTCGTCCTGGCTGTGGCCCTTCGCCACGCTCGGCTGGCCCGAGCCGACCGCGGACCTGGAGCGCTACTACCCGACCCAGTTCCTGTCGACCGCGCGCGACATCATCTACCTGTGGGTGGCGCGCATGGTCATGGCGAGCTGCGAGTTCGCCGACCACCTCCCCCCGGAGCGGCGCTCGCCCTTCGCGGTCTGCAACGTGCACGCGACCGTGCTCGACGCCAAGGGCCGGCGCATGTCGAAGTCGGCCGGCAACGGGATCGACCCGATCGAGATGATCGCGCGCTACGGCGCCGATTCCGTGCGCTACAGCCTGATCCTGCTCACCAAGGAGGGTCAGGACACGAAGCTGGCCGAGGACAAGTTCGAGCAGGGCTACCGTTTCGGCAACAAGGTCTGGAACGCGGCGCGCTTCGTGCTCATGAACCTGGCCGGCCAGCGCGCCGACGGCAGGTCTGAAAGCGCCGAGCGGATCGAGGACCGCTGGATCCTCTCGCGCCTGCGGCGCACGATCGAGCGCGTGTCGGCGGCCCTCGAGGAGTACCGCTTCCACACCGCCGCCCACGAGCTGTACCGCTTCGTGTGGCGCGACTACTGCGACTGGTACCTCGAGCTGGCCAAGCCGCGCTTCTCGGACCCGGCCGACCCGAGCGGCGCCGTCGCGCGCGGGATCCTGGCGCGGGCGCTGGGCGACATCCTGGCGCTCCTGCACCCGTTCACGCCCTACATGACCGAGGTCCTCTGGAGCGCCCTGCACGAGGCGCTGGAGGCGGAGCGGCCTTCGCTGCTGATGAACGGCGCGTGGCCCGACGCGGCCGGGCTCGAGGCGGACGAGAGGGCCGAGGCCGAGATGGAGCTCGTGCAGGAGGTGGTCGGCGCCGTGCGCCAGATCCGCCACCTGACCCTGATCGACGAGCGCAAGCCGCTGGGCGCGATCCTGTCGGTCCCCGATGACGCCACCCGCGCCGCGCTCGAGCGCAACGCCTACGCCGTGCGCGCGCTGGCGCACCTCGCCAGCCACGAGGTGCGCGCGAACGCCGCGCGTCCGCCCTCGTCGGCGGTGGCTGTGGCCGGCGGCGTGCAGATCTTCGTGCCGCTGGGGGCAAAGACCGACCTCGGCCGGCTCAGGGTCCAGCTCGACAAGCGCGCCGCGAAGGTTCGCACGGGCATCGCCGCGGTCGAGGGCAAGCTCGCCAACGAGCGCTTCCTGCGGCACGCCGACCCGGACGTCGTCGCCGACGAGCGCGCGCGCATGGAGGAGATGGCCCGCGAGCTGGAGATGCTCGCGCGCAACCTCGAGGGGCTGTAGCGCCGCCTCGTTCCGTCGCGCCGACCCTACTGGCGCCACTCGTTCTCGAGCACGCCGTCGGGGAAGCGCAGCGGCAGGGTCGTCTTCAAGCCCTTGGCGGTGCGGCCCTTGACGAAGAAATCGACCAGCAGCCAGCGCTGCTCTTCGGGGATCTCGATCTCCTTGCCCTTGGCGTCGAGGCCCGGGACCATGACCGTGATGTCCTCGTTCCGCATCTTGGAGTCGGACACCGAGGGGTCGCCCCAGTTGAAGCGCTGGATCGGAATGGCGGCGACCGGCTCGCCCGTCATGTCGAACAGCACGAAGTTGTCCTTCGTGATGTCGAGCGCTATGCGCTCTTCGATCGGCTTCTGCTCCACGACCGGCGCGGGGGCGGGATCCTGGCCGGCCGGGGCCGGCGCCCCGGCGGCCGGCCCGTCGCCCGGCTTCTCGGGCTTCTTCTCTTCCTTCTTCTTGGGCGTCTCGCCCTTGCCGCGAATCGTGACGAGGTAGCTGCCGGCCGGCAGTTGGGGGTCGCGCAGCGGCTGGTTCGTCGCGAACAGGCCGACGTGCACCAGCCCCTGCTCGAGCGAGGCCTTGCGCACGTCCGACTCGTTGACGGCGTGCATTCCCGCGATCGGCACGAAGGCGATGTAGTCGTAGCCAGTGATGATCGAGTAGCCCTCGACGGCGACCTTCGACGCGGGCGCCGTCTGCCAGCGGTCGAGCGCCAGGGTCAGCTTCGGCATGTACTCCAGCGCGCCGTTGACGTCCCTCGGGCGCAGCTCGGTCGGGATGTCGTCCAGCAGCGTCCCGGCCAGGTCGGCGCCGGGCGCGACGCTGGCCGCGCAACGGAAGCCGAGCAGGCTCGCTTGCTCGTAACGATCGGCCCCGCGGCGCGTCGTGCAGCGCGCCATGAAGCGCGGGTTCTGGATCGAGCCGCTCTTGACCACGCGGTAGTCCGGAGTCCAGCCCGGGATGACGTCGATCGTCTTCTGGCTCCGGCCCTTGCCGTAGGTGTACTTGCGCGCCTTCCACTTCGGCAGGGGCATGTAGGGGCTGGCGGTCCACTCCCACACGTTGCCGCTCAGGTCGAAGACGCCCTGCTTCGAGGCACCCTCGGGGAAGCTCCCGACCGGGAAGGCGTCGCTCTTGCCCTTGATCTCGCTCGTGGCGGCTTGCTTGCCGGCCTCGAAGCCCTCGCCCCAGGCGTAGGGATCGTCACCGTTGCCGCGCACGGCGCGCGTGAACTCGTGCTCGGTCGGCAGGCGCAGCCCGGCCCAGCGCGCGTAGGCGACGGCGTCCTGGTAGTCGACGTAGACGACCGGCTTGCCGGCCTTGTCGTCGGGCGCGGTCCACTCGCTGCCGCGCCAGTTCTCCCGCCACCAGTCCGCGGCCGCGAACGGCACCTGGGCCGGCGGCCGTTCGCCGCGCGCGACGGCTTCCTTGCGGGTGGCGTTCTGCGCGGCCAGGTATTCATCGCGCGCCTTCGCGATCGCGGCCTCGGCCCAGCCCTGCGGCGGGCGCGCGCCCGTGGCGCGGACGTAGGCGGCGAACTGCTCGTTCGTGAGCTCGGTCACCATCAGGAAGAAGCCGTCCACGTCGAGCGTGCTCTCGGGCGTCTCGGAGATGAACGGCGCGGCGTTGGCGGTCGTGGTCGGGAACTCGCTGAAGAGCTTCTCGATGTCGCTCTCCGGGGTGCCGATGCGGGTCTTGCCGCCCTCGACCAGGACCAGGCCCGGCGGAGGAGCGACCTTCCCGCCCTGGGCCGGCGCGCCCGCGGCGGCGCCCAGGGGCAGGCTCGGGAGCAGTGCGAGGAGCAGGGGAGAAGCTTGCACGGGCGCACCTCCATGCGCGGTGACGGGGCCCGCCGCGAAGGGGCGGGTGGCGTGAACAGGGCGTGATCCGGGGGGATTCCCCGCGGCGCTCGATCGCGCGGGGCGGCCTCCAATAGCGCCCGAGCCGGGAGATGTTACGGCCCGGCCTCCGATCCGCAAGCCGCTCCGGGCCGTTCCGGGAAGGCCGGTCTCCTACGCGAGCCCGGCCGCCTCCAGGTCCCTCTGGGGCCGCGCCATCCACTCCTCGCCGTGGCGCTCGAGCTGGGCCACGAAGAGGTCGAGCACCTCCGGGTCGAAGGCGCGGCCGCGCTGGGCGCGGAAGAAGCCCAACGTCCGCTCCAGCTCCCAGGCCTCCTTGTAGGAGCGCCGCGTCGAGAGGCTGTCGAAGACCTCGACCACCCCCAGGATGCGCCCCGGGAGCGAGATCTCCTCGCCCGCCCGGCGCCGCGGGTAGCCGCTGCCGTCCCACTTCTCGTGGTGCTCGGCGACGTAGTGGCAGACCTCGCGCAGGTGCGCGTGGCTTCCGAGCTTCTCGGCCCCCAGCGCCGGGTGGGCCTGGACCTGGCGGTACTCCTCGGCCGAGAGCGGGCCCTCCTTGGTCAGGAAGGAGAGGTCGTCGAGGTAGATCTTGCCGTAGTCGTGGGCGATGGCGGCCAGCTCGAGGCGCTCGGTCGTGCGGCGCTCGAGGGCGCACTCAACCGCCAGGAGGCGGCAGTACTCGCGCGTGCGCTCGCCGTGGCCGGCGGTGTAGGGGTCCACGCGCTCGATCGAGTTGGCGACCATCTCGGACAGGATGTCCACCAGCTCGGCGAAGTGCAGGCGCTCCCCCTCGACCAGGAAACGCCGCTCGCGCAGGGCGCGCCGGATGGTGGCGCCCAGGCTCTCGGGGTGCACCGGCTTCTGCAGGTAGTCGATCGCGCCGCCCTTGATCGCCGCCACCGCCGCGTCCAGCGCGGGGAAGGCCGTGATCAGCACCACCACCGCGTCCGCCATGAGCTCGCGGCCGGCCTTCAGCACCAGCGTGCCGTCGGCGAAGCCGTCGAACACGACGTCGGTCACGATCGCGTCGAAGGCGATCGTCTCCATGAGGCGCAGGGCGTCTCGCGGCGCGGCGGCCAGGGTCACGCGGAAGCCCTGGCGCTCGAGCGCGGCCCCCAGGAGCTCGAGCAGCGCGGGGTCGTCGTCGACCAGCAGGACCGAGGTCTCGGCGTCCATCGCTTCCTTCTAGCAAGGGTGGCAGGGCGGTGGAAGGCCGCGCGCGGTAGGCTCTCGGGCGTGTCCCGGGCCCCGGAACGCGAGATCTACGTCGTCCCGCCGGATCTGGACGGCGAGCGGCTCGACCGCGCGCTCGTGCGGCTGGCGCGGGGCGGGTCGCGCTCGCGGCTGAAGGCCACGATCGAGGACGGCCGCGTGCGCATCGACGGAAAGCCGTGCCGCAAGCCGTCCGAGGCCGTCGCCTCCGGCCAGCGGATCGAGATCGAGCCGCCCCCGCCCGCGCCCGAGATCCCGCGCTCGGAGGCCGCGCGGCGGCTGCCGCTGCTGTTCATCGACGAGCACGTGATCGCGGTCGACAAGCCGGCGGGGGTGCTCGCGCACCCGGGCGCGGGCACGACGGAGCCGACCGTGGCCGACCTGGCACAGGTGCTCTTCGGCCCCCTGCCGAGCGCCCAGGGCGAGGAGCGGCCGGGCATCGTGCACCGGCTCGACCGTGCCACCAGCGGCGTGATGGTGCTCGGCCGCACGGAAGGAGCGCTGGCGGAGCTGATGCGCCAGTTCCGCCAGCGCGAGGTCGAGAAGACCTACCTGGCGCTGGTGCACGGCGAGCCGCGCTTCGATTCGGACTGGATCGAGACCCCGCTCGGCCGCTCGCCCCGCGACCCGGAACGCATCAGCGTGGTGCAGGAGGGCGAGGGCCGCGCGGCGAGCACGTACTACCAGGTGCGCGAGCGCTTCACCGACTTCGCGTTGGTCGCCTGCCGGCCCGCGACGGGCCGCACGCACCAGATCCGCGTGCACCTGACGTCGATCGGCCTGCCCGTGGTGGGGGACCGGGTGTACCGGCCGCGCGGGGGGGTGCGCCGGCCGCTCCCCCCGCAGGCGCCGCCGGTCGAGCGCCAGATGCTGCACGCGGCGCGACTGGCGCTCACGCACCCCGACAGCGGCGAGCGCCTCGCGTTCGAGGCGCCGCTGCCGCCCGACTTCGAGGCCCTCCTGGCCTGGCTGCGATAGGGAACCGCGTCCCTATCGCCGGCGCACGAAGGCCGGGTCGACGTAGCGTGCGCCGAGGCGGCGGGCCAGGGCGCGCTCCTCGGCGCTGGGGACGCCGGCCTCGAAGGCCAGGCCGAAGTGCTCCCCGAAGGCCGCCCGCAGCCGCGCGGCCACGGCGGACAGCTCCGGGACCGCTCTGCTCTCGACGCGGAGCGTCGCGACGTCGCCCTCCAGGGGCGAGCCGCCGACCTTGATCGAGCCGTGCTGCAGGACGCGCCCGTCCTTGCGGCGCTGGGCCGAGCCGACGCCCTTGCGCCCGTTCCACACCAGGTCGAGCGCCGTCGAGCGGTGGAAGCACATCCCGGTCCCCTCGCGCTCCGAGGCCAGGTCGCGCTCGCCGCGCAGCCCGGCCTCGACCCCGAAGCCCGCCAGCGCCGCCGCGATCGCCTCGTGGATGCGCCGGTACGAGTCCGCCACCGGCCCCCGGAACAGGGAGTGGGCCTGCGAGGCGCACAACGAGTACGTCAGCTCGTTCGCGTGGTGGATCGCCCCGCCGCCGGTGATGCGCCGCACGACCATGCCGGCCAGCTCGGCACCCGGCACGTCGGCCACGCGCTGGAAGTAGCCCAGGCTCAGCGCGGCCGGCTTCCAACTGTAGAAGCGCAGCGTCGGCGGCGCGTCGGCCGTGAGCAGCAGCGCCTCGTCCAGCCCCATGTTGAAGGCCGGGGGCGCGCCCCAGGTCGTGATCAGGCGCCAGACCTCCACGGCGACGTGCCGGCGCTCACCCGCAGGTGTAGCACAGGATCGGGTGCTTGACCGCGCGCCCTTCGTCGAGCCGCCCGACGGGGGTCGTCAGCGGGGCCGCGTGCAGGAGCTCGGGGCTCTCCACGGCCTCGCGCGCGATCTGCAGCATGTCGGCGACGAAGGCGTCGAGCGTCTCCTTCGTCTCGGTCTCGGTCGGCTCGATCATCATCGCCTCGCTGACCACCAGCGGGAAGTAGATCGTCATCGGGTGATGGCCGAGGTCGATCAGGCGCTTGGCGACGTCGACCGCGTGCACGCCGTGCGCGCGCTGACCCTTGGTGTTGCAGACGAACTCGTGCATGCAGGTGCGGTCGTAGGGCACGTGGTAGGCCTCGCGCAGCTTGACCCGCAGGTAGTTCGCGTTCAGCACCGCGTTCTCCGCCGCGCGCCGCACGCCCTCCCTCCCCAGCCGGCGCATGTAGCAGTACGCGCGCAGGATCACGCCGAAGTTCGCGGACCAGGCGCGCAGCATGCCGATCGAGCGCGGCGCGTCGTAGTCGAGCCGCAGGCCGGCCGGCTCCTCGACCACGCGCGGCACGGGCAGGAAGTCGCCCAGCTCCTCGCTCACGCAGATCGGTCCCGCGCCCGGACCGCCGCCGCCGTGGGGCGTCGAGAAGGTCTTGTGCAGGTTGACGTGCATCATGTCGACGCCGAAGTCGGCCGGCCGCGCGATGCCCATGATCGCGTTCAGGTTGGCGCCGTCCATGTAGACCAGCCCGCCCGCGTCGTGGATCACGGCGCAGACCTCGGCGATGCGCGTCTCGAACAGCCCCAGCGTGCTGGGGTTGGTGATCATGAACACGGCCGTGGCGGCGCCGGACTTTGCGCGCAGGTCCGCCAGGTCGACCAGCCCGTCCGCGCCGGACTTCACCGTCACCGGCGTCAGCCCCGCGATCGCGGCCGAGGCCGGGTTCGTGCCGTGCGCCGAGTCGGGGATGAGCACCTCGCGCCGCCCGCTCTGGCCGCGCGCGGCGAAGTGAGCGTTGGCGACCAGGATCGCCGTCAGCTCGCCCTGGGCGCCCGCGGCCGGGTGCAGCGTCACGCGCGGCAGGCCCGTGATGGCCGCCAGGCGCTCCTCGACGCGCTTCATCACCGCCAGCGCTCCCTGCGCGCGCCCCGCGTCCTGGAACGGGTGCACGTCGCGGAAGCCGGGCATGGCGGCCGCGGCCTCGTTCGTGACCGGGTTGTACTTCATCGTGCACGAGCCCAGCGGATAGAAGCTGTCGGCGATCGACACGTTCTTCTTGGACAGGCGCACGTAGTGGCGCACGAGCTCGAGCTCGCCGATCTCGGGCAGGCTCGGCGGCGACGCGCGCAGGCTCGCGGCCGGCAGGCGCGAGGTGTCCGGCGCGGGCACGTCGAGCGCGCCCAGGCGCAGCGTGCGGCGCCCCGCCCGGCTCTTCTCGTACAGCAAGAGGTCCTTGTTCATCGCTTCACCTCGACGCCGGGCGCGCGGGCCGGCAGGGAGCGCGAGAGCGAGGCGAGCGCGCGCACGAGCAGGTCGATCTGCTCCCTGGTGGTGAGCTCGGTGAAGGCCAGGAGCAGCGCGTTCTCGCCCAGCTCCGGGTGGTACGGAGCCAGGTCGAGCCCGCCGATCATGCCCGCGCGGTCGATCGCGCGGTTGACCTCGGCCGCCGGAACGGGGCAGCGCACGACGAACTCGTTGAAGAAGGAGTCGCCGAAGGGCAGCTCGAAGCCCTCGAGCCGGGAGATCCGCTCGGCGGCGTACTGCGCCTTGGCCAGGCAGTGCTCGGCCACCTCGCGCAACCCCGCCGGTCCCGCGGCGGCCAGGTAGATCGCGCCGCGCAGCGCCATCAGCGCGTTGTTCGTGCAGATGTTGCTGGTGGCCTTCTCGCGCCGGATGTGCTGCTCGCGCGTCTGGAACGTCAGCGCGAAGCCGCGCCGTCCGGCCGCGTCGACCGTCTGCCCGACGATGCGCCCGGGCATCTTGCGCACGTGCTCCATGCGCGTCGCGAACAGGCCGAACGACGGCCCGCCGAGCTGGGTCGGCACGCCCAGCGCCTGCCCGTCGCCGACGGCGACGTCGAAGCCGGCCTGGCCCGGGCTCTTCAAGAGCCCCAGGGCGATCGGGTACACGCTGGCTATCGAGAGCGCGCCGGCCGTGCGCGCCGCGGCGGCGAGCGCGTCCTGGTCCTCGATCACGCCCAGGAAGTTCGGGTTCTGGACCACGACCGCGCAGGTCCCGCTCCCGACCCGTCCCCCGAGCTCCGTGCGCCCGCGCGCGTCGAGCGGCGCCTCGACGATCTCCAGCGGCGTCCAGCGCAGCCAGGTCCCGATCGTGCGGCGCGTGTGCGGGTGCAGGCCGGCCGACAGCACGACCTGCTTGCGCCCGCGCGCGACGTTCATGGCCAGCACGATCGCCTCGGCCGCGGCCGACGAGCCCTCGTACATGCTGGCGTTGGCGACCTCCATGCCGAGCAGCGCCGCGACCATGGTCTGGAACTCGAAGAAGGCCGTCAGCGTTCCCTGACTGGCCTCGGGCTGGTAGGGCGTGTAGGCGGTGACGAACTCCTGCCGCGCCTGCAGATCGTCCACGACGGTCGGGATGTAGTGGCGGTACATGCCCGCCCCGAGGAAGGAGCCCCTCGCGCCGGTCGTGTTCCAGGAGGCGAGCTCGGCCAGCTCGGCCACGAGCTCGTTCTCGGACACGCCCGCGGGGATCGGGAGCTCGCCCGCCAGGCGCAGCTCGGCCGGGATCTCCGCGAACAGCTCGTCGATCGAGGAGAGCCCGATCGCCGCCAGCATCTCCGCGCGGTCCTGGTCGGTGTTGGGGATGAAGGGCATGGCGTCGGCGTCGCGCGCAGCCTCAGGCCTTGCTGGCGAGCATCTCCTCGTACGCGGCGGCGTCCATCAGGTGGTCGGTGGACTTCGTCGACAGCCTGATCTTGATCATCCAGCCCTGGTCCCAGGGGTCGCTCGAGAGGATCTCCAGGTGGTCCTCGATGGCGCTGTTGACCTCGATCACCTCGCCCGCGACCGGCGAGTTGAGGTCGGCCACGGCCTTGACCGACTCGATCTCGCCGTAGGTCTCGCCGATCTCCAGCGCGCGACCGACCTCCGGCAGGTCGCAGTAGACGAGGTCGCCCTCGTTTCCGCTGCACAGCTCGTGCACGGCGAAGTCGGTGATGCCGACCAGGGCGATGTCGCCGTTGACCTTGGCCCATTCGTGCGTTTCGTTGTACTTGCGATCGTCGGGTCGCATGGTGGATCGGGGTTCGTGGGTCGTCGGGGAGGGTTTCGTGAGCGGCTCGCGGCGTCGCGTCAGCTCTTCTCCTTGCGCGTGCGCGAGTAGAAGGGGAGCGCGCGGATGCGGCAGGCCTGGCGCCGGCCGCGGATCGCGAGCTCGAGCACCGTGCCGGGCTCGCTGCGATCGAGCGGCACGTAGGCCGTGCCGATGTTCGTGCCCAGGGTGGGGGAGACGGCGCCGGAGCAGACCGTGCCGACCAGCTCGTCGCCGTCCAGGAGCTCGTAGCTCTGGCGCGGGACGCGCGGGCCGTCGGTGGAGAGCCCGACGAGCTTGCGCGTCGGATTCGCGCGCACCGCCAGCAGCGCCTCGCGCCCGATCCAGTCGCCCTTCTCGGGGCTGAACGACAGCGCGAAGCCCAGATCGGCCTCGACCGGGTTGTGGCCGGCATCGATCTCGTGGCCGTAGAGCGCCATGCCGGCTTCGAGGCGCAGCGTGTCGCGCGCGCCCAGCCCGATCGGCCGCAGCCCGGCCGGCGCGCCGGCTGCGAGCAGGCCGTCCCACACGCGCCGGGCCTCGTCGTTCTCCACGTAGATCTCGTAGCCGACCTCGCCGGTGTAGCCCGTGCGGCTGACGCGCGTCCCCTCCAGCCCGCACACCGTCGTGCTCGTGAACTTGTAGTAGCCCAGCCGCGCCAGGTCCGTGCCCGCGGTCACGCGCGCCAGGATCGTGCTCGACGAGGGTCCCTGCACGGCGAGCATCGTCGTGCTCTCCGTCAGGTCGTCGATCGCGACCTCGAAGTCGTCCGCGTGCGCCCGCATCCAGGCCAGGTCGGCCGCGGTGTTGGCGGCGTTGACCACCAGGTAGACGGAGTCCGGCTCGCGGTACACCAAGAGGTCGTCGATCGGGTTGCCGTCCGCGCGGCAGAACAGAGCGTAGCGGATCGAGCCGACCGGGATCCTGGCGCAGTGGTTCGTCGCCAGGCGGTCGGCCAAGGCGAGCGCGCCGGGCCCGCTCACGCGCACGCGGCCCATGTGCCCCAGGTCGAACAGCCCCGCCCGCTGGCGCACGCCGCGCACCTCGTCCAGGATCGAGCCGTACTGCACCGGCATGTGCCAGCCGCCGAACTCGACCATCGTCGCGCCGAGGGCCGTGTGGACGTCGTGCAGGGGGGTCGCTCTCATGGGCGCTGTCGGGGAGCACGCGGCGGTGCGCGGATCGAGCGGGGCTCGAAGCGAGAAGGGGGCGCGCCGTCGGGGAGCGGCCTCCCCGTCTTCGCGCCCCTGTTCGGTGGGCCCGCGCGCGCGGCGCGGACGTGGGTTCAGGAGTCTTCGGGCCTGGGTCCTGGTGCCTGAGAGTTTCGCCCGCCCCGTGGCCGGCTTGCCCCTTCGGCGTCCAGCGCCGTCGCTGGAGCTCTCCCGCAGGTCCGCGTTCCGTTCTTCGCCGACACTCTAGCAACCCGCCGGCGGATCTGGCGCGGGGCAACGGCCGTGGATCGGCGGCGAGCTCGCGCAGCGGGCCGGGCGCCGCCCGCTTCCCGCCCGAAAGCGCCCCCCCTTCGACCCGTCGGGCACGGATTCCATGGCCCCCGGCCCGCCTCTCGTGGCGGGGATAGACTTGATCGTGCGCCTACCGACCCGCCGCCGCCCCGCGCGCGCCCCGGCCGCGACCCTGGCCCTCGTCGCCGCCGGCGCTCTGGCCGCCCCCGCCCGGGGCCAGGATCCCTTCGCGCCCGGCCTGCGCTGGGTGCACGGCGCCTCGCTCTCCGCGCCCTGGATCCCCGAGAGCGTCGCCCTGGCGGCCGGCGACCAGCTCGTGTGGGCCAGCGGCAACCACGGCCAGGAGCGCCTGATGGTGCTCGCCACCCCGGGCCAGGGCGCGGTCGATCCGCTGTTCCAGGACCCGGGCGTCGCCTCCGCCAGCGGCCTGCTGGCGGTCGCCGCCGGCCGCTCGGCGCGGGCGCTCTACGCCGTCGCCCAGTACGAGGTCGCGGGGCCGTACCTGCGCCGCACGGAGGTCACCCGCCACGATCCGCTGGCGGCTGCCGCCGGCCAGCCCTTCGCTCCGCTGTGGGCGCACGACATGGGGGTCGTCGCCAACGGTCCGGCGCGCGTCGCTTGCGACGCGGCCGGCGAACGGGTCGTCGCCGCGGTCTGGGACGACGCGCAAGGGCTCCTGCGCGCGCGCTGGATCGACGGCTCGAGCGGTGCGACGATCGCGCAGCTCGAGCTCTCCTCGGCGAACCTCAACGCGCTCGCGCTGTCCGGTTCCGGCGAGCGTCTCGCGCTCGCGGCCGGGCTCGACCTGTGGGTCTTCGAGCGCACCGGCGCGCTCCTGTACCACGAGCTCCTGCCGGCGGCCACGCCCGCGATCGCCCTGTCGGGCGACGGTGCGCGCCTGGTGGTGGGGGGCTTCTCGCTCCTGCGCGTGCTCGACGAGGGGCCCGGCGGGTACGCCGTCGTCGCGGCGCACCCCGGCCCGGCCAACCAGGTCGTCACGCGCGTGGCCGTCGCCGCCGACGGCGGGACCTACGCCGCCGGCTGGTGGAACCACGTCAGCGGCGTGCGCCTGCGCTTGCAGACCTTCGACGGAGCAACGCACGCAAAGGTGCACGAGCTGATCCAGCAGGGGCAGGCCGGCGGCCTGCAGAACGTCCCGCAGAGCGTCGTGGTCACGGACGACGGGCGGCGCGTGGCCTTCGGCTGCTGGGGCTTCGGCGACTCCGGCCCGGAGCTGATCCTGCTCGACATGGCCGAGCCCGCGCCGATCCTGGAGGTCGACCTGCCCGGCAGCGCGATGGCCCTGGCCATGGACGCCGCCGGCACCCGCTTGGCGGTGGCCGCGAAGAACCTGCACGCCAACCAGGTCGGGACGACCGGCGAGGTGCGCCTGTACGACACCGGCGAGCGCGACCTGACCTTGCTCGCCGCGCCGCGCCTGGGAGGCACGCTGGAGCTGGCCGCGCGGCGCGACGGGGCGAGCTGGGGCCTGTTCCTGCTCGGCACGCGCGCGGCCGCGCCGAGCACCTGGCCGGGAGTGGGGGGCAGCCTGGTGCTCGAGCGGGGCGCGCGCATGGAGATCTTCTGGCGCGCGGCCGACGCGAGCGGTCGCGTCGACCTGGCGCTCCCGCTGCCGGCCGATCCGGCCCTGATCGGGGTCGAGCTCACGGTCCAGGCCGTGCTCCGCAGCGGCGCGACGCTGCACTTCAGCGCCAGCGCGGTCGACCCGCTCTTCCTGTAGGCCGGCGCCGGCTCGGGTCCAGGTCGCCCCCGGCGCTCCGCCAGGGTCCCCCGTCGCCCCGCGCGGAACCGGGCACCTGCGCTCAAGGCGCGCGTTCGCGGGGCCCGATAGCGCTGCGAGGAGTCCCTCCCGTCCGCGCGGCGGGCGGCTCCCCGACCACGACCCCCGCCCCGCGACGCGACCCCCGCCCCACGACGCGGCCTCCCGCGCGTCGCGGCCCCGGCGGCGCGCTCCCCATCGAGAAACTGCTTCGAGAACGAGGATCCCCGCATGAACCCCGGGACACGCATCTCTTGGACGATCCTGCTCGCCCTGCCCCTCGGCCTCCAGGCCTGCTCGAGCGGCGGCGGCGACCCCGCGGGCGCCACCGCGATCGAGTCGGTGGTCCAGGACCTGAGCGCCGACCCGGACGGGTTCACGACCGTCGTCACGTTCGACGCCGTGCCCGCGCCGGGGCTCACGCGCTCAGACTTCGAGGCCGACGGCGGCCAGGAGGTCAAGAGCGTGTCCGGTTCCGGCGCCGCCTGGACCGTGGTCTGGCGCGAGCGCGTCACGCCCTCGCACCGGGTGCGCGTGACGGACGCGACGATCGCCTCGAGCTGGACCGAGGTGGCGACGAGCGATGCTTCGGCGCCCGAGTTCGCGATCGTAGGGGCGACCCAGACCACCGGGCTGGGCGGCGACACGCTGCAGATCGAGCTCAGCGGGCCGCGGGTGATCGAGGGCCAGGCCGAGGACCTCGCCAACTGGATCCTGACGGTCAACGGGCAGGCGCTCGACCTGGGCGGCTCGAGCTTCGTGCTCGATGCACAGGCGCAGACGCTGGCGGTCACCCTGGGGAGCAGCGCCAACCTGCACGCGACGTTCAGCCTGGCCGCCACGGGCGTCGCCAGCGTGGCGGACGTGCCGCTCGACCCGACGCCGGTCGCCGGCAGCGCGTCCGACGACACGACCGCACCCGAGCTGCTCGCGGGCGGCGTCGTCCAGAACCTGGCCCAGGACGAGTACGGCCGCGTGGTCGACTTCACCTTCGACGAGGCGATGGACCCGGTCTTCTCGCTCAACGTCTCGAACTTCCAGGTGCCGCTGCCCGACGTGGCCACGAACGTGACGCAGGTCGCGCCCGAGACCCTGCGCGTGACCTTCAGCGGCCCGGTCATCCCCGGCGTCGTGCAGGTGACGCTGCAGAACCTGATGGACGCCCATGGCAACCCCCACGCCGGCGGCGCCGAGGACGTCGACCAGCCCGCGCCGGCAGCCAACGACTTCGCGAGCGGCGCGGCGACGACGGTCCAGAACGTCGGCGGGGACTTCGTCGAGGTCGCCTTCGACCAGGCCTTCGATCCCGACCAGGCCGAGGATCCGTCCAACTGGGCTCTCGACGTCGATGGCGCGGTCGACCTGAACGACCAGACGCTGACCTACGACTTCCTGGAGAAGACCCTGCGCATCGACCTCGCGTTCGACATGAAGAACGGCGACGCGTGGCAGCTCGACGCCCTGGGCGTGCTGGAGGTCGACGGCGAGAGCTTCGCCGGCGCGCAGGCCGGCGTCGTATCCGGCGACGCGAGCGAGCCGGCGGCGACGACGGTCGTCCAGAACCGCGCGCTCGACCCGAGCGGCCAGACCCTGGACGTCGGCCTGAGCGAGGACGTCGAGCAGGCCCCGGCCGAGCTCGTGGCCAACTGGTCCCTGAGCGGATCGTGGCCGGGCGGCGCCGGGCTGGTCGTGACCTCGGCCCAACTCCTGGGCGGCCTGGACGTCGTGCGCCTGAGGACGGACCTGCCCTGCCTGCCCGGGGACGTGACGCTCGGCGTCTCGAGCCAGGAGGACCTGGCCGGCAACGTGATGTCCGCCCCGCAGCTCGGCCTCGCCATCACGTCCAGCGATGCGACGGCGCCGTCGATCATCTGGGCGCAGGCCAACGCGATCGAGGGGGCCGACGACGACACGATCGTGGTCCTGTTCGACGACTACATGGTCCCCAGCGAGGTCCAGAACGCGCTGTGGTGGACGGTCGAGTCGCCGATCGGCAACGCGCTCGACGTCAGCGCCGCGAGCGTGACGTACGACTCCGTGCGGCGCACCGGCACGATGGTGCTGGGCGCCGCGACCGGGCTCGACCTGCAGCGCGACGACGACTTCAGCGTCAGCCTGGCGAACATGCGCGACATCGGGGGCAACGTCGTGCTGGGCGTCGCGGCCAGCGGGGTCGTCGACTTCGAGGCCACCCTGCCCTGGGCCGACGCCGGCTGGCGCGACGCGACGGCGCTCGACGAGTGCGTGCTGCGCTTCAGCGAGCCCTGCGCCAACCTCGAGAACCTGTGGGACCCCGTGCTCGAGCCGGCCGGCGCGCGCTACGTGCTGCGCGACAGCGGCGGCGTCGAGCGCGGGCGGCCGACGACGGCCACGGCCCTCGACGACGGCCTGGGCGTGCGCCTGGAGCTCGGCTTCCAGGTCAACGCCGGCGACACGATCGACGTGCTGGGCCTGCGCGACCTGGCCGGCAACTTCATGTTCCCGGCGCTGGCTCTCGCGCTCGACGCCGAGGACGCCAGCGAGCCCGCCCTGGACCTCGAGGCCAACCCCCTTACCGCCGTCAGCGGCGAGGACAACGACCGCATCTCGGTGCGCTTCGACCGGCCGATGAGCCCCTGGGGGCTCACCGACCCGTCGAGCTACCAGGTCGACGACAGCACGACGGACCTGGCCCTCTCCCACGCCCGCTTCAGCTTCGACGGCGACCGCACGGTGCTGATCGAGCTCGACTCCGGGGGAGCCGACAGCTTGCAGGTGCCTCCGGAGTCCTACACGGTCACGGCCGACGGGCTGCAGACCGCCCAGGGCGTGGCGATGAGCGCGCCCGACGTGACCTCCGGGATCTCCGTCGCCGGCGACCTGAGCGCGCCCACGGCCGGTGCGAACGACATCATCGTCGACGGCTCGACGGCCGACGCGCTCCTGTTCTTCGCCGACGAGGCGCTGGACGAGAGCTACGCCACCGATCCGGGGCACTACAACTACGACGCCGGCAACTTCGGGCTCAGCGCAGAGTTGGTCGGGCCGCGCGCGGTGCGGGTCACGTTCGGCGTCCAGCCGCAGGCGGGCTTCCCGATCGCCTTCGCCCTGACCGACCTGGCGGGGAACTTCTCGGGGGCGCTGGTGCGCACGGTCGCGGCGGCCGACACGACCGAGCCGATCCTGGTCAGCGTCGCCGGGCAGGCGCTCTCGAACCTGGGCGGCGACACGGTGACGGTCACGTTCGACGAGCCGGTCGAGGGCGGCACGGCGCTGGACACGACGAACTACGTCGTCACGAACGGCGCCTCGACCGTCGACCTGACCGGTGCGTCCATGCGCTACGACAGCACGACGAACACGGTCACGATCCTCCTGGCGGAGGGCAGCGAGCTCGACCCGGCCCTCGTGCTGGGCGTCGAGGTCGACGGCGTCGAGGACCACAGCGGGAACGCCATGCCGACCGTCGCCCTGGCGGGTGTCGTCACGGGCGACACGACGGCGCCGGGCTTCGCCAACGGCTTCGCCAACTACGCCCTGGACGCGAGCGGGCTGATCTGTGACCTGCTCTTCGACGAGGACGTGGACATGGCCTTCGCCACCGACGCCCTGAACTGGAGCGCCTCGGGCGGGCAGGTCGTCGCCGGCGTGTTCGAGGTGGACACGCGCTACGTGCGCGTCGTGCTGCTCTCGGCCCTGTCGTCCGGCGACACGCTGGACGTGCTGGCGGGGCTCAGGGACGCGGCGGGCAACGCGGCCGGTGCCCTGAGCATCGAGCCGGAGCTGTAGCGGCCGGGCCTCGGCCGCCTCCCGCCACGCCCCGGCCGGCGCCCGCGCCCCGGCCGGCGCCCGACCGGGCCCCCCGCCCGGGGGATCGCTCGGGAGCGCTCCTTCCGCTTCAGACGCCGCGCCTCGGCGCTCGATAACGCGCTGGCTGCTGGTGGCTGGCGGGCATCCGCGCGGAATCCCCGCCGGGGCCGCGCCCCCTCGAGGACAGGCCGTGACTCAATCCCAAGCCGACGACCAGCTCCTGGTCGATGACGTCGTGGAAGCGCTCACGCGCTCGCCGGCGGGGACCCGTCCCTCCGGCGCGGACCTGCGCGAGCAGATGCGGCGCGCGTCGGAGGAGTTCGACCGGGTCACCGCGCGCTCGTTCGCGGCGGCCCTGGTCGAGAGCCTGTGCGATGACCCGTCCAACGTGCGCCGGCTGGAGGCGCTGTTGATCCTCGGGCTGGCGCACCCCGACATCCTCGTTGAGCACCAGGTCTCGCTGGCGACCGAGGGCCGGCGTCTGGCGGTCCTGCTCGAGCGTCAGGGCGAGCCCGAGCGCGCGCGCTCGCTGCTGGAAGTGCTGTCCGCCGCGCTGCCCGACGACCGCGAAGTGCGCCGCGACCTCTCCGGCCAGATGCGGCGCCTGGGCGAGGTCGATGAGCTGATCGAGCGGCTCCTGCGCCGCGCCGGCCAGGAGGTCGATGACGGACGTCCGTCCGAAGCCGTCGCCTGC